>Ga0214472_10000962_pt1 | contig 33837 bp, 31 predicted proteins | sample RVTome_6_FD_207662 | JGI IMG/M metagenome (GOLD analysis project Ga0214472, IMG submission 207662) | Soil microbial communities from uranium-contaminated site in the Upper Colorado River Basin, Wyoming, United States - RVT140D175 | ecosystem: Environmental > Terrestrial > Soil > Contaminated >...
CCGCTCCGGCCGCGGCAAGGGCGCGCTCGCGATTTTTGCGATCGCCGGCGCCATCGGCCTCGTACTGGCGCTCGCGCCGTTTCTGTTCGGCGACGTGCGCAGCCAGCAGGTAGCGGCGCGCATCTGCATCTTCATCGTGCTGGTGGCGAGCTATGATCTCCTGATTGGCTATACCGGCATCGTCTCCTTCGCCCACACCATGTTCTTTGGTCTCGGCGCCTACGGGACGGCGATCGCGCTGAAGAACATGGGGCCGTCATTTTCCTCGATTCTCATCGGCGGGGCGGCGGGCGTCGCCGCCGCGGCCGTGCTTGCCGCCGCCATCGGCGTCCTCTCATTGCGGGTGAAGGCGATCTTCTTTGCCATGGTTACGCTCGCCGCGGCTTCCGTGATGGCCGTGCTCGCTTCGCAATTGTCCGATATCACCAATGGCGAGGACGGCCTCGTCTATTCGATCCCGCATCTGCTTTCGCCCGGCTTCGCGCTTGTCGCCGGCGAGGACGGGCGGGCGGTGCGCTGGTTCGGCGTCACCCTCAACGGCAAGATTGCGGCCTATTACCTCGTTTTCCTGTGCAGCCTGCTGCTCTATTTCCTGCTTTGGCGGATCGTGCGGTCGCCGGTCGGGACCGTGCTGCAGGCAATCCGCGAAAACGAGATGCGGGCCGAGGCGATCGGATACCGCGTCGTCGCCTATCGCACTTCGGTGTTCGTCATTGCGGCTGTGGCGGCGGCGCTCGCCGGCGTGCTCTGGGCGATTTGGCTGAAGTATACCGGGCCGGAAACGACGTTCTCCTTCGTCATCATGATCGACATCCTGCTGATGGTTGTCATCGGCGGCATGGGCACCATGGTCGGCGCGGTGCTCGGCGTGACGATCATGAGCCTCGCGCAATTCTACTTGAAGGACCTGATGCAGATTGCCGCCGATGCAGCCACCGGCGTGCCGGTGGTTAACGCACTTCTCAATCCCGACCGTTGGCTGTTCTGGCTTGGCCTGCTGTTCATCCTGCTGGTCTATTTCTTTCCGGCGGGCATCGCCGGCACGTTGATGAAGGGGAGAATCGCAAGATGAGTTCGCATGTCCGGCTCGATTCGCCTCCCTCGCAGGCGCCCGGCTCGGCGGCCAACCCGGCATCCGCCGTATCCACCTACGTGCACAGCGGCGCTCACGAGCTGCATGTCACCGCCTGGGGCGATCCGTCGCGGCCGGCCCTTGTCATGTGGCACGGCCTTGCCCGTACCGGCCGCGATTTCGACGAAGCGGCGGCGACGCTCAGCGCGGAATACTTCGTTCTTTGCCCGGACACGCTGGGCCGCGGTCTTTCGTCCTGGGCGAAGGATGCCGGCGCCGACTATTCCTTCGCCGTCTATAGCCGGCATGCCGAGGCGATCCTCGACCATTTCCGGATCGGTTCGCTGCGCTGGGTCGGCACCTCGATGGGCGGCCTGATCGGCGTCACGCTGGCGGCCGGGCGATTGAAGGATCGGATCAGCCACCTCGTGGTCAACGACATTGGACCGGCCACTCCGCAAGCCGCGGCAAACCGCATTGCGGAGTATGTCGGCCACCCGCCGGCTTTCAAAACAATCGCGGAACTGGAGGCCTGGTACCGGCAAGCCTACGCGCCTTTCGGCTCTAATTCAGACGAATTCTGGCGTCGGATGGCCGATACCGGTGTCCGCCGCCGCGACGACGCCCGGGTCACCGTGCACTACGATCCGCGAATCGCTTCCCAGTTCACGACGCACAAGACCGATCTCGATTGCTGGCCGGCCTGGGATGCGATCACGGCCAGGACGCTGTTGCTGCGCGGCGCCGATTCCGACGTGCTGCCGGCCGAAACCGCCGGGCAGATGTGCCTGCGCGGCCCGAAGCCGCGATTGATCGAATTCTCCGGAGTTGGCCACGCGCCGACGCTGACCAGTCGCGCGGAACTCGCCGCGGTTGGCGAGTTCCTTCGAAAATAGCGTATCGCCGCCGCAATCGCGCGGGCCGGGTTTTGCCAAGCCGGTCGGCCGGCCCTCGGCACAAGCGCCGCCATAAGCCTTTCCCGCGGCGCACAGAACGGGCGCGGTACGCTTGCCGTGCGCGGGTTGCCCGGCTCGCGCCGCCCGTCTAAAGAACTGCGGGATCGATCGTGTCGAATTCGGGAGAAGCGAGCTTGCGGCTGGCAAGTTTGGCGATTTTGCTGTTCGCGTTCTGGCTGGTGCTTTCCGGCCACTACACGCCGATGCTGATCGCAATCGGCGCGGCGGTGACCGTGTTTTGCGTTTTCGTGGCGATCCGCGTCGGCTCCGACGATCCCGAATCGCACCCGACGCAGTTGTTCATCCCGGCCATGACCTATTGGCCCTGGCTTTCGTTTGAGATCGCCAAATCCGCATGGTCGGTGACGCGGATCATTCTTGATCCGAAATTGCCGATCTCGCCGACCATGACCACGATCCGCGCATTGCAACGGACCACCGTCGGCATCGCCACGTTCGGCAATTCGATTACGCTGACGCCCGGAACAATCACGACAAATGTGCGCGGCAACGAACTGACCGTGCACGCACTGGTAAGCGGCAACGCCGACGACCTCGAAGAAGGCGCGATGAACCGCCGCGTACGGCGTTTTGAGGACGGCGAATGATGTTTGCAGCAGCCACGCTTGCGGTTCTCGTCGCGTTGGTTCTCGTGGTCATCCGCGCAATTCGCGGTCCGACGGTTTTCGACCGGGCGCTGGCCGGAAACTCGATCGGGACGCTTGCCATACTGGTGCTTGCCCTCGTCGGCTTTCTGACCGGCCGGCCGGAATGGCTTGACATTGCGCTGACCTATGGCTTGCTGAACATGGTCGCGACGCTGGCGGTGCTGAAATTCCTTCGCCATGGCGACCTCGCCCATGACGCCGACGAGGAGAACGCTGCGTGATGGCAGCGGCGCTCGAGGTCGCGAGTTGGCTCCTGCTGCTTGCCGGCGGGTTCTTCGTCATGGTCGGCAGCCTCGGGCTGATCCGCATGCCGGATTTCTACACCCGACTGCATGGCGCTAGCATCATCGATACACTGGGCGCGGGCCTGATCCTGATCGGCCTGATGCTCCAGTCCGGGTTCAGTTTGATTACGCTTAAGCTCGTATTCCTCCTGGCTCTGTTCTTTTTCACAGGACCGGTGGTTGCGCATACGCTCGCGCAGGCGGCGCTGCATATGGGTCTCGAGCCCTTCCTGAAGGAGGACCGCCGTGCCCGGCCGGATGCAAGCGCGCCCGCAATGAAATCCGCACGCAAGAAGGCGAAGCGCTGATGGTTACGCTGATCGCCGCGACCCTTTTGACCTTGCTTGCCGTGATCACCGTTACGATCATCTTTCAGCGCAGCCTGCTCGGCGTCGTGATCCTTTCGGGCATGTATAGCTTCCTGATGGCGACCCTGCTGGTCGTGCTCGACGCAGTCGACGTCGCGATGACCGAGGCCTCGGTCGGCGCCGGCATTTCCACAGTCGTGTTGCTGGCGACGTTGCATCTGACCAGGACTCGCGAATATGCCCAACCACGCACCGCGCTTCTGCCGGTATTCGTTTCCGGCGTGGTTGGAGCCGCCATCATCTACGGAACGCTCGGCCTTCCGCCATTCGGCATCGCCGATTCCCCGATCCACAGGCATGTCGCGCCACGTTATCTGGAACGTTCCGAAATCGAGACCCATGTGCCCAATGTCGTGACCGCGATCCTGGCAGACTACCGCGGCTATGACACGCTCGGCGAGGTAACCGTGATCTTTACCGGCGCGATGGGCGTGCTTGTGCTGCTGAAGCGGCGACGCAGGAACGGTTCCGACAAGCAGGACGCCAGGTCATGAAGCTCGACGTCATCCTTCGCATCGGCGTCAAGCTGGTCCTGCCGTTTGTGCTGCTGTTCGGGCTCTACGTCCATTTTCACGGCGACTACGGCCCGGGCGGCGGGTTCCAGGCCGGCGTCATTGCCGCGGCGGTCGTCATTCTCTACGGGTTGATCTTCGGCATCGAGGCGGCCAAGCGCCTGGCGCCGCCGGCGCTGCTGGAGCGGATGGTGCCGCTCGGCGTGCTCGTCTATATCGCGACCGGCTTGCCCGCAATGTTCCTCGGCAACCGGTTCCTCGATTACGGCGTATACGCCGAAGCCGGATCCGGAAATCGTACCCTGGGGATCCTGATGGTCGAAACCGGCGTGCTGATCACCGTGTTTGCGTCCATGACCGTGATCTTCTACGCCCTGACCGAACGAGGGCGCTGATGGTCCTGCTCGGCGAATTGCTCTCCCACTACAACTACATCGTAACGATCTTCCTGATGGTCGCCGGCCTGTATGTCGTGGTCGCGCGCGGCAACATGATCAAGAAGCTGGTCGGCCTGTCGCTGTTCCAAACTTCCGTCTACCTGCTCTATCTGACGCCGGCCAAGATTGTCGGCGGCACGGCACCGATCCTTGACCCCGACTACACTGTCTATTCCAACCCGTTGCCACATGTCCTGATCCTGACCGCGATCGTCGTCGGCGTCGCCACGCTCGCCCTCGGCCTCGCGCTCGTCGTCCGCATCCGCGAGGCCTACGGCACGATCGAGGAAGACGAAATTTTTTCCGGAAACGGGAATAAATGACGGCGATTGGCGCGCATCTCCCCATTCTCGTCGTCCTGGTTCCGCTGATCGGCGCTTTGCTGGCGGCGCTTTGCCGGCGCGGCTGGCAAGGGCTATCGATCGCCGCGATCGCTTGCGCGGCCGATGTGTTATTCGGCATCTGGATGCTGCAGGAAGTCCGCGCAACCGGCCAGCCGCTTTCCTATGTCATGGGCGGATGGGCGGCGCCGTGGGGCATTGAATATCGCGTCGACGTCCTCAACGCCTTCATCGTCGTGTTCGTGTCCGCCATCGGCGCCGTCGCCATGTCGTTCGCCGGGCCGAGCGTGACAAGCGAGATCGATGAGGATCGACAGGCCTGGTTCTATAGCATGTTCCTCTTGTGCCTGGCCGGGCTGCTCGGCATCGCGGTGACCGGCGACGCGTTCAATATCTTCGTCTTTCTCGAGATTTCGTCGCTCGCCACCTATGTCCTGATCGCGATGGGCCGCGACCGGCGAGCACTGCTTGCCGCCTATCAGTACCTGATCGTCGGCACGATCGGCGCGACCTTCTATGTGATCGGCATCGGCCTGCTTTACCTGGCGACCGGAACGCTGAACCTTGCCGACATGGCTTCGCGCCTTGGTCCGGTTGTCGCCGAGGACGTGCGGCCGGTGATGGCTGCGCTCGCATTCGTCACGGTCGGTATCAGCCTGAAGCTGGCGCTGTTCCCGTTGCATTCCTGGCTGCCGAACGCCTACGCCTACGCGCCTTCAGTGGCCACCGCGTTCCTTGCCGGCACCGCGACGAAAGTGGCGATCTACCTGCTGTTGCGCTTCTTCTTTGCCGTCTTCGATCCGAGCCTCGATTTCGTCAGTCTGCCGGTCGACGACATCCTGATCATCGCTTCCGTCGCGGCGATGTTTCTCGCTTCGTTCAGTGCAGTGTTCGAGACCAACGCCAAGCGCATGCTCGCCTATTCCTCGGTCGGCCAGGTCGGCTACATCACGCTCGGCATCGCGCTCGCCAACCAGGATGCGCTGACCGGCGCAATCGTCCACCTGTTCAACCATGCGATCATGAAGACGGCGCTGTTCCTGGCGCTGGGTGCGATCTTCTACCGGATCGGATCGGTACGGATCGCCGACCTCGCCGGTATCGGCAAGAAGATGCCGCTCACCTTCGCCGCCTTTGTTATCGCCGGCCTTGGCATCATCGGCGTGCCCGGCACTGCCGGCTTCATCTCGAAATGGTATCTGGCGATCGGTGCGCTCGAATCCGGCAACTGGCTGCTGGTTTTCCTGATTGTCGTCAGTTCGGCGATCGCGGTCGCCTATATCGGGCGCGTCATCGAAGCCGCCTGGCTGCGCGAGCCGTCCGAACTCGCCGCCAAGGCTACGGAGGCACCGGCAGCCATGCTGGTCCCGATCTGGATCCTTGCAATAGCCACCGTCTATTTCGGCATTGATACGCGCGCGAGCGCCGACATCGCTGCCGAGGCGGCGCGCATGTTGCTGCGGGTCGTCCAATGAGCGGATGGTGGGGCCCGGAAATGCTGCTCCTGGCCGCATTGCTGGCGCCATTGGCCGCAGCCGTCCTGATCCCGTTTCTTGGCAGCGTTCCAAATCTTCGCGAAGCGGTGACGCTGCTCGCCGCCGCGCTGCTCGCCGTTTTCGTTTGGAGCCTGCTGCCGCACGTGCTGGCCGGCGAGCGACCAGAATGGACGTTGACCCAAGCGCTGCCCGGCATCGCGATAGCATTCCGCGTCGAGCCCTTGGGAATGCTGTTTGCGCTCGTCGCCGGTTCGCTGTGGTTCGTGAATTCCGTCTATTCGATCGGCTATATGCGCGCCAACAACGAGCCGCGCCAGACTTCCTATTACGCGTTCTTCGCGATCGCGATCGCGGCAACGATCGCGCTCGCCTTTGCAAAAAATCTTCTGACGCTGTTCATCTTCTATGAGGCGCTGACGCTTTCGACCTTCCCGCTGGTAACGCACAAGCGCTCGCCGGAAGCCATCAGCGGCGGACGGATTTATCTCAGCCTCCTCATCGGCACCTCGATGGTTTTGCTGTTGCCGGCGATCGTCTGGACCGGGTTTCTGGCGGGGACTCTGGATTTCGCGGCCGGCGGAATCCTTGCCGGAAAGGCCGGCGACGGCATGCTAGCTGTGCTGCTGGCCCTCTACGTGTTCGGCATCGGCAAGGCGGCGCTGATGCCGTTCCATTTCTGGCTGCCGGCGGCCATGGTAGCGCCGACGCCGGTGAGCGCGCTACTGCATGCCGTCGCCGTCGTGAAGGCGGGCGTCTTTGCCGTCCTCAAGGTCATCGTCTATGTCTTCGGCATCGGCACGCTTGCGGAATCGGGCGCGGGCGAATGGCTCGCCTGGGCGGCCGGGTTCACTGTAATTGCCGCGTCGCTGGTCGCGCTACGCCAGACCAATCTGAAAAAGCGGCTTGCCTATTCCACGGTCTCCCAGCTTTCCTATGTCGTGCTCGCCGCGGCAATCCTGATGCCGATTTCGGCGGTCGGCGCGGCGATGCACATTGCGGCGCATGCCGTCGCCAAAATCACCCTGTTCTTTGCGGCCGGCAGCATTTATACCGCCTCCCACAAGACCGAGATCGGCGAACTCGACGGTATCGGCTGGCGGATGCCGTGGACAATGGGCGCATTCGGCATTGGCGCCCTGGCAATGATCGGAGTGCCGCCGACCGCCGGTTTTCTCGGCAAGTGGTTCATGTTGCAGGGTGGTGTGGCAACCGCAAATTGGCTTGCGGTCGCGGTCATCGTCGTCAGCACGATTTTGAACGCCTCCTATTTCCTGCCGATCGTCTGGCGGGCGTTTCTGGCCGAGCCCGCCGACGGCGACGGCAAGGGCGGCCACAAACACGGCGAGGCGCCGTTCGCGGTGGTCGCGCCATTGGTGTTTACGGCGGCGATGACGTTGGTCCTGTTCTTCTGGCCGGACGTGCCCTTCGCGCTGGCGCAATTGATGCTGAAAGGCTGAGCCATGGCAACGCGCAAACAAACCGGTAGCGGCCAGGCCGACGATCATTGGCTGGTGCGCCAGGAGACCATTCGCTGGCTGTGGATCGGATCGGCGATCGGCCTGACCTTCCTGGTCGCGCTCGACCTGATCGTTGAACATCATCCGTATTTCGACATCGACGGCTGGTTCGGCTTTGGCGCCTGGTTCGGTTTCATCGCCTGTGTCGCGCTGATCGGCTTCGCCAGGCTGCTCGGCGTCTTCCTCAAGCGCCCGGACGACTACTATGGTGACTGAGCTGCTGTTCTCGCCGGCTTCGCCGCTGATCCTCGGCGGCTTGGTGCTGCCGCTGGTCCGCGTCAATTTGCGTCTTGCGCCGTTGCTGGCCTTGCCGGTGCTGGCCTTGTTGATGATTTGGCAATTGCCGGACGGTCCCGGTCCGGTTGCCGATTTCCTCGGTCTGCAGCTCCAGCCCGTCCGCGCTGACGCGTTGTCGAAACTGTTCGCCACCGTCTTCGCAATCATGGCTTTCGGCGGCGCGCTGTTTGCCCTCAACCAGCGCAACACGCAGGAACTGTCCGCCGCCCTGGTCTACGCCGGCGCGTCGATCGGAGCGGTGTTTGCCGGCGATCTCGTTACGCTTTTCATCTACTGGGAAGTGATGGCGATCGCGTCCTCCATGGTGGTCTGGTCGGCCGGCGCCGCAGCGCGCGCAGCCGGGCTCCGCTACATTTCCATCCATCTCCTGGGCGGCGTGCTGCTGATGGCTGGCATCGCCGGCGAAGTCGCGACGACCAGATCGACGGCCTTCGACCGGATGCAGCCGGATTCGATTTCCCGGGCGCTGATCCTTGCCGGGTTCCTGGTCAACGCAGGCACGGTGCCAATCTCGGCCTGGCTGCCGGACGCCTATCCGCGCGCTTCCTGGTCCGGGATGGTTTTCCTGTCCGCCTTCACCACCAAGACCGCGGTCTATGTTCTGATCCGCGGCTTTCCCGGCACCGAATTTCTCGTCTGGATCGGGCTGGCGATGGTGTTTTACGGCATCATCTACGCGATCCTGGAAAACGACATGCGGCGGATCCTTGCCTATTCGATCGTCAACCAGGTCGGCTTCATGGTCACCGGTGTCGGCATCGGCACGGAAATGGCGCTGAACGGCGCCGCCTCGCACGCCTTTACCCACATCATCTACAAGGCATTGCTGCTGATGTCGGCCGGTTCGGTCCTGCTGATGACCGGAAAGCAGAAATGCAGCGATCTCGGCGGCTTGTTCCGGACCATGCCGCTGACAACGGTCTGCGGCATTATCGGCGCGCTTTCGATCTCGTCGTTTCCGCTCACCTCCGGATTCATTTCAAAATCGATGATATCGCAAGGCGCCGCCGACGAGCACATGGCGACGGTCTGGCTGCTGCTGGCGGCCGCGTCTGCCGGCGTGTTCCTGCATGCCGGCATCAAATTTCCGTGGTTCGTATTCTTCCAGAAGGATTCCCGCCTTCGCCCGCACGATCCGCCCTGGAACATGCGCGCGGCGATGGTGCTGTTTTCGGCGCTCTGCATCGGGCTCGGGATTGCGCCCTCATATCTGTACGCGCTGCTGCCGAACCCGGTCGAATTCGTGCCTTACACGGCCACGCACGTTGTCTTCCAGCTGCAATTGCTGCTGTTTTCCGGCCTCGCCTTTTTCCTGATGCTCGGCTGGCTGAAGCGCACGCTGACGATCACGCTCGACGTCGACTGGGTCTGGCGCAAGGCTGGCGTCTGGCTGCTTGCCGCCGCCGACCGGGCCGCCGATGCGACGGGCAAGTTCGTCGCACAATGGATGCTGCTCGCCGCGCGGACGTTTTCCGGTCGTCTGTTCGAGCATCACGGCCCGGAAGGCGTGTTCGGCCGCACCTGGCGGACCGGCAGCATGGCGTTCTGGATGACGCTGATGCTCGGAGCCTATCTGCTGCTGTCCTATGCCGCCTGAGCGCGTTGCCGGGAACGCTTGCGTCGCGCCGGGCGAGCGGCTAGACAGCCCGTTGCGCGCCGGCCCTCCGGCCCGGATTCCCGGTAACGGGCGATTAGCTCAGGTGGTAGAGCAGCTGACTCTTAATCAGCGGGTCGAAGGTTCGAGTCCTTCATCGCCCACCATTTTCATGTTGCCCACACCGCAGCCGTCGGTCCCGGATTGCGGCGGGAACACAGGCGGGCTCCTGGGTCCCATCCTGCCGCGGATTTGCGGCAAGCCGACATGACGATCACGTGAAACGAACGGGCTCCTGATTTGGGTGCGGCACACGAACCGAAAACCGTGACCGCGTTTCCGCGGCGCGTGATCGAACTTCCCGATGTCGGGATCGTCATGCCGGACGGTTGCCGTCTTTCGGCGCGCATCTGGATGCCGGAGGACGCGGAGGAAAATCCCGTCCCCGTCATTCTCGAACACCTGCCCTATCGCAAGCGCGACGGAACCGTCGTGCGCGATTGCTTCACGCATCCCTGGCTTGCCGGTCACGGCTATGCCTGCCTCCGTGTCGACATGCGCGGCAATGGCGACTCGGAAGGCCTGATGGACGACGAATACACTCCGCAGGAACTGCAGGATGCTTGCGATGTATTGGCATGGGCCGCCAGCCAGCCCTGGTCGACCGGAAAGGCCGGAATGATGGGCATCTCCTGGGGCGGCTTCAACGCGCTGCAGGTCGCGGCGCTGCGACCGCCCTCGCTGAAGGCGATCATCACGCTTTGCTCGACCGTCGACCGCTTCGCCGACGACATCCACTTCAAGGGCGGCTGCCTGCTCGGCGAGAATTTCGGCTGGGCCGCCAACATGCTGTCCTATTCGTCGCGCCCGCCGGACCCGGCGCTGGTCGGCGACAAGTGGCGCGGCCTGTGGCTGGAGCGGCTGGAGAACATGCCGTTCCTCGCCAGAGAATGGCTGGGCCGCCAGGCGCGCGACAGCTACTGGAAGCATGGGTCGGTCTGCGAGGACTACTCGGCGATCGAGGCGGCGGTGCTTTCGATCGGCGGCTGGCACGACGGCTACCGCAACACGATTGCGCACCTGGTTTCGAACCTGCAATGCCCGGTCAGGGGCATTGTCGGTCCCTGGATCCACAAATACCCGCATTACGCCAAGCCGGAACCGGCGATCGGTTTCCTGCAGGAGGCGCGACGCTGGTGGGATCGCTGGCTGAAGGGGATCGAAACCGGCGTCGAAAACGACCCGGCGATGCGGCTGTGGCTGATGGACAGCGTCCGGCCGCAGCGCTGGCTCGACGCCCGCCCCGGACGATGGATCGCTGAACAAGCATGGCCATCGCCCGGGATCGAACCGGTTGTCCTGGAACTCGGCAACGGTACCCTCGGTGACGGGCCGATCAGCGACATCATCTCGATTTGCTCGCCGCAAGATTGCGGTGCGGCGACCGGGGAATTCTTCCCGTTCACCTTCGGCCCGGAACTGCCCGACGAGCAGTCGCACGATGACGCCCGCTCGCTTTGCTTCGACGCGGGTCCGGCCGAGGCGATTCGCGACATTGTTGGCGCGCCGAAGGTGCGGCTGACGGTTTCGGTCGACAAGCCGCTGGCGCAGATCGCGGTGCGTCTGTGCGACCTGTTTACCGACGGCGGCAGCGTCCTCATCACCATGGGAGCGATGAACCTGGCGCACCACGCCTCGCACGAGAACCCGCGACAGCTGGAGCCGGGCAAAAAGTACCGGGTCGAGTTCGCGCTCGACCAGACCGCCTATCGGCTGCCGCAAGGCCATCGCTTGCGGCTGGCGATCTCCACCGCCTACTGGCCGTTCCTGTGGCCGTCCCCGGAATCGGCGACGGTTTCGGTCCACGCCGGCGAATTGCTGATACCGGTTCGCGGGAAAAGCGCCGATCCGGGCGAATGGTGCTTCGAGGAACCCGAAGCGGCCGAACCGTGGAACGCCCGCGAGTTGCGCCCGCCGCATTCACGGCGCGCGACCGAGCGCGACACGGATAGCGGCACCGCGGCCACGCTGATCGACAATGATTTTGGCGAGTATCTCGATCTCGACCATGGCCTGGTTTCCGGCAGTCGCGTCTCCGAAAAGTGGCTCATTCATTCCGACGACCCGCTGTCCGCGAGTGTCGAAGTCGAATGGGAGCAAACCGGAGGTCGCGGTGATTGGCGCTGGCGCACCATGGCGCGCATGCGCATGCGTTCCACCGTGGATCGCTTCGATATCACGGGGAGTCTGAAAGCCGAAGAAAACGGCAAGCCCGCTTTCTCGCGCGACTACCGCGCCGATATCGAACGCAAATTTGTTTAGCCGTCCGGACCGCGGCAGGCAGCGCCCTGCTTCGTTTGCGACCGCGGTTGTCGTATCCGCGCAATTTGGCTCACAGGCCTGCCCATAGGCTGTCACCGGGGGTTGTTGACCCGAATGCATTGGTTTGAAGGCAATCCTTCTTTGCTTGCCTATCAGCCCAGATAGGTTCAAAAATCTGAAGCGGGAACGATAAGCAGCGCCGACAACAACAAGAACAAGGGCGCAATCAGGGAGAATCTCGATGTCGAACGAACTTGAATTTCTGAGCCGTCTGGTCGCAACGGGCAAGATTGACCGGCGCGCGTTTCTCGGGCGCGCCTCTGCGCTGGGCGTGACGGCCACATTTGCCAATTCGCTTATGGCGAGCGCCGGCTATGCCGCCGAACCCGTCAGGGGAGGGATTCTCAAGGCCGGTCTAGTTGGCGGGGAATCGACCAACAGCCTCGATCCGGCCAGTTTCCTGACCCAGGTACCTTTCCTGTTCGGCAAGTGCTGGGGTGAATACCTGCTCGGGATCAATCCGGACGGCTCGCTCCGTCACTGCATCGCCGAAGAATACGGCGCATCGGAAGACGCCAAGGTCTGGACCTTTAAGCTCCGCCAAGGGGTAGAGTTCCACAACGGAAAGACCGTCACCGCCGAAGACGTCGTCGCAACCATGGAGCGGCACTCCAACGAGGAATCCAAGTCAGGCGCGCTGGGCATCATGCGCGGCATTGAATCGCTCAAGGCGAACGGCAGCGAAGTCATCGTCACGCTGAAAGAAGCCAATGCCGATCTCCCCTATCTGATGACCGACTACCACCTCATCATTCAGCCGAACGGCGGCAAGGACGATCCTGCCGCCGGCGTCAGCGCGGGTCCCTACAAGGTGGCGGTCGACGAGCCCGGAGTACGCTATGTCGGCGAGCGCTTCGCCAATTACTGGGACAGCGGCAAGATGGGTTTCGCCAACCAGGTTGAGGTGATCGTCATCAATGACGCAACTGCGCGTACTTCGGCCTTGCAAGGCGGCCAAGTGCATATGATCAACCGCGTCGAACCCAAGATCGTTGACCTTGTCAAACGGGTGCCGGGCGTCAAGATCCAGAACGCGGCCGGTCCTGGTCACTACGTATTCATCGCTCACTGCAACACCGCGCCGTTCGACAACAACGACCTGCGCATGGCGCTGAAGCTGGCGATGGACCGTCAAGAGATGGTCGACAAAATCCTGCTCGGTTATGGTACTGTGGGCAATGACTTCCCGATCAATGCCTCCTATCCGCTGTTTTCGGACGACATCGAGCAGCGCACCTTCGATCCGGACAAGGCAAAGTTCCACTATCAGAAGTCGGGCCACAACGGGCCGGTCCTGCTGCGCACATCCGAGGTCGCGTTCCCGGGCGCTGTCGACGCCGCACAGCTTTACCAGCAAAGCTGTGCCAAGGCCGGTATCACGATCGAGATCAAGCGCGAGCCCGGCGACGGCTACTGGTCGGAAGTCTGGAACAAACAGCCATTTTCCACGTCGTATTGGGGCGGGCGCCCGACCCAGGACCAGATGTACTCGACCGCCTATCTGTCGACAGCCGACTGGAACGACACGCGCTTCTTTAACGAGAAGTTCGACAAGCTGGTGATCGCCGCCAGGGCCGAACTCGACCAGGCCAAGCGCAAGCAGATGTACCGCGACATGGCGGTGCTCGTGCGCGACGAGGGCGGCCTAATCCTGCCGATGTTCAATGACGTCATCGATGCGATTGGCCCCAAGGTTGGCGGCTATGTCACGGGGAAAACGCACGAACTGTCCGACGGCTACGCCTTGGCGAAGTGTTGGCTGACCGCCTGATCGGATAGGGGGGTCATGCGGACATCGATCCTAACGTTGATCGCCCAGCGCGTCGCGCTGGGCGTATTATTGCTGCTTGCGGTTTCCGTGGTCATCTTCGCCGGGACGCAAATTCTTCCCGGCGATGTTGCACAGTCGATCCTTGGCCAGTCGGCGACGCCGGAGGCACTCGCTAACCTCCGCAAAGAACTCGGTCTCAACGACCCGGCCTACGTGCGATACTTCCGCTGGCTCGGCGGCGTGATGACGGGGGATCTCGGGACCGCGCTGTCCAACCGTCAGGATATCGCTGCCTCGATCGGTAAGCGGCTGTTCAACACCGTGTTCCTCGCCTCGGTGGCAGCCATTATTGCCGTACCGGTATCGATCATGTTGGGTCTGTTGGCGGTACGATATCGCAACCGCTGGCCCGACAAGCTGATCTCGGCGACGACGCTTGCCTCGATCTCGCTGCCGGAATTCTTTATCGGCTATGTGCTGATCTATTTCGTCGCCGTGAAACTGGGCTGGTTCCCGAGCGTTTCCACCGTCTATGAAGGCATGGGCTTCCTCGACAGGCTATCGGCGGTGGCGCTGCCGGCAACGACACTGACCTTGGTGGTGTTGGCCCACATGATGCGCATGACGCGGGCGGCGATCCTCAACGTCATGCAATCGGCCTATATCGAAACGGCTGAGCTTAAGGGGCTGTCGGCGTTCGATGTCATCCGCCGCCACGCATTCCCCAACGCGATCGCGCCGGTCGTCAATGTCGTCATGCTCAACCTCGCCTATCTCATCGTTGGCGTCGTCGTCGTCGAGGTCATCTTCGTCTATCCCGGCATGGGCCAGTATCTGGTCGATCACGTCTCCAAACGCGACGTGCCGGTCGTCCAGGCCTGCGGTCTGGTGTTCGCCGCTTTTTTCATTTCGCTCAACCTGATCGCGGACTTGGTTGCCATCCTGACCAACCCGCGATTGCGACATCCGCGGTAGGGGCGCGCCATGTGGCAGCGGGTTCCGATCAGCGCGTGGCTCGGCATGATCGTCACCAGCGTGTTCGTTTTTGTGGCGATCTTCGCCCCGCTGCTGGCGCCATATCCGATGACCGAGGCGGCCGGCGCTGTCTGGGAGCCGATGTCGGCGCGGTACTGGCTCGGCACCGACAATCTCGGCCGCGACCTGTTGAGTCGCATGATCTTCGGCGCGCGCACGACGATCTTCATCGCCGCGATGGCCACCGCCCTCTCGTTTTCGCTTGGCTCCATCCTCGGCTTCATTGCCGCCGTAATCGGCGGCTGGGTCGACCAGGGCGTGTCGCGCTTCGTCGATTTGCTGATGTCGATCCCGACCCTGATCTTCGCGCTGGTCGTTTTATCGGTGCTGCCTGCCAATCTGATCACTTTGATTATGGTGATGGGCATCCTCGACGCAACGCGCGTCTTCCGTCTGTCGCGCGCCGTCGCCGTCGACATCAACATCATGGATTTCGTCGAGGCCGCGCGCTTGCGTGGCGAAGGCAGAATGTGGGTGATCTTTCGCGAGATCCTGCCGAACGCGTTGTCGCCGCTGGTTGCCGAATTGGGTCTGCGCTTCATTTTCCAGGTTCTGTTCCTGTCGGCGCTGTCCTTCCTCGGTCTCGGCATCCAGCCGCCGGAAGCCGACTGGGGCGGCATGGTCAAGGAAAACAAGGACGGCATCGTCTTCGGTATCCCTGCGGCGCTGATTCCGGCGGCGGCAATCGCCATACTGGCGATTTCGGTCAACCTGATCGCCGACTGGATTCTCAACCGCACGACCAGCCTGAAGGGAGGCCGCGGTGGCTAAAGCGAAGACGCCGGCGGCGAAGCGGAAGCCAGCCCGCAAGGCCGCTTCGGCGCCGAAGACGCCGCGCCGTGCGAAAACGGTGGCGAAGGAGCCGACGATACGCGCCAGCTCCGGTCAGCGCGCGTTGCTGGACATTCGCGACCTCAGGATCGGCGCCACGATCCATCCGCCGGGCGAGCCGGCGCGCGACATTACCATCGTCGATGGTGTTTCGCTGAAGCTCGAAAAGGGCAAGGTGCTCGGACTGATCGGCGAATCCGGCGCCGGAAAATCGACCATCGGCCTGTCGTCGATGGGTTACGGCCGCGGCGAGGTTCGTATCACCGGCGGCGAGGTCTGGCTCAACGGACGCGACATTCTGAAGGTCGGCGTCGCCGGACTGCGCGCGGTGCGCGGCAAGGAGGTGACCTATGTCGCCCAGTCGGCGGCGGCCGCCTTCAATCCGGCCCATCGTCTGATCGACCAGGTCGTGGAAGCAGCCGTCGAACACGGCGTCGCCGACCGCGATGAAGCCGCAGGGCGCGCGGTAAAGCTGTTCAAGGTCCTCGGCCTGCCCGACCCCGAAAAAATCGGCAATCGTTATCCCCACCAAGTCTCCGGCGGGCAACTGCAGCGGGTCATGACCGTGATGGCGCTTTGCCCCGAGCCCGACCTGATCGTTTTCGACGAGCCGACCACCGCGCTCGACGTGACGACGCAGATCGATGTACTTGCCGCCATCAAGGAGGCGATCCACCGCACCGGCGTCGCCGCGCTCTACATCACCCACGACCTTGCCGTCGTCGCCCAGATCGCCGACGACATCATGGTGCTGCGGCACGGCAAAAAGGTCGAATACGGCACGGCGCGCCAGATCATCACGGCACCGAGACAGCCCTACACCAAGGCGCTGGTTTCGGTGCGCTCGATCTCCCACAAGGAAAAGGCCCCGAGCAAGAAGCCGCTGCTCAGGGTCGAAAAGATCACCGCCGCCTATGGCGGGGCAAAAGTGCCGGTGATCAAGAACGTCAGCGTCGTAATTCATCCCGGCCAGACACTGGCCGTGGTCGGCGAATCCGGCTCGGGAAAGTCGACGCTGGCGCGCGTCATCACCGGCCTGTTGCCGCCGATCTCCGGGCAAATCCGCTTCGGCGACCGGGTGCTGCCGCCGGCGCTGGCCCAGCGCACCAAGGACGACTTGCGCCAGATCCAGATGATCTACCAGATGGCTGATGTGGCGATGAACCCACGCCAGACGGTCGCGACGATCATCGGTAGGCCACTGGAATTCTATTTCGGCATGAATGGCGCCGAGCGTGACCGCCGCATCGGCGAACTGCTCGAAGAGATCGAGATGGGCAAGGGTTTTGCCGACCGCTACCCGGCCGAACTGTCAGGCGGTCAGAAGCAGCGCGTCTGCATCGCCCGCGCGCTCGCCGCCAAGCCGAAGCTGATCCTGTGCGACGAACCGACCAGCGCGCTCGACCCGCTGGTCGCCGAGGGCATACTGAAACTGCTGCTCGAACTGCAGAAGGTCGAGAACGTCGCCTACCTGTTCATCACGCACGACCTCGCGACGGTGAAGGCGATCGCAGATTCGATCGCGGTGATGTATCGCGGCGAAGTCGTGCGCTACGGGCCGAAATCGGTGGTGCTGAAGCCGCCGTTCGACGCCTATACCGACCTGCTGCTGTCCTCGGTGCCGGAAATGCAGATCGGCTGGCTCGAGAAAGCGCTGAAGAGCCGGCGCATGGCGAGCGCGGGGAACTGAGGCACGCGTGAAATCCAGATTGCTCCTCATCATCCTCGACGGTGTGCCGGAGCGCAATTTCCGCCGCCTGTTCGGCAATCTCGAAGGCTGGGTCGCAAGTGGCGAGGCGAAAGTCTGGCTCCAGCGTTCTGTGCTCCCTTCGATCTCGGGCCCCTGCTATGCATCGATTCATACCGGCGTGCCGCCGCAGGTTCACGGGGTGCTCGCCAACGAACTGCGCTTTCGTATCGAATTGCCGGACATCTTTTCCGAATTGGCCAAGGCTGGCCGCAAATCGGGAGCGGTGACGCATTCCTACTGGTCGGAATTCTTCAATCGCTATCCGTTCGACCCGGTGCGCGACCTCGAATATGACGAACCGGCCGGACCGATCCATCACGGCCGCTTCCACACCATGACTGGCTACAACCGCACCAACCAGATGACGCCGAGCGACGTCGATCTGTTCGCGACACTGACCCTGCTGACCGAGCGATTCGCCATCGACTACGGCATCCTGCATACCTGCACGCTCGATTCGATGGGCCATCGCTACGGCCACGATTGCATCGAAATGGACAATGCCTGCCTGGCGATGGATGCAATGCTGGCGGCATTCCTGCCCCGCTGGCATGCCAATGGGTACGAGGTTATCGTCACCGCCGACCACGGCCAGACCGACCGCGGCACCCATGGCGGGCGCGAGGATGCCCAGCAAATGACGGCGCTCTATTATTTCGGCCCGGGGCGCGGACCGAAGCCGGATACCGTGATCGACCAACTGCAACTGGCCCCGACGGTACTGAGGCGCCTGGGCGCGACAATCCCGGCGACCATGAAGGCCAAGCCTTTTCTTCAATAAGGCCAGCGGTCCTCGCCAAGCGCCGTGACGGCGTCCACGATGCGTGTGAAACTGTCGTGGGCACGCTTGACCGTGTGGCGGGCGCGCAAATAGCCATGCACCAGGCCGGTTTCCCGGAACCATTTCGCCTTGCCGCTGGCGGCAACGATCGCGTCGCAGTAATCGCGGCCGTCGTCGCACAGCGGATCGCATTGCGCCGAGAACACCGCGGTTGGCGGCAAGCCGGAGAAATCGGTGGCCTGCAGCGGCGCCAGCGTTGCATCACCCGTGATCTTGTTTCCGCCGGTGCGAATGCCGGCGTAAAATTCGATGTCGGCGAGCGTCAGCATCGGCGCATGCGCATGCTCGACGTAGGAGCCCTTCGAAATGTTGCCGCCATAGCCCGGATAGATGGCGACCTGGCCGATCGGCACTTTCTCGGCACCGCGCGTCGCGTGGCAGACGGCGGCGCAAAGATTGCCGCCGGCGCTGTCGCCAACCAGCACGACCGGCAAATCGCTTGCTTCGGCCGCGCTGCGGAATCCGGCCATGGCATCGTCAAAGGCGGCGGGATGGACGTGTTCCGGCGACAGTCGATAATCGACCGACGTCACCGGAAAACCGGTGCGCTGGCACAGTTCGGCGCAGACATCGTCATGGCTGTCGAGCCCGCCGACCACGAAGCCGCCGCCATGCAGATAAGCGATCTGCGCGGCCGGCCTGGCTTTCGTGAATCGGTAGCGACGAACACGGATTTCTCCGCCGGTGCCCGCAATCGTTCCGTCCTCGGCGGTCACGCCGGCAGGATAGCCGGCAAAGAACTCGCGGCACATATCGTCGTAGATCTGGCGTTGTTTTTTGACCGGAAAGGTTGCAGTTTCCGGCGGATACCAGCTGTCGGTGCGCTCGATAAATGCCCAGGTTTCGGCGTCGATCAGCGCGCCGTATTTGCCGCGGTCCATATGTGTTTTCCCGGTTGCGGACCGACCGACTTTGGCCGATGGAAAAGGCCGAAGGCAAGGGTGCTTGCGCCATGACCGCATTCGTTCCGCCAAGGTCATTGAAGGCCGTGCTGTTCGACAAGGACGGCACGCTGGTCGATTTCGAGCGCACCTGGGCGCCGGTTATTCGCGCCGCCGCCCGATTGGCGGCGCGAGGCGATCCGATGCTGGCGCAGCGATTGCTCGAAGCCTGCGGCGTCGATCCGGCAACCGGCCGCACCCGAGCCGACAGCCTGTTTGCCGCCGGCAATTCCGCCGAGATCGCCGGCGAGATGGTGGCGCGCGGCAGCCCCTGGCCGCAAGGCGAACTCACGAGGCAACTCGATATTCTTTTTGCCCGGGCCGGCGCCGCCGCGGTCGCCATCGCCGATCTGCCGGCCCTGTTCGGCCGCTTGAAGCAAGCCCGCCTTGTCGTCGGTATCGCCAGTTCGGACGCCGCCGTCGGTATCGATGAAACCATGCGCGCGCTTGGTGTCGGACAATTCGTCGATTTCATCGCCGGCTATGACAGCGGCCATGGCCACAAACCCGATGCCGGCATGGCGCTGGCGTTCTGTCGCCAGGCCGGATGTGTGCCGGGGCAGATGATGGTTGTAGGCGACAATCGCCACGACATGGCGATGGGACGCGCGGCCGGCGCCGGTGCGGTGATCGGCGTCCTGAGCGGCACCGGTACATCTGAGACGCTGCAGGAACTGGCGGATGCCGTGATCGACAGCATTGCCGATCTCCCGGATTTGCTCGGCATCAACTAACACCGCGCCTGACACTTCCGCTGTCCGCCCCGAACGAGTAACGGAATGCTCCCCGGGGTCTCTGCCTGCGCTGCGGCTGACGCGGGGGCGTCGACCGAATTTTTGACACGCTTCATCGTTCACGCGATGTCTCCATCCGTGTTTTGCTTCAGTTAATGCGCAAACCGCAGGGCGACGCACGCCTTTAGGCTTGGCTCTGTGTGCGGCCCTCGCCGCCCTGCGCAGAGATTTGATGGCACCTTCCGGGACTTGTTCCAGCACACTGCCCGGTCGGCCCTCTAAGATAAGACGCGGTTCCCCGGCTCGTGGCCGGACGGCGCCTCATCCAGTAAGTCACCCACACGTTCCCGTTGCCGGGCTATGGGCATGACCGCTCTGCCGCTGCCGTCCTCCGATCCGCTGGCGATCGTCCGGCGTTTGCATGGATGGCAGTGGGGCGATGATACGGGCGCGTGGAACGGTGTGCGTAAGTTTTTTCGATGAATTGTGGATGGTGAATGGTTTGAACGGGTTAGAGAAAACGCTCGAAAAGGAAATCCTCGTTCTCCTCAAAGGTTCCAACAAAATCAAATGGTTGCTGATGCCACCGATTTGCGGTCTTGCGGTCCGCCGCGGCAAACGAACTTCAAATCGTAAAACGGCGCTGGAATCATGGAGTTATATTGCTAGCGCCCCTTCCACACCGGATCGCGCTTTTCGGCAAAGGCGCGAAAGCCCTCGCGATGGTCTTCCGAGGCATAGAGTTCGTCGACGGTGCGGAACTTGCGTTTGGTGATCCGGTTCATCGCGTCCTGGAAGGTCATCGCTTCGGCTTGCCTCGCCACTTCCTTGATCGCGGCAAATACCAGCGGCGGGCCGCTCGCAAGCAGGCGGGCGATTTCCCACACGCGTTTGTCGAGCGCCGGGCCGTCGGCCAGCACTTCGTTGACGATACCCCAGCGCTGCGCTTCCGCCGCATCCATCCATCGCCCGGTCAGCAGCAGATCCATGGCGACGTGATAGGGCATGCGCTTCGGCAATTTCACCGTCGCCGCGTCGGCGAGCGTGCCGGCGCGAATTTCCGGCAGGGCAAAAGAGGATGCGGCAGTCGCGTAGATAAGGTCGCAGGACAGCGCCAGTTCGAAACCGCCGCCGACCGCCACGCCGTTGACCGCCGCGATCACCGGCTTGTTAAGGTCGCGCAATTCCTGGAGGCCGCCGAAGCCGCCGACGCCGTAGTCGCCGTCGACGGTGTCCCCGGCGGCTGCGGCCTTCAGGTCCCAGCCGGCGCAAAAGAATTTTTCGCCGGCGGTTTTCAGGATGGCGACCCGCAGTTTCGGATCGTCCCGGAATTGCCGGAAATTCTCACCCATCAACCGCGACGTGGCGAGATCGATGGCGTTGGCCTTCGGCCGGTCGAGCGTGACCTCGAGAATGCCACCTTCAACGCGAGTCTGTACCGGTCCGCTCATTTCAGGTCGTCCTGTTTATTCGGATCAGTGCGTCGACGGCGACGGCGTCGTCGGTGCGCGCGATCAGGGGATTGACGTCGAGCTCGACAAGGCTTTGCTCGTTGGCCTCGGCATACACGCAAATCGCAAGGATGGCATCGATCAGCGCATCGCGGTCGGCGGCCGGCCTGCCGCGCCAGCCTGACAGGATACGGTCGATGCGCAAGGATGCCAGCGCGCCTTCGATGTCGTCGCGACTGGCCGGCAACAGCAGGCTGGCAGTGTCCGAAAGCAATTCCGCCAGCACGCCGCCAGCGCCGATGGTCAACGCCATCAGGCCGGTGGCGTCGCGCACGACGCCAACGAGGATTTCGGCAACGCCACCGGTCGCCATCTCCTCGGCCAGAAAACCGGTCGCAATTCCTGCCATCCTTTCGGCGGCGCAATGAACCTCGTGCGAGGAGCCGAGACCGAGGACGACCGCGCCGACCTCGCTCTTGCGGTTCACGCCCAAGGCCTTCAGCGCCACCGGAAGGGCGAGCGTCCGCGCTGCCTCGGCAATCCGATCCGGCGAAATGGCGGTGACAGAGCGTGGCACCTTGAGCCCGAAACCGGCCAGCGCCTGTTTGGCCTCGGCTTCCGTCAGCGTGACGGCGTCGCCCGTGCATTGCGTGGCAAGCAGCACGGGCGTCGGGTTGGGCGCCTTCGCGCCAGCTCCAATAGCCGCGTCGATCGCGGCCAGGCCCTCCTCCATGCCATGCAACACGGCGATCCCGGCCTGCCGGAATTGGCGCGCGGCGGCTTCGGAAAGATTTTCGGGAAGCGAGGCCAGCACGGCCACACGCGCGCCGGTCTCCGCCTGCGCGGCGCAAATCGCGTCGATAGCGCATTGATAGCTCGACGGATCGCAGCGGTCGGCGCGCGGCAGGTCGAGCACGAACACGCAAAAATCGAATCCGTCGCTCGTCACGGCGGCGAATACCCGCGCCATGCGCCGCGCGTCGCCCCAGATGAAGGTATGGTAGTCGAACGGATTGGCGATCGTCACGATCGGTCCGAGTTCATCTTTCAGGATTTTCGCCGTTCCTGCCGAAAATTCGCGGAACCGGATGCGCGTGCCCTCGCCGAGATCGGCCATCAGGCCGGCTTCGCCGCCGGAACAGGAAATTGAGCAGATTTCATCGCCGGCAATCGAACCGAACGCATCCATCAGTTTGAGCGTTTCGAGGAACCCGCCGATGGATATTGCCTCGACGAAGCCGAGACGGCGCAGCAGCGCCGAGGCTACCGCGGCGCTGCCTGAAAGCGAGGCAGTATGTGTGATCGTTGCCGCCTGCGCCTTCTGCGATCTTCCGACCTTCAGGACGACGACCGGTTTGCCACTAGCATGAGCCTTGGCGGCAAAGTCCTCCAGCGCGCGGATGTCGCCGAATCCTTCGAGATAAAGCCCGATGGCCGAAACGCGTTCGTCCGAAAGCAACGCGCTGCCGATCTCGGCGACGCTCGTCTGCGCCTGGTTGCCGGCGGCGATCATGTAGGCGATCGGCAGCGAGCGCGCCTGCATCGTCATGTTGATGGCAATGTTGGACGACTGCGCAATGATCGCGACACCGCGATTCACGGGCTCGCCGCCATGCTGGTCCGGCCACAGCGTTATATTGTCGAGATAATTGATGAGTCCGTAGCAATTCGGCCCGAGGATCGGCATGTCGCCGGCTGACTCGACCAACCGCGCCTGCAACCGCGCGCCGTTCGCGTCTTCGCTCTCGGAAAAGCCGGAAGCAAAGCATATCGCGCCGCCTGCGCCCATCCGCGACAGGCGCGCGATGATATCGATGCTCGCTTCACGATTCACGCCGACAAAAGCGGCATACGGCGGCCCGGGCAATTCATCGATGGAAGCAAGGCAGGGTATGCCGAATATGGCGCCGCGCTTTGGATTTACCGGCCAGATCGCGCCTGCATAGCCTGATTTCCTCAGCTGCGCGGCGACGTTGACCGCCCAATTGCCGCCGAACAACGCGATCGATTTCGGTCGGAACAGGCGGTCGAGCGAGCGCATGGTTCAGTCGTCCGACGCTTCGGATCGATCGACATGGCCGAGATCCCGCGCCGGCGCGATTCGGTCGCGCACGCGCTGCTTCAGCGTCTTGACATCGGGAAAGCCGCCGTCGCGCTTGCGCTCCCAGATCAGGTCACCTTCGCAACGGATTTCGAAGACGCCGCCCGTGCCGGGCGTAAGCGTCACCGCGCCGAGTTCCTCGCTGAAAGTCGACAGTAGTTCTTGCGCCATCCAAGCGGCGCGCAGCATCCAGTTGCACTGCCGGCAATAGATGATCGCGACAGATGGTTTGCCCTTCATTGCCCGGCCGTCCCCGCGGCCACGATGCGACCGCAATTTGGATCAAGCGAGGGGTCGCTGTCGGCAAGCACACGACCAAGGTCTATCATCGCGACGTTCAGGTCCGGAAGTTCGCCGCCTGGAGAACCGCTGTCGGCTGCAACTAGCGCAGTGCGAAACTTCACCATAGCCGCCGCGACCTCGGAACTCTCGCGCACATACGGAAGATCGGCCCAGTACAATTCCTCGAATCGGCGGCGCGCCGCGATGCGCTTGTCGGAGCGGTCGTGCGGATCGAGGAGTGCTGCCCCGGTCCTCAAAGTCTCGCGATAAATTGCCGCCTTAGCTGCGCATTGGCGTACGAAGATTATCTCGCCTGCGGCCCAGCTGCGGAGACGGTCGTTCGTTGAAAGCGTTCGTATTAGGTCGAGTTTGCGTAGCCATAGGTCGGGCTCGACTGTCGCGCTCGCCTCAAGATAGGCATTGAGCAGCGCCCGCTCATTCTCGGCAGTGGTCCGAAACCTCTCGAGTTGAAGGCGGCCGTAATCGATCACGGCGAAAGAAACCACGGCGCCTACCGCCAGGACCAGCCAGCGAATGATCTCGGCGCGAAAGCGATCCCGCTCAAGTGTCAGTTTTGCCCGTTCGAAATCCACATCCGTATCGGCGCTGGTCATGACTCTTTCTCCGTATGCCTGGCTGCCATTATCCGCCGAAAGGCCGCAGCAGCGCGCGCGAGATGATGTGGCGCTGGATTTCGGAAGTGCCCTCCCAGATCCGCTCAATGCGGGCGTCGCGCCAGATCCGTTCGAGCGGCAATTCTTCCATCAGTCCCATGCCGCCATGGATCTGGATCGCCTCGTCGGCGATGAAAGCGAGAGTCTCGCTCGCCTTCAGTTTCGCCATCGCCATATCCTCGTCAGTGACGACCCCGGCGTCGGTTTTCCAGCCGGCTTCGAGCGTCAGCAGGTTAGCCGCCTTCAGTTCGGTCGCCATGTCGGCAAGCTTGAAGGAAACGCCCTGGAACTTGCCGATTTTCTGGCCGAATTGTTCGCGGTTGGCCGCCCAATCGATTGCGTGAGAAAGCGCCCGCTCGGCTCGGCCGAGGCAGGTTGCTGCCACCTGCAATCGCGTCGCGCCGAGCCAGGAATTGGCGATCTCGAAGCCACGATGCGGCTCGCCAAGCACTTGCTCGGCAGGCAGACGGCAGTCGTCGAATTCGAGCACGCTGTTGGTGTAGCCTCGATGCGAGACATTGCGGTAGCCGGGCCGGACATTGAAACCGGGCGTGCCCTTGTCGACGAAAAACGCGGTGATCTTTTTTCGTTTGCCGGCTTTGGATTCCTCCTCACCCGTCGCCATGAATACGATTGCGAAGCCGGCGATATCGGCATGGCTGATGAAATGCTTGGTGCCATTGAGCACCCAGTTGCCGCCGTCCTGGCGCGCCGTCGCCTTCATGCCGCGCAGGTCGGAACCGGCGCCGGGCTCTGTCATCGCCAGGCAGTCCCAGGTCTCGCCGCGGATGCAAGGCAACAGATATTTTTCCTGCTGGTCCTTTGTCCCGGCGAGCAGGATGTTCGACGGCCGCGCGACGCAGGTCCAGTGCAGCGCGTAATTGGTCCGGCCGAGTTCCTTTTCGTAGAGCAGCCAGGTCAGCGTATCGAGGCCGGCGCCGCCGACCTCGGCCGGCATGTTGGCGGCATAGAGCCCGGCGGCGATCGCCTTTTTCTGAATTTCCCTGACCAATGCCGGATCGAGATTGCCGGTGCGCTCGATTTCGGCCTCGTGCGGAAACAGTTCGCGCTCGACGAAATTGCGCGTCGTCTCCACGATCTGGCGTTGTTCGTCCGTAAGCGCGAAATCCATGGCGCCGCCGTTGGTTGGCCGAAGCGCGGCGATCTTATCCAGTCGCCGCCCCTGCCGGAAAGCCGGTTGCGGCTGGCCATGTCGCATTTCGCACAGCGGCGGCGTGATTTCGCCTGCGCCCGGAACCGGAATCCGGGCTAAACCAACGGCATAGCACCGGGAGAAGCCAATGGCCGCCAGACCGAACATCCTGATCCTGATGGTCGATCAGCTGAACGGAACCCTGTTTCCGGACGGTCCGGCGCATTGGCTACATGCGCCCAACCTTGCGAAAATCGCGCAGCGAGCCGCGCGCTTCGCCAATTGCTACACCGCGAGCCCGTTATGCGCGCCGGGGCGGGCCGCGTTCATGAGCGGGCAATTGCCGTCGCGCACCGGCGTATACGACAACGCCGCCGAATTCGCCTCCTCGATCCCGACCTTCGCGCATCACTTGCGGGCGGCCGGCTATTACACCTGCCTGTCGGGCAAGATGCATTTCGTCGGGCCCGACCAGTTGCACGGCTTCGAGGAACGTCTGACCACCGACATCTATCCCGCCGATTTCGGCTGGACGCCGGACTACCGCAAGCCCGGCGAGCGCATCGACTGGTGGTATCACAATCTCGGTTCGGTCACCGGCGCCGGCGTGGCGGAAACCACGAACCAGCTTGAATACGATGACGAGGTTACGTTCCTCGCCTGCCAGAAACTCTACCAGCTTTCGCGCGAGCAGGAGGATGCCGGGCGCCGCCCCTGGTGCCTGACTGTTTCGCTCAGCCATCCGCATGACCCGTTCGTCGCCCGCAAGCAATACTGGGACATTTACGAGAACTGCCAGGCGCTCGATCCGGAGACGGCTTTCATCGCTCGCAACAAGCAGGACCCGCATTCGCAGCGTCTTTACGATGCCAGCGACTACGCCAGCTTTGCCATCACCCGCGAGAATATCCGCCGTTCAAGGCGCGGCTATTTCGCCAACATTTCGTACGTGGACGACAAGATCGGCGAACTGGTCTCCGCGCTTGAGCGCACGCGCACGCTCGACAACACGATCATCCTGTTCTGCTCCGACCACGGCGACATGCTGGGTGAGCGCGGGCTGTGGTTCAAGATGTGCTTCTTCGAGGGTTCCGCGCGCGTGCCCTTGATGATCGCCGGGCCGGGCATTCCCGCCGGCCTGATCGAGGCGCCGGTCTCCAATCTCGACGTCAACCCGACCCTGTGCGAGTTGGCAGGCATCGACATCGCCGCAATCCAACCCTGGACGGACGGCGAGTCGCTGGTTCCGGTCGTCCATGGCGGCACACGCAACGCGCCCGTGCTGATGGAATACGCGGCAGAGGGGTCCGTGGCGCCGCTGGTCGCGATCCGCGACGAGCGCTTCAAGTTCGTCCATTGCGAGGTCGATCCGCAGCTGCTCTTCGATCTCAGGGCGGATCCGCTGGAGCGAAACAACCTTGCGGGCGACCCCGCCAATGCGCCGATGGTAGCCGAATATATGGCCAAGGTCCGCGCCCGCTGGGACATGGCGACGTTCGACGCGGCGGTGCGCGAAAGCCAGGCGCGGCGCTGGGTCGTCTATCCGGCGCTGCGCAATGGCGCGTATTATCCCTGGGATTTCCAGCCGCTGCAGAAGGCTTCGGAGCGCTACATGCGCAACCACATGGACCTCAATATCCTGGAGGAATCGAAACGGTTCCCGCGCGGGCAATGACGGTTCACGGCTTGATGCGGTGCACCGTGCGGATGCGGTAGACGATTAGGCCGACCAGGACGATCGCGACCGGCACGAACCATGCGGTTGCGCTCGCCGCGCTCATGCCGAATGGCAGGTCCGCCTCGACTGGCTTCACGACGTAAGCGAACAGGCCGACCAGATAATAGGCAATCGCGGCCACCGACAGGCCTTCGACGGTTTGCTGCAGACGCAGTTGCAGGCGCGTATTCCGATTCACGGATTCCAGTAATGCGCGGTTCTGTTCCTCCATGCCGACCTGGACGCGCGTGCGCAGCAATTCTGTCGTGTGGGTCAGTCGCGCAGCCAGATCGGTTTGGCGCGATTCGACCGAACGGCAGGTGCGCAGCGCCGGTCCAAGCCGCAGGTCCAGGAATTCGGCAATGTCCTTGTGCCCGGGCGGTGCGCGGTTGCCGACAAGTGCGAGACGTTCGGCCACGATCTCGCCATAGGCCCGCGTCGCCCCGAATCGGAACAGGCTTGCCGCCGCTTGCGCTTCCAGATCGCCGGCGAGCGCAGTGATTTCGTCGAGCAGACTGCGCACTTCCGTCTCGCCGGCATTGCGTATCCGCGCGGTAAGTCGCGTCAGTTCGCCTTCCAGCGCCGATGTCTTTGCCGAAAGCGTTTGTGCATAGGGCAAGCCCACCAGTGCCAGGGTCCGATAGGTTTCGATGTCGGTCGCCGCCTTGACATAAAAGCCGATGCGCGTTGGCGTCATCCGATTTTCCAGCAGCAGAAACACCGTCATGCCGTCGCCGTTCTGGCGAAAATCGGTGGCGAGCAGCGATTTTCCGTCTTCCAGCAGACTGACGCACAGGCTTTCCGCCTCGAACCGCGAAAGCAGACGCAGATTGGCGGTGTTGAGCGGCCGCACTTCGACCCGGGCCGTCGAGACAAGCGGCCCGGGCGTGTTGAATCCGGCGCCAAATGGGTGATCGGCGACCGGCTCGCCGAATTCCTTCGGCGCCGGCCCGGTCCAGGTGAAGGTCGAGAATTCCGAATGCCGCTCCCAGCGCAAATCCCCATGTCCCCAGGGCATGGCGTGAAAGCGGGCGCCGGCCTGCGGCGGAGCCAGGCCACGGCCGCGCGCCAATTCGCCGAGCGTTGCCTGGCTGCGCGCCGGGTCGCCGTCATTCATTAATGCGTAGTGCAGCACGACACGCCCGGTCGGGATTGCCGGGATCGGGCGCGCGTGAATTTCGCCAAGCGCCGCCGCCCGTTCGGGGTGCAGCGCGATATGCGCCAGCGAGGTAGCCCGGCCCGCGGTGCCCTTGGACGCGGGGACGCGCCAGTTTCGCGCTGGTGTCGCTTTCGGTGCCGAACTATCCCGTTTCATCGCAATCCGCAGTCCGAGGAGAAGGGCCTTCTTAGCCGATGGCCGGCGCCGGCAACAGCCGGTGGATCGGTTCTCGATACCCTGGTCTAGCCGTGGTCCTCCGGCCGTGCCTGATGCTTGTCGTGGAACTGGCGCTGTCGATAAATCCGGACATGGAAATATTCGGTCAGTCCGCGCAAATGCCGGGTTCGGCGGCGGTTCGGGCCCCTGCGATCCCTCCGCGATCGCAGCGATTCGGATTGGTTAACCGTTTCGCCGTAAAATGAACAAGAAACCGATATCTTTGCCGGGTTTGGCCGGCGAGCAACGCGCGGGCAGCTTTTGGAGCCAGTCGTGAACCGGACTCGATCCGCGGCGCCGGGATGGCGACGGGACGCGCCCGTGCAGTGGGCGCGCCCGGTTGGCCGTGTCCGGATGCCCGCACCGCGCATCGTTGTCGACCCGGTCCAGCAACGAAACGAGGAATTTGCTCGCGCTCGTCGGCATAGCCAACGCGTGCGCATGCTTCGTCTCGGTTTGCCGGCGATTGCGGGCCTTGCGATCTTCGCTCTGATTGCTTCGCTCGTGATTTCGGCGACCCGCTCGCCGTCGATCGACCTGCGCTCCGCCCGCGTCGAGGACGGCAAGCTGATCATGGACAATCCGGTCCTGAACGGCACCGACGAAAACAACCGGCCCTACCGCCTGACCGCCATCCGCGCCATCCAGGACGCCAGCGATCCGACGCGGATTGTGCTGGAATCGATCGACGCCATCCTTCCGGTCTCCGATACCGCCAAGGCCAAGCTGATTGCCGGTGGCGGCGAATACGATGCAAGCGCCAAGACGCTGAAACTTGCCGATTCGGTTTCGGTCGATACCGACGAAGGCATGAAGATCAGGCTTCTCGACGCCGATATCGATATCAATGCCGGAACGCTGAACACGCTCAATCCGGTCGAAGTCGACACCGGCCAGGCGCTGTTGACCGCCGAAAGCATGCAGGTGCAGGATCGCGGCAGGAAGATCGTGTTCGAAAGCCGTGTACGCGTGACGCTGTATCCGCAGGCGGCCAAGGATGAGCAGGAGCAGGGGCGGTGATCGTCCGCCATCCTGCCCATGCGCTGCTGCTTTGCGCGTTGATCTGCGCGCCAGCCGCGCCGGCGGTTGCGCAAAGTTTCGGCGCCGCCTTCCAAGGCATGCGCGATACCGGCGAGCCGGTGCAGATCGAAGCCGACAGGCTCGAGGTTGCCGATCAACAGGGCACGGCTGAATTTTTCGGCAATGTCAGCGTCCTGCAAGGTTCGACATTGATGAAGACCAAGCATCTCAAGGTATACTATACTCGCGGGGAAGGGACTGCGCCGGGTCCGGGCGGCAATGTGCGGCGTATCGAGGCGACCGGCGGCGTGGCGGTTCGTTCCGAAGACCAGAAGGCGACGGCTGACACGGCGACGGTCGATATGCAGGCGCAAACCGCAGTGATGTCGGGAAATGTCATCATCAGCCAGGGTGAGAATGTAGTGAGCGGATGTGTGTTGAATGTTAATCTGGCGACGAATGCAGCTGTTCTGGTACCTTGTCGCAATGTCGGGACGGGGCGCGTGAAGATGCGTTTCACGCCCAAGTCCGGCGAAAGCAATTAGTTTCCGGGCCGAATGTGAAGCCGGTCCGATCCACGCGCCAGGGCCTGTCAACCCGCGCCGCCGAATCGGCGCGCGAAGCCTTGGCGCGGGTTCGCGCGCTCTTGCCCGAAAGCGCCACCCAGCAAGGCGATTCTTCACCCCTGGCAAGGCCCGCCCCGCAAGCGATGCGGCGTCCGGCGCAGCAGGCGGGGACCGTGGTGCGGGCCCAGAGAGCCGGAGCATTGGCCGCAACAGGACTGCAAAAAAGCTACAAGGGCCGCCAGGTTGTGCGTGGTGTGACGCTGGCCGTCCGCCGGGGCGAGGCGGTGGGATTGCTCGGGCCGAACGGCGCCGGCAAGACGACCTGCTTTTACATGATTACCGGCCTGGTCCAGCCCGACGCCGGCCGCATCGAGCTGGACGGCCATGACATCACTTCGACGCCGATGTACCGCCGTGCCCGGCTCGGAGTCGGTTATTTGCCGCAGGAGGCCTCGATCTTTCGCGGTTTGAGCGTCGAAAACAACATCCGCGCCGTTCTCGAGGTCGTTGAACCGAGCAAGCGCGAACGCGAACGCCAACTCGACGCGTTGCTGGCCGAGTTCACGATCGAGCATTTGCGCAAATTGCCTTCGATCGCGTTGTCGGGCGGCGAGCGCCGGCGCTGCGAGATCGCCCGCGCATTGGCGACCCGGCCAGCCTTCATGTTGCTGGACGAGCCGTTCGCTGGCATCGATCCGATTGCTGTCGGCGGCATCCAGGAACTCGTCCGGCAATTGACGCGCCGCGGTATCGGCGTGCTGATCACCGACCACAATGTGCGCGAGACGCTGGGCCTGATCGACCGGGCCTATATCATTGCTTCCGGCCGCGTCCTTGCCCATGGCAGGCCCGACGAGATCGTCGCCAATGCCGAGGTTCGCAAGACCTACCTGGGCGAGCAGTTTACACTTTAAGAAGACAGTGTTGTTATGGCTGGTCCAAGCAAGAAACGGGCCAGACGCGATCGAGGGCGATCCGCAAATCTGGCCCGGGTGTAACAGGGTCGGCGGATATGGCGATTTCGCCAAGATTGCAACTGCGCCAGGTCCAGGCGCTGACGATGACGCCCCAACTGTTGCAATCGATCCGGTTGCTGCAGCTGGGTCAGCAGGAACTTGCCGAATTCCTCGCCGGTGAATCCGAAAAAAATCCGTTCCTGATCGTTGAATCGGTTCCGACAGCATTTGCTTCTGGCGCCGGCGCCGGCGCGCACGGCGGCCAGTCGTCCGGTTCCGTCTCGGGCAGCCCGGGCGTGCAATCGCAGGCAACCAGTCGCGGCTCCACGACGCGCAACCGGGCCGACGGCGACCTGCAATCGCTGGAGGCGCGGCTTGCGGAGGAAGAGACGCTTTCGGCTCACCTGCGCGCGCAGATTGCCGGAAAGTTCGTCGACCAAGCAGACCGCGCAGCCGCCGACGCGGTCATCGATTCGCTTGACGAGGATGGCTATCTACGCCGTCCGCTCGACGAAATCGCGGCCCAGATCGGTGTATCCGGAAGTCTGGTCGGCGCCGTCCTTTTGGTCATTCAACAGCTCGACCCGCCCGGCATTGCGGCTCGCAATCTTGCCGAATGCCTGGAACTGCAACTGCGCGACCGCGACCGCTTCGATCCGTGCATGAAGGCGCTATTGGCCAATCTCGACCTGCTGGCGCGCCGGGATTTTGCCGCCTTACGCAAGACTTGCGCCGTCGATGCAGAAGATCTGGCCGAGATGATCGCGGAGCTGCGTGCGCTCGATCCCAGGCCCGGCCTGCGTTTTGCCATTGGACCGGCTCCGGCCGTCACGCCGGATGTCATCGTCGGGCCCGCGCCCGATGGCGGCTGGATCGTTGAATTGAATGCCGCCGCCATGCCCCGCGTCCTCGTCGATCGGCAATATTATTCCCGGATCGGTCGGGGCAGAGCGGGCCCGGCCGAGAAAATATTCGTGGCCGACTGCCTGCAAAGCGCCAGCTGGATTGTCCGCAGCCTGGAGCAGCGGGCGGCCACGATGCTGAAAGTGGCGACCGAAATCGTGAAGCGCCAGGACGCGTTCTTTGTCGAAGGCGTCGAGCACTTGAAACCGCTGACGCTGAAGACCGTGGCCGACGCGATCAAGATGCACGAATCGACGGTCAGCCGCGTCACCGCCAACAAATACATGGCTACCCACCGTGGCCTGTTCGAGATGAAGTACTTCTTTGCCACCGCGATTTCCGCAACCGATGGCGATGCCGCCCATTCAGGCGCCGCGGTTCGCCATCGCATTCGTCAGCTGATCGAGGCCGAGAACGCCGACGCGGTCCTGTCGGATGATGCCATTGTCGGCGAACTGCGCCGCGCCGGCGTCGAAATCGCGCGGCGTACGGTGGCGAAATACCGCGAGGCGATGCGCATTCCCTCGTCAGCGCAACGGCGTCGGGAAAAACGCATCCGTCTGAAAATGCGCGAGCCACATTTGGGTGTTCCGCTCAACGCTTGACAGTCTTGCGTCATGCTCCTAGAAGCGCGCGTCTCCGCTCGGACAAGGCGCGTATCGCGCAGATGCGGTTCCGGCGAAGATCCGGCTTGAACGCGATTTGCGGCCGGGAAACAACAGCCAGATTGATATGCGAAATCGGTGAATAGCGGGGTCATCGGACCCGCGAGCCGAACTCGGCGCTTCTTCGTCCGGAATTTCTGGGGTAGTCTTGCAATCATGTCCATTCGCGTTTCTGGAAAGAACATGAATGTCGGCGCCGCCCTCAGCGCGCGAATCGAAGGCAGAATCTCCGAAATCCTCGGCAAATATTTCGAAGGCGGCCACTCCGGCCAAGTGACGATCGAGAAATCGGGCGCCAGGTTCACTTGCGACTGCGCGCTGCATCTCGATACCGGCACGTTTCTTCAGGCCCATGCCGAAGGCCATGACGCGTCGTCTTGCTTTGAGGATGCGGCCGCACGTATCGAGAAGCGTTTGCGGCGTTACAAGCGCCGCCTTCGCGATCACCATGGCGACCGGCGTGTTGTCAACGCGGGCGAAGCCGTCTTTGCCGCGCCGCGGGGAGAAGACGAGATCGCAACCGACTACCATCCCGCCATCATCGCCGAGACTTCCATTGCGGTCGAAACGCAAAGCGTCGCCGAAGCGGTGATGCAACTCGACATGACCGACCGGCCGTTTCTCGTTTTCACCAATGCCGGCAGTGGCCAGATCAACATCGTCTATCGTCGCTCCGACGGCAATATTGGCTGGATCGATCCGGCTGCCGCCAGGAATTGATCGGAAGCGCCGCCGCGGACCGGCGTCAATGCGAAGGAAGAAGAAATGGATCTGAGCGATCTCATCGGCCCGGACGACGTCTATCCGACGATGCGCGCGAACTCGAAACGCCAGCTGCTGCAGGATCTGGCCGAACGTGCCGAGGCAAAGACCGGTGTATCCGGGCGCACGATTTTCGATACGCTATTGCAACGCGAGCGTCTCGGGTCCACCGGGGTCGGCAATGGCATCGCGATACCGCACGGCAAGCTGCCGGGATTGAAGCAGATCACCGGCGTATTCGCCCGGCTCGACAAACCGATCGATTTTGAATCCCTTGACGACCAGCAGGTCGATATCGTCTTCCTGCTGCTGGCGCCGGAAGGCGCTGGCGCCGATCACCTGAAGGCGCTTGCCCGCATCGCTCGCCTGATGCGCGAAGCCGAAA
>Ga0214472_10000963_pt1 | contig 33824 bp, 30 predicted proteins | sample RVTome_6_FD_207662 | JGI IMG/M metagenome (GOLD analysis project Ga0214472, IMG submission 207662) | Soil microbial communities from uranium-contaminated site in the Upper Colorado River Basin, Wyoming, United States - RVT140D175 | ecosystem: Environmental > Terrestrial > Soil > Contaminated >...
CGGCGGTGTGCTCGTCGACACCGATGATCCCATGGTCGAGCTCGGTCTCGAGGGCAGCCAGGCGGCGCTCACCTATGTAGCAACGACTGGTGTCGTGATTGCCGCCCTCGCTGTTGTTCCAGTGCGGGACGACGGTCGCTCTCAGCCCGAATCGGGCGAGGAGGTCGAGTCCCTCCAACCAGTGGGGCTCTGCTCCGACCTTGTAGATCTCGTAGACGGGGATCGTGCGGAGGCCCGCGGTGAGGGCGGCGGCGGAGGCGAGGATTACCGACCCGCCCCGCCGCACGACATCGTCTAGGAGGGGCCCGGCGGCGGCACGCTGCCAGACGCCGAGGGCGTAGCTGGGCGATCCGGGGCCTGCGAACAGCGCCTTGGCCGCGCCGAGCTGGTTACGAAAGCGCCCCACGTCGATCGGTCGCGGGTCCCGCTCCCGCAGGCTGGCGACGACCGCAGCCACCGAAAGCGATGTCTCGAAGAAGGAGACGAGCCGCTCGGTGAGCTGCTCGACGTTCTCCTGGAATCCGAACGGGCTGTCGAGCACCACGATCTCGGTCGCCTGGGCGGCCTCGATCGCGTCCCGATGGGTCGAGACCATCGTGGGAGCGACCTCCCCGGACCCCATGATCACGAGTCGGCCGGTCACGGCATCACCACCCGGCCACAATCCGCCTCGAGGACGGGCCGGCCGCTGGGGTCGGGCGCGGTCGGGCGCACGTGAGACCAGACGGATTCCTGGGCCGGCCTCGGTGCAATCTGCTTCGGTGTGCCATCGGCATTCATCTTCATGGCAATGTCGGGCCACGCGGACCCTACCCGCCGGCATCCGGGCGCGAGCCGTTCCGCCCATGGTGCCTCGCCCGCTCGGGCCGACCGGAGCGGGGACGTACGAATTCGCCGAGATCGGCTGCCGACACGCGCCGGCGGCCGCCCGCCTTCGACGTCGTGACCGAGCCGCACGTAGCGGTGCATGGTCATGTAGTGCGAGCCGAGCCGGTCGGCTGCCGCGAGGAGGGTGAAATCGACCATCGGCTCGGCGGTCACTCGACCTACGGGAAGATCCGATGCAAATGGGGAAGAGTCATCACTAGAAAGGCTCCACGCAAAGACGACAAGGCACTGTGGGGAGAACGACCGATGGACACCACCGACCTCCTGATCGACGACGAACTCCTCGTCCTCGACTGGCGCGACCTCGCAGGCTGCATCGGCCACGATCCCGAGATCTTCTTCCCCGCCGGTGAGACCGGTCCCGCCGCTCAACAGATCCGCCAGGCCAAGCGGATCTGCGGGGCGTGCCAGGTGCAGGGGGACTGTCTCGCCCACGCCGTCGAGACCAACCAGGTCTCGGGCGTGTGGGGAGGGCTGACCGAAGACGAGCGCAGGCCGGTCGTCGCCGCCGGCTCGCCGGACGTCGCCGCCGAGCCTCCTGACGGACACCTTCGGGACGGATTCCTCCGCCGGACCTCCCGCCGCTCGTGCGACGCCGCGTCTCGACGCAGATGCTCGGCGTTCTGACCGTCCCGGCCGGCCTCCCTGCCCATCATCCCGATCGCAGGGGCTGTCCGCCCCTCGACACCGCGTTCACGACGAGCCGACCGCCTGCTTCCGCCGCCTAGCATCCGACCCGATGCCTGCCACCGTCGTGCTCGGAGCCCAGTGGGGCGATGAGGGTAAGGGTCGGGTCACCGATGCCTTCGCCGAGAACGCCGACTTCGTCGTTCGTTATCAGGGCGGGAACAACGCCGGACACACGCTGATCATCGGCTCGGAGCGCTTCGCTCTCTCCCTGATCCCGAGCGGTGTGATGTACCCCCGGTGCACGCCGGTCATCGCCTCCGGCTGCGTGATCGACCCGAAGGTGCTGCTCGATGAGATCGACATGCTGTCCAGCCGGGGGGTCGATGCAGGACGGCTGCGTATCTCGGGAAACGCCCATCTGATCATGCCGTACCACCGCAAGCTCGATGCGGTCATGGAGCGTCACCTGGGACGACACAACATCGGCACGACCAAGAAGGGGATCGGGCCGGCGTACACGGACAAGTACTCGCGCCGCGGGATCCGGGTCCAGGACCTCTACGACCCGAAGATCTTCCGTGACAAGGTGGAGACGGCTCTCGAGGACACCAACAAGGTGCTCGCCCGCGTCTACAACCAACTGGCGATGGACCCGGCGAAGATCGCCGACGAGTACCTCGGGTACGCCGACCGGCTCCTCCCCTTCGTCACGGACACCTCGCTCGAGCTGTGGCAGGCGTTGCGAGACGGCAAGGAGGTCCTGTTCGAAGGGGCGCAGGGGACGTTGCTCGACATCGACCATGGCACCTATCCGTTCGTCACCTCGTCCAACCCGACGGCGGGAGGGGCGCCGGTGGGTGCGGGCATCGGACCGAGGGCGATCGACCGCATCGTGGGCGTCGCCAAGGCGTACATCTCCCGCGTCGGGACTGGACCCTTCCCGACCGAGCTCGAAGACGAGATCGGTGACACGATGATCGAGCTCGGAGGCGAGTACGGAACCGTCACCGGACGCAGGCGGCGCTGTGGGTGGCTCGACCTGGTCGCATTGCGCTACGCCGTCCGCGTCAACAGCCTGACCGAGCTCTTCATCACGAAGCTCGACATCCTCTCCGCCTTCGACACCATCAAGGTGGCCTCCGCCTACACGTCGCTCGGGGAGCGCTACGACGAGTTCCCGCGCCAACAGCGGGTTCTCTACAACTGCGCGCCCGTCTACGACGAACTCCCCGGCTGGCGTACCGACATCACGGCATGCCGCACCGAGGCGGATCTCCCGAAGGAGGCCCGCGAGTACATCGAGTACGTCGAGGAGAGGGCCGGGGTGCCGGTCACCTTCGTCTCGGTGGGCCCCGAGCGCCGGCAGATGCTCTCCCGGTGAGGGTTCTCCTCGTCGGGGCCGGCGCCAGAGAGCACGCGCTCGCCTGGAAGATCGCCCAGAGCCGGATGCTGACGTCACTCACGATGCTGCCCGGAAACCCGGGCATGGCGTCGCTGGGCGGCACGGTCGAAGGCGTGTCGCTCACCGACGTGGGCGCCATCGCCGCCGTGGCATCCGCCCAGCGCATCGACCTGGCCGTGATCGGTCCGGAAGCGCCACTCGCCGCCGGTGTCGTCGACGCCCTCGACCGGCTCGGAGTCCCCGCCTTCGGACCGACGAGGGCCGCCGCCCGGCTCGAGTCGTCGAAGTCGTTCGCAAAGGACGTCATGACCCGCGCCGGAGTCCCGACGGCGGACGCCGAAGTCTTCGAAGATCCCGATGGAGCGCATCGTCACCTCGAACTCTCCGATGGACCCTATGTCGTCAAGGCAGACGGGCTGGCGGCAGGGAAGGGGGTTCTGGTCACGGCGAGTCGCAACGAAGCAGCCTCCTGGGTGGATCATTGCTTCGAGGGGGGCTTCGGCGCGGCGGGAACGCGCGTGGTGATCGAAGATTTCCTGGACGGGCCGGAGCTCTCGGTGTTCACAGTGTGCGACGGCGAGCGCTACCTCACGCTGCAGCCCGCCCGGGACTACAAGAGACTGGAGGACGGCGATCGGGGCCCGAACACGGGTGGGATGGGGAGCTACTCACCGGTCGATCTGCCTACCTCGCTGATCCCGGACATCGAACGTCGGGTGATCGAGCCGACGCTCCGCATCATGGCCGAGGACGGCCACCCCTATCGGGGCTTTCTCTACGTCGGTCTCGCCTTGACTTCCGGCGGCCCGAAGGTGATCGAGTTCAACTGTCGGCTGGGCGATCCCGAGACCCAGGTCGTCCTTCCGAGGCTCGTCTCCGATCTGCTTCCCGTACTGGCATCCGCGGCGGCAGGGGATATCCGCGGCGTGGAGCTCGCCTGGAGCGCCGAGGCCGCCGTCAACGTGGTGCTCGCCGCCGCCGGCTATCCCGATGATCCCCGCCCGGGCGATCCGATCTCGGGATTGCAGGCGCTGGCAGACGACGTGACCGTGTTCCACGCCGGGACGGGACGGCACCAGGGCCGAACCGTCACCGCGGGAGGGCGGGTCCTGTCCGTGGTCGGCCTCGGGCCAGATGTGGCCACCGCCCGGTCGGTCGCCTACGAAGGTGTGGGTCGCATCTCGTTCGCGGGCATGTGCTACCGGACGGACATCGCCGACATCTGAGGTTTCACACCGGGATGTGCGAGGCCAGGTCGCCGGTGGGGCGGATCTCGATCTCGGAGAGGTCCTGCCACGCCGCCATGTCACGGAGATGATCGGCGAGAGCGGCTCCCACCCGGATCTTGTCGGCGCCCGTCTCGGCAAAGGCACCCTGCACGAGCAGACGCCCGGCGGCTCGATCGGCCTTGAGATCGACCCGGCCGACCATCTCGCCGTCGAGGAGGAACGGGAGCACGTAGTAACCGAACACCCGCTTTGGGCGAGGAACGTAGATCTCGATGCGGTAGTGGAATCCGAACAGCCGCTCGACTCGATCCCGGAACCAGACCACCGGATCGAAGGGTGCGAGCAGCGCCGCCCCGTGGATCGAACGGGGAACAGGGAGGTCGGGGTCCATGTATGCCGGTCGAGGCCACCCGTCGACGACCACCTCGACGATCTCGCCGGCGGCGGCCAGCTCGTCGAGCAGCGGACGGGCATCGCGGACTTTCAGACGGTGGTAATCCGCGAGGTCGGCGACCGTCCCGATCCCGTGGTGGCGGACGGCGTCGCGCAGCAAGGTGCGCCGGGCTGTGGTCGGATCGGTCTCCGCAGCCCGTACCTCGTCCGGGATGACCCTGTCCGTCAGGTCGTAGAGGCGCGTGAAATTCGGGCGGTCGGCGATGGCTACCTCGCCGCGGACAAAGAGCCACTCCAGCGCCAGCTTTCCCGGCCCGTAGCCCCACCATGGCCCGGTCCGCGAACCGCCCTCCGTGAGCTCGCCGACTCGCAGCGGCCCGGCGATCCTGACCTCGTCCAACACCTTCTCCACGAAGCCGGGCTGTTCGGTGTTGATCCGTTCGATCGCCTTCCACGGATGGCCCCGACGCATGCGATATGCCAGATGAGCCCAGCGATCGATGGAGGTGAGAGAGGCCTCGTGGATCCAGTACTCGAACAGCTCGCGCGACTGCCACAACCACCGGTCCAGCGCGCCACGGTCGTAGGGCCCCAGCCGTGAGAAGAACGGCAGGTAGTGCGCCCGCGATATGACGTTGACCGAGTCGAGTTGCACGACCCCCACCCGCGACAGCACCCGCCGGAAGTGGCGGACATCGATCGTCGAGCGAGGCGCGGGGTCGTTGAAGCCCTGGGCGCCCAGGGCCAGCCGGCGGGCGCGATCGAGGCTGATCCGGGGTGTGGTGGTGACGGCCATCGCCGCCGCAGGCTAGAGACCCGGGATCAGGGCGTGGTGGTCGGATCGGCGCCGGAGCCGCGACCCTCGCCCTGGAGTTCGGCGCGCATGTGGCCGTATGCCTTGGCCAGTCCTGGGATCGAGTCACCCCCGCCGACGGCCTTGGGGAGCTCGCCGCGCAGGAGTGCCTCGTGGACTTCGATCGCACGCACCGGGCCCCGGCCGTTGCCGTGATTCTCGCGACTCTCGAAGCGCTCCATGATCCCTTCCAGAGTCGCCAGAGCCCGTGCCACACCCTCGCCCGTCACCACGCCGTCCTCGGCGTCGGTGACGAGATCGTCGGCGGCCCGAAGGCCCAGAGCCAGGCCGCGTTGGGCCGTGGCGAGGGCCGATTCATCCAACTCGACCGCACCCGCCTGGGCGCCGACTGCCACGAGGAGCAGAGCACCGCTGACCAGCGATGCCAGAACTCGACGGAAGTTGATCATGTCACCGAGGAAGTCTCGCCCCGTCCCGGGTCGTTACAACTGCAGCTCGTCGAGATGCTCGGGGCAGATGAACCGAACCGCGGCACCGAGAACCACTCCGCCGAGCAGGAGGTCGTCCTCGCTGGGGGTGGCTGCGTCCGTTGAGAGGGCGGCCACCCAGCCACGGAGAACGTCGATGGGTGCGAATCCTTCGTCGAGCAGCCCGCAGAAGAGCACGCCGGTGTTGATGAGCGACAACGGCTCCTCGTAGGCGGCTCCTTCGTGCTCGGTGCCCTCCACCCCGGACTCGATCGCCGTCAAGTACAGAGCCAGGGTGGGAACGTCCTCGACTTGGAAGCTGGGAACGGTGGTCGTTGTCGACGTGGATGTCGTCGTGGTCGTGTCGGCGAGGATGGACGACAACGTCGTCACGCTCGGCTCGGTCGCCGAACCGGTGCAGGCGGTGACCAGCAGCACGATCGAGAGGACCGGGGTTCGGTGCATGTCGGACACCAGGCTACGTACCGTTCGGATGGAGGCCAGGACGATCAGCGCCCAGCTGCCGGATATCGGGCGGCGAGGACCTGGTTGAAGGTCTGGGCGGGGATGAGAACCTGGGCACCGGCGCCCGTCGTGTAGTTGCGGACGGGGATGCTGAGCCGGATCACGTCGGACGGACCGAGCCCGCGGTAGCGGAAACCGATCGAGGCGGCGTCCCCGACCCCCAGACCAGAATCCATCCGCACCACGGTGGCCAGGTTCTGCAGCGCACCCGTCAGCCCACCCACCGAGTCGTATGATCCGAGTACGTCGGCCAGCTGGAAGAGCACCTCCTGCTGCTTGCGCTGCCGGTCGAAGTCGGAACCGGGCGACCTGACCCACGATCCGTCGCGGAATACCTCCGGACTGCGTGAGCGTACCCATGCCAGGGTCTGGGACCCGTCGGCCAGCTGACACCCGGCAGCCAGGTTCAAACCGGACTTCATGTCGCGAATCGGGTACTCGCCGACACAGATCTCCGTGCCACCGAGGCGGTCCACCACCGTTGAAAAGCCCGAGAAGCTGACGCGGGCGTAGTGGTCGACCTCGATCCCGGTGAAGGTCTCGACGTTGATCGCGAGCAGATCGGGACCTCCGGCGAGACCGGAGCACCCTCCCATGCTGCGGTTGATCCGTTGATAGCGCTTGGTGCAGGCGTCATTCACGTAGAGGTCGCGAGGGATCGACACCATCAGTGGCGCGCTCCCATCGGACGGCAGCAACACGTTGATGATCGTGTCGGCGAGGAACCCGCTGGCATCGGTTCCGATGAGGAGGATCGACTCGAACATCTCGTCCGGGAGCTGTGGACTCACCGCGGTGGGGATCTCGAGAGGCGTGACGACTTCCCGCTCCAACTGTCGCAGCTCGGCTTCCAGCTCGGCGGCGAGGGCCTGACGCTCTTCGTCGGCGATCGCCTCACCCCGCAACCGCTCCGCCTGCTCTTCGAGATACTTGCGCAATCCGTCCCGCACCTCGTCCTCGGAGCGCTCCTCGAGGGCGCGACCGGCGGCGTCGGTGTCGAGCGCCGGGTCGGAGGCGACGGCGTTGAAACCGTCGTAGACGAACAGACCGAGGCCGAGTCCGATGCCGAGCACGACGGTCATGACCGACTTGAAGATGTGGGTGGTGATCCAGTCCATGGAGGACCCTTCCGGAAACCAGACGATGCTAGGACGGGTGCCCGGCGTAGCCCGTCACCCCTCAGATGGACCCGTCCGCAACACGGTTCCCGTGAACATGCCGACGACCCGACCGTCGCCTCTGGTGACGGTGATCCGGTGCGTTCCAAGCCTTCGTCCGCCGACTGCGGGCTCGGCGACCGCCCGCAGCACGTCCCCCGCTGCCGAACCACCGCTTATGACAAGATGGGCGTCGATGGCCACCGCCCTTTCACCGCCCGCGTTCGAGGCGAGACTCATCGCCACATCGGCCAACGAGAACACGGCCGCGCCGTGGGTGAGGTCGAGGAAGTTGAGGTGGTGTTCGGCAAGCGGCATCTCGAGCACGAGACGATCCTCCGAGACCTCGACCAGGTGGATGTCAAGGTGCCTGGCGTACCGGTCCGCGGCCAGCAACCGTTCGATTCGCTCGCGTCTCACGGCGGCGACGCTACTCCGGGGTGCCGGTAGCCTGCCACAAATGCGCCCGCTCATCCTCGGTCTCCTCACCGCGCTCGCAGCGTGCGGCTCGGCCGGTGAAACATCGCCGACGACCGAAGTTCGACCCGAAGCGACATCCACGGCGCCCTTCGATCCGGCCGACCTCGTCCTCTACGAGTCGCCGACCTACGGTTTCGCCGTGGCGCACCCGGCGGATTGGACCGTCGTCGAGGTCACGGCGGAGAACATCATCGGCTTCACCGCCCCGGCGAACCCGAGCGCCATGACCCCGAACTTCAACGTCGCCGTGAACCAGGTCCCCGAGGACCTCCCGCCGGTCGCCTACTACGAGGGGGAGATCGAACGGGTTCGAGCCTCGCTGGAGAACGCCGAGGTCCTCGAGGTCGCCAACGTCAACGTGGACGGCGTGATCGGCCGAGGCTTGACCGTGATCACCCGCCAGTCGGGCATCGACATCGGGATCTCGCGAATCATCGTCATCAACGCGGGGAGGGCATACGAGCTCTCCTTCTTTGCTTCTGCCGCCGATCTCGAGCGTCTCGCACCGATGGTGTCGTCGATCTTCCAGAGCCTCCGATTCATCCCGTGACCAGATTGCTCTATATAGATTGAGTCAATACACTTCGACTCAATGGAGCTCGATCTCATGCAGCGGAGCGCGGCGTTCGCCGCGCTCGGCGAGCCGCACCGACTCGCCATCGTCGACGCGCTGCGGTTCACCGACCTCACCCCTGGACATCTCGCCGAGGTGACCGGCCTGCCGACCAACCTCCTCGCCCATCATCTGAGGCTGCTCGAGGAGGCGGGGCTCGTGTCGAGGACACAGTCGGAGGGTGACCGACGCCGGCGGTATGTGGCGCTCGCTTCCGCCCGATTGACCGCCCTGTTCGCCGGTGAGCCAGCGCGCATCACCTCGATCGCCTTCGTCTGCACCCAGAACTCGGCGCGGTCACCGTTCGCGGCGGCTCGCTACAGCCAGCTCACCGGCCTCCCCGCCACCAGCGCCGGCACCAGACCGGCGACGGCGGTCCACCCCGAGGCAGTGCGGGTCGCACGGCGATATGGAGTCGATCTGTCGAATCGGGTCCCGCAGGACTACACCCGACTGGAGCCCACCGACGCCGTGATCTCGGTGTGCGATCGCGCACTCGAACATGGCCTGCCTCCCCACCGACGTCATCACCACTGGTCGATCCCGGACCCCGACAGGCGCGGAGACAGCACGGCCTTCGAGGAGGCGTTCGCCCGGATAGACGAGCGGATTGCCCGACTCCTCCCCGCCGCCCCATGACCACGGGCGGCCGAGGGGTCGGCACCGAGCGAGCGGAGCATCGCCTGCGGACACGCAGTGGACCGGAGCCGATGCCCATCGTGCCTGTCATCGTCTTCCTCTGCGTCCACAATGCCGGCCGTTCGCAGATGGCAGCCGGCTTCGCCCGCGCCTTCGGCGGCGGGCGCGTCGCCGTCTACTCGGGTGGCTCCGAGCCGGCCGATCAGGTCAACGCCGCCGCAGTCGACGCGATGGCGGAGGTCGGGATCGACATCCGGGCGCGGGTCCCACAGCGGTGGAACGAGGAGATCATCCGGGCGGCCGACGTGGTGGTGACGATGGGGTGCGGAGACACCTGCCCGGTGTTCCCGGCCAAGCGATATCTGGACTGGGAACTGGACGATCCGGCGGGACGGCCACTCGAGCGGGTCCGGGAGATCAGGGACGACATCAGGCGGCGGGTCGCCGAGCTCCTCTCCGCCCTCGGTGTCGAACCGTGAGCCCCCGACCACCCTGGCGGTGGTCCTGTACCCAGGGTTCCCGACCACCGTGGCGGTGGCCCTGAGCCCACGGTTGGTCGTGAGGACGGAAGACCGTTGTCGTGGGTGCGGACATGAGCCGGTCCTGGTCCGAGATACAGGATGCCAGAAGGCCTCCCGCCTACTGGGGGAGGCCTTCTCGCGGTGATGAGCCGACGACGTTGCCGTCGCCGGTCAGATTGTTCTCAGCGCCGGTATCCGCCGTCGCGCCGGGGACCGCGATCGCGGTCTCCACCGCCGCCTCCACCACGGGGCTGGCGGGGGCGAGCCTCGTTCACGGTGAGACGGCGGCCACCGATGTCGCTGCCGTCGAGCTCCTCGATGGCACGACGAGCATCGTCGTCGCCCATCTCCACGAACCCGAAGCCGCGGGAGCGACCGGTGTCACGATCGGTCACGACCTCCGCCGACTCCACGGCTCCATGCGCCGCGAACATGCGCGAAAGGTCGTCGGATGATGTTGAAAAGGGCAGGTTGCCCACGTACAGCTTCACATGATCTCCTCAGATCGTTCCTTGTCCGGCCAAAGAGGAACTCGTCGAGCGAAGCCACCGTCTCTGCATCCTGACCGGCAGCAATCTAGAGCGTCGGAGACGAACCCGCCAGTGGAGCGTCCACCACCAGACGAGGGTCGCCTCCACCGGCGGCGGTCACTTCTTGGCGGCGAGCTTTCGATCGCTCTCGGTCAGGTAACGCTTGCGCACCCTGATCTGGCTCGGGGTGACCTCGACCAGTTCGTCGTCTGCGATCCACTCGATGGCGGACTCCAGCGTGAGCCGGCGTGGCGGGGTCAGCTTGATGGCCTCGTCGGAGGACGCCGCCCGGATGTTCGTGAGCTGCTTGCCCTTGGTCGGATTGGCCGTCAGTTCGTGCGGCCTCGACGACTCTCCGATGATCATCCCTTGGTAGACGTCTTCCCCCGGACCGATGAACAGCTCCCCCCTCTTCTGGAGGTTGTCGAGGGCGAAGGCGGTCGACTCGCCCCGCCGATCGGAGATCATCGCTCCCCCGGACCGATGCGGCAGCTCACCAGCCCAGGGCATCCAGCCGTCATGGTGTTGATGGACCAGCGCGGTGCCGCGGGTGGCTGTCATCATCAGTGAGCGAAACCCGAGGAGGCCCCGGGCCGGCGCCACCACCGTGACGATCGTCCTGCCCCGATCCCCCGGCCGCATATCGGTTACTTGACCCTTGCGGGGCGCGACCGCCTGGCTGACCGTCCCGACGTACCCGTCGGGGACGTCGATGACGGCGCGCTCCACCGGCTCGTGGGGCTTGCCGTCGATCTCGCGCAGGACGACCTCCGGCCTGCTCACCTGGAGCTCGAAACCCTCCCGCCGCATCGACTCGATGAGCACGGCGAGTTGGAGCTCCCCGCGGCCGGCGACCTCGATGATCTCGGGAGAGCTGGTCGGTCCGATGCGGATCGAGACGTTCCCGAGCACTTCCCGCTCCAGACGCTCCCGGATCTGGCGGGATGTCAGCTTGCTGCCCGACTTGCCCGCCAGCGGCGCCGTGTTCACTCCGAACGTCATCCGCAGGACCGGTTCGTCGATCGTGACACGCGGGAGCGGAACGGGGGCCCCAGGATCCGCGATGGTGTCGCCGATCTCGACCTCGGGAAAGCCTCCGACGATGAAGAGATCCCCCGCGGTGAGACTGTCCACTTCCTCTCGCCCGAGCCCGGTGAACGAGAGGAGATGGGCGAGACGGCGCCTGAGCGGCGGCTCGCCCTCGCCCGAGTGGCACAGGGCGACCATCGAGCCGGCGACGAGGGTCCCCTGGACGATGCGTCCGATGGCGAGCCTTCCCAGGTAGTCCGAGGCGTCCAGGTTCGTCACCAGCGCCTGCAGCGGCGCGTTCGGATCACCCGCCGGAGCCGGCACCGTCTCGATGATGGCGTCGAGCAGCGGGGAGAGATCGGCGTCGGTCGGTGGCATCCCGATGCCGGCGATCACCCGACCCTCGCGAGCGATTGCGCTGAACACGGGGAAGTCGACGTGCTCCTCCGGTACGTCGAGATCGAAGAACAGCTCGTAGATCTCATCGATGACCGCCGCTGCCCGGGCATCGGGCCGGTCGACCTTGTTGACCACGACCACAGCCGGGATACCCAGGGCGATCGCCTTGGACAGGACGTACCGGGTCTGCGGCATCGGACCCTCGGCGGCGTCGACGAGGAGCAGGACGCCGTCGACGAGGGTCAGGGCCCGCTCGACCTCGCCACCGAAATCGGCGTGGCCGGGTGTGTCGACGAGATTGATCTTCACGCCCTTCCATTGGATGGAGGCGGCCTTGGCGAGAATCGTGATGCCCCGCTCGCGCTCCTGATCGCTCGAATCCATGACCCGGTCGACCGGTGTCTCGTGCGCGGCGAATACGCCCGCCGATTGCAGCATGGCATCGACGAGCGTCGTCTTTCCGTGATCGACATGCGCGATGAGCGCGACGTTCCGGAACGGAGCGGTGGAGTCACCCGACATGGGCCGGGTCATGGTACCGGCGACGTCGTCTCCGAAGTTCGGGTCGAAACTCGGCGGCCGAGCGACCAGTATGTCTATTCAGATTCTGCATGACCGCCATTCTCCACCGCGCCACCAACGACCCGACCCCCCGGGAGCTCGAGTTGCTCCTCGACCTCACCAGGCACATCGCCGCCGGTGACAGCATCTCCTCGGTGCTCGAGGCGGTGGCGACGGGCTTCCGGGCGGTGCTCCCGTTCGATCGGATGGAGTACTCGGTAGTGGACGAGGACGATCGGACGTTCGTCGTCCATTGGGTGCAGGCTTTCGGGGGTCCGCCGGCGCTCGAACCGGGGACCGTGTGTGTGCTCCCGGATACCCTGCCGCCGCCGAACGAGCGAAAGCCGTTCCTCATCCACGACCTCCCCACCTACGCACGGGACATGCCGGCCGATCACTCCACCAGGCATCTGGCGGACGCCGGATACCAGGCGAGCATCTCCTGTCCACTGCTGTTGGGAGATCGAGTGGCGGCCATCGTCTTCTTCAACACGATGCAGCCCAAGACGTGGAACATGCGTCATCTGGCCCTGGTCGAACTGATCGCCGGTCATTTGGCGATAGCAGCCGGGCGGGCGGAGCTGACCGAAGAGCTGCGTGCATCCAACGAGGAGCTCCGTCACGCCCAGGAGGCACGCACGGAGTTCGTGGCATCGGTCAGCCATGAGCTCCGCACCCCCTTGACGGCGGTGGTCGGCCTGGCACGGACCATGAGCGATCAACTCGACAGCCTCTCCCCCGCCGAGGTGAGAGAGTTCGCGGATGTCGTGAGCAGCCAGGCGCAGGAGGTCACGGCGCTGGTCGACGATCTGTTGGTGGCCACTCGTGTCGAAGCCGGCAGCCTGCGGGTGCACATCGAGCCGACCGATGTCGCAGTTGCCATCGCCGAGACCATCGAGTCTCTCCGGGGGACGACCCCGCCCGACGTGAGCGGTGACGCTCCGCCGGTGGCGGCCGATCCGCTCCGACTCCGCCAGATCATCCGCAATCTGGTCACGAACGCGATCAGGCACGGCGGAGCCGACATCCGCATCCGGCACAGGGGAACCGCCGACGACGTGATTATCGAAGTGTCAGACGACGGCCCGGGGGTGCCGGACTCCCGACTGCCCCGGATGTTCGAGGCCTTTGGGCTCACGAACCACGTCGAATCGGTCGGTCTCGGCCTCTCCGTGTGCCGATCGCTGGCCGTGGCGATGGGCGGGGAGCTCGTCTACGAACGGCTGGCCGGACGAACGGTCATGCGGCTTCGGTTGCCCGCCGCCTGAGGACCGGTCGGCCGGACCGGCATCGGCATGGCACACTCGAAGCGATGACCGCATTCGACCCCACCTACCTGAGAGACGTCATCGGCGGCCGGCACGAGGTCGACTGGTTCTCGCCCGCCCCCCAGAACGACCCGTTCCTCGCCGGACCCGCCGAGGTCTACCTCACGACCGAGGCGGGGACGGTCACGTGGGGATGGAGCGTCGAGCCGGTCCCGGTGGACGCCGCCGGCCGCAACTTCAGGCGTTTCCGCCACTCCGACGGATGGACGATGCTCACCGACGCCGACGACCCGGAGACCGTGTTCCTCGTGTCGACTGTGGAATTGCACACGGTCACCGATTCGAACGACGAGACCGTCCACGCCCTGGGCGTCGAGGCGGGAGAGGTGCCCAGCAGCGGTGACGCCTACGCGCTGCAGAAGGGGGCGGAGAACGGACGCTACCGGATAGATCACGCCTGGCTCAAGAGTGCGGTGTCGGCGGCCCTCACGCTGTGGTGCCAGATCTTCCTGGAACGGGACACGACGCTCGTCGAGCGCAGCCCGACCGCGGCAGAACGGACGGCGATCGCCGAGCTCACCGGAGAGGTGGACGAGGTCGTCCCTGACACCACTCCCCTTGGTCACGACGAGGAGGTGGCGTCGATCATCGAGGGCTACGACGACATCTTCTGGTTTCAGGCCGATCTGACCTGGCCGGATCGCGACGACTACGAAGCGTTTCGGGACCGAGTCGACGTTCGGCTGCGCGACCCGGAAGGGACGGACACGTGGCTCCTCTCCGTCGAGCCTCTGGACGCCACACCGGGATCTCACAGACTCGCCGAGGATGGAGCAGAGATGGTTCTCGATCCCGACGACCCGAGCGTCATCCGCCTGGAGTGGGATCGGATCGTTCTGGCGGTGAGCGTGCAGGAGACGGGGTTCGAACCCGCAGGGGTGGCCGTGCCTCTGGGGGTCGCGCCAGGAACCGATCAATGGGAGGAACTGCGTCGGGTCCGTGCCGCGCACACCCAGTCCGTCGTCATCCATGCTCCGGCGTGGAGTGAAGGCCGCGTGTCCGCCGCCCTCACCGAGTGGGCCTCGGCCTGGACGGGGTCGTCCCGCCGATTCCTCTACGACTTCGACGATCCGGTCGGCCAGTCGGCGATCGAGGCGAACAACATGCTCGAGAACGCGCCTCCTGTCGTCCGCTCGGTACGCACGGCGACCAGGGAGGTCTGCCGCCACACCGACGCCCTCATCTCCCCCTACGAGGATCCGCTCCCGTGCGGGCTGCCTGCCACCGCCTACTACCGCGACGGCGACGACCTGATCGTCGTGTGCGACGCCCACGCCCCCGCCGGCGTCAAGCTCACGACCCTGCTTCGAGCCTGATCGGTAGGGCGCCGTGAACTACCTTGCGGGGGACATGGCAGACGCCCCCCTCGAGCTGGACGGTTTCGGCGTGACGCCGGCGGACGTCGTGGCCGTCGCACGGTCGGGAAGGCCGGTCCGCCTCGGCCGGGCCGCCGTGTCGCGAATGGACCGTTCCGCCGGGATCGTCGCCGGACTGGCGGCCGGCGCCGTACCCGCCTACGGCGTCTCGACAGGCTTCGGATCACTAGCCAACACCGTCATTCCCGCCGGGCGGCGGGCGGAGCTCCAACGAGCGATCATCCGATCCCATGCGGCCGGAATGGGTCCGCCCATCGAGGCCGAGGTCGTCCGGGCAATGATCTTCCTCCGTGCCCGCACCCTGGCGATGGGCTATTCGGGAGCCCGTCCCGAGGTGGTCGAGACGATGCTCGCCCTCCTCGAGGCCGGGATCACGCCGGTGGTGCCCGAGTTCGGCTCGCTCGGTGCATCCGGGGACCTGGCGCCGCTGTCCGCCTGCGCACTCGTCATGCTCGGGGAGGGCGCCGCCATCGACCCCGACGGCGGACTCATCGACGGAGCCGAGGCCATGCGCACGCTCGACAGATCTCCGCTGGAGCTGACCGCCAAGGAAGGACTGGCGCTCATCAACGGGACCGACGGAATGTTGGGGATGCTGATCCTGGCCTTGGCCGACCTCGACGAGTTGGTGAAGATCGCCGACATCGCCGCCGCTGTGAGCGTGGAAGCGCTGTTGGGGACCGACCGCCCGTTCGCGGCCGATCTGCAGGCCCTGCGGCCCCAGGTCGGACAGGCGGTCAGCGCCGCCAACCTGATGTTGCTGCTCGCCGATTCGGCCATCGTCGCCTCTCATCGGGACGGCGACGACCGAGTGCAGGACGCCTATTCACTGCGTTGTTCGCCGCAGGTGCACGGATCGGTTCGGGACATCATGGCGTTCGCAGCCGGCGTCGCCTCGATCGAGCTCGAATCCTCCATCGACAATCCGATGATCCTGCCGGACGGTCGGGTCGAGTCGTGCGGGAACTTCCATGGCGCCCCGCTCGCCCATGCCGCCGACTATCTGGCGGTGGCGGTGGCGGATCTCGGCGCCCTCTCCGAGCGCAGGACCGACAGGATGCTGGACAGCAACCGTTCGCACGGGCTCCCTCCCTTCCTCACCGAAGACGCCGGGGTGAACTCCGGGCTGATGATCGCCCATTACACCCAGGCGGCGATGACGGCGGAGAACCGTCGGTTGGCCACGCCCGCCTCGGTCGACACGATCCCGACGAGCGCACTCCAGGAGGATCACGTGTCGCTCGGATGGTCTGCCTGCCGCAAGCTTCGGAAGGCGATCGACAATCTTCGCGCCATCCTCGCCGTCGAGGTCGTCTGCGGTGCTCGGGCCATCGACTTCCGCGCACCGCTCGCTCCGGGACCGGGCACCTCCGCCGCCCGCGACGCCGTCCGCGATCTCATTCCCGGTCCCGGCCCCGACCGGTGGCTGGCACCGGAACTGGAGGCCGCAGCCGGCCTCCTCCGGGAGGGTCGGCTGACGGCCGCCGTGGCGGAGGCGGGTATCGGACTGCGATGAGCCGGACTCTCTGGTGCGAGTACGCCTGGTTGGGCGGGTCTGTCCCGGAGCGGTCCGTGATGATCCAGATCGAGGACGGTCGCTTCACCTCGGTCTCGCCCGGCGTGGCCGCGGGAGGGGCGGAGCGGCGTTCAGGCCTGAGCCTTCCCGGGTTCGCCAACGCCCATTCCCACGCGTTCCATCGAGCCCTGCGCGGCCGCACCCATGCCGAGCGCGGCGACTTCTGGTCCTGGCGTGAGCAGATGTACCGCCTCGCCGCCCGACTCGATCCGACCGCGTACTTCCGCTTGGCGCGGGCGACGTTCTCGGAGATGGTGATGGCCGGCTACACGACGGTGGGTGAGTTCCACTATCTGCACCATGGTCCCGCCGGCAAGCCGTACTCGGACCCGAACGAAATGGGTCACACGCTGATCGCAGCAGCCCGCGATGCCGGGATCAGAATCACACTTCTCGACACCTGTTACCTGCACGGGGGCTTCGACACACAGCTCGACGTCGTGCAGCGACGCTTCGGTGACGGCACGGTGGCGGGATGGTTCGACCGCGTGTCCCGGATCGAGGCGGACGAAGGAGCCCGGGTGGGTGCGGCCGTGCATTCCGTGCGCGCCTGCACCGAGGACGAGATCGCCACGGTCGCCTCGTACGCCACCGACATGCCCCTCCACGCCCACGTCTCCGAACAACCCAAGGAGAACGAGGACTGCCTCGACCGCTACGGGGCCACGCCCACCGCCGTCTTCGCCCGGTCGGGAGCGCTGGGGCGACGGTTCACCGCAGTCCATGCCACCCATCTGACGCACGCCGACCGCGAGCTCCTGGGAGGATCCACGGTGTGCGTCTGTCCGACCACCGAGCGAGACCTCGCGGACGGAGTCGGAGACGGCCGCCGCCTGCTCGACGCAGGAGCGTCGCTGTCCTTGGGCAGCGACTCGAACGCCGTCATCGATGCGTTCGAGGAGGCCCGCGCCCTCGAACTGCATGCTCGGCTCACCACCCGGGAGAGAGGGCGACTGGCCCTGGTTGAGCAGTTGTCGGCACTGACCGATCACGCCTCCATCGGCTGGGACGACGCCGGTGAGATCCGGCCGGGCCGGCGAGCCGACCTGGTCACAGTGGCTTTCGACTCCGTCAGGCTGGCGGGCACGTCCCCGGAGGGCATGCTCGCGGCGGTGGTGTTCGCCGGGAGCGCCGCCGACGTGACGACCGTCACGGTCGACGGCGTGGATCGGGTCACCGCCGGCCAGTATGTCGCCGGTGACGTGGCGCGCGAGTTCACCGAGCTGGTGCCCAGGCTGTTCGCATGAGCATGGTGATAGACAACATCGGTGAACTCGTCACCAACGATCCGGCCAGCGGCGCCGGTCCGCTCGGCATCGTGCACGCCGGCGCCGTCGTCGTCCAGGACGGCCGCATCGCCGCGATCGGGCCGGCAGGGTCCCTCGCCGCGGATCGACGGATCGACGCGGCAGGTGCGGCGCTGCTGCCCGGCTTCGTCGACAGCCACACCCACCTGGTCTTCGCCGGCGACCGGGCGGCCGAATTCACGGCGCGCATGGGCGGCGAGCCGTACCGGGCGGCGGGAATCGCAGCCACCGTCTACGCCACCCGCTCCGCCGACGACGAGACCCTGCGTCGCCTCGTCGCACGGCGCGTCAGGCGCGCCCACGAAGGCGGGACCACGCATCTCGAGGCCAAATCCGGCTACGGACTCGAGGTGGCGGAGGAGGTCCGATCGCTCCGGCTGGCCGGCGAGGTCACCGACGACACCACCTTCCTCGGCGCCCATGTGGTGCCGGCCGAATACGCCGACCGGGCCGACGACTACGTGGACCTCGTGACCGGTGAGATGCTGGCCGCCTGCGCGCCCCATGCCCGATGGGTGGATGTCTTCTGTGAGGAGGGCGCGTTCGACGAGGACCAGGCACGGCAGGTGTTGACGGCCGGCATCGCCGCCGGACTGGGCGCCAGGGTGCACGCCAACCAGCTCGGTCCGGGACCCGGGGTCCGAGTGGCCGTGGAGCTCGGCGCGGCGTCGGCCGACCACTGCACCCATCTGACCGACGTCGACGTGGATCTGCTGGCGTCCGCCGACACCGTCGCCACCTTCCTTCCCGCCGCCGACTTCTCGACCCGTCAGCCGTACCCGGACGCCCGGAGAGTGCTCGACGCCGGTGTGACGGTGGCGATCGCCTCCAATTGCAATCCGGGATCGTCGAACACGACGTCCATCGGTTTCTGCCTGGCCCTGGCGGTTCGGGAGATGGGGATGACGGCGGCCGAGGCGGTACGAGCCGCCACCGCCGGCGGGGCGGCCGCGCTTCGTCGAACCGACGTTGGTCGTGTGGAGGTCGGCGCACGCGCCGACCTTCAGCTGCTCGATGCGCCGAGTCACACCCATCTCATCTACCAACCTGGTGTGGCGCTCACCTCGCTGACCCTCGTCGGGGGCGAGATCGTCCACCGCCGTCCGAACACCGGAGGAACCTGAATGCCGCCACGCACGATCACCGCCCCCACCGGATCCGCCCTCACCTGCCGCGGATGGCAGCAGGAAGCCGCCTATCGGATGCTCCAGAACAACCTGGACCCCGATGTGGCGGAACGGCCCGACGACCTGGTCGTGTACGGGGGAACCGGAAAGGCCGCCCGCAGTTGGGACGCCCTCGACGCGATGCTGCGCACGCTCACGACGCTGGCGGACGACGAGACGATGCTGGTCCAGTCTGGCAAGCCGGTCGGTGTCATGCGAACCCACGAATGGGCTCCCCGGGTGCTGATCGCCAATTCGAATCTCGTCCCCGAATGGGCCAACTGGGACGAATTCCGACGCCTCGAGCATCTCGGCCTCACCATGTACGGCCAGATGACGGCCGGATCGTGGATCTACATCGGTACTCAGGGCATACTCCAGGGCACCTACGAGTGCTTCGCCGCCATCGCCCGCAAGCGGTTCGGCGGAAGCCTGGCCGGAACCATCACCCTGACCGCCGGTCTCGGGGGGATGGGCGGGGCCCAGCCGTTGGCGGTCACCATGAACGACGGGGTGGCGCTGTGCGTCGAGGTCGACCCGCAGCGGGTGCAGCGTCGGGTCGCGACTCGGTACCTGGACGTCGTGGCGGACGATCACGCCCACGCCGTCGACCTCTGCGTCGCCGCCAAGCGGGAAAGGCGAGCACTGTCGGTGGGTCTGGTCGGCAACGCTGCCGAGGTTCTTCCCCGACTGCTGGAGGAGGGATTCGAAGCCGACATCGTCACAGACCAGACATCGGCCCACGACCCCCTCAGCTACGTGCCCGCCGATGTGTCGCCGGCGGCGGCAGCCCGCCTGGCGGCCGAGGAGCCTGCCGAGTTCGTGCGAAGGGCGCGCTCGTCGATCGTCACCCACGTCGAGGCGATGATCGGCTTCATGGACGCCGGCGCCGAGGTCTTCGACTACGGCAACAGTCTCCGGGCGGAGGCGGCGCTCGGCGGGTACGACCGGGCGTTCGACTACCCGGGATTCCTCCCCGCCTACATTCGGCCGCTGTTCTGCGCAGGCAAAGGGCCCTTCCGGTGGGTGGCTCTCTCCGGCGATCCGGCGGACATCGCCGCCACCGACCGGGCGGTTCTCGACGAATTTCCTGACGACGAGGCCCTACACCGCTGGATCCAATTGGCGGGTGAGCGAGTGGCCTTCCAGGGCCTCCCGGCCAGGATCTGTTGGCTGGGCTACGGCGAGCGGGACCGGCTGGGGCTCCGGTTCAACGAGATGGTGCGTCGCCGCCAGGTGTCGGCGCCGATCGTCATCGGACGCGACCATCTGGACTCGGGCTCGGTGGCGTCTCCGTACCGCGAGACCGAGGACATGGCGGACGGGTCCGACGCCATCGCCGACTGGCCGCTCCTCAACGGGCTGATCAACACCGCGTCGGGGGCGACCTGGGTCAGCATCCACCATGGTGGCGGCGTCGGCATCGGCAGATCGATCCATGCTGGTCAGGTGACCGTCGCCGACGGGACCGGGCTGGCGGCCGAGAAGCTGGAGCGGGTGCTGACCAACGACCCGGGGATGGGCGTGATCCGCCACGTCGACGCCGGCTATCAGCTCGCCCGGGACGTCGCCACCGAACGCGGGGTCCGCGTTCCGATGACGGAGACGTGACATGGCCATCCGCCCAGTCGCACAAATCGGTCACCCGGTGCTGCGCACACCCACCCGGGAGGTCACCGTCGACGAGCTGTCGTCCGAAGAGGTACAGGCCCTCATCGACGACATGATCGAGACCATGCGGAACGCCGACGGGGCGGGTATCGCAGCCAACCAGGTGTTCGAGAGTCTGCGCATCGCCGCCATCGAAGTCGCCGACAATCGGCGCTACCCGTACAAACCGCCGATCCCGCTGACCGTCATCGTCAACCCCACTTGGCGAGCGCTGGACGAGGAGACGGTGACGATCAACGAAGGGTGCCTGTCCGTGCCCCTCCGCGGGGACCTGCAACGTCACGTGACGATCGAGGTCAGCTTCCTGGACAGGGAGGGGATCGCCCACGCCGAGATTCACCGAGGCTTGACCGCAGGTACGTTCCAGCACGAGATCGATCATCTGGACGGGAACCTGATCGTCGACCGCATCGACCCTCGCACCCTCGCCACCTGGGAGCAGTTCGAGATCCATCAACGTGACGACTTCGTCCGCCGCATCGCCGAATTCGTCCGGGACTCGTGAGGTGTGTGGCCGGCTTCGGATGCTGATCCGGATTCGCTACGGTTCCCCACTCGGAGTGGTGGGGGGACACCACGACGACAGGAACGGGATCGATGGCCAGGACCACGACGAGTGCCGACCGGCTGCTCGCGCTCTTCCGGGACAACGCCCGCCGGGTACACGCCCGCGGCCTGTCCCACATGAAGATCGAGGACCACACGGTCCAGCCGGGGTTGATGACCCTCGGCGGGCACCGGGTCCACAACTTCGGCGACTGCTCGTATCTCGGGTTGGGCACCGATGCCCGGCTGGCGACTGCCGCCAAGAACGCCATCGACCGGTACGGAACGTCGTTCTCGTCGTCCATCGCCTACGCCGCGGTGCCGTTGTACACCGATCTCAAAGAACGATTCGAGCGTTTGATGGGTGCATCGGTAGCGCTGGCGCCGACCACGACATTGGCACATGCCGCCGCGCTCCCCGTGCTCATCCGACCCACGGACATCGTGCTGATGGACTCGGCGGTCCACAACTCCGTCCAGATGGCCACTCAGTTGCTCAGGGCGAACGGCGTCGATGTCCGCACCGTGCCGCACGGCGACACGATGGCGCTCGACAGCATGATCGAGGAGGCATCCGACAACGGCGACTCCGCCGTGTGGTGTCTGGCGGACGGCGTGTACTCGATGTCTGGTGAACCCGCTCCGTTCAGTCACCTCACCGCCCTTCTCGAGAGGTTCGAGCGCCTATGGCTGTACGTCGACGACGCCCACGGTTTCTCGTGGAAGGGACGACACGGTTCGGGTCTCGCACTCGCGGAGATGGGCTGGCATGAACGGCTGGTCATCGCTGCCGGCCTCTCGAAGAGTTTCGCGGCCGGGGGCGGAATCGTCGCCAACCCGGACCCCGACCTGACCGAGTTGATCGAGGTGTGCGGCCCCCCGCTCACGTTCGGGGGCCCCATCGCGCCCGCTGCCCTCGGAGCGGGGATCGCATCGGCGGACATCCATCTCTCATCTGAGATCGATGAGCGCCAGCAGCTACTCGCCGCCCGCATCAGAGCGGTGACCACGACGGCGAGGCGCCTCGGGTTGCCACTGGTGTCGGAAGACCCCACTCCGATTTTCTTCGTCGAGGTCGGCCGGACGGACCTGATGATCGAAATCGGAGCCGCGATGGCGGCCGATGGCTTCTACCTCAACCCTGCCGCGTGGCCCGCCGTTCCGCACAGGAAGGCGGGGCTTCGCTTCACGGTGACGATCTCGTTGGAACTCGAAGTCGTCGAAATGATGCTCGAACGGCTCCATCACCACCTCAAGATGGCGGGAGTGCTGGATCGAACGGTGATCGATCTCCGCGGAGGCGAACCCGCGATCCATCTGCCCTGACCCGGTCGAGGAGTCGACAACTTTTCGACCCAGATCTCTCAACACCCACCGGTCACGTGCCGATGGTACGGGGTGATCGTGACCGCTACCCGCCCGTTCGCCACGGCCCGGGACATCGTCCCTGGGGCACTGGCGCTGCTCCTCGTGGCCGCCGGCGTCGTCACATTGGTCATCGACCGGACGACGGCAGAGGTGGTCGGCGGGATCGGACTCATCGTCGGTTTCACAGCCGCCGGTATCGTCATGTTCGGCCGATCCAAGGGCCTACCTGCCTCGGAGCGAACCGCCTGGCGGGGGGTGTCGTTGGCGCTGGTGTCGGCCGCATGCGGCCTGGTCGTCTTCGCCGCCCTGGGCGAAGCCGGCCCCGTGTTCGGACCAGGCGACGTCTTCTTTCTCTTCGGCTATGCCGTGATGATCCTCTCCCTCGGCCGCCTGGCAAACTCCGAGTTCCGCGGTCAGGCGCCTGGCCTGACGCTCGTCGACATGGCCGTGGCGGCCATCGCCGCCGCTGCCATCGTGTGGGACGTCGCCCTCGAAGGACTCGTCCAGATCGAAGCCAGTCCACTGCAGCGCCTCGGCTTGTCGCTGTATCCCATCCTCGACGTCGGCATCATCGTGGGTCTGTGCCTGGTTGCAGTGCGACGGAGCTCCTACCGGTTCGATTCGCGCATTCTGCTGATCGCCGCCGCCATGACCATCCAGGTCGCGGCCGATCTCGTCTACCTCAACACCGCCGTCCAAGCCTCGACCTTCCAGGAGGCCCAGCCTCAGTATTGGCTGTTCCTTCTCTCGCCCGCCACGTTCCTCGCAGCTGCCATCATCGTGGGGCGTCCGGCCGAGAAGCGGGAGTTCCCGGACCGGGACGCTCCTCTCTGGGCGCTGATCTGGCCCTACATCCTCGCGCTCACCCTGGTTCCATTGCACGTGGTCCGGGTGGAGGACCTGCTCACGGGTTCGATGGAACCGACCGACGCCGCCTCCGAGAGGGTCATCCTCTATGCGCTTCTTCTGGTCGGCGTCCTCATCGTTGTGAGGCAATGGATCGCCATCCGCCACAACCGGAGCAGGGTCGAGACGCAGCGACGCGAACTCATCGCATCGGTCTCACATGAACTCCGGACTCCGCTCACGGCCGTCGTCGGCTTCCTGCAGGTGCTCGAGGAAGATCCCGACGCATTCACACCGGATGAGCAGGAGACGATGATGGCCGAGGTCTCCATCCAGGCGAATCAGATGTCGCGCACCGTCACCGACCTCATCACCCTCGCTCGCGACGGCGGAGCCACGATGATGATCCGCTCGGCAGAGGCATCCCTCTCGGACATCGTCCGGTCGGCAACGGGCGAGACGTCCGGCGCCACGCTCACGACGGACATCGACGACCACCTCCTGAGAGTGGATGCCGACCGGCTCGAGCAGGCCGTCGGCCAGTTGCTCCTCAACGCCGGCAAGTACGGGGGCGGCCGGGTTCATCTCCGCGCCGGCGTGAAAGGCGGAACGCTCACCATCGAAGTCCACGACGAAGGTGCCGGCATCCCGACCCGCTATCTCTCCTCGATCTGGAACCAGTTCGACCGCGGACCGCGCCGTCTCGACTCCACGAACCCGGGGCTGGGGATCGGCCTGGCGATCGTGCGGGCCATCGCCGCCGCCCACGGCGGCACCGCCGCATACCGACGATCCGAACTGCTCGGGGGATCGTGCTTCAGCATCGTGATCCCCGCCAATACCCGCACCGGTGCTCCCTGGATCCGGGAGCTCTCGGCCCGCTGAGCGAGGGGACGACCGGACGGCACTAGCCTGCCGACACGTGTTGGCGCTTCCCCATGTCGCTTCGGGCAAGGTCCGGGAGATCTACGAGGTCGATGCCGATCATCTCCTGTTCGTGGCCACCGACCGAATCTCGGCATACGACGTGATCTTGCCGACGCCGATCCCCGACAAGGGCCGGGTCCTCACCGGTCTGTCCCGGTTCTTCTTCCGTCTTCTGGACACACCTCATCACCTCGTCACGACCGATCTGGCCGGACTCGGCCTGGATGCCGGCGACCGGCACGATCTGGCCGGCCGGGCGATGATCGTCCGTCGCGCCGAGGTCCTGGGCGTCGAATGCGTGGTGCGGGGCTACCTGTACGGGTCGGCCTGGCGGGAATACGCCTCTGGGGGTGGCCCGACCACGGAGCATCTCCCGGCCGGACTTCGGCAGGCGGACCGGTTACCGAACCCCGTGTTCACACCTGCCACCAAGGCGGTGGCCGGCCACGACGAGAACCTCGACGAGGCGGCGGCGCGGCGCCTCGTCGGCGACGACCTCTACGAACTGGTGCGCGAGCGCTCGCTGGATCTCTACCGGAAGGCGGCGGCGCATGCCGCCGACCGCGGCGTGATACTCGCCGACACCAAGTTCGAGTTCGGGCTCGTCGACGGTGCGCTCACACTGGTCGACGAGGCATTGACGCCGGACTCGTCCCGCTACTGGCCGGCGGAACGATGGGCGCCGGGCGGGACCGTCCCGAGCTACGACAAGCAGTACGTGCGCGACTGGCTCGACGGCACGGGCTGGGATCACACACCACCCGCCCCGCCACTGGGAGACGACGTCGTCATGGGTACGCGGGCCCGGTACGTGGAGGCTTTCGAGCGGATCACCGAGCAGGGATTCGAGGACTATCTGGAGAAGGCGGGCGCATGAACGTCACCGTGACGATCCGCCGGCGAGCGGTGATCGCCGATCCGCACGGGGCTACCGTGGCGCGTGCCCTCGCCGATCTCGGGCACACCGGGGTGCGTTCGCTTCGCATCGACCGGACCATCCATCTCGACGTGGACGGGGACGATCCGGAGACCGTGCGGGGACAGGTGGCGGCCATGTGCGAGCAGTTGCTCGCCAACCCGGTGCTCGAGGACTACGAGATCACGGTGCAGCCGTGACCGTTGCCGTCGTCGTGTTTCCCGGCTCGAATTGCGAGCACGATGTCGTCCACGCCCTGCGGCTGCTCGGCGGAGAAGCCGAACTGGTCTGGCATCGTGACGACGATCTCGCAGGTGCCGATGCGGTCGTGCTCCCCGGTGGCTTCGCCCATGGCGATGCGCTCCGCACCGGCGCCATCGCTCGCTTCTCCCCCGTCATGACCGAGGTCGGGCGGATGGCTGAGGCGGGTGCTCCCGTCCTCGGCATCTGCAACGGTTTCCAGGTGCTGTGCGAGGCGGGGCTGCTGCCTGGCGCCTTCATCGCCAACCGTGACCTGCGGTTCGTCTGCGCCATGGTGGACGTCGAGGTGACGGACACCGGCACCATCCTCACCGCCGGGGCGTCGGAGGGCCGGCGCCTCCGCATCCCGCTCAACTCGTACGAGGGGAACTGGGTGGACCCAACCAGGCGTGGGCGGGTCGTCATGCGCTACACGGACGATCCGAACGGATCGCAGGATCGCGCCGCAGCCGTGGCCAACGCCGCCGGCAACGTCGTCGGGATCATGCCCCACCCGGAAAGGGCGGTGGAGGCGATCATCGGATCCGAGGACGGCCGCATCCTGCTCGAGGGTTTCCTGGCTTCGGTTCCACAGGCGACGCGTGCCTGATCAAACCGCCGTCCACCGCGCCCTCGGCATGAGCGACGAAGAGTACGGCACCGTCCTCGACATCCTCGGCCGCGATCCACGCCCGGCGGAGCTGGCGATGTACTCGGTGATGTGGTCCGAGCACTGCTCGTACAAGTCGTCCCGGTCCCACCTCGGCCGGTTCCCCACCAAGGCACCGTGGGTCGTCGTCGGTCCGGGGGAGAACGCCGGAGTGGTCGATCTCGGTGACGGGTGGCTGGCGGCACTGCGAATCGAGAGTCACAACCACCCGTCGTTCGTCGAGCCGTACCAGGGAGCGGCGACCGGAGTCGGTGGGATCCTGCGCGACGTCTTCACGATGGGCGCGAGACCCATCGCATTGTGGGACCAGATCCGGTTCGGGCCGCTCGACATCCCCAAGAACCGATACCTGTTCGGTGGAGTCGTCGCCGGGATCGCCGGATACGGCAACGCAGTCGGTGTGCCCACCGTCGGGGGCGAGGTTGCCTTCGACCCCTGCTATTCGGGCAATCCGCTCGTCAACGTGATGTGTCTCGGGATCATGCAGCGCGAGCAGCTCGTCCTGGGCACGGCCGGTGCCGCCGGTTCGGTGGCCGTGCTGCTGGGCAAGCCCACCGGCCGTGACGGCATCGGAGGAGCATCCGTGCTGGCCTCGGCCTCATTCGCCGACGAGTCGGGCGCCAAGCGACCGTCGGTCCAGGTCGGCGACCCATTCGAGGAGAAGAAGCTCATCGAAGCCTGCCTCGAGCTGTATTCCCGGGGGCTGGTCGTCGGAGTCCAGGATCTGGGAGCGGCCGGGCTGTCGTGCGCCACCTCCGAGCCGGCGGCGAGGGCGGGGATGGGGATGGACGTCGACCTCGACGCCGTCCACGTGCGGGAGGCAGGAATGACGGCACCCGAACTCCTCATGTCGGAGTCACAGGAACGGATGATGGCGTTCGTCGAGCCGTCCCTCGTCGACGAAGTCCTCGAGGTGGCCGAGAAGTGGGAGATCGACGCCCGGGTGATCGGAAGGGTCGCGACGGGGGACACTCTCCGAGTCCGCCACGGCGGCGAAGTCGTGGCCGAGGTGCCGGCGGCATCGCTGTCGGAAGCGGCGCCGCGCTACGACCGCCCCGTCGCCGAGCCCGACTGGCTGGCCTCGGTGTGGGATGACCTGCTCCCTCATGACGAGGCTCCCGATCTCACCGCCGCGCTGCTGACGTTGCTCGACGAACCCTCGATCGCGGCGGCCGACTGGGTGTACCGGCAGTACGACCACATGCTCTTTCTCAACACGGTGGTCGGCCCCGGCGAGGACGGCACCCTCCTGCGGGTCAAGGGAACCGACAAGGGACTCGCCGTCTCCACCGACGGCAACGGTCGACTCTGCTACCTCGACCCGTTCCGTGGCAGTGCGAGATTGGTCTACGAGGCAGCCCTCAACGTTGCCGTGACTGGAGCCACTCCCCTCGCTGTCGTCGACAACCTCAACTTCGGCAACCCCGAGAAACCCGAGGTCATGTGGCAGTTCCGGGAGTGTGTGGAGGGCATCTCGGTCGCCTGCGAGCAGCTCGGCATCCCCGTGGTGGGCGGGAACGTGAGCTTCTACAACGAGACCGACGGCGTCGACATCCACCCGACGCCGGTGGTGGGCCTTCTCGGCATTGCCGAGCCCATTCCGTCCAGGCCGCCGAGACTCGGCGCCGCCACCGAGGGCATGGAGTTGTGGCTCCTGGGACCTGACGGCGTCGACCTGGCCGGGTCGTCGTTCGAGTCGGTCATCCACGGACACCTCGGAGGACGGCCGGCGGCAGCCGACCCGGTGATGGGCGCGGCCGTCATCCGTCTGACGGCGCGTCTGGCGTCTGCTGGTCTCGCACCGGTGCTGCACGACACCTCCGACGGTGGCCTGGCCGTCGCGGTCGCCGAGATCTGCATCCGGTCCGGGGTGGGGGCGGAGATCGCCGTCGATGACTGGCGGCTGCTGTTCTCGGAGGCTCCGCACCGCCTGGTGGCGGCGGTCCGCCCGGACGACGCCGGCGTACTCGTGGCGATGGCGGGAGAGTCGAGCGTCCCCGCCGTCCGACTGGGCAGGTGGGGAGGAGACACCATCGACCTGGGGGCGTCGGCGGGCAGGTGGTCCGTTCCCGTCGCCGCCGCCACGGCGGCATACGTGGAAGCAATCCCCCGACGCATGGCGGGAACCTCTGGCGACGCATGCGACGTTCTGCCGCGATGACCCGCCGCCTCGTCCCCGGCCTGTTGGCGATGGCGGCGTTCCTCGCCGCCTGCAGCTCCGATGTGACCGAGCCAGCTCCCACCGACGCCGCAGCGGTCACGACGACCGGCACCGAGCCTGCCACCACCTCGACATCCTCGTCCACGACCACGACGCCGGTGACGACGGCGACCGAACCACCGCCGGCGCTGCCGGCGGGAGGCGAACCCCTGCCCGTACTCGCGGACGGACGTCCGGCAACCTGGGTCGGTGTGACGACCGACTATGAGGCGGTGGAGGTCGACACGGCCACCGGCGAGTTGATTCGCTCCCTCGGCCAGGTCGCCACCGCCGAGGACGTGGAGACCGCCGAGTGCGCCGCCTGCGTGAACGCCATCGATGCCGTGTGGCGGACCTTCGACGGCTCCCACATCTTCATCAGCGAGTGCTGCGAGCCCGCCGCCGGTCTCATCCACGTACTCACGGACGACGAACTCCCCCTCCTGGCCGAATCCGGCCGCGACTCCCCGTGGTTCTTCTGGTGGGCGACGCCGGCGCCGGATTCGCCGTTGGTGGCGTTCCTGGGGTATCAGGTCCTCGTGACAGCCGCCGATGTGGCACCGCCCAACGGCGACGCCGGCGCAGCCGGGACATGGATGGTCACCGAGAACCTCGACACCTTTCCGATCTCCAACGCCGTGTGGGCGCCGGGCGAGAACGCCATCCGGTGGCTGGAGGGCGATGGCGAGGCGGTGCGCCTGCGCACCTTCGACACCTCGGGCGGCTCGACGGCGATCCCGATCGACGAGCTGGCCGGGTGGGCCCTGGCCGGACTCGCCGGCCGTGCCACAGGTGAACTGGTCGTCGCCCGCGCCCAGCCGGACGGCGTCACGACATCGCTGCTGGTCTTCACCCCGGAAGGAGACCTGGTCGACGAGGTCCCGATCGAGCCCGGAGCCCGCCTCGGAGGATACGACCGGACCGGAACCTTCCTGATCTACACCGCCGACGACGGAGTCGCCCGGTGGATCGGTGGCGGCACGAGCGGCCTGCTGGGCGAAGGGTTCGTCCACGCCAGTTGGTGAGCGACCGGCCGCCTAATCTCGGCTCGTGCCGCAGACGATCGGAATCCTCACCGCCGGCGGTGACTCACCGGGCCTCAACGCCGCCATCCGCGCGGTCGGAAAGGCCGCCCAGCGCCGCTACGACATGCACGTCATCGGTTTTCGGGATGGTTTCACCGGCCTCATCCAGAACCGGCACATCCGTCTCGACGGCGACATGCTGTCGGGGATCCTGACTCGGGGCGGAACGATCCTCGGTACCTCACGGGTGAAGGTGCACAAGGTCGACATGGGTGACGGATCGAAGCTGGACATGCGTCCGATGATCCAGCAGGTCATCGACCAGCACGACATGGTGGCTCTGGTCTGTCTGGGCGGGGGCGGAACCATGAAGAACGCCCTCCGGCTGCACAAGGTCGGTGTCCCCGTCGTCGGTCTGCCCAAGACCATCGACAACGACGTGGCCCGCACCGACACCACCTTCGGTTTCGACACTGCCCTCAACATCGCCACCGAGGCGATCGACCGCCTCCACTCGACCGCACACTCGCACCACCGGATCATGGTGACCGAGATCATGGGTCACAACACCGGATGGCTGACGCTGGGGTCGGGTCTGGCGGGAGGAGCAGACGCCATCCTGATACCGGAGATCCCCCATCGGGTGGAGTCGATCGCCGAGTCGATCCTCCAGCGCAAGGCCGCCGGATCGAACTTCTCGATCGTGGCTGTCGCCGAAGGAGCGATGTCGGTCAAGGACAAGACGCGGCACGACGAGCTCCGCTCCGCCATCGAGGCTCTCGACGACGAGGCAGACGACACCGAGCTCCGCGCCGAGCTCGACGAGTTCCACCATGCTCAGGCCCGGTCGACCGAGGACCTGGCCACCAAACTCGAGGATGTCACAGGACTCGAGGCGCGGGTCACGATCCTCGGACATGTCCAGCGCGGAGGCACGCCCTCCATGGCGGACCGCCTGCTCGCCACGCAACTCGGGACGGCGGCAACCGACGCCATCGCCGAGGGCGTCACCGGAGTGATGATCGCCATGCAGAACGGACAGTCGGTCGCCGTGCCGCTGGAGGAGGTGGCCGGCGAGCGCAAGACCGTCCCCCTCGACCACCCATGGATCGAGTCGGCACGCCATCTCGGCGTGTGCATGGGCGATTGATCAGCGGCACGGCGAACTCAGGACGCGACTGGTCGTAGTCTTCCGGGGCCGTGTTCCCGCATCCGACCAGCGTCCTCTCCCGCCAACTGCTCCCCGCCTCGATCGCGCTCTACACCACGGTCGCCCTGGCGGCTTTCGAAGGCCTGGCGGTCAGTGCCGCCCTTCCCCAGGTCGCAGCCGACCTCGGCGATGTCCACCTGCTGCCCTGGGTCGTGACCGGGTATCTGCTGCTGTCGGGTGTGGCCGCTGTCGTGGCCGGTCCCTTGGTGGACAGCTACGGCGTCCGCGTCGTCTTCCGATCGGCGATCGCCGTCTTCGTCGGCGGAGCGGTGCTGGCTTCGTTCGTACCGTCGATGCCGCTGATGGTGGCCGCCCGGCTGATCCATGGCGCCGGCGGCGGGGCCATCATCGCCGTTGCCATCGCCGCCGTCGGGCTGATCTATCCGGGCCACCTGATCGGACGGGCGTTCGCCGCCAACGCCACCGTCTGGGGGGTCATGGGCGTCGCCGGCCCGGGCATCGCCGCCTTCATGCTCACCGCGCTGAGCTGGCGCTGGATCTTCCTGGTCAACATCCCGCTCGGTCTGCTGGCCCTGACGGCCGGATGGCGGGTGATGCCTGGCCCCGTCGAGAACGTCCACTCCCGACGGGTCGACGTTCGGGGTCTGCTCGGCGTCCTCGCGCTGAACACCTTCCTGTTACTCGCGGTGGATCGACTCGGCCTGCAGTCGATCGTCTGGCTGGGAGCGGCGTCGATGGCAGGCGCGGTGCTGTGGTGGCACATCAGACGGACGACGGATCCGATCATGCGGATCCGGCACCTCGTCAACCAGCCGTTCTCGACCTTGGCCGTGGCGCTCGCCCTGTTGGTGTCGGGAGCGGTCGCCATGAGCTCGTTTCTGACGCTCTACGTCCGCGGGGGACGAGGGGCTTCCGAGGTGTTGACGGCGTGGTCGGTCTTCTTCTTCGTCATCGGCTGGACCCTGGGAGCGAACCTGTCCTCGCGTCTGCTGGACCGCATGGCGGAGACGAGCGTGATGGGGGTCGGATTCTTGCTGACCGCTCCCGGTCTGGGCCTGCTGGCCATCGCCGTCGTCGTCGACGCGTCGCTGGCGGTGGTTCTCGGTCTGATGGTGATCATTGCATCGGGCGTGGGACTCGCCACCAATGCAGGCCTCACCCTGTTGCGAGCCGTGAGCGACTCCTCGGAGATCGGACGCTCGTCTGCCGCCCATCAGTTCTTCCGCAATCAGGGCTTCACGCTCGGAGCGGCGATGGGCGGAGCGGTCATCCTGGCGGTCGTGGCGACGGCGGTGGGCGACGTCGAGGCCGTGCGTGACGTGCTCGCGTCGGAGGCGATTCCCAACGCGTTGGTGAGTGAGGCGATCCGCGACGGCTACGCCGCCGCCGCCTTCACCGGCTTCGGAGTGGTCCTCGTCGGCCTCGTTCCCTTCTTCGCCCTCCGCCGCCATCTCGCCCCGCAGCGGGCGGTGCGTCAGTCCCCTCCCGCCGATTGAGGGCCCGGGGGGAGAACGAGCTTGCTGTTCAGTTGACTTGAACATATATTCAACCGACATGAACAAGCCCGCCGAGGTCTTCTGGCTGGAGACCAACGAGCATTTCGACCTGCTGTCCGACTCCACCCGGCTGGAGATCATCGAACTGCTCATTCGACCGCGTTCGGTGGCGGAGCTCGCAGAGCGGATGAAAGTGCCGCGAACCCGGCTGTATCACCACGTCAACCAGCTGGAGGAGGCGGGGATGATCGCCGTCGTCGACACCCGACCGGCGGGCGCCAAGACCGAGAAGATCTACCAGGTGTCGGCGTACTCATACCAGCCGTCCAAGGAGTACCTGAGTCGCGCCCTGCCCCGGGAGAAGGCACAGGCCGTCCTCGCCTCGATCTTCGGCGCCACCGAAGCCGACTTCATCCGGGCGGTCGAGGAAGGCGTCGTCGACTTCGAGGTCAAGACGGCCTCCCGCCGGATGCACATCCGGCGGGGGCTGCTCCTCCTCAATGAATCCCGCCTCCACGAGTTCATCGCCGAGCTCGAGGCCCTATACGAGCGCTACGAGATCGACACCGACGACCTCGACGGGCCCCCTCCCGACGACGTCGAGGTCGTCGGCACGATCAGTCTCGTCTACCCCAGCGCCCGGAGCATCAGATGAGGGACCTCCTGGCGATTCGCGACTTCCGCCTCTTGTTCGTCGGTCAGGCGATGTCGAACTGGGGCGACGGCCTGACCACGATCACGCTGCTAATCCTCACCCAGCGCCTGACCGGCTCTGTCAGTGCAGTCGCCGGCACCGCCATCGCCGTTGCTCTGCCTCAGCTGCTCCTCGGGATGCTGGCGGGCGTCTACGTCGACCGCTGGGACCGGCGCAAGGTGATGATCGGCTCGGACATCGCACGCGGTCTGCTCGTCGTGGGCTTCGTCTTCGTCGGATCCGCCGATCGTTTGTGGCTCCTGTACGGCATCGCTTTCCTGCAGGCGGCCGTCGGCACCTTCTTCAATCCGGCCAAGGGGGCGCTCATCCCCCGCGTCGTCGGAAGCGGGAATCTGCTGGCGGCGAACTCGATGATGGAGACCAGTCGTGTCGTGTTCTCCCTACTGGGAACGGCGGCTGCCGGCGTGTGGGCGGGAGTTGGCGACGTCCTGTGGCCGATCTTCGTCGCGGACGCCATCACGTTCATCGCGTCGGCGGCCTTCGAATGGCGGATCACCACGCCATCGCGGGCGGAACGGTCCTCCGAAGAACCGAGCCGAGTACTGGCGGAGATGGTGTCCGGGATTCGTGCCGCCACGTCGAATCGCATCCTCGTCGGGATCCTCGTCGGCGCCGGTGTGCTGATGTTCGGCATCGGGGCGGTGAACGTACTCCTGGTTCCGTTCGTCGTCGGTGAGCTGGGCGTCTCGGAATCCTGGTTCGGCGCACTCGAGGCCTCCCAGGTCGTGTCGATGGTCGCATCGGGCGCCGTGATCACCGCCGTGGCGGCTCGGGTCGATCCCACCCGTGTGGTGAGCGCCGCCCTCGTGGCGATCGGCGTGGTGATCGCCGCCATCTCGCTCGTCACCACTCCCTGGCAGCTGATGATCGTTCTCTTCGCCGTCGGCTGGACGGTGACACCGCTGCAGGCCTCGGTCTCAACGCTTGTGCAGTCCGAGGTACCGGACGAAATGCGCGGTCGCATCGGATCCGCACTGGGGACGATTATCGGAAGCGCCAACGT
>Ga0214472_10000964_pt1 | contig 33818 bp, 47 predicted proteins | sample RVTome_6_FD_207662 | JGI IMG/M metagenome (GOLD analysis project Ga0214472, IMG submission 207662) | Soil microbial communities from uranium-contaminated site in the Upper Colorado River Basin, Wyoming, United States - RVT140D175 | ecosystem: Environmental > Terrestrial > Soil > Contaminated >...
GTATCGAGCGCGGCATCCTGAAAGTGGGTGACAGCATCGAGATCGTCGGTATCAAGGACACCACCACGACTACCTGTACCGGTGTCGAGATGTTCCGCAAGCTGCTGGACGAAGGTCGTGCGGGCGAGAACGTCGGTGCGCTGCTGCGTGGTACCAAGCGTGACGAGGTCGAGCGTGGTCAGGTGCTGGCCAAGCCGGGTTCCATCACTCCGCACACTCAGTTCGAAGGCGAGGTCTACGTGCTGAGCAAGGAAGAGGGCGGTCGTCACACGCCGTTCTTCAAGGGCTACCGTCCGCAGTTCTACTTCCGTACCACCGACATCACCGGTGCCTGCGAGCTGCCGGAAGGCGTCGAGATGGTCATGCCGGGCGACAACGTGCAGATGTCCGTCACGCTGATCAACCCGATCGCGATGGAAGAAGGTCTGCGCTTCGCGATCCGCGAAGGCGGTCGTACCGTCGGTGCGGGCGTCGTGTCCAAGATCATCGCGTAACTGCCGATCCATTGAGAAAGGGCTCTCGTTCGAGAGCCCTTTTTTGTGTTTCCCCTCCCTGTATCCCCGCTGCAACACTGGTTGGTTAAAATTTGTACCTTTCCAGTTGACGCTCATGCCCCTGCTGAGTAAAATTTGCGTCCCCTTTACCCAAGGGGAGGTCGGCTATTGCCGTAAAGAAACTTACAGGAAATGCGTGATCAGAATGCAGAACCAAAAAATCAGAATTCGTCTGAAGGCTTTTGATCATCGCCTGATCGACTCATCCGCTCAGGAGATCGTTGAGACTGCCAAGCGGACAGGTGCTCAGGTGTGTGGTCCGATCCCACTTCCTACCCGTAAAGAGCGTTACACCGTCCTGATCTCTCCGCACGTCAACAAGGACGCGCGTGATCAGTATGAAATCCGTACGCACAAGCGTGTTCTGGACATCGTCGAGCCGACTGAAAAGACAGTCGACGCGCTGATGAAGCTGGACCTCGCTGCGGGTGTAGAAGTGCAGATCAGCCTCGGCTAATCGGCACCGCGCGAAATTATTAACTTAATGAAGCGCTATTTGTGGAATGCGCCTGAAAAGGGCAGCCATAGTGGGTGACAGCCCCGTACACAACTGGCAAGAGGTAACAAAATGTCTGTAGGACTTATCGGACGTAAAGCGGGTATGACTCGCATCTTCACAGATGAGGGCGTGTCCGTGCCAGTCACCGTCATCGAGGTGGAACCGAACCGTGTAACCAGCGTCAAGACCGTTGAAACCGACGGCTACGCTGCAGTGCAGGTGACTACCGGTGGTAAGAAGGCTAACCGCCTGTCCAAGCCGGAAGCGGGTCACTTTGCCAAGGCCGGAGTTGAAGCCGGTCGCGGTTTGTGGGAGTTCCGCGTGAATGGTGATGAGGGAATCAACGTCGGCGACGCGCTGACTGTTGAGCGCTTCGAAGCAGGTCAGAAGGTTGATGTAACCGGTCAGTCCAAAGGTAAGGGCTTCCAGGGCGGCGTAAAGCGCTGGAACTTCCGTACCCAGGATATGACTCACGGTAACTCGCTTTCTCACCGAGCTCCGGGTTCCATTGGTCAGTGCCAGACCCCGGGACGTGTTTTCAAAGGTAAGAAGATGGCCGGTCACATGGGTGCCGAGCGCGTCACTATCCAGACTCTGGAAGTCGTGCGCGTCGATGCCGAGCGTAATCTGCTGATCGTCAAGGGTGCCATTCCTGGCGCTATGGGCGGCGACGTCATCGTTAAACCTGCTGTCAAAGCACGCGCCTAAGGGAGGTTTCCATGAATCTGAATCTGACTGGAGCCAACGGTTCGGTTGAAGTATCCGAACTGGCTTTTGGTAAAGAGTTCAATGAGGCGCTGGTACACCAGGTTGTAACTGCCTACATGGCAGCCGGCCGTCAGGGTACCAAGGCCCAGAAAACACGTTCACAGGTATCCGGTGGTGGCGCCAAGCCCTTCCGCCAGAAGGGTACCGGTCGTGCTCGTCAGGGTACTACCCGTTCGCCGATCTGGCGCACCGGTGGTGTCACTTTCGCTGCGCAGCCGCGTGACTACGCCCAGAAAGTGAACCGGAAGATGTACCGCGCAGCCATGCGTTGCATCCTGTCCGAACTGGTGCGTCAGGATCGTCTCGTTGTGGTGGAAGAGTTCGCCATCGAGACTCCCAAGACCAAGCAGTTTGTTGCCAAGCTCAAAGAGTTGAGCCTGGACAACGCATTGCTGATTACCGAAGACGTAGAGCAGAACCTGTACCTGGCTGCGCGTAACGTTCCGCACATCGGTGTGCGTGACGCAGCAGGTATCGATCCGGTCTCCCTGATCGGCTACGAAAAGGTGCTGATTACCGTTCCTGCTCTGAAGAAGATCGAGGAGGTGTACGCATGAACCCGGAACGCATCTATAAAGTGCTGCTCGGTCCGCACATCTCCGAGAAGGCCACTATCGTTGCTGAAGGTACCCAGCAGGTAGTGTTCCGCGTAGCTTCAGACGCGACCAAGCCGGAAATCAAGCAGGCTGTCGAAGAGCTGTTCAACGTCAAGGTTGAAGGCGTCAACGTCCTGAACATCAAGGGCAAGTCCAAGCGCACTGCACGTGGCATGGGTAAGCGCAGCGATGTTCGCAAGGCGTATGTTCGACTGGCTGACGGTTCCGAGATCGATTTCCTGGCTGGCGAATAAGAGGGGTTTGAATAATGGCAATTGTTAAGACTAAGCCGACCTCTGCCGGACGTCGTCACCTCGTTAAAGTAGTCGGCGCTGACCTGCACAAGGGTAAGCCGTTCGCTGCACTGGTCGAGAAGAAATCGAAGTCCGGCGGTCGTAACAACAACGGGCGTATCACGACTCGTCACGTTGGTGGTGGTCACAAGCAGCACTACCGCGTTATCGACTTCCGTCGCAACAAGGACGGTATCCCCGCGGTAATCGAACGCGTGGAATACGATCCCAACCGTTCCGCACACATCGCACTGCTGAAGTATGCCGACGGCGAGCGTCGCTACATCATCGCACCCAAAGGGCTGCAGGCCGGTGCTACGGTCCAGTCCGGTGAAGTGGTCGACATCAAGGCGGGTAACACCCTGCCGCTGCGCAACGTGCCGCTGGGTAGCACCGTGCACTGTGTCGAGCTGAAGCCGGGCAAGGGCGCTCAGCTGGCACGTTCTGCCGGTGCTTCCGCTCAGCTGGTTGCTCGTGAAGGTGCCTACGCGACCCTGCGACTGCGTTCCGGCGAGATGCGCAAGGTCCTGGCCGAGTGTCGTGCGACGCTGGGTGAGGTGAGCAACTCCGAGCACAGTCTGCGTCAACTGGGTAAGGCCGGTGCCAAGCGCTGGCGTGGTGTTCGCCCGACCGTTCGCGGTGTGGCGATGAACCCGGTCGATCACCCGCACGGTGGTGGTGAAGGTCGTACCTCCGGTGGCCGTCATCCGGTTACTCCTTGGGGTATCCCGACCAAGGGTCACAAGACTCGCAAGAACAAGCGTACCGATAAACTGATCGTACGCCGTCGTCAGGCTAAATAAGAGGAATCAGCTGTGCCACGTTCACTGAAGAAAGGTCCATTTATCGACCTTCACCTGCTGAAAAAGGTAGAGGCTGCAATCGAGGCTAACGAACGTCGTCCGATCAAAACCTGGTCACGTCGTTCCACTGTTTTCCCGAACTTTGTCGGGTTGACGATTGCGGTACATAACGGCCGTCAGCATGTCCCGGTGTTCATCACCGAAGATATGGTCGGTCATAAACTGGGTGAGTTCGCTGCTACACGTACATACCGCGGTCATGCAGCCGACAAGAAGGCCAAGAAGAGGTAAGGGGTAGATGATGGAAGTTATCGCCAAACATAAAGGCGCCCGCATCTCCGCTCAGAAGGCCCGTCTGGTCGCAGATCAGATCCGTGGTAAGTCTGTGGGCGAAGCTCTGAATATCCTGGCGTTCAGCAACAAGAAGGGTGCTGATCTCGTCAAGAAGGTGCTGGAGTCTGCTATTGCCAATGCAGAGCATAACGAAGGCGCCGATGTTGATGAGCTGCGCGTTTCCGCGGTGTTCGTTGATGAGGGTATGACCATGAAGCGTATCATGCCGCGTGCCAAGGGCCGCGCCGATCGCATCCTGAAGCGTACCTCACACATCACCGTCAAGGTCGCTGACTAAGAGCTGAGTGCTAGGAGAGTTTGATATGGGTCAGAAAGTAAACCCGACCGGCATCCGGCTTGGTGTTATCAAGGATCACACCTCCGTGTGGTACGCGGATAAAGCCGACTATGCCAACAAGCTGCTGAACGACCTCAAGGTGCGTGGTTACCTCGAGGGTCAGTTGAAGAATGCGTCTGTTAGCCGTATCGAGATCGAACGTCCGGCGCAGAACGCAAAGATCACTATCCATACTGCCCGTCCCGGTATCGTTATCGGCAAGAAGGGTGAGGATGTCGAGAAGCTGCGTGCAGCCGTTTCCGAGATGATGGGCGTGCCTGTGCACATCAACATCGAAGAGGTGCGCAAGCCGGATCTGGATGCCAAGCTGGTCGCCCAGGGCGTCGCCAGTCAGCTCGAGCGTCGTGTGATGTTCCGTCGTGCCATGAAGCGCGCGGTGCAGAACGCCATGCGTATCGGTGCCAAGGGTATCAAGATTCAGGTCAGCGGCCGTCTCGGCGGTGCCGAGATCGCACGTACCGAATGGTACCGCGAAGGTCGTGTGCCGCTGCACACCCTGCGTGCCGACATCGATTACGCCACGCATGAAGCGCACACCACCTACGGTGTGATTGGCGTCAAAGTATGGATCTTCAAGGGTGAGATTCTGGGCGGCCTGGAACAGGTTCGTGCCGAGAAGAAAGCACCCGCGAAGAAAGCTAAGTGAGGTAGACGTCAATGCTGCAACCGAAACGTCTCAAATTCCGCAAGGTCATGAAGGGTCGCAACCGCGGCCTGGCTCAGCGCGGCAGCAAGGTCAGCTTCGGTGAATACGCACTGAAAGCGACCGAACGCGGTCGTATCACTGCGCGTCAGATCGAAGCGGCTCGTCGTACCATGACGCGTCACGTCAAGCGTGGCGGCAAGATCTGGATCCGTGTTTTCCCGGACAAGCCGATCACCACCAAGCCGCTTGAAGTTCGTATGGGTAAAGGTAAGGGTAACGTCGAGTACTGGGTCGCCCAGATCCAGCCGGGCAAGGTGCTGTTCGAAATGAGCGGTGTTCCGGAAGAGCTCGCGGCCGAAGCCTTCGCGCTGGCGGCGGCAAAGCTGCCGGTTCCTACCACTATTGTTAAGCGGACGGTGATGTGATGAAAGCACAAGAACTGCGTGACAAGTCCGTGGAAGAGCTGCAGCAGTCGCTGTTGGGTCTTCTGAAGGATCAGTTCAACCTGCGTATGCAGAAGGCTACTGGCCAGCTGGCACAGACCCATCTGCTGGGTCAGGTTCGTCGCGACATCGCTCGCGTCAAGACAGTACTCAACGAAAAGCAGGTGACTAAATGAGCGCGGAAAAACGTACTCGTACTGTGACCGGCAAGGTCGTCAGTGACAAGATGGACAAGACCATCACGGTTCTGGTTGAGCGTAAAGAGAAGCATCCGATTTACGGTAAGTACATCAAGCGCTCTACCAAGCTGCACGCTCACGATGAGAAGAATGAGTGTCAGTTGGGTGATCTGGTGACCGTCGCCGAGACTCGCCCGCTGTCCAAGACCAAAACTTGGTCTCTGGTTCGCATTGAAGAGCGCGCAGCTAAGGTGTAATATATTGCGCCTTTGCTGCTCCAATTGCCGGTTCGCCTGCTAGAGAGGCAGGCGACAGGATATACAGTTTTGGAGTAGACCATGATTCAGACTGAAACGATGCTTGATGTGGCTGACAACAGCGGCGCCAAGCGAGTGCAGTGTATTAAGGTCCTGGGCGGTTCTCACCGTCGCTATGCTTCTGTCGGTGACATCATCAAGGTCACCGTCAAGGAAGCGATTCCGCGCGGCAAGGTGAAAAAAGGTCAGGTTCTTAAGGCTGTCGTAGTGCGTACCCGTAAAGGTGTTCGTCGTCCCGATGGTTCTCTGATCCGCTTTGATACAAACTCAGCGGTTCTGTTGAACAACAACGACGCTCCGATCGGTACTCGTATCTTCGGGCCAGTGACGCGTGAACTTCGCTCAGAGAAGTTCATGAAAATCATTTCCCTGGCGCCTGAAGTGCTTTAAGACCCCCTGCTTTTTCAGAGGGTTCTTGCGAAAACGCCAATCCCGCGAGGGTTTGGCGTTTTTGGGCATGAGGAAGGTAGCAGGAAAGGATAAGGTAATTTAAATGCGTAAGATTCGTCGCGACGATGAAGTCATCGTGATCGCAGGTAAGGACAAGGGCAAGCGTGGCAAGGTTATGCGCGTGCTCGAAAACGATCGTCTGATCGTGTCTGGCATCAACATGATCAAGAAGCACCAGAAGCCGAACCCGATGCTGCAGCGTCAGGGTGGTATCGTTGAGAAGGAAGCGGCGATCGCGACCTCCAACGTCGCCATCTTCAACGCTCAGACCGGCAAGGGCGATCGTGTTGGCTTCAAGCTGCTTGAAGACGGCACCAAAGTACGTTTCTTCAAGTCCACCGGCGAGCTCGTCGCCGGAGATAAGTAAGAGGGGTTGGTGCAATGTCCAGACTGAAAGCGCTTTACGAAAACGAAGTTAAGCAGCAGCTCAAAGACGAGCTGAACTCTCCCAATGTCATGGCGGTACCCCGTATCACCAAGATCACCCTGAACATGGGTGTTGGCGAAGCATTGGGCGACAAGAAGCAGCTTGATAACGCAATGGCCGACATGACGGCTATCGCAGGTCAGAAGCCGATCATCACCAAGGCGCGCAAGTCGATTGCGGGCTTCAAGGTGCGTGAGGGCTGGCCGATCGGCTGCAAGGTAACGCTGCGCGGCGAGCGTATGTGGGAATTCCTCGATCGTCTGGTCGATATTTCCATTCCGCGTATCCGCGATTTCCGTGGTCTCAATGCCAAGTCCTTCGACGGCCGCGGTAACTACAGCATGGGTGTGAAAGAGCAGATCATCTTCCCGGAAATCGACTACGACAAGGTCGATAAGCTGCGTGGTCTCGATATCACCATCACCACTACGGCGAAGACCAACGACGAAGGTCGTGCTCTTCTGGCTGCGCTGCAGTTCCCGTTCAAGAAATAAGACAGGGATTGAACCATGGCAAAAGTTTCTATGATCAATCGTGAGCTCAAGCGCGAGAAACTGGCGGACAAATATGCCGCCAAGCGTGCTGCGCTCAAAGCAATTGTTGCTAACCCGAACAGCTCAGAAGATGAAGTTTGGGATGCACAGATCGCGCTGCAGAAGTTGCCGCGCGACGCCAGCCCGGTACGCAAGCAGCGTCGCTGTCAGGTTACCGGCCGTCCGCATGCGGTTTACCGCAAGTTCGGACTGTGCCGTAACCAGCTCCGCGAAGCCGCTATGCGTGGCGATGTCCCGGGCCTGAAGAAAGCGAGCTGGTAACGGTTCGCCAAACGGTAAGCACGGCGGTCAGGGCGAAGTCCGCAAGGATTTCGCTACCGCGTCGCGCTGCACTAAGAGGATGTTAAAAGCATGAGTATGCAAGACACGCTCGCGGATATGTTCACCCGTATCCGTAACGGGCACATGGCTGAAAAGAAAGCCGTGTCCCTGCCGTCCTCCAAGCAGAAGCTGGCAGTTGCCAAGGTTCTGAAAGAGGAAGGTTATATCGCCGACTACTCCGTAGAGGGCGATGTTAAGCCGGTTCTGACCATCGATCTGAAATACTTCGAAGGCAAGCCGGTTATCGAGGAGATCAAGCGCGTAAGTCGTCCCAGTCTGCGTATCTACAAAAGCGCCGGCGAGCTGCCGAAGGTGGCCGATGGCCTGGGTATCGCGATTATCTCTACCAGTAAAGGTGTCATGACTGATCGCGCCGCTCGCCAAGCGGGTGTCGGCGGTGAAGTGGTCTGCACGGTATTCTAAGAGGATTTCTCATGTCACGAGTTGCTAAGAAACCCGTAGTAGTACCGTCAGGTGTCGAGATCAAGCTCGATGGCCAGGGTGTCGCCGTTAAAGGCGGCAAGGGTCAGCTGAGTCTGGATGTTCACCCGTCTGTTGCTGTAGAGCAGGCTGACGGTCAGTTGAGTTTTGCACCGCGCGACGGTTCCAAGCAGGCCAATGCTCTGGCCGGTACTACCCGTGCGTTGGTCAATAACATGGTGATCGGTGTTAGCGAAGGCTTCAACAAGACCCTGACTCTGCAGGGTGTTGGTTACCGCGCAGCAGCCAAGGGTAAGGTTCTGAACCTGACGCTGGGCTTCTCTCATCCGATCGATTACGAACTGCCTGAAGGTGTTTCTGCTGAAACGCCGAACCCGACCACTATCGTGCTCAGCGGTGCTGACAAGCAGGTGGTAGGTCAGGCGGCTGCAGAAGTTCGCGCGTTCCGTCCGCCTGAGCCGTACAAGGGCAAGGGTGTTCGTTACGCTGATGAATTTGTACGCCGCAAAGAGGCTAAGAAGAAGTAAGGCAGGATCATGAACGTTAAGAAAGAAGCTCGTATCCGCCGTGCACGCCGCTCTCGCGCGAAAATGCGTGAACTGGGCAGTGTACGCCTCTGCGTAAACCGCACCCCGCGTCATATCTACGCGCAGGTGATCTCTGCCGACGGCAGCACTGTACTGGCCAGCGCCTCTACCGTGGAAAAGGATCTGCGTGAAGGCGCAACCGGTAACGTTGAAGCGGCCAAGAAGGTCGGTTCTCTGATCGCAGCGCGTGCTAAAGAAGCAGGCGTTACTGAAGTCGCGTTCGACCGTTCCGGTTTTAAATACCACGGTCGCGTAGCGGCTCTCGCTGATGCTGCTCGCGAAGGCGGCCTGGAATTCTAAAGGTTTCGAATATGGCAAATCACGAACAGAAAGACGGTGAACTGCAGGAGAAGCTGGTTCAGGTAAACCGCGTCGCCAAAGTGGTTAAGGGCGGTCGTATTTTCGGTTTCACAGCGCTGACTGTAGTGGGTGACGGCAATGGTCGTGTCGGTTTCGGTCGTGGCAAGGCACGTGAAGTGCCGGTCGCGATCCAGAAGGCGATGGAGCAGGCCCGCCGCAACATGGTTAGCGTTAACCTGAACGGCCACACCCTGCAGTATCCGGTCAAGGCAAATCATGGCTCTGCCAAGATTTACATGCAGCCGGCTTCCGAAGGTACCGGTGTTATCGCCGGTGGTGCTATGCGTGCCGTTCTCGAACTGGCAGGCGTACAGAACGTACTGGCCAAGTGCTATGGCTCCACCAACCCGGTCAACGTTGTTCGCGCGACCGTCAAGGGTCTGGCGTCCATGCATGCACCGGAAGACATTGCAGCCAAGCGCGGCAAGTCTGTTGACGAGATCCTGGGGAGCTAAAGATGGCTGACAAGATCAAGGTAACGCTGGTTCGCAGCCCGATCGGCACACTGCCGAAGCACAAAGCGTGCGTCAAAGGTCTGGGTCTGCGCCGTATCGGTCACGTCGTTGAAGTGGAAGACACTGCAGCGGTACGTGGCATGATCAACAAGGTCAACTACATGGTTCAGGTAGTTGGCGAGTAAGAGGAGTGACCCAATGCGTTTGAATTCTCTGCGCCCGGGCGCCGGCTCCAAACAGGCACCCAAGCGTGTCGGTCGTGGTATCGGCTCCGGTCTGGGTAAAACTTGTGGCCGTGGTCACAAGGGTCTGAAGTCCCGCTCAGGCGGTAGTGTAAATCCGGGTTTTGAAGGTGGTCAGATGCCGATCCAGCGTCGGCTGCCCAAGTTTGGCTTCAACTCCCGCAAGGCGCGTTACGTCGCTGAGATCCGTCTGAACGAGCTGGTCGCAACCGGCGTCGATGTGGTCGATCTGAACGCGCTGAAACAGGCGGACATCATTCGCGAAGAGATCAAGTCTGCGCGTGTGATCCTGTCTGGAGAGATCAACAAGGCAGTCACCGTTAAAGGTCTGAAAGTGACCAAGGGTGCTCAGGCTGCGATCGAAGCTGCTGGCGGTAAAGTCGAGGCGTAAATGGCTAAGAAAGGACAAATACCAGCGGGAATGCAGAGCGGTTTGGGTGAGCTTTGGGCTCGCCTGCGCTTTGTATTGATAGCGATCATCGTGTACCGGATCGGGGCTCATATCCCGGTTCCGGGCATCAATCCCGATCGTCTCGCTGCGCTGTTCGATCAGAATCAGGGCACCATCCTGAGCCTGTTCAACATGTTCTCGGGGGGGGCCTTGGAGCGCATGTCGATCCTGGCGCTGGGTATCATGCCGTACATCTCTGCATCGATTATCATGCAGTTGATGACGATCGTGAGCCCGACCCTGGAGCAGTTGAAGAAGGAAGGTGAGGCCGGTCGTCGCAAGATCAACCAGTATACCCGCTATGGGACCGTGGTTCTGGCCACCGTTCAGTCGTTGGGTATGGCGGTCGGTCTGGCCAACCAGGGCGTTGCCTTCGTTGCCGACATCAGCTTCTACTTCGTGGCGGTGGTAACGCTCGTCTCGGGTGCCGTCTTCCTGATGTGGCTGGGCGAGCAGGTGACCGAAAAGGGTATCGGCAACGGTATCTCGATTCTGATCTTCGCAGGTATTGTGGCCGGTCTGCCCAGTGCGATCGGTCAGTCCTTTGAAGCGGCGCGCCAGGGTGATTTAAATATCCTCGCGCTGCTGGCTATCGCCGTGATGGCGGTCGCCACTGTGGGCTTTGTCGTATTCATGGAGCGCGGCCAGCGCCGTATCACCATCAATTACGCCAAACGTCAGCAGGGGCGCCGCGTCTACGCCGCCCAGTCCAGCCACCTGCCGCTGAAGGTGAATATGGCCGGGGTTATCCCGCCGATCTTCGCCTCCAGTATTCTGCTGTTTCCGGCTTCTGTCGGGCAGTGGTTCGGTCAGGGCGAAGGCATGGGCTGGCTGCAGGATGTGGCACTGGCTCTCGGGCCGGGGCAGCCGCTGTACATTCTGCTGTTTGCTATCGCGATCGTGTTCTTCTGCTACTTCTACACCGCGATTGTCTTCAATCCGCGTGATGTCGCAGACAACCTGAAAAAATCGGGTGCCTTTATCCCGGGGATCCGTCCTGGTGAACAGTCCGCACGCTACATCGATACTGTGCTGAGCCGTCTGACTCTGTTCGGCGCGCTGTACATAACAGCCGTATCGCTGATGCCCCAGTTCCTCGTCGTGGCCTGGAACGTACCCTTCTACTTCGGAGGTACTTCCCTGCTGATCGTCGTGGTGGTGGTGATGGACTTCATGGCGCAGGTGCAGTCGCATCTGATGTCACATCAGTACGAATCGCTGATGAAGAAATCGAATCTTAAAGGCGGCGCGGGTCTCCTGCGCTAAGCCTAATGAGGTGGATCATGAAAGTACGCGCATCTGTTAAAAAGATTTGCCGCAACTGCAAGATCGTACGTCGCAACGGTTCCGTGCGCGTGATCTGCAAAGTGGAACCCCGACACAAGCAGCGTCAGGGTTAATCCACACTGGCTGGTCGTGGGAAGGTTAGCGCTGCTGCCTTGATTTAAAAATGATCAAGGTGTAGTATTGCGCGCCTTCCACGAACTAATTGATTACAACGGTTCCCGTATCAGTCATTCGGGAACAGAAATATGGAGTACATTGAATGGCCCGTATAGCTGGCGTCAATATTCCTGACAATAAGCATGCGGTAATTTCTCTGACTTACATTTACGGTATTGGCCGCACGACTGCTCAGCAGATCTGCGCAGCAACCGGCATCGAGCCGAGCACCAAGGTTGGTGATCTGTCTGAAGAGCAGCTCGATAATGTTCGTGGTGAAATTGCCAAGTTGACTGTTGAAGGCGACCTGCGTCGTGAAGTCAACATGAACATCAAGCGTCTTATGGACCTGGGTTGCTTCCGTGGCCTGCGTCATCGTCGCAACCTGCCGGTTCGCGGTCAGCGCAGCAAGACCAATGCTCGCACCCGCAAGGGCCCGCGCAAGCCGATCCGTAAGTAAGCGATAGGAATTTCCGAATATGGCAAAGCCAGGTAATCGCACACGTAAAAAGGTTAAAAAGCAGGTAGCGGATGGCCTCGCGCACATCCACGCCTCTTTTAACAACACCATCATCACCATCACCGATCGCCAGGGTAACGCACTGTCCTGGGCTACATCCGGTGGTTCAGGTTTCCGTGGTTCCCGCAAAAGCACTCCGTTCGCCGCGCAGGTTGCTGCCGAGCGTGCCGGTAACGCCGCACTGGAATACGGTTTGAAAAACCTGGACGTGTTTGTGAAGGGCCCGGGACCGGGTCGTGAATCTGCGGTCCGCGCGCTGAACGCGTGTGGCTACAAGATCACAAACATCACGGACGTAACCCCGATTCCGCACAACGGCTGTCGTCCGCCGAAAAAGCGTCGCGTTTAATCTGGAGACGGTAATATGGCTCGTTATCTTGGACCTAAGTGCAAGCTGTCTCGTCGCGAAGGCACCGATCTCTTCCTGAAGAGCGGTGTGCGCGCACTCGACAGCAAGTGCAAAGCTGAAACAGTACCGGGTGTACACGGCGCTCGTCGTGGACGTCTTTCCGACTACGGTCTTCAGCTGCGTGAAAAACAGAAAGTACGTCGTACCTACGGCATCCTGGAACGCCAGTTCCGTAGCTACTACAAGGAAGCGGCACGTCAGAAAGGTGCAACAGGCGAAGTCCTGCTGCAGCTGCTGGAAAGCCGTCTGGACAACGTCGTCTACCGCATGGGTTACGGTTCAACCCGCGCGGAAGCTCGTCAGATCGTCTCTCACCGTCAGATCACCGTTAACGGTCAGTCTGTGAACGTGCCCTCTTACCAGGTGCAGGAAGGTGATGTGGTCGCTGTACGTGAGAAAGCCAAGAACCAGCTGCGTATCAAGCACGCACTGGAACTGGCCGCACAGCGTGCACCGGTCGAGTGGATCGAGGTGGATGCCGCGAAAATGGAAGGTGTCTTCAAGGCACGTCCGGAACGCAGCGATCTGTCTGCCGATATCAACGAGCACCTGATCGTTGAGCTCTACTCGAAGTAATTCTTGAACTCTTGACTGGTGGAACTATGCAGCGTTCAGTAAACGAGTTTCTTAGCCCGCGTCATATCGACGTACAGGAGATCAGCAAGACACGCGCCAAGGTCACTCTTGAGCCCCTGGAGCGTGGATTCGGTCATACCCTGGGCAACGCGCTGCGCCGTATTCTGCTCTCTTCCATGCCTGGCTGTGCCATCACGGAAGTAGAGATCGATGGAGTGCTGCACGAGTACAGCAGCATCGAAGGGGTACAGGAGGATGTCATCGAGATCCTGCTGAACCTCAAGGGTGTTGCTATCGCGCTGCATAATTCTGATGAAGCGGTGCTGACGCTTAGCAAGTCTGAGCCCGGTCCTGTGACAGCCGGTGATATCCAGCTGAACCAGGATGCGGAGATTGCCAATCCGGAACACGTGATTGCGCATCTCAACAGTGGCGCAAACCTGAATATGCACCTGACGGTTACGCGCGGTCGCGGCTATGTGCCTGCAGATGCCCGTATCAGCGAGGACGATGAAACTCGTGCAATTGGTCGTCTGCAGCTGGATGCCAGCTACAGTCCGGTTCTGCGTGTCTCCTACGCGGTAGAGAGTGCACGTGTCGAACAGCGTACCGATCTGGATAAACTCGTGATCGATATCGAGTCCAACGGTACCATCGATCCGGAAGAGTGCATCCGTCGCGCGGCAACTATCCTGCAGCAACAGCTTGCAGTGTTCGTTGACCTCGAAGACGCCAGCGAACAGACTCGCTCGGAGCCGTCCGAGCCGGAGATCGATCCGGTTCTGCTGCGTCCGGTCGATGACCTGGAGCTGACTGTACGTTCCGCTAACTGTCTGAAAGCAGAGCAGATCTATTATATCGGTGATCTGATCCAGCGCACCGAAGTAGAGCTGCTGAAGACTCCTAACCTGGGTAAGAAGTCGCTGACCGAGATCAAGGACGTGCTGGCGTCCAAGGGTCTGTCACTTGGTATGCGCCTCGAGAACTGGCCGCCGGCCAGCCTCAAGGGCGACGACAAGGCCGCTTCCTGAAGTCTGGCTTCTATCCCTGAGTTGTGAAGGATTTAGAAAATGCGTCATCGTAAATCTGGTCGTCACTTTAATCGTACAAGTGCGCACCGCAAGGCGATGTTCAAAAACATGGCAGTGTCTCTGTTCGAACATGAACTGATCAAGACCACACTGCCTAAAGCCAAAGAACTGCGCCGCTTTGCAGAGCCGCTGATCACGCTGTCCAAAACCGACTCGGTTGCTAACCGTCGTCTGGCATTCTCACGTACCCGCAGCAGCGAAGCTGTAGGTAAGCTGTTCAACGAACTGGGCCCGCGTTACGCGAATCGCCCGGGTGGTTATATCCGCATTCTCAAGTGCGGTTACCGCGCCGGCGACAAAGCGCCGATGGCGTACGTTGAGCTGGTTGATCGTGCCCCTGGACAGGCTGTCGTGGTTGATGAGTCTGCAGAAGACTAAGCAACCGCGCTAAGCCATACGAAAAACCCGATCCGCGAGGATCGGGTTTTTTATGGCCTATTGCCTGCTCTCGACCGACGCAGGGCCGAAGCGAGGGTGATGCCCCGTTCGGGAGCACCCGTCAGAGCATCGGTTTCAGGAAGCGGCCGGTGTGAGAGGCCGGGTTCTGTGCCACCTCCTCCGGCGTGCCGGTGGCGATGATCTGACCGCCGCCGCTGCCCCCCTCGGGTCCGAGGTCGATGACCCAGTCCGCGGTCTTGATCACGTCCAGGTTATGCTCGATCACGACGATGGTGTTGCCGTGGTCGCGCAGTCGGTCGAGTACGCCCAGCAGTTGCTGGATATCGTAGAAGTGCAGGCCGGTGGTGGGTTCGTCGAGGATGTAGAGGGTCTTGCCGGTATCGCGCTTGGACAGCTCCCGGGCCAGCTTGACCCGCTGCGCTTCGCCGCCGGACAGGGTGGTGGCCGCCTGACCCAGGCGGATGTAGCTGAGTCCGACATCGATCAGTGTCTGCAGTCGGCGCGCCAGGGCGGGAATGGCGTCGAAGAACTCCCGTGCATCCTCGACGGTCAGTTCCAGCACTTCGTGGATGCTCTTGCCCTTGTATTTGACCTCCAGCGTTTCGCGATTGTAGCGCTTGCCCTTGCAGATATCGCAGGGCACGTAGATGTCGGGCAGGAAGTGCATCTCCACCTTGATCACGCCGTCGCCCTGGCAGGCCTCGCAGCGGCCGCCCTTGACGTTGAAGCTGAAACGCCCCGGCTTGTAACCGCGGGAGCGGGCCTCCTGGGTGCCCGAGAACAGCTCGCGTATCTGGGTGAAGATGCCGGTATAGGTGGCCGGGTTCGAACGCGGTGTGCGGCCGATCGGGCTCTGATCGATATCGATCACCTTGTCGAAGTGTTCCAGTCCCTCGATCTTCGAATAGGGGGCGGCTTCCAGCGTGGTGGCGTGGTTCAGCTCGGTGGCCGCGACCGGGAACAGGGTGTTGTTGATCAGTGTGGACTTGCCGGAACCGGATACGCCGGTGATACAGGTGAACAGGCCGACCGGCAACTCCAGACGCACGTTTTGCAGGTTGTTGCCGCCGGCGCCGTACAGTTTCAGCATCTGCTCGGGATTGCAGGGGTGGCGCTGTTTCGGTACCTCGATCTTGCGCGTGCCGCTGAGATACTGCCCGGTCATCGAGTCGGCGCAGGCCATGATCTCTTCCGGAAGGCCATCGGCGATGACGCGACCGCCGTGCACGCCGGCGCCGGGACCGATATCGATCACCCAGTCGGCAAGGCGGATGGCGTCCTCGTCGTGCTCGACGACGATCACGGTGTTGCCCAGATCGCGCAGGTGCTCCAGTGTCTTGAGCAGACGCTCGTTGTCGCGCTGATGCAGGCCGATGGAGGGTTCGTCGAGGATATACATGACGCCGACCAGTCCGGCACCGATCTGACTGGCCAGGCGGATGCGCTGGGCCTCGCCGCCGGAGAGGGTCTCCGCGCTGCGCTCCAGCGACAGGTAGTCCAGCCCGACGTTGACCAGGAACGACAGCCGCTCGCGGATCTCCTTGAGGATCTTCTCGGCGATCTCGCCCTGCTTGCCGCTCAGCTTCAACTGACCGAAATAGTCGCAGGCGCTGCCGATCGGCAGGCGGACCAGATCGGGCAGGGTGCGTCGATCGATATAGACGTGACGTGCGTCCCGGCGCAACCGGGTGCCGTGGCAACTGGGGCAGGGTTGCATGTTCAGGTACTTGGCCAGGTCCTCGCGCACCATCTCCGACTCGGTCTCGCGGTAGCGGCGCTCGAGGTTGTTCAGCACCCCCTCGAACGGATGGGACTTGGTGACCACGGTGCCGCGGTCGTTGACGTACTGGAACGGAACCTCGACCTTGCCGCTGCCGTTGAGGATCACCTTCCGGTGCTGCTCATCCAGGTCGCGGAACGGGGTGTCCATGTCGAAGCCGTAGTGCTGGGCGACCGACTTCAGTTGTTGGTAGTAGTACAGCGTACGCCGGTCCCAGCCGCGGATCGCGCCTTCCGACAGGGTCAGGCCGGCGTCGTGCACCACCTTGATCGGATCGAAATACTGGCGTACACCGAGGCCGTCGCAGCCGGGGCAGGCGCCGTGCGGGTTGTTGAACGAGAACAGTCGCGGTTCCAGCTCCTGGATGCTGTGGCCGCAGTTGGGGCAGGCGAAACGGGAGGAGAACACCAGCTCCTCCCGCTGCTCGTCCATCCACGCCACGCGGGCGACGCCGTCGGTCAGTGCCAGTGCTGTTTCAAACGACTCGGCCAGTCGGATCTGCAGGTCGGCGCGAACCTTGAAACGGTCGACCACCACCTCGATGTCGTGCTTGCGGTTCTTGTCCAGTGCCGGGGCTTCGTCGAGATCGACCACGATGCCGTCGATGCGGGCGCGGACAAAACCCTGGGCGCGCAGATCGGCGATGGTGTGCAGGTGCTCGCCCTTGCGCGCCTGGACCACCGGTGCCAGCAGCATCAGCTTGCTGCCTTCGGGCAGCTCCAGCACCTGATCGACCATCTGGCTGATCGTCTGTGCCGCCAGCGGCAGATCGTGGTCCGGGCAGCGCGGTTCGCCGGCACGGGCAAACAGCAGACGCAGATAGTCATAGATCTCGGTGATGGTGCCGACGGTGGAGCGCGGGTTGTGCGAGGTGGATTTCTGCTCGATCGAGATCGCCGGCGACAGCCCCTCGATGTGGTCCACGTCCGGCTTCTCCATCATCGACAGGAACTGGCGGGCATAGGTCGACAGCGATTCCACATAGCGCCGCTGACCCTCGGCGTAGAGCGTGTCGAACGCCAGTGAAGATTTGCCCGAGCCGGACAGTCCGGTGATGACGATCAGCTTGTCGCGCGGTATATCCAGGTCGATATTCTTCAGGTTGTGGGTACGCGCGCCGCGTACCAGAATCTTATCCATGAACTCTCCGGCCAGGCTGGACAAAAGGGCTATTATAGGGACACTACGGGGGCACCTAAAGCCGCCCGGCTGTGTTATTCTCGTACCAGCAAGTAACGTCGGGCACAGGAGGTGGCCGGCGGGTAACGTCCAAGTACGAATAAGTGGAGATTGAGATGGCGCGTGGCATCAACAAAGTGATTCTGATCGGCAACCTGGGGGGGGATCCGGAGGTCCGCTACATGCCCTCGGGCAATGCGGTCACCAACGTGACCCTGGCAACCAGCGAGTCATGGAAGGACAAACAGACCGGCCAGCAGCAGGAGCGCACCGAGTGGCACCGCGTCGTGTTCTTCAACCGCCTGGCCGAGATCGCCGGTGAGTACCTGCGCAAGGGCTCCAAGGTCTATGTCGAGGGCTCTCTGCGCACCCGCAAGTGGCAGGGTCAGGATGGCCAGGACCGCTACACTACCGAGATCGTGGCGAGCGAAATGCAGATGCTCGATGGCCGCGGCGGCGAGGGCGGTGGCGGTTATGCCCAGCCGGATTCGATGGGCTACGGTCAGCCTCAGGGGCAACCTCAGGGTCAGCCGCGTCAGCCGCAGCGGTCGGCACCGCCGCAACAGCAGCCGCAGCAGGCCGCTCCGGCACCGGAGATGGATCCGTTCGACGACGATATCCCGTTCTGACGGATACCCGGCCGGCTGTCTCCAGCCGGCCTCTCCCCTCGATAACCCCGCAGTTCGGCCCCTCCGTTCGTATAGTTCTTTTCGCACCGGATCTTGATCGAGATCAGCCGTCGTGATTCCGATTCGGCGCGCTTGATATCGGTCAATCCCGACGCCCCTCCCGAGTTATATCGTGCAGCCAATAACCGAGCGCAATGCTCGGATGTTGATGTGCGAGGAGTGGGTTATGCGCTGTATCAAGATCACCCTGCTTGGCCTCTGGGCGCTGCTGCTGTCGGTTGCGTCCTCGGTTCAGGCGTTGACGATCAGCGAGACCAAACCCGCCCTGCCCGCCATCGAGGTCGCGTTTCCCGAGGTCACCCGTATCGGCGACAAGGCGCCGGTCGGCGCCGAGGACGGGCCGTTGGTCCGTACCGTCTACCGGGGCGAAGAGGTGCTGGGCTACGCCTACGAGACCGCCGATGTGCTGGCCGTACCGGCCTACTCGGGGGAGCCGATCAACATGCTGGTGGCGCTGGATACCGAGGGCCGTTTCCTCGAGGTCCGGGTGCTGGAGCATCACGAGCCGATCCTGCTGGTGGGGATTCCCGAGCAGAAGCTGTTCGACTTTGTCGACCAGTACCGCGGCCTGCAGGCGGGCGACCGGGTCCGGGTCGGCACCGGCGGCACCGACGTGCGCAATGTCGACGCGATAACCGGCGCCACCGTCACCGTGATGGTGGTCAACGAGACGCTGATGCGCTCGGCGCTGAAAGTGGGCCAGGCGCTGGAGCTGGCCGGGCTGAGCGCGACCGACGAGGTGCCGCCGGCGACGATCAAGGGCGATCTTTTCCGCACGGCCGACTGGCAGACCCTTACCGGCGACGGCTCCATCCGTCGGCTGCACCTCAACCGCGGTCAGGTCGATGACGCTTTCGCCGGCACCCGCGCGGCCAAGGGCGAGGGGAAGGGTAAGCACCGGGACGAACTGTTCATCGATCTGTACTACGCGCCGCTCAATGCACCGACCATCGGCCGCAACCTACTCGGCGACGATCAGTACGCCTGGCTGATGACCGACCTGGCGCCGGGCGATCAGGCGATCGCGGTGTTCGGCAAGGGGCGCTACTCGTTCAAGGGCAACGGCTACGTCCGCGGCGGCATCTTCGACCGTACCCAATTGCAGCAGAACGGCAAGACGATCATCTTCCACGACAGCGACTATCACCGGTTGAGCGACATCTATATCGACGGCTTTCCCGGCTTCGACGAGATGATGATCTTCATCGTGCGCGACCACTACGGCTTCGATCCCGGTGCGCCCTGGCAACTGGAGCTGGTGGTAAGGCGTCAGATCGGCGCGCTGGACAGCCTGTTCACCAGCTTCTACGGCGATTACCAGATACCCGAAGCCTATATCGAGCGACCGGCGCCGCCGGTGGCGGAGGAGCTCGAGGCCGAGCCGCTGTGGGTCTCGATCTGGCGCGACAAGGCGTTCCAGATCGGGGTGCTGAGCATCAGTCTGCTGCTGCTGACCGCGATCATCTTCCTGCAGGATGCTTTGGTGCGTTACCCGCGTCTGCTGCACAACCTGCGCCACCTGTTCCTGGCCTACACCGTGGTGTTCATCGGCTGGTACGCCCTGGGCCAGCTGTCGGTGGTCAACGTGTTTACCTTCGTGCATGCGGTGATGGACGAGTTCCACTGGGAACTGTTCCTGCTCGACCCGGTGATCTTCATCCTCTGGGCCTATGTAGCGATGACGCTGATCCTCTGGGGACGGGGGATCTTCTGCGGTTGGCTCTGCCCGTTCGGCGCCCTGCAGGAGCTGCTCAACCTGGCGGCACGCAGGTTCGGGATCCGCCAGTTCGAACCGCCGTTCGCCGTGCACCAGCGGCTCTGGGCGCTGAAGTACATCATCCTGCTGGTGCTGTTCGCGATCTCGCTTGAGTCCCTCGGCGAGGCGGAGCGCTACGCCGAGGTGGAGCCGTTCAAGACCGCGATCATGCTCAAGTTCCAGCGCGAATGGGGCTTCGTGCTCTACGCCGGGCTGCTGCTGTTCGCCTCGCTGTTCACGCGCAAGCTCTACTGCCGCTACCTCTGTCCGCTGGGCGCGGCGCTGGTGATCCCGTCCAAGTTCCGCATCTTCGACTGGCTGCGTCGGCGCAGGGAGTGCGGCAACCCCTGTAGGGTCTGCGCCAACGAGTGCGAGATCCAGGCGATCGAGCCCGATGGCCGCATCAACGCCAACGAGTGTCACCACTGCCTCGACTGCCAGATGACCTACTACAACGCGCAGAAGTGCCCGCCGCTGGTGGCCAGGGCGCGCAAGCGGCGCAAGCAGGCCTGGGCCGCCGATGCCGAGCAGGATCGCATTCCCGTCGTCGAGGTCGGCCGGGATGCGTCCTGATCACCGCGTCGCCTCATATCGTTTCGGAAGACACCGCCAACCGGCGTACAGCAAACTGGAGAATCAAAGATGACCGACTCAAAAGCGCAACACCCCCTCCCGATACACGTCGATGCGGATGACGCATCGGTCAGCGAACATGTGCGCATGAGCCGACGCCTGTTCCTCGGCTCTTCGGCCGCCCTGGTCGGCGCCGCCGGTGCCGGCCTGGGCGCCGGTATGCTGTCGCCGAACGTGCAGGCGGCAAGCCAGGGCGGCCACTCGGCGGAGGTGAAGCCCGGCGAACTGGACGAATACTACGGCTTCTGGAGCGGCGGTCACTCCGGCGAGGTGCGGATCCTCGGCCTGCCCTCGATGCGCGAACTGATGCGCATCCCGGTGTTCAACCTCGACAGCGCCACCGGCTGGGGCATCACCAACGAGAGCAAGGAGGTGCTCGGTCATTCCGGGTTCCTGGCCGGCGATTCTCACCATCCCCACATGAGCATGACCGACGGCAGGTACGACAGTAAGTATGTCTTTATCAACGACAAGGCCAACAGCCGCGTGGCGCGGATCCGCTGCGACGTGATGAAGACCGACAAGATCACCACCATCCCCAACGTGCAGGCGATCCACGGTCTGCGGGTGCAGAAGGTGCCCCACACTAAATACGTGTTCTGCAACGGCGAGTTCCGTATTCCGCACCCCAACGACGGCACCGGGATGGACGACATCGAGGCGTACTACACCCTGTTCAACGCGGTGGACGCGGAGAGCATGGAGGTGGCGTTCCAGGTGATCGTCGACGGCAACCTGGACAACACCGATGCCGACTACACCGGCAAGTACGCCTTCTCCACCTGCTACAACTCGGAGAACGCGGTCACCCTGGCCGGATCGATCCGCAACGAGCGCGACCATGTGGTGATCTTCAATATCGAGCGGATCGAGGCGGCGATCAAGGCCGGCGAGTACACCACGCTGCCCGGCGCCGACAAGGTGCCGGTACTGGACGGTCGCAAGGGCTCCAGACTGACCGCCTACGTTCCGGTACCGAAGAGCCCGCACGGCATGAATACCGCCCCCGGCGGGCGCTATGCGGTAGCCAACGGCAAGCTGTCGCCGACCATCACCATGCTCGACCTGCACAAGTTCGACGACCTGTTCGACGGCAAGATCGGCCCGCGCGACGTGATCGCCGCCGAGGTGGAGCTGGGCCTCGGGCCCCTGCACACCGCCTTCGACAACCGCGGCTACGCCTACACCACGCTGTTCATCGACAGCCAGATCTGCAAGTGGGACGTGGAGAAGGCGGTCCGCGCCTACAACGGCGAGAAGGTGGACTACATCGTGCAGAAGCTGGACGTGCAGTACCAGCCGGGTCACAACCACACCACCATGGGCGAGACCCGCGATGCCGACGGCAAGTATCTGATCTCGCTGTGCAAGTTCTCCAAGGACCGCTTCCTGCCGGTGGGCCCGCTGCACCCGGAGAACGACCAGTTGATCGACATCTCCGGCGACGAGATGAAGCTGATCCACGACGGTCCCACCTACGCCGAGCCGCACGACTGCATGATCGTGCACCGCAGCAAGGTGAAGACCGACAAGCTGTGGAAGCGCGACGATCCCTTCTTCGCCACCACCGTGGCCCAGGCCAAGGCCGACGGCGTGGTGCTGGAGAAGGACAACAAGGTGATCCGCGACGGCAACAAGGTGCGCGTGTACATGACCTCGGTGGCGCCCAACTACGGCATGGACAGCTTCCGGGTCAAGCAGGGTGACGAGGTCACCGTGATCATCACCAACCTGGACAACGTCGAGGACGTGACCCACGGCTTCGCCATGGTCAACCACGGCGTGCAGTTCGAGATCGGTCCCCAGGCCACCGCCTCGGCCACCTTCGTCGCCAAGGAGGCCGGGGTGCACTGGTACTACTGCACCTGGTTCTGCCATGCCCTGCATATGGAGATGCGTGGCCGCATGCTGGTGGAAAAGGCCTGATCCATGCGCGGCCGGGGCGTTGGCCCCGGCCCGATTGTCCGAGATTGGAAGAGCGCCCATGAGGTTATTGATCCCGAGCCTGATCGGAGTGCTGCCGGCCCTTCTGTCGCTGTCGCCCGCCTGGGCGGCCCAGTGGCAGGTGGATCCGGCCGACGACCTGCAACAGGTGCTGGATGGCGCTACCGCGGGCGATCGGCTGCTGCTGGCGCCGGGCACCTACCGCGGCAACTTCCGTATCGCCCGCGCGATCGAACTGGACGGGCAGGGCGAGGCGGTGATCGACGCCGGCGGCCGGGGTCATGCCCTCAGGGTGATCGCCCCGGCGGTGCGGATCCATGATCTGCAGATCCGCCACTGGGGCGCCGACCTCTCGACGCTCGACGCCGGTATCTTCGTCGAACCCGGCGCCGGCGGCGTCGAGATCCGCGACAACCGGCTGCAGGGCGACGGCTTCGGCATCTGGCTCGACAGCGCCGCGGACGCCCGGGTGATCGGCAACCGTATCCGGGGCAACACCGACCTACGCTCCGCCGATCGCGGCAACGGCATCCACCTGTCCAGCGTGACCGGTGCGCTGATCGAAGGCAACGAGGTGTGGCACACCCGCGACGGCCTCTACATCGAGTCGAGCAACCACAACCGACTGATCGGCAACTACCTGCACGACCTGCGCTACGGCGTGCACTACATGTACTCCTACCACAACGAGGTCAGCGGCAACCATACCCGCGACACCCGTACCGGCTATGCCCTGATGCAGTCCAAGTATCTGACCGTGACCGGCAACCGCTCCGAGAACGACCGCAACTACGGCATCCTGATGAACTACATCACCCACTCCACCCTCGCCGACAACCGGGTCGAGGGGGTGCAGAGCGGGCGCAGCTCCAAGTTCGCCGATACCGAGGCCACCATCGCAGGCGGCGAGGGCAAGGCGCTGTTCATCTATAACTCGCTGTTCAACGAGATCCGCGGCAATCGCCTGGCCGGCAGCGATCTCGGCATCCACCTCACCGCGGGTTCCGAGGACAACCGCTTCGTCGGCAACGCCTTCATCGGCAACAAGGAGCAGGTCAAGTACGTGGCCAACCGGCTTCAGGAGTGGTCCAGCGAAGGCCGCGGCAACTACTGGAGCGACTACCTGGGCTGGGATCTGGATGACGACGGTGTCGGCGACGAGCCCTATCAGCCCAATGACGGCATCGACAAGCTGCTGTGGAAATACCCCAACGCCAAGGTGCTGCTCAACAGCCCTGCGGTGGAGACGCTGCGCTGGGTGCAGCGCCAGTTCCCGGTGCTCCAGCCGCCGGGGGTGACCGACAGCCACCCGCTGATGCACCCGCCGCAACCTGCCGTGCACGACCGGGCTCCGCCCGAAGGAGCTATCCATGCCTATCGTTGAATTGAACCGGATCGAAAAGCGTTACCGCGACGTCCAGGCCCTGTGCGGTCTGGACCTGCAGCTGCAGGCCGGCGAGGTGCTGGGCCTGTTCGGGCACAACGGCGCCGGCAAGACCACCACCATCAAACTGATCCTGGGCCTGATCCAGCCCAGCGCCGGCGAGGTGAGGGTGTTCGGCGAGTCGCCGAGCGCGCCCCATGCCCGTCACCTGCGCCGCCACGTCGGCTTCCTGCAGGAGAACGTCAGCTTCTACGACCAACTCACCGGCGCGGAGGTGCTGGACTACTTCGCCCGCCTCAAGGGCGTATCGCGGCAGCAGAGCCGGGCGCTGCTCGAGCGGGTAGGGTTGGAGCACGCCGCTCGACGCCGGGTCAAGACCTACTCCAAGGGGATGCGCCAGCGGCTCGGCCTGGCCCAGGCGCTGCTGGGGCAGCCCCGTCTGCTGCTGCTGGACGAGCCTACCGTGGGGCTGGATCCGATCGCCACCGGCGACTTCTATCGCCACCTGGCCCGGCTCAAGCAGCAGGGCTGCACCGTGATCCTCTGCTCCCATGTGCTGCCGGGGGTGGAGAAGTATATCGACCGCGCGCTGATCCTCGGCAGGGGGCAGGTGCTGGCGCAGGGCAGCCTGGCGCAGCTGCGCCGCCAGGCGGCACTGCCGTTGACCCTCAATCTCAAGGGAGGCGAGGGTCGGTTGCCGCTCAACTGGGCCGACTGTGCGGAGTCCGACGGCGAAGGGGGAACCCGGCTGCGGATCCCGCCGGAGCAGAAGATGGCCTGCCTGCGGCAACTGGCGATCCTGCCGGGGGTGAAGGATATCGAGCTCCATCCGCCGGCGCTGGAGGAGCTGTACCGCCACTTCATGCAGGAGGCGTGCTGATGAACATCATCCTCACCGTGTGTCGGAAGGAGCTCAAGGATGGCCTGCGCAACCGCTGGCTGCTGGGCGTCAGCCTGATCTTCGCCCTGCTGGCGGTGGGGCTGGCCTACTTCGGTGCCGCGGCCGCCGGGCGGGTCGGTTTCACCTCGCTGTCCAGCACCGTGGTCAGCCTGGCCAGTCTGGCGGTGTTCATCATCCCGCTGATCGCGCTGATGCTGGCCTACGACAGCCTGGTCGGCGAGGAGGAGAACGGCACCCTGCTGTTGCTGCTGAGCTATCCGCTGGCGCGTTGGCAACTGCTGCTGGGCAAGCTGCTGGGGCACGGCACGCTGCTGGCGCTGGCCACGCTGCTGGGGTTCGGTGCCGCCGCGCTGATCCTGGGCCTGTTCGCCGAGACTCTGGTCTGGTCGGAACTGCTGCCGGCCTTCGGCCTGTTCATTCTGTCGGCGATCCTGCTGGGTTGGATCTTCATCGCCTTCGCCTACCTGATCAGCGCATCGGTGAGCGAGAAGTCCAGGGCCGCCGGGTTGGCACTGGTGCTCTGGTTCCTGTTCGTGCTGGCGTTCGACCTGGGCCTGCTGGGGCTGCTGGTGATGACCGAAGGCAACCTGAACGCGCAGCTGTTCCCCTACCTGCTGCTGCTCAACCCGACCGACATCTTCCGACTCATCCATATCAGCTACTTCGCCGAGGAGCAGCTCAGCGGCCTGATGGCGATCGCCCAGCACGTCCGGCTGGGCACGGCGACGCTGTTCGCCACCCTGGTGCTCTGGCTGGTGCTGCCGGTGCTGCTGGCCCTCTGGCGCTTCAACAGGAGAAAGATCTGATGCCGAACCTGCAATCCTGTATACGACGGGCGCTGCCCCTGTGCATGCTCGGTGTGCTGCTGGCGGGCTGCGAAGAGGCGGTCACCGACACCGCCGCGACGGTGCAACGGGCGATGGCGATCGAACAGCGCGAGGAGTGCCATCTGTGCGGCATGCTCATCGAGCGGCAGCCCGGACCCAAGGGGCAGCTCTACGAGGGCGGCGAGGCCTCGCCGCGCAAGTTCTGCTCCACCCGCGATCTGTTCGCCTACCTGCTCGATCCGGAGCGCAGGCACCGCATCGAGAGCGTGTTCGTGCACGATATGGCGCTCACCCCCTGGGAGCATCCCGACCAGGAGACCTATATCGATGCCCGAGAAGCCTGGTTCGTGGTGGGCAGCCGACGCCGGGGCAGCATGGGGCCGACGCCGGCGAGTTTTGCCGAACGGAGTCTGGCCGAAGCGTTCGCCGAGGAGTTCGGCGGCCGGCTCTATCGCTTCGAGGAGATCGATCTGGAGCTGCTGTCGACGATGGCGATGTGAGGGCGGGTATGCGAGGGAGGTCCCGGTTCGGGAGAACCGGGGCTGCTATTTATTTGAAGGTAGTCATAAAGGCGATCGCGGCACGCAGCTGCTCGTCGCTGCAGTCGGTGCACCCGCCCTTGGGCGGCATCGCGTTGATCCCCTGCTTGGCACTGGCCAGCAGCCCCTCCACGCCTCCCTGCGCCTCCAGGCGCGCCTTCCAGGCGCCCTTCATCCGAGACATGGGACCGATACCGGTGCCGTGGCAGGCCATGCACTTGGCGTTGTAGATCGCCTCGCCATCATCCGCCTGGACGGTGGTAGCGAGACAAAGAGTTGCAGCGATGATCAGTTTCTTCATAACGGCGTACCCCTGATACCTCTTTTCGGCCTCCGAGCACCGGCTATTGCGCCAGCCTCGGTAGGCAATTGTTGGATGCTGGATGCAGTATATGTGTTGCGGATAATCGGTCGACTTGACGTCGGTTAAATTCGGCCGATTAATTTCTGAACTGCGCCAACCTTCGCTGCTCCCATGCAAGAGGACAACGATGCTTTATCTGCCTAGACGGCTATGTATAATGAAAGATCGTGCTCTGAAACATTTAGTCGAGAGGGACGCCTCAATTGCCAACAACTTGTGTGACCGCATGGGGTGCGTTTTCGGCTGTATCCTGTCAAAACCGATCTGATCGATGAGCGCAAAACCCTTCTCGGAACCCGGACGTATCCTGATTATCGGTGCCCAAGGCCAGATCGGCCGGGCACTGGCGTCTCTGCTCGAGCGTGATCCGGACTTCGTTGTCGTCGCCTGCTCCCGGCGGCGGCTCGATATCACCAAAAAGAAACAGATCGCCGACACCCTGGCCGAGGTGCTGCCGGACTATGTGGTGAACTGTGCCGGTTTCAACCGCGTCGATCCGGCCGAGCGGGCTCCGCAACAGGCCTATGCCGTCAACGCCGAGGCGGTCGCGGAGCTGGCGGCGCAGTGCGGCGATATGTCGATCCCGCTGCTGCACCTGTCGTCGGATTATGTCTTCGACGGCCACTATGCCAGCGGCTACAAGGAGTCCGACGATGCGGCGCCACTGGGGATCTACGGCGACAGCAAGTGGCAGGGCGAGGAGCATATTCGACGTTTGTGGCCGCGCCATATCATTCTGCGCGTGAGCTGGATCTTCAGCGAATACGGCAACAACTTCCTGCTGCGCACGCTGGAGCAGGCGCGCCAGGAGCAGCGCATCCTGGCGGTGGATGATCGTCGCGGCTGCCCGACCTCGGCAGAGGATGTGGCGCGCGTATTGGCGGCGATCCTGAAGCAGTTGGCCAACGGTGCGGAGGCCTGGGGTACCTACCACTACTGCGGTGCCGAGATTACCACCCGTTACGGTTTCAGCGAGGCGATACTGGCCGCGGCCCGGCAGTACGAGCAGCTTGCCGTCACCGAGTTGCTGCCCGTTTCCTCGCGCGATATGCCCGAAGCGGCGGAACGTCCCGCCTCATCGGTACTCAAATGCAGTAAGCTGCTCAACACCTTCGGTATTCGCCAGCGCCCCTGGCGTTCGGAGCTGCAGCGCCTGATCCGCCGGCTGTATGACGACCGTGCGTTAGAAGAGCCCCAGGGTCGGCGAGTGGGTGCGGGCGACGGCGATCAGGTAGCCAAGGCTCAGTAACGCGCCGATCATCGCCTGAATCCGGATACGCTTGGTGCGGCCGCGTTTCAGCGCGATGGTGCCGAACAGGATATACAGCAGGACGCCGACGACCTTGGCGGTCAGCCAGTGGTTGACCAGCGGATACTGATGGATGATCAGCATCATGCCGATGGCGCTTAGAAGCAGGATCGTATCGTTGATATGTGGCAGGATGCGCAACCAGCGCCGGTTCAGTGCCCTGGGCCACCAGAGCATCAACGCGGAGCGGAACAGAAACAGCGTGATCGTCAGCGCGACGGTAGTGAGATGAATATGTTTGAGTGTGGTGTACAGCATTGTCCTATCCCCAGCGGCGGTCGGGTAGCGTGGCTGCAGACAATGCGTGATCGCTCGGTCGGAGTCAATCCCGACCCTGCCGCACAGGTATTGGAGGCGTGATATGAGCGGTTCTGCACCGGTACAGCTGATCGACCGTTTCGGCCGCCGGGTCGACTATGTGCGCCTGTCGGTGACCGACCGTTGCGATTTCCGGTGCGTCTACTGCATGTCGGAGAAGATGGAGTTCCTGCCGCGTGCCGAGGTGCTGTCGCTGGAGGAGCTGTACGAGATCGGCGCCGCCTTTGTCCGCCTCGGCGTGAGCAAGATTCGCCTGACCGGCGGCGAGCCGCTGGTGCGACGGGATATCCTCGGCCTGATCGAGCGCCTGGGGCAACTGCCGATCGAGCTGGTGCTGACCACCAACGGCTCTCAGTTGCCGCACATGGCGCAGGATCTGGCCCGGGCCGGAGTACGGCGGCTCAATATCAGCCTCGATTCGCTGCAGCCGGAGCGCTTCCGCGAACTGACCCGTACCGGCCGCCTGGAACAGGTGCTGGCGGGGATCGAAGCGGCGCGCAGTGCAGGCTTCAAGCGGATCAAGCTGAACGCCGTGGTGATGAAGGGGCGCAACGAGGACGAGGTGCTGGATCTGGTCGAGTTTGCCCGCGATTCGGGGCTGGATATCAGCTTCATCGAGGAGATGCCGCTGGGGCAGATCACCGAGCACGGTCGGGAAGAGAGCTACTGCTCCAGCGACGAACTGCGTGAGCTGATCGACAGTCGTTACCCGCTGCAGGACTGCGCCGACAGCACCGGCGGGCCGTCCCGCTACTTCCGCATGGACGACTCCGCTTCGCGGGTCGGCTTCATCTCGCCCCACAGCCATAACTTCTGCGGCGACTGCAACCGCGTCCGGGTCACCGTCGAGGGTCGGCTGCTGCTCTGTCTCGGCAACGAACATTCGGTCGATCTGCGCAGCGTGCTGCGCGAGCATCCCGGCGATGCGGCAAAACTGGAGCAGACCCTGATCGACGCGATGGCGATCAAGCCCGAAAAGCACGAGTTCCGTCTGGACGAGGCGCCGCAGATCCTGCGCTTCATGAACATGACCGGCGGTTAGATTGGGCAGGTTGGTCCTGTCTCCCGCTGCTTTAACACCCCGTTCGTTGTAGGAACCTGTATGGCACACCAAGCCGAAAAAGCCTTTATTCCCCTCGATATCGCGGTGCTGACCGTATCCGACACCCGCACCAGTGAAAACGATACCTCCGGCGACCTGCTGTCGGAGCGTGTGCGGGAGGCGGGCCACCACCTCGCCGATCGCGCGCTGGTGATCGACGACGTCTACCGTCTGCGCGCGCAGGTTTCGCAATGGATCGCCGATCCCGAGGTGCAGGTCGTTGTGGTCACCGGCGGTACCGGTTTCTCGCATCGAGACTCCACACCCGAGGCGATCGCGCCGCTGCTGGACAAGCAGGTCGAGGGCTTCGGCGAGCTGTTCCGCCAGATCTCCTGGCAGGAGATCGGCAGCTCCACCGTGCAGTCGCGTGCGCTGGCCGGGCTGGCCAACGGTACGCTGATCTTCTGCCTGCCCGGATCCACCGGTGCCTGCCGTACCGGCTGGGACAGGGTGATCGCCGAGCAGCTCGACAGCCGTCACCGCCCCTGCAACTTTGTCGATACGCTGATCCGGGCACGGGATCAGCGCCGGGCGCTGCCGTGAGTGGCGGCGCGCATTCGGGCTGCGACCAACCCGGACTGATGCCGCTGGCGCAGGCCCGCGAGCAGCTGCTGGCGCGGATCGGCTGCCGCGTGCAGTCCGAAGCCTGTCCCCTCGGACGGGCGGTGGATCGGGTGCTGGCCCGGGCGGTGTACGCCGAGGTCGATGTGCCGCCGGCGGACAACAGCGCGATGGATGGCTATGCGGTATGCCTTGCCGACCTCGATCCGGCGGGGGAAACGGCATTGCTCGTCGGTCAGCGTATTCCGGCCGGTGTGGCGCCGGCGCCGCTCGTCGGGGGCAGCGCGGCACGGATCTTCACCGGTGCCGAGATTCCCGAGGGCGCCGATGCCGTGGTGATGCAGGAGCAGGTACGACTCGAGGGGGGGCGGGTCTACATTCCCGCGGGTGTGCGTGCGCGGCAGAACATTCGCCCACGTGGTCAGGATATCGCCAGGGGCTCACGGGTGCTGGATGCGGGCGAGCGTCTGACGCCGGTGGCGCTGGGCGTGCTGGCCTCGGTCGGTGTGGCGGAGGTCGAGGTATACCGGCCGTTGCGGGTGGCGATACTGGCCACCGGCGACGAACTGGTGGAGCCGGGCATGCCGCTCGCGCCGGGGCAGATCTACAACTCCAACCGCTATCTGATCCAGGGCCTGCTGCAGTCGTTGGGCATGCAGGTGGTGGAGCTCGGTTCGGTGGCCGACAGCGCCGAGGCCACCGAGGCGGCGCTGGTGCGTGCCGCCGAGTGCGCGGATCTGATCCTGACCACCGGCGGCGTCTCGGTGGGCGAGGAGGATCACGTCAAGGCCGCGATCGAAAGGCTCGGCCGGCTCGATCTGTGGAAGGTCAACATCAAACCCGGCAAGCCCTTTGCCGCCGGTACCGTCGCCGGTGTACCGCTCTATGCACTGCCGGGAAACCCGGGCTCTGCCCTGGTCACCTTCGCCCTGCTGGCACTGCCCTGCCTGCTGCAGGCGCAGGGGCTGGCGGCGAGCGCGCCGTTCTCGCTGCCGGTCAGGGCGGGCTTCAGTCGTGCCCGGGTTCAGAGCCGGGACGAGTATCTACGCGTCGACTGTGGCGTCGACGGCGTTGCCCGGCCCTGGAGCAACCAGAGCTCGGGTATGCTCAGCTCGGTACTGCACAGCAACGGCCTGCTGCGCATCCCCGCGGGCCAGACCGTCGAGGAGGGGCAGGCGCTGGAGTTCTTCCCGCTGGCGATGCTGCTGCGTCGGTAACGGACAAAAAATGAAAAACTCCGAAGAGTTGGCTAAAATATGCGCCTTTTTGACGCGATACTCGAGGTTGCTAGCTGCGCATGAGTGAACAAGATCAGGTAAACGATCCCTATCAGTCGATTCGACCCTACCGGGATGACGAAGTCGGCGACGTCCTTCACGACTTGATACACAACGACGAGTTTGTTCGTGCCATCACCCATTATCAGTTTCCTCGCCTGACGGAGTGGGCCGGTTGGGTGCTGCGTCCGATCGTCCGCATCCTGCTCGCGGCGCGTATCGGCGACGTCGAGGATGTGCTGGGCTTCCAGAAACTGGTCGCCCGCTACATGGCCAAGATGATCGCCCGCACCACGACCCGGCTGAGCTGTTCGGGGCTGGAGCGGCTCGACGAGGACGAAGCCTACCTGTTCGTCTCCAACCATCGCGATATCGCCATGGACCCGGCCTTCGTCAACTGGGTGCGCTACCAGTACGGGTTGAGCACCGTGCGCATCGCCATCGGCGACAACCTGCTGCGCAAGCCCTATATCTCGGACCTGATGCGTCTGAACAAGAGCTTTATCGTCAACCGCTCGGCCCGCGGGCGCGAGATGATGACGGCGCTGAACCAGCTGTCGAGCTATATCGACCACAGCATCCAGAACGGCCACTCGATCTGGATCGCCCAGCGCGAGGGGCGGGCGAAGGACGGCAACGACCGTACCGATCCCGCCCTGCTGAAGATGTTCTACATGTCGCAGCGCAAGGAGCGCAGCTTCAGCGAGGCGGTCGAACGGCTCAATATCGTGCCGGTGTCGATCTCCTACGAGTACGACCCCTGCGACGCCAGCAAGGCCAACGAGTTGGCCGCCAAGGCCAGCGCCGGTGTCTACGAGAAGGGCGAATTCGAGGATATCGACAGCATCGTCAAGGGGATCACCGGCGACAAGGGTCATGTGCATGTCGCCTTCGGCACGCCGATTCGCGGTCAGTTCGATACCCCCGAGCAGTTGGCGCAGGAGATCGATCGCCAGATCTACATCAACTATTATCTGCACCCATCCAACCTGGCGGCGGCCGGCGAGCCGGTGGCGGCCGAGGAGCAGAGCCGGTTCGACGCCCATCTGGCCCGGGTCGAGGGACCTGCTCGCGAGATCATGCGGCAGATGTACGCCAACCCGGTGTTCAATCACAAGCGAGCGGAGGCAGGAGTATGAGCCGACTGACCCATCTGGACGAGCAGGGGCGCGCCGCGATGGTGGACGTCTCCGACAAGGCGGTCACCACCCGCGAAGCGGTGGCGGCGGGGCGGGTGCGGATGCAGCCCGAAACCCTGAAGCTGATCGTCGAAGGCGGACACAAGAAGGGCGATGTGCTGGCGGTGTCCCGTATCGCCGCTATCCAGGCGGCCAAGCGCACGCACGAGCTGATCCCGCTCTGTCATCCGCTGATGCTGACCGGCATCAAGGTCGAGTTGAACGTGAACGAGGCGGAATCCTGCGTCGACATCGAGGCCGGCTGCCGCGTCAGCGGCCAGACCGGGGTGGAGATGGAAGCGTTGACGGCGGTCTCGGTGGCGGCACTGACGCTGTACGATATGTGCAAGGCGGTGGATCGCGGCATGGTGATCGAAGCGGTGCGGCTGATCGAGAAGATGGGCGGCAAGAGCGGCCACTGGCGCAGCGAGGACGCACAATGAAGCTGGTCTACTTCGCCGGTGTGCGTGAACAGCTGGGTATCGACAGCGAAACCCTGACACTGCCCGCCGGCGTCGAGACCCTGGCGCAACTGGTCGACTGGCTGGCGGCGGAGCGGGGCGAGCCCTGGTCCACCGTTCTGCGTGGTCGGCGTCTGCTCTATGCCGTCAATCAGGAGATGTGCGCGCTGGAAACCAAACTGAGGGACAGCGATGAGGTTGCGTTCTTCCCGCCGGTTACAGGAGGCTGAGGTGGCTCGGCGATCATCCCTTATGCCCTGGCTCAGATCGGTGCTGTACTATCTGGGCTTCTACCCGGTCACCGTCCTGTACGCGATACCTTGCCTGTTGCTCGGGCCGTTGCTGCCGTTCAGGCCACGCTTCGCGATGCTCAGCAGTATCAACTACTTCTATATCGCCTGGCTGCGGATCTGTTGCGGCGTGCGGGTCGAGGTGGTCGGCCGCGAGAACCTGCCCACGTCCGGCGCGTTCGTCGCGGTGGCCAACCATCAGAGCGAATGGGAAACACTCTATCTGCAGTTGTTGATCCGTCCCCAGGTCGTGGTGCTCAAGCGCGAACTGCTGAAGATCCCGTTCTTCGGCTGGGCGCTGGCGCTGCTCCAGCCGATCGCGCTGGACCGCTCCGATCGCCGGGGTGCGTTGCGCCAGTTGCTGGAGCAGGGGACCGCGCGACTCAAGGGCGGTCTGCCGGTGCTGATCTTTCCGCAGGGCACTCGCGTACCGGCGGGCAAGCTGGGGCGGATGAACAAGGGCGGCGCGATGCTGGCGGCCAGTGCTCAGGTGCCGATGGTGCCGATGGTGCACAATGCCGGTCTGTTCTGGCCGGGTAAATCCTTCGTCAAGTATCCGGGTACGGTACAGCTGAGGATCGGCCGGCCGATCCAGGCCGACGGTCGCGGCGTGGACGAACTGCATCGCGAGGCGGCGCAGTGGATGGAGGCGTCGATGCGCGAGATCGGTGCTATCGACTGAGATCGCCGCTCTTCCCGTTCCACAGGCAATAAAAAAGGTTCTTCGCAGAATCGTGGGGAAGATGAGGTGGACAGGCAGAGAAGTAGGTAAATTGGCAGTCGCCAAACACACCAAGCCAACCTCTCTGCT
>Ga0214472_10000966_pt1 | contig 33758 bp, 29 predicted proteins | sample RVTome_6_FD_207662 | JGI IMG/M metagenome (GOLD analysis project Ga0214472, IMG submission 207662) | Soil microbial communities from uranium-contaminated site in the Upper Colorado River Basin, Wyoming, United States - RVT140D175 | ecosystem: Environmental > Terrestrial > Soil > Contaminated >...
CCCGGAGCGCGGATGTGACGCGAGGTTCCGCGCGGAGGGGTGCACCCCGAGCGGCGCGCAACCGCTACGCGGCCAGCACCCCGAGCTGCTTCCCCACCTTGGTGAAGGCCTCGACCGCGCGGTCGATGTGGCCGGCGTCGTGGGCGGCCGAGATCTGGACGCGGATGCGCGACTGCCCGCGCGGCACCACCGGGAAGAAAAAGCCCTTGACGTAGACGCCTTCCTCGAGGAGCGCGCGGGCGAAGCGCTGGGCCAGCGGCGCGTCGTCCGGCGTGAAGCGCGAGAAGAGGATGGGCACGATGGGGTGGACGCCGGGCCGGATCTCGAAGCCCGCGGCCGTCATGCGCTCGCGGAACGCCCGCGTGCTGTCCTCCAGGCGGTCGCGCAGCGCGGTGGTCTGCGAGAGGAGGTCGAGGGCGCGCAGCGTGGCCCCCACCACGACGGGGGCGAGGGTGTTGGAGAAGAGGTACGGCCGGCTCCGCTGCCGCAGCAGGTCGATCACGTCGCGGCTGCCCGCGACGCACCCGCCGGAGGCGCCGCCCAGGGCCTTGCCGAAGGTGGTGGTGAGGATGTCGACACGGGCGCCGCAGTGCTCCGGGGTGCCGCGGCCGGTCTTGCCCATGAAGCCGGTGGCGTGGGAGTCGTCCACCAGCACGACCGCCCGGTGGCGCTCCGCGAGGCCCGCGATCTCGCGCAGCGGCGCCACGTCGCCGTCCATGGAGAAGACGCCGTCGGTGACGATCATGCGGAAGCGGGCCCCCGCCGCCTCCCCCAGCTTCGCCTCCAGGTCGCGCATGTCGGCGTGCTCGTAGACGTGCCGCTTCGCCTTGCAGAGGCGGACCCCGTCGATGATCGAGGCGTGGTTCAGGCGGTCGGTGAGGATGGCGTCCTCGGCGCCCAGCAACGGCTCGAAGACGCCGCCGTTGGCGTCGAAGCAGGCCGCGTAGAGGATCGCGTCCTCCATCCCCAGGAAGGCGGCCACCCGCCGCTCCAGCTCGAGGTGCAGGGCCTGGGTCCCGCAGATGAAGCGCACGCTGGACATCCCATAGCCCCATTCGTGGAGCGTCTGGTGGGCGGCGGCCAGCAGCTCGGGGTGGCCGGAGAGCCCGAGGTAGTTGTTCGCGCAGAAGTTCAGCACCGGGCGGTCGCGGCCCTCCACCCGGATCTCCGGCCCCTGGTGGCCCAGGATCGGCCACTCCTCCTTCCACAGGCCCTGCTCGCGGATCTGCCGCAGCTCGCCCGCGAGGAACTCGTGGAAACGTGGGTCCATGGATCGCCTCCTGACCGGATTCTATAGGACGCGCGCGTGGACGCCTGGGCCTGGGAGTCGCCGTGTGCTACCGTCGTGAGCGATGATCGCTCTCCTCCTGGCCGCCGTCCTGGCGGACGCGAGGCCTCCGGCGGACCTCGTGGTCGTCGGCACCATCGTGAGCCCGCGGCCGGACCGCTCCCTGGCGATCCTGCGCTCGGCTGGCCGCACGCGAACGGTGGCGGCGGGAGACACGGCCTTCGGCGGAAAAGTAGCGTTCGTCTCCGCCGGCACCGTCGCCCTGGACTTCGGCCCGGAGCGCGTGGAGCTGCGGCTGTCCGGAGCGAATCCCGCTACCCCACCTCCTCCGATGGCGGCTCAAACCAGGCCCGGCGCCGACGGGTCCCTGACCATGGCTCGCAGCGATGTGGAGCGCCGCCTCGGTGAGGAGATCCCGAAGATCCTCGCGGAGACGACGGTCGTGCCCTATCTCGACCAGGGCGCGGTGGCGGGCCTGCTGCTGTCGCGCCTGCCCGACGGGCTGCTGAGCGATGTGGGCCTCCGCCCCGGAGACGTGCTTCAGAGCCTGAACGACGTACCCGTCGACAGCCTCGCGACCTTGGCCTCACTCTGGCCGCGCTTCCAGAACGCGACCGAGGTGCGGGCGGTCGTCCTGCGCGACGGCCGGCCGCTCTCGTTGACGCTGTCGCTGCATTGATCCGCGGGGGACGTTCCCCAGGCGCGACGCTCGCGCAATGCGTCGCCCGTCCAGTTAGATGCCAATTCCGAACCGGTACCATTGGAAGAGCTCCCAAATGTTGGCACGGTCGGCGTCTTCCGCCGGCAGCCGGAACCGCTCCTTGGCGACGATCCCAACGATAACGGAGTCGGCGTCGGTGAACTGGTCCAGGACTCCGGCGGCGGCGCGCGCGAGGGGCTCGTCGATGAAAGGGCGTGCGTCGACGCCGAGGAGGTACGCGCACGTGTATTCGTAGGGAACGCCCTTGCCCTCGTGCTCGACGGCGTAACGGCGATCGTCGTCCTCAAGGTAATGCTCCAAGGAATGGAGGACGCCAGCTAAGTCCTTCGGTTCCTTCCTGTCGTCGTACGCGACCAATTTCAGCAAAGAGTAGAGAGGCAGCGGCGCTACCGGCAGCGTTGGACCGCCCTCGATCGGAGTTGGAACGGCGTTGGGCACGACTTTGTCGAAGCCGGCCATGTTCAGCACGAGACCCTCTCTCAGTTCCAGGCGGCCTTCAGGAACGAGAGCGGTGCTGAAGGGCAAGATGTCCAACAAGCCGCCGGTCCGATGGCGCATGCGGTATGGGAGGTCCGTTCTTTGGAAGCCGTATCGACCAAGGCGATCCTTCAGCCTCTCGTAATCATCGAGACTTTGGACGACGACGGTGATGTCTGCGTCATTCGTCAGCTGTCGGGGCTTGACGCCCAGGAGCAGTTCTGGGACCAGCGCTCCCACGATCCCGAACGGCACCTGAAGTTCACCGAGCCCTCGGTCCAGATCGGTCACCACGGGGAGCAGGCCCGGCTCAATTCTCGGCATCTTTCAAGACCAGCGGCAGGAGTCGTTCGGCGGCTTCCAGCGCCTGACCAGTCCCGCGGTATCGAAGCTCGGCATAGGCCAGGAGGTCTGGCGCGACAGGAGGCCGGGTTCGTACTGCCTTCGGGACCGCCAACGGGCCCGGAGGTTCGATCACGATGAGATTGCCTTCTCGAGCCGCCGGTTGGGCCAGCAGGGCCCTCTGAACGTCGCGGGCCTCGAACAGCAGAATGGGCGCGTAGATTTCGGTCTCTTGGACCCGGAAGAACTGAATGCGCTGGTCCGCTGCATCTGCGCCGGTGAGGGCCCAGTCCTGTCCATGCTCGGCGAAGACCGTTTGCAGCCGGTTCCACAGCTCCCTCTTCCCCTCTGCGCGCACCTGGAATCTTCGCGTTTCGAGTTTCGGCCGGAGTCCCTCCACATACGCTTGCACCCACAGCGCAACGAGCGCTTGGCGGTCGGGCATGTGGCGACCGTCCCGTCCATCGATCAGTAGATTGCGGAGGATGAGGTCATTCAAACAAACAGCGACCGTGCCGAGCGCAACGTCCCCCTGCTCCGCAATGACGCGGTATGGCGCGTTGACCAGCTCGGGACGGATCAGCATGGCCATGACCGTCCTGATCCAACCCTTTCGTGGTGGCTGCGGAGCCGTAGCAAGCTCTTGGGGCGGTTTGCGGCCTTCGACATGGATGAGGAAGTCCTGCGCTTGAAGGTGGACGTTGCCTGCCAGGTCCAAATAGTTGATTTCTGCACGTTCAAGTGCCGCCGCCTGTTGGGCGCGTACGTGGGGGGCGAGAAGGAGCAGCCGGTCACGCGCATAAGGTGGCGGCAGGTGGCGGCGAAGGCGTTTCAAGCGGTCGATGACCATGGCGATGTCCTGGTTTCCAAGGTGGCGCCTCTCTTCGACCAAGTACCGGAGAGGTCGTCCATGGTGCTTCCAGGCGATGATGGCATCTAGGCGCAATCCTTCGGCCGCCCTCCGCACCTCCGCCTTCGGCATCCACTTGCGGATAGCCGGAAGATATCTAGCGACGTCGCCGAGATGATCGTCCCGCCTCATGTTCAGTATTATAGCGTGTTCATTAATAATGAACACTTCAAATAGGCGAACATCGACAGCTATCCCTATGGAGGCCCGGCGCGGCCAGAAGGTCGTCGCCCGCCTGCGGACTAATAGATCCTCAGCCCCAGGACCCGCTTCCAGGCCGTCATGTGGCGCACCTCGTCCACCAGGATGAAGCCCGCGGAGAGCAGGTAGTCCTTCGTCCGGATCTGGCTGATGAGCGCGGTGTAGGCCTCCTGGGCCACGATCTCGATCTCCAGGGCCTGCGCGATCAAGTCGTCGGCGGAGCGGAAGCGGAAGCTGTAGCCGGACCGGGGGCCCGGCGGCCTCCCGCCCCGCTCCTCCGCGATCGCGACCTGGGTGTCGCGGTGTCCCAGGTGGTCGCCCCGGAACTCGACCGCGTGGGCCCTGAGCCCGGGGGGGAAGAGCCCCGCGCGCAGGCCGGCGTCGTAGAGCGCGATCGCGTGGTGCTCGATGGCGAGCGCGGCGTAGAGGACGGCCAGGTCGGTCTCCTCCCCACGCGGAAGCGCCTCGCCCGTCCCGTCGAGCAAGCCGAGGACGGCGGGTGCCACCCCCGCCACGCGGGCCATGCGCAGGACGAAGGCGCGACGCGGCACCGGACGCGCGGCGCCCTTAGCGCCGCTCACGACTCGGTCTCGATCCAGAGCTGGGTCACCGTCAGCTGGCGCGACAGGTCGACCATGTGCCGGGCCAGCGCCTGGACCACGAAGGGGTCGCCGACGGCCGGTAGCCCTTCCGCGTGGGCGTAGACGAGAGCCTCCTGGGCCGCGCGCAGGCCCTCCAGGTCGGCCGCTGCGGTCCGCGTGCCCGTTGCCGCGGAGGCCGGGGGCAGCCCCAGCCGGCGCCTCAGCCCCTCGCGCTCGGCGCGGTGCCGGGCGTGGTCGGCGGCGACGCTGGCCGCGAACGGGCCGGACGACGGCATCGCCGTCCGCAGCGCGCGCAGCCGCGCGGCCACCTCGGCCTCGAGGCCGTCGATGGCGTCGAAGACCTCGGCCGCGGACGTGTAGTCCCGGGCGAAGCCGTCACGGGCGGCCAGGGCGGCCAGCGGCGAGAGGACGGCGGCCTTCAGGAGCGCGCGGCGGCCGCTACCAGTGGAAGCCAAGCCCGCTGCTCACGGTGTGGAGGCGGCCGTTCCCGCCCCCGAGGCGCAGGAACCGGTAGTCGAGGCTCAAGGACAGCCCACGGGCCACGCGTACCTCCAACCCGCCGCCGGCGTGCCATCCGAGCTCGATGTTTCCCTGACCGGAGGGCGTGCCCCGCGCCTCCAGCTCGGCGGCCTGGGAGACGACGGCGCCGATGAGCGGATCGTCGAAGGGCGCGGTGCCGGTGAAGACGAGGCTCTCGTCGGAGAGCGGGGTCTGGCGCGTGACGGCCACCGCGAAGTCGAGGCCCGCGGCCGCGTACGGCCGCAACCGGACGTGGTCCAGCTTGCGGAGCGTGTACTTCAGGCCGAAGGGCGAGACCTCCATGAGCCGCAGCCGCGTCTTCACCGAGCGCACGACGGGGAAGGGGGCGGCGGGAGGGCCGGCCAGGGCGGCGGCGGGGCTGGCCCCGGCCGCGAGGTTGGCGACGTAGGCGAGAGGGTTGGTCACGGTGAAGGGGTCGCTCTCCGCGTGGCTCAGCCCGATCACGATCTCGTAGGAGAGCTTGCCGCCCGGGGCGCGCGAGAGAGGGAGGTCGATGTAACCGGCGGCATGGACGCCGCGGCCGACGTCGTACGGGTTCCACGACGCGCCCGCCATCACCCCCACCTGGGCGCCGATGCGCCCGATGTCGGGGAGCAGCTCGTGCACCTCGGGACCGCGCTCGCCGCCGCCGCCCGGCGGCGGGGGCGGGCCCGAAGGCTGTTGCGCCGCGGCGGCGGCCGGGACCAGCACCGCCAGCCAGAAGAGCGCCGCGCGGTGGCGGAGGGTCCGCATGAAGTCCGGCATTGTATAGCCGATCCAGGCGTCGGGCGGCCACGGTCCGTGGATGGCCGGACACGTCGATATCGCCGCCCGACGCCTTCCCGCCTCGCCTGTCACCCGGTGCACCTCCTACGGCGCGAACGGGTTGCCGTCCAGCCGGAGCGCGTCGCTGTTTCGTGGCCCGTCTCTTGCCGTAACAGGTCCCCGGCACGGTTCAGAGGAGGGTTCGACAATGTGGAGCGGGCGTCGGGCGGGAACGGGACTCGCAGCGTTGACGGCGGCGCTGCTCACGGTGGCGGCGCCCGTGGCGCGCGCCGAAGAGAGCGGGATGCCCGCCGTGACCGAGGGCTCCCTCATGTTCCGCTCTCCGGTCTCGGGGCGGTACGAGCTCGTGCCCCTCCGCCACACGGCCGTGCAGATCGACGTGCGCGGCCTGGTGGCGGCGGCCACGGTCACGCAGCGGTACGAGAACGAGAGCGACCTCCCGCTGGAGGCGGTCTACGTCTTCCCGCTCCCCCACCACGCGGCGGTCTACGACATGGAGGCCCGCATCGGCGACCGCGTGATCAAGAGCGTGATCAAGGAGCGGGAGGAGGCCAAGAGGACGTACGAGGCCGCCCGCCGGGAAGGGAAGCGGGCCGCGCTCCTGGAGCAGGAGCGGCCCAACATCTTCACCGCCTCGCTCGCGAACGTCATGCCGAAGGACCGGATCGAGGTGCGCATCCGCTACGTGGAGGCCCTGCCCTGGGAGGACGGCCGGGTGCGGCTCACCTTCCCCATGGTGGTGGGGCCGCGCTACATCCCCGGCACGGTGGCCACGGGCCACGCGGGGACGGGCTGGGCCCCGGATACCGACGCCGTGGCCGACGCGTCACGCATCACCTCGCCCGTGCGGAACCCGGACTCCCGCCCCGGCCACGACGTCAGCGTGGCCGTCCGCGTGGAGGCCGGCACCCCCCTGGCCGGGATCACGAGCCCGACGCACCCGGTCAAGCTGACCACCGCCCAGGACGGGACCACGACGGTGCGCCTGGCCGCCGCGCAGACGCTCCCCAACCGCGACTTCGTGCTCGAGCTGCGCCGCGCCGACGCGCGAACACCGCAGGCGGCGATCTTCCTGTCGCCCCAGCGGGACGCCGCGGGGGCCGAGTTCATGGTGGTGGCCTTCCCGCCCTCGGTGCAGCGGGAGGACGAGCGCCCGCCGATGGAGATGCTGTTCCTCATCGACGTGTCCGGCTCGATGGCGGGCACCTCCATCGAGCAGGCCCGCGCCGCGCTGCTGCAGGGGCTGGACCGCCTGCGCGCCGGCGACCGCTTCAACGTGGTGGCCTTCGACGACCGGTTCCGCGCCTTCCGCCCGCTCCCCGTGGCGGCCACGGCCAAGGACCTCGAGGCCGGGCGGCGCTTCGCGCGCGGGCTGGCCCCGGGCGGCGGCACGGAGATGCTGCCCGCCCTGGAGCACCTCATGGCCATGGAGGCGGAGCCCGGCTTCCTCCGCTATATCGTGCTCCTGACCGACGGCTGCCTGGGCAACGAGGAGCAGATCTTCGCGTCCCTGAAGAGCGACCTGGGCGCGGCCCGCCTCTTCACCGTCGCCATCGGCAGCGCCCCCAACCACCACCTGGCCACCAAGATGGCGGAGTTCGGCCGCGGCTCGTTCTCCCACATCGCCGACGAGGGCGAGATCACCGAGCAGATGGGCCGCCTCCTGGACCAGATCGAGAGCCCCGTCCTCACCGACCTGGCCCTGGAGTGGGAAGGGGTGCAGGTGGAGCACGTCTACCCGTCGCGCCTGCCCGATCTCTTCCTGGGCCGCCCGCTGATGGTGTTCGGACGCGTCACGTCCGGCGGGGGCGGCCTCGTCCGGCTGTGCGGGACGGCGCGCGAGGCGCCGTACCGCGAGGAGCTGCCCTTCGCGCTGGTCTCGGCGTCCTTCCATCCCGGCATCACCACCTTGTGGGCCCGCGAGCGCGTCGAGGATCTCCTGGACTCCTGGCGGCAGGCCGATGGGGAGGAGGAGCGCGGCCAGCGGCGGGCGGAGGTCGTGGCCAACGCGATCCGCTACAACCTCGTCACGCGCTTCACGTCGCTCGTGGCGGTGGAGGAGAAGCTGGTCGTGAACCCGGGCGGCGAGGCCGCGACCGCGGTCGTGCCCACGGAGCTGCCCGGCGGCTGGCAGATGGACAAGGTGTTCGGTGCCAACCCCGCCGGGGGCACCGCCGACCTCTTCCTCGAGGCATTGGGCGCGGCGCTCCTCGCCATGGGCCTCCTCGCCGTCACCGCGAAGCGCCGGCGGGCGTGGCTGGCGGCGCGCCGGTGATCGCCACGGCCGGGCGCGCAGCCCTCACGCGGTGGGTCCCGGTCGCCGGCTTCGTCCTGCTACTCGCCGGGGCCTGCCTCTCGGCCCGGGCCGTCTACCTGCGCGAGAAGGCGGCGCTGGCCAAGGTCCTCATCAGCCGGGCATGGGACGAGACCCTGCGGACGGGACGCCCCGAGCCGCCCTGGCCGTGGGCGGACACCCACCCGATCGGCCGTCTCGTGATCCCGTCCATCGGCTACGACGAGATCGTCCTCGAGGGGGCCAGCCCGCGGAACCTGGCCTTCGGTCCGGCGCGGCTGATGAACGCCGCCGCTCCGGGCGAGGCCGGCAACCTGGTGCTGGCCGGGCACCGCACGAGCTGGTTCCTGCCGCTGCAGGACGTGAAGCGCGGCGCGGAGGTCGTGCTGGAGTGGCGGGACGATGCGGCCGGGACGCCGCGGCGGCGGTCGTATCGTGTGCGCGAGATCTCCGTGATCGATCCGGGCGACATCCGCTTCCTGCGGCCCACGGAGGACGACTACCTGACGCTCATCACCTGCTACCCGTTCGGGCGAGGGTTGCGGTCGCCTCGGCGCTACGTGGTGCGGGCCATGGCCGACGGGCCCGCGACCGGCGCCTCGTGAGCCGCGCGGGAACCCTTGACAGGCTCGGGGGGCGGGGGGTAGGCTCACGCCACGCACCTCCTTACACACATGGCCCCCCGGATGGCGTCGAAGCATCTCGGCCGGGACGTCCTGAGCGAGAGGCCATCCACGGAAGCTCCTTCCAGGACGAGGTAGAACAATGAAGACCACGCAGATGCTGAGGCCGCTGACGCTCGCCGCGGCGTTGCTGGCGGCCACCACCGCTCATGCCCAGAGCCCCTATTGCCAGAGCGTGCCTTTCGTGATCCCGGACGAAGGCCAGATCACGTCGAACCTCGTGGTCACGGACACCCAGGTCCTGACCGACCTGAACGTGAGCGTGAACGCGTCGCACACCTGGGTCGGCGACCTGATCTTCACGCTGACCAAGGGCGCCACGTCGGTGACCTTCATCGACCGCCCGGGGGAACCCGCCACGCCGTTCGGCTGCGAGTTCGACGACATCAACGCCACCCTGGACGACGAGGGCGCCAGCGGCCCGGTGGAGAACATGTGCAACCCGGTCCCCCCGGCCATCTCCGGCACGCCCACCCCGAACAACCCCCTCTCGGCCTTCGACGGCCTCACCGCCGACGGGACCTGGACCCTCACGGTCAGCGACAACGCCGCCGCGGACACCGGCCAGGTCAACGAGTGGTGCCTCCTGACCACCCCGGTACCGGTCGACCTGATGGGGTTCGAGATCCAGTAGGCGGCGGGGCGCCGCCGGACGCTCGAGGGCCGTAGCTCTCCGCGCGGGCTACGGCCCTTGTCCTTTCATGGGCTGCAGGAGATGAGACGACGACCCTCCGCCGCGCGCCGGCAGGCGGCGCTCGCCTTGGCGCTGGGCGCGGTCATGGCCCTTCCCCATTCCAACGCCGAGGCCCCCTGGTTCGAGGAGGCGCCCGAGGCCGTCGGCCCGGGCTTCGCGCACGTCAACGGCATGTCCGGCGCGATGTACATCGCCGAGATGATGGGGGCGGGGGCCGCGCTCTTCGACTACGACAACGACGGCGACCTGGACGTCTACCTGCGCCAGGGCGGGAAGCTCGGGGAAGGCCAGCCCTCGGGAGACCGGCTGTACCGCAACGACCTGGCCGTGCGCCCCGACGGGTCGCGGGCCCTGCGCTTCACGGACGTGACCGGGACGGCGCGCCTCCCTCCCGCCGGGTACGGCATGGGCGTGGCCGCGGGCGATTACGACGGCGACGGGTGGACCGACCTCTACCTCACCAACCTCGGCCCCAACGTGATGCTGCGCAACCGCGGCGACGGCACCTTCGAGGATGCTACCGCCCGGACCGGGACCGCGGACGCGCGGTGGAGCGTGCCCGCCGCGTTCTTCGATTACGACCGCGACGGCTGGCTGGACCTCCTCGTCGGCAACTACGTGGACTTCACGGTGCGAGGCCATCGGCCGTGCCGCCGTCCTTCCGGCGCCCTCGACTATTGCGGACCCCGGTCCTACCGGCCCGAGCCCTTGCGCCTCTTCCGCAACCGCGGCGACGGCGCCTTCGACGACGCGACGGCGCGGGCGGGCCTGGCCGGGCTGCGCGGCAACGCCCTGGGCGCGGTGGCGGCCGACCTGGACGGCGACGGCTGGCTCGACGCCTACGTGGCCAACGACGCCCTCGAGAACTTCCTGCTCGTGAACCGGCGGGACGGCCGCTTCGAGGAGCGCGGCGTGGAGTCGGGCTCCGCCCTGAACGAGGCCGGCGAGCGGCAGGGGAGCATGGGCGTGGACGCGGCCGACTACGACGGCGACGGCGACCTTGACCTGTTCGTCACCAACCTCGCGGGGGAAGGGCACGTGCTGTACCGCAACGACGGCCGCGGCCTGTTCACCGACGTCACCCATGCCGCCGGCCTGGCCGCCGCCACCCGCCCCTTCACGGGCTTCGGCACGGCCTGGATGGACTACGACGGCGACGGCTGGCCGGACCTGCTCACCGTGAACGGGGCGGTGACGGTGGTGGAGGCGCTCGAGCGCGCGCGCGATCCGTTCCCGCTCGGCCAGTCGAAGCAGCTCTTCCGCAACCGCGGCGACGGTACCTTCGAGGAGACCACCGCCGCGGAGGCGGGCGCCTTCCGCCGGCTCGAGGTCGGCCGCGGCGCGGCCTTCGGCGACGTGGACGACGACGGCGACACGGACGTGCTGGTCGCGAACAACAACGGTCCCGCGCGGTTGCTGCTGAACCGGGGCCGGCCCGGCGCCCGCTGGCTCGGCCTGCGCCTCCTGGGAGGGGCCGGCCGTCGAGACCAGCTCGGCGCCCGCGTGGAGCTCCTGCGCGAAGGGAAGCGGCCGATCGTGCGCCGGGCCCGCGCCGACGGCAGCTACGCCTCGGCCAACGACCCCCGCGTGCTGGTGGCGCTCCCCGCCGGGGATCCGCCGCGGGGCCTGCGCGTCCTGTGGCCCGACGGGCAGGCCGAGGAGTTCGGGGTCCCGGCCCTGAACGCCTACGCGGCGCTGGTGAAGGGGACGGGCAAGCGCGCCCGCGAAGGGCCGTGACGCCTCGCGGCCGGCGGAGCGGAAGGCTCGCCGCGCTCGCGGCCGGCATGCTCGTCCTCGCGCCGGCGGCGGGTCCACACGCGGTGTCGGCCGAGGATCGGCCCCTCCTGGAGCCGATCGCCGAGCCGGTGCTCGACCGCCTCGAGCCTCCGGCCCGGGCGCGCCTGCGGGCGGAGCGCCAGCGTGTGCTGGGGCTGGCCGCGGGAGAGACACCGCCGTCGTCCCTGGCCCTGGCGTTCGGCGAGCTGGGCCGGCTCTACCACGCCCACGAGCTGCTCGACCCCGCCCGCGGGTGCTACGCCAACGCCGAGCGGCTGGCGCCGTCGGACCCTCGCTGGCCGTACCTGCGCGGGCAGCTCGAGCGCCAGGCCGCGCGGCCGGAGGCGGCCGCGCCCGCCTTCGAGCGCGCGCTGGCCCTGACGCCCGACGACGTGCCCGCGCTGGTGGGCGCGGCCCGGTCGTCGCGGGACCTCGGGCGGCTGGAGGAGGCCGAGCGCGTCGCGCGGCGCGCGCTCCGGATCGACCCCCGCGCGGCGGGCGCCCTGCTCCTCCTGGCCGCCCTGGCGGGCGACCGGGGCGACCGCGCCGGCGCGGCGCAGCTCTACGAGCGGCTGCTCGCGTTGCAGCCCCAGGCCACGAAGCTGCACGTCCCGCTGGCCCTGGCCTACCGGGCCCTGGGCCAGGAGGAGCGCGCCCGGGCGCACCTGGCCCAGCGAGGCGCCGGGACCGTCACCGTGGAGGATCCCCTCCTCCTCGCGCTCGAGGCGCTGCGCACGGGCGCCCAGCCCGACGTCGCGGCCGGCCAGGCCGCGTTCGAGCGCGGCGACTTCGTGGCGGCGGAGCAGGCGTTCCGCCGTGCCGTGGAAGCGGAGCCGGGCCACGTCGCGGCCCGCGTCAACCTGGCCGCGGCGCTCGTGAGGGGCGGCCGGCTCGAAGAGGGCGTGGCGCGCTATCGCGAGGCCGTGGCCCTCGATCCGCGCGACGCGGGCGCGCGCTACGGCCTGGGCACCGCGCTCGCGCAGCAGGGCGACGACGAGGGCGCGGTGGCCGAATACGCCGAGGCGCTGCGGCTGGAGCCCGCGCGGACCGACGCCCGCTTCAACCGCGCCAACGCCCTGCGCCGCCTGGGACGCCGCGAGGACGCCCTGGCCGGCTATCAGGAGATCGTGAAGGCCGATCCGGGGAACGTGGGCGGCCGAGTGGGCGAGGCCGTCACCCTCATCGAGCTCGGGCGTCACGCCGAGGCACGCCAGCGGCTGAAGGCCGGGCTCGCGGCGCTGCCGCAATCGACCGCGCTCGCCAACGTCGCGGCACGGCTCCTGGCCGCCTCGCCCGACGCCGGGGCGCGCGACGGCACGCAGGCCCTGGGCCTCGCGCGCAGGCTGGTGACGATCCAGAGGAGCGTGGCCCACCTCGAGACCCTGGCCATGGCCCTCGCGGAGACCGGCGACTTCGCGGCCGCCGTGCAGGCGCAGGAGTCCGTGGTCGCCGCGGCCGAAAACGCCGGGTTGTCAGGGGTCCTGGCCCGCGCGCGGGAGAACCTGGCCCGATACCGACGCGGGGAGCCCTGCCGCGACCCTGCTCCCTAGAGTAAGGACGCGCCGGCTACTTGCCGTCCCAGGAGCCCACGAAGTAGTCCGTCGCTCCCCGCCCTTCGCCCAGGCACTGGCTCTCCGTGTGGGTGCCGTCGAGCCGCATGTCCACGAACACGCAGCCCCCGCGGCGGAGCACGAGGTCGTCGCGCCCGTCGCCGTTCCAGTCCCCGACCAGCACCTGGTGGATGATCGCGAGGTCCTCGTAGCAGAGGTGCTTGTCGGCCCGCTCGTCGCCGTTCTCGTCGAGGTCCACGCAGAGCCCCCCGCGCGCGCCGAGGCGCGCCGGCCCTTCCTTCCGCCAGCGGCCCGCGAACCGCTCGTCCCCGGGGACGAGCCGGTGCCCCGCCCCCGGCGCGCCGGGTGGACCCTGGACCGTGCAGCCGTCGCCGCGCACGACGCAGACGGACGCGCGGCCGCGGCGGTCGGCCGTGCCCGAGAAATCGGCCACCAGGTAGCCGCTGGCGTCGGCGACGTCGCCGAGGTCCAGGGCGGTCTCGTGGCCCTGCCCGTCGCCCGCGGTGTCGATGAGAAGAAGGCCCTGGCGCCTCACCGCCAGGTCGGTGGTGCCGTTGCCGTCGAAGTCGCCCGCGAGCATCGGCTCGCCGCGGTCCCCGTAGCAGATCCCCTTCTCGGGCTCCCCGGCGTGGTTGAGGTCCATGTACACGCAGTTGCCGACGCGGTACGCGAGCTTGGCCGTGGGATAGGGAGTGGCGGGCAGCCGGTCGCGCCTCCGGCAGGATGCCATTGCGAGCACGACACCGAGGAGCGCCAGCCACCATGCGAGGAGCGCGAACCGACGGTGCCCCGCCTCTTCCATGGCGCAGAGTATCCCCGGGACGACGGTGAGCGTCCACTCTCCGGCGTGGCCGGCGATCGTATGATGGGCCCTCCATGACCGAGACCGCCGCGGCGCCGTCACCCCGCCGGCCCTTCCCCACCGCCCTCCTCGCGTTGCCCATCGCCGGCGTGGCCCTCGGCCAGCGCTTCGTGCTCCCCGGGGCGTCGATCGCCGACCTGACGCTCGCGGCCGCGGCCGCCCTCGGCCTCGCACGTCTCGCGCGCGAGGCGAGGATTGGAGGCTGGCCCGGGCTCCCCGCGTGGACACGCTGGCTGGCGGCGCTGTGGGCGTGGGCCGCGGTGGGTGGAGCCGTCCACCTGCTCTCCGGGAGCGAGCCGTTCTCGGCCCTGGAGTTCGCGAAGTCCCTGGCCAAGCTGTCCTTCTACGCGGTGGCGGTCGTCGTGCTGGTCCTCGCGCTCCGCGACGCGCCCCGGGGCGTTCCCCCCCGCATGGTCCTGAACGCGTTCGCCGCGGCGGGGGCGGTGGCCATCGTGCTGTACGCCGCCATGCTGCTCGGGCTCCCGGTACCCTACGAGACCCTCTGGGAGCGCGGGGCCCAGAGCTCGTACTTCAGCGACATCGAGTGGTTCGGGGGAGTGCACGAAGCCAGGCTGAGGTTCCTGAGAGCCCAGGGCCTCGCCTCCGAGCCGTCACGGCTGGGGTACCTGCAGTCCATGGCCCTGGCCTACCTCCTGTTGGCGCCGGGGGCCGGCGTGCGCTTCGGCCTGCGCCTCCTCCTCGTCCTGCTCTCGCTGCTGCTGACGTTCTCCCTCACCGCCTACCTGCTCCTCCTCCCCATCCTGGCCCTCACGCTGTACGACCGGTGGCGGGCCGGGCGCCTCGAGGTGCGCCGGAGGGGGCTCCTGCTCGCCGCGGCGCTGGTGCTGCTGGTCCTGCCCCTCGCGCCCACCCTCTACCGGACCGTGGTCGTCCGGGCGATGCGGTCCATGTCGGGCACCGCCGACACGTCCACCTTCCTGCGGGTCCTGGGCAACTGGAAGATCACGTACTACCTGCTGGAGACGAGCCCGGTCGTGGGCGTCGGCCTCGGCAACTTCGACGTCGTGGCCTGGGACCTGCGGGCCTTCATATTCGAGGGGTACCTGATCGGCAAGGACACGCAGGGGTGGAACGTCTTCGCGTACGTCCTGGCCACGCTGGGCGTCCCCGGCCTGCTCCTGCTGCTCGGCATGCTGGCCTCGGCGCTCCGCGCCCGCGGACGGCTCGCCCTCCCTTTCGTGCTGGGGATGTTCGCCGACGGCACGTTCCTGGGCGCCGCGTTCTGGCTCTTCTTAGCGCTGTACACGACCGAGAGCGAGGGCGCGGCTAGCCGCGGCACTCCCGGAGCTGCGCCGGCGCGCCCGGGAACGCCGTGAACGGCCCCTCGGATTCGCCGCCGCCCACCGCCGTGAACGCGAGCGTCAGCCGCCGGCCGTCGTAGCTGCCGGAGTACGTCGCGGGCCGGCGATCCTCCGGGTCCTCCGCGGGCCCCACGTCCCGCACGAAGTAGCCCGGCAGGTGGAAGGCGCCGTCGGCATCGAGCCGCAGCGGCTCGGTGATCTTGCCGTGGGCGCAGTCCAGGTCCACCACGGCGCCGTCCGCCACCACGAGGAGGGCCACGTGCTCGCCGCCCCAGGGGCCCTCGGGCACGCGGTCGAGGCGGGGTCCGCCGCCGCATGCCGCCGCCATCGCGGACAGCGCCAGAAGCGCCCGCCTCCCCGTGCCGCTCACGACCCAAGCTTACGACGGTGCGGAAGCAAGGCCATCCCCCCCCCGGGGGGCCATCACCCGTCTTGACCGTCTCCGCCTCTGCCGTGCTATGCTGCGGCCTCGTCTCCTAGCCGCTTGCCGGGGATCCATAGATGATGCTGCGGGGCTTCCCTCGGGCCGTGCTCGCCGCCGGCGTCTCGCTTTGTGCATGCCTCGGCGCCGAGGCCGCCTCCGTGCCGGTCAAGGATTTCCGGATCGACCGCTTCGACTGGGAGGCGGAGGCGGACCTGGCGCGGGCGGTCAAGAGGATCGTCGTGCGGAACGATTACGGCGACGTCCGCGCGCGCCTGGCCGGTGACGGCCTGATCCTGGTGCACGCCGTGATCCAGCGCCTCGGCTCCGGCCCCGACGTCGGCGTCAACGTGGAGCGGCACGGCGGGGCCCTGTCCGTGACGGTGGTCGCGCCGCCGGGACGGCGCGCGGTCTCGGAGGAGCGGCCGGCCAAGACCTCGGTGGACCGCGCGGACATCGTCGTCTACGTCCCCGAGGGCGTCATGCTGGAAGCCACCAGCCTGCGCGGCATCGTGGAAGCGAAGCGGATCATGGGGCCCGTGGACGCGGAGACCCTGGACGGGGAGATCCGCGTGGACGCCGCGGGACCGGTGCGCGCGCGCAGCGTGGACGGGAACATCTCGGTGGTCCTCGGCGGCGGGGCGGCCGCGGCCAGCCTCATCGAGACCCGGACGGGCACGGTGTGGCTGAGCCTGGCGGAAGGCTCCGACTACCGGCTGATGGTCGAGCCGGGGGGCAAGGTGACGTCGCAGATCCCGCTCAAGGAGGAGGAGCGCGCCCCGCGCCACCGCTTCATCGCGGTGGGCGGCGCCGCCCTGACGCCGGTCGTCGTGCGCAGCGACTGGGGTGACGTGGAGATCGTCCAACGGAGGCCGTGAAACGCGGCATGGGGGGAGACATGACGAAGAAGAAGATGAGCACTCGTGAGCACGGGCTGGGGCGCCAGGCGGCGGCCGTTTGCGGCGGCCTGCTCCTCGGGCTTTTGGGCGCGGACGCCGCGCGGGCGGAGCAGGCGCAGGTCGTGCGCAACGTCGAGACCTTCGCTCCGGTCCAGGCCTTCGTCTTGAACGTGGACCTCCGCACCCTCCCCAAGGCCCCGGACTGGCAGCCGGGGGATCCCATCAAGGAGATCCCGCGCCGCGCGACGAAGGTCACCCCTTCCGTTCCGGAGCCCCCGCCGATGGAGGATCCGCTCAGGGCGCGGCCGGCCGCCCCGAAGGCTCCGACCGCGATCGGGCCGCCCATCCTCAACTTCAACGGCGGCGGCTTCTCGGGCGTGAACCCGCCCGACACCGTGGGCGATATCGGGCTCAACCATTACATCCAGCTCATCAACTTCGGCAGCGGCAGCCAGATGCGGATCTACGACAAGGCCGGCACGCTCGTCGCGGGGCCGATCGCGCTGGACAGCCTCGGCGCGCCCGCGCCCTGCAACGCCGGCCTGGGCGACCCCATCGTGCTCTGGGACCAGCTCGCCAACCGTTGGCTCGTGAGCGAGTTCAGCTCGGCGGGCAACCGGATGTGCGTCTACATCTCGCAGACGACGGACCCGGTCGCGGGGGGATGGTTCGGCTACGCGTTCCAGGGCGTGAACTTCCCCGACTACCCCAAGTACGGCGTGTGGCCCGACGCCTACTACGTCGGCACCAACGAGAGCACCGCCGCCGCCTATGCCTTCCAGCGCTCGCAGATGCTGGTGGGGGCGGCCGCCGCCGCCCAGCGCTTCTCCGTCCTGCCCCCGCTGTCGGGCTTCGCCTTCGAGGGCATCCAGCCCGCCGACGCCGACGGGGCCCTGCCCCCTCCCGCCGGCTCTCCCGGCATGTTCTGGCGGCACCGGGACTCCGAGGCGCACGGATCGCCCGGCGCGCCCGACACCGTGCAGTACTACGAGTTCGACGTGGACTTCGCCGTTCCGGCCAACTCCACGTTCACGGGGCCCATCGACATCCCCGTGACGGAGTTCGACTCCAGCCTGTGCGGGCTGACGTCGTTCAACTGCTTCCCCCAGCCGGGCGGCGGGCCACTGCTCGACCCGTTGCGCGAGCCGATCATGCACCGCGCGCAGTACCGCAACCGGGGGACGCACGAGGTCGTGCTGGGCAGCTTCGTCATCGACGTCACCGGCACCAACGTGGGCGGCGTGCGCTGGTTCGAGGCGCGCAAGACCGGCGGCGGCCCCTACACGCTCTTCCAGGAAGGCACCGTCTCCCCCGACAACACCAACCGCTGGATGAGCAGCATCGCCATGGACGGCTCCGGCAACATCGCCCTGGGGTACAACGTCGTCAACGCGGCCACGGCCACGTTCCCGGGCCTGCGCTACACCGGCCGGGTCTCCACGGACCCGCCCGGCACCATGGCCGCCGAGCAGCTCATCATCGCGGGCAGCGCCTCGAACGGCAGCAACCGCTACGGCGACTACTCCTCGCTCAACGTGGACCCGGTCAACGAGTGCACGTTCTGGTGGACGGGCGAGTACAACCCCGCCACCCAGTGGTCCACGCGGATCGCCACCTTCACGTTCCCGGTCCCGGAATGCATCCCGGTGCCGGTCTCGCTGCAGGGGTTCGTGGTCGAGTAGCGGGGTCGAGCAGCGGAGTCGTTCACGGCCGGTCCCGGCTCGGCGCAGAGCCGGGCCGGCCGTTTCGACTTCCCGCCGGCGGCTAGCGGACGGAGAAGTCCATCAGCTCCACGGGCACGGTGGCCGACTCGCCCGCGTTGTTCGTGAAGACCGCGTTGCCCGCCGTGATGACGTAGTCCGCCGCGTTGTTGGTGCTCGCGGCCGTGGCCGCGCCCGGGAACAGCAGGGCCTGGTTCGTGGTCGAGGGCAGCGGCGAGCCGAACGGCGGGTTGAAGTTCAGGTCGGGGTCGTTCAGCGGCTCGATGCCCATGTTCGTCCCCGTGTAGGCGGCGCCGCCCCAGGCCAGGCCCCAGAAGATCGCGCCGCCGTCGTCCTCGAAGGTGAGCTTGCCCGCGGGCAGGTAGGACGCGGGGATGAGGTTCGTCATCAGGAAGTCGGGAGCCGGCCCGAAGGCGGCGGCGAACTGTGAGCTGGAGATGAGCACGCGGGAGCCCACGGCGCCGACGGGCACGTTGTTCATCATGTCGACGACGAGGATGGGGTTCAATCCCGCGGCGTCCCAGGCCCGGACGCGAGAGAACACGACCTCGTTCTGCAACGGCGCTCGCATCCTGAGCTGAACGGCCTGCAGGGTCATGTTGCCCCCCACCCCGCCGATGGCCTGCTCGATCTGCATCAGGTGGAAGCTGGTCGGCACGGTGAAGCCGGGCGATGAGGCCAGGAGCGACGCCCCGACGGCCAGCGCCAGGCGGAAAGCTCGCTTGTGCATACTCGACCTCCAGGGTGGTGTGGGTTGGATCTAACGACTCTACCACACGCGGGCCGGCCCGGGAACGCGACTCAGCCGCCCGCGGCGAGGCCGGCGGAGCGCAGGCGCTCCAGGAGGGTCTTCCGCTCCTTGTCCGGGGACTGTCCCAGCGCGTCCCGCGCGTGCCGCTCCGCCTCGGGGCGGTTGCCGAGGGCGAGGTGGAGGCCGGCGAGCTGCTCGTGGATCGCCCAGGCCGTCGCGTGCGGCGGGCTCATGGCCAGCGCCCGGCTGTAGGCATCCACCGCCCGCTCCTTCTCCCCCAGACGCTCGTAGGCCAGAGCCAGGCTGACGATGGCCTTCAGCGAGTTGCGGCGCTCCCAGGCCTGGGCGTACGCGCCGGCTGCGCGGCGGTAATCCTCCATCGGGTCGCCGACCGCGGCCTTGGCCCGCGCCATGTACATGTCGCCCAGGGCCGCGTACGTGTAGTCGAAGCTGGGATCGAGGCGCAGCGAGCGCTGCAGCTTCTCCTCGGCCGCCGCGAAGTCCCGGCGGCGCGCGAAGTCCAGCTCGGCCCACTCGTTCAGGAGCAACGTGTTGGCCGGGACCAGCCGCGCGGCCGCGGCGTAGTGGCGGCCGGCCTCGTCGGCCTCGTGCTGGGCGACGGCGGGGACCCGGCTCAGCTCCGCGCGCCACCTCGCGAGCCGGGCGAGGTTGGCGTGGTTGTCCGGACCGAGCGGGTCCAGCACCGCGGCCCGGGAGAGCGCGGTCTCGGCGCGGCGCAGGTACTCCTGCCTGCGCAACGGCGATCCCGTCCGGCGCGAGGCGGTGAGGTATGCCTCTCCCTGGCCGCGGAAGTTGACCGCCTCCCAGGGCGCGGTGGCGGCCGCGCGGTCGAAGAGCGCCAGACCGTCCGCCACGAAGCCCCTGTCCTGCATCGCCGCGGCGAAGCGGAGCATGACGTCCGCCCCCACCGAGGCCAGCGCGGGCGGCAGGCCCGCCGCGAGGGCGGCGGCCAGCACCGCGGCCGCGCGCAGCGCCGCCCACACCTCGACGGCGCGAGGAGCGGCCCACGGCCCCCGGCGGAGGAGCGAGGCGCCCAGGAGCGCCGCCAGCGCCAGGAGCCAGAGGACGTAGCGGGCGAAGACGCCGCCGACGGACCACGCGAGGTCCGCGACCTTGCGGGCCTCCGCGGTCCGCGCGAGGGCGGCGACGTGCATGGTGGCGAAGGCCGCGCCCAGCGAGGCCGCGAGGACCAGCGCGCCGAGGGCGGCGAGCCCCCGCGAGCCGCGGCGGCGGCCCGCTTCGAGCAGGACGAGCGCGAGGACGCTGGCCGCGCCCAGGGCCGTCACCGCCCGCTCGGGGGCCGACCCCTCGGTGAGGATCCGCCCCGCGGCGGACAGGACGTCGGGTCGGCGGGCGCCCACGTCGATGAAGTCGAAGAGGAGCGTCACGGCGAGCGTGCCCGCGAGCAGACCTGCGGGTATGGCTTCCGCGAGCGCCCGCCACCGGGCCGTCCGCGCCGGCGGCGGCTCCCCCGCCGGCTCTTCCGTCGTATGGTCCCCGTCGCGCCGGACGGCGGAGTGGGCGACGAGCAACCCGGCGAGCGCCCAGAAATAGAGCCGTCCGGTCACGACCAGCGGACCGAGCTGGATGTCCACGAAGTGGCCGACGAGCGCGGCGAGCAGGGCGACCTGGAGGGGCGAGGGCCGGGGCACGCCCCCATCGCCGGTACGGAAGGCACACCACATCACGTAGGCCATCCAGCCGGCCACGAGCCCGAGCGGCAGCCCGACGCCCACGGAGGCCCGGGAGAGCGCGACCCCGGCGGCCAGCGCGCCCAGGGTGCCGCCGGCGAGGCCGAAGGCCGCCAGCCGCAGCCGGTCCGTCCGCGTGGCCAGAAGGCCGAGGGCCCGCAACCCGAAGACCTGGATCGCAGCGGCGAGAACGAGATGCGCGACCGCGCCCAGCACGCCGCCCGTCACCAGGCTGTCCAGGAGCTCGTTGTGCGAGCGGTCCGGCACCCGCGTGTAGAAAGTCGAGACCCCGTAATCCGAAACGTCGGGGTTGCGCCGCTCGAGCCGCGCGAACTCGGCGTCGTAGACCGCGCCGAAGGCGGCCTGCAACGTCTCGGGGCCGTAGCCGATCAGCGGGCGCAGCGCGCCTCGAGGGTCCTCGCCCACGGGCAGGGGCAAAGGTGGCCTCGGCCACGCCAGCGCCACGGCGCCTTCCCAGACCCGCACACGGGCGCGGTCGCCAGGGTTGTACGCGCCCTGCGTGTCGAGGATGTGGCCGAGGCGGCCCAGCAGCCGCGTCTGCCGCGCCCGCTCCAGCGGGCCTCCGGGAATGTTCAGCACGACCACGAAGGCCAGGCCCGCCGCGCCCAGCGCCAGTGCCGCGGCGGCCAGCCTGCGTCGCCGTCCGAGCGCGGCGCCGAGCAGGGCGAAGGCCACGAGCCCGGCGGCGCCGCCCAGCCAGGGGCCGCGGCTACCGGTCAGCGCAAGCACCGTGAGCTGGAGAAGGGCGGCCGAGCCGTAGAGCGCCAGGCGCAGGCGCCGCCACCACACACCGGCGGGCGTCGGCCGCCCGCGCCACTCGAGGAGCGCGGCCAGCGTCACGGGAAGGACCAGGATCAGGTACGACCCCGCGAAGATCGGGTTCCCCACGGTGGTCGACACGCGCCACTGCTCATACGTGAGCTTCCAGTCGATCGGGTCCAGGCCCACCGCCTGAACGATCCCGTAAAGCGTGACGGGAACGCTGCCCGCCACGACGGCATCCATCACGCGGTCGAGCTGCTCGCGCCGGCGCAGCCGCGCGGCCAGCGCGGTGAAGACGACGAGGTACGCCGCCAGCGTGACCAGGCCCTCGCCCCGCACGTACGAGCCCCAGAGGCTGAGGCGGGGCGCCACGGAGAGGGCCGTGCTGACGGCGGCCGCGCCGAGATAGAGCAGGACGGGCGCGACAAGAGGCGCCCCCGCCGGCCAGCGCCAGCGCTTCCAGGCCTCGAGCGCCCGCACCAGGCCCGCCGCCGCCATGAGCAGCGCGAGCAGGCGCACCACCATGGCCTTGTCCGGCTCGAACGGGTGGCGCGAGTAGACGTCGAAGAAGGCGGGGACGACGAGGAGGGCCAGCAGCCAGCCGGCCTCGAGGAGGCCGTCCGCGAAGCGGGCGGCTCCCGTCTCCTCCGCCGGGGACCCACGCAAAGCACGCGGAGGATATCACCCCCGCTGGATCCTGCGCCGGGACGTGCTAACCTTACCGGCCCGGAGAAAGACGAGCCCCAGGTGCCTCGATGTCCCGCCCCGTGAGCGAAGGACCGCTGTCCCTGCCCCCCGATCGCGCCCGCCTGTCCGGCAGCGTGGCCGCCGAGCCCGTGCCGTGGGAGCGCCGGGCGGCGCCGCGCGACCCGGCGCTCGTGGGCCGCGCCCTCTTCCACGCGGCGTCCAAGCTGCGCACCAGCCGGTGGTGGCCCATCGACGCCACCGCGGCGGCGGCCTGCATGCTGCTCGCGCACCGCCTCTCGCCGGTGTTCCAGGGCGACCCGCTCGGGCCCGAGCCGCTGCGCGCGGCCTTCATCTACGCGTCGGCCTTCGTGCTCCTGGCCTATACCGTCGGCCTCTACGACTGGGACGTCCTGGCCCGCAGCCGCATGACGCTGGTCCTGCGCGGGCTGCTGTGCGCGGTGGTGGCGGCCACGGTCACGGTCGTCGCCTTCTACGTCGTGTACTACCGGCCCATCGGCCGCTGGGTGGTGGGCGGCGCCGTCGCCCTCACGGTGCCGCTCGTGCTGGGCCCGCACATCTACGTGCTGGTCCAGCTCCAGCGCCGGCGGCGCCGCGTGCTCTTCATCGGCCGGAGCCCGCTGATGGACCGGATGACCCGGGCCTTCGAGCAGGCCTCGCGGCCGCTCTGCCAGGTGGTGGGGCGCTGGACCCCGGACGATGCGCACCGCGGGAACGGGGACGACCTCGTGGAGCTGGCCCGCTCCCGCGGCGTGGACGAGATCGTCCTGCCCACGTCCCCGAGCAACGTGCAGGGCGCCCTGCTCCCCGCCCTGCGCTGCCTGCCCCTCGGCTGCCGCGTGCGTTCCGAGGCCGACTTCCACGAGGACATGTTCCGCGCGGTGCCCGTGGCCGAGGTCTCCCCGGAGTGGATGCTGAGCCGGGGGTGGGACGCCTCCGACCACCTGACCGAGGCGGTGAAGCGGTTGGGCGACGTGGCGCTGGCGTTCGCTCTGCTGGTCCTCACCTCACCCCTGCAGCTGCTGCTGGCGCTCCTCGTCAAGCTCTCGGGCCCGGGCCCGGCCTTCTACAGGCAGACGCGGGTCGGGCATTACGGCCGCACGTTCCGCATGCTCAAGCTGCGCACCATGCGCGTGGACGCGGAGGCCGGCGAGCCGCGGTGGGCCCAGGGCGACGACCCGCGGCAGACGCGCCTGGGCCGCGTCCTCCGCCGCACGCGCCTGGACGAGCTGCCCCAGCTGCTCAACATCCTCCTGGGCGAGATGTCGTTCGTGGGACCGCGGCCCGAGCGCCCGGAGTTCGTAGCCACCCTCGAGAAGGCCATCCCGTTCTACGCGTGGCGCCACGCGGTGCGCCCGGGGCTCACGGGCTGGGCGCAGATCAACTACCCCTACGGCTCGAGCGTGGAGGACGCGGTGCGCAAGCTCGAGTACGACCTCTACTACATCCGGAACTTCTCGCTGGCCACCGACCTCTTCATCGTCCTGCGGACCGTGGCCGCGGCCATGCGGGGCGCCCGCTAGCCCCGGGTGGCCGCAAAGCGCCTGTCCCTCGTGATCCCCACCCGGGACACCCGCGACATCACGCTGCGCTGCCTGGAAAAGGCGGCGCCGCTCATCGCGCAAGGGGCCGAGCTCGTGGTGGTGGACGACGGCAGCCGCGACGGGACGGCCGAGGCCGTGCGCGAGCGATTTCCCGGGGCGAAGGTGCTGGTGAACGCGGAGGCGCGCCGCTTCGGGGCCTCCGCCAACCGCGGCCTGGCCGAGGCGGGGGGCGAGATACTGCTGCTCCTCAACAGCGACACCGAGGTGGACGCACCGACGGTGGCGGCGATGGCCGCGGCCTTCGATCGCGAGCCGCGGCTGGGGGCCGCGGGGGCGGAGCTGCGCAACGCCGACGGCAGCCCCCAGTGGAGCGCGGGGGTCGCGCCCACCCGGCCGTGGCTCTTCGCGATGGCCACCGGCGTGCCCGCGCTGCTCGGGTCGTGGCCCGGCTACCGCCGCCTGCGCCCGGTGGGGAGCGCGGAGCGCGCGCGCGTGGACTGGGTGAGCGGCGCCGCGCTGGCCATCCGGCGCTCGGCGTGGGCGGAGGTCGGGCCCTTCGACGAGAGCTACGGGTTCTACGGCCAGGACGTGGACTTCTGCCTGCGCCTGCGGGACGCCGGCTGGGCGGTGCGCATCGTCCCCGGCTGGCTCGTGACCCACCTGGGCGGAGCCACCATCGGGTCGCGCGAGGGCGCCGCCGGCGGCCGCCACCCCGGGCTGCTCTGGACGGACTTCCTGCGGCTCGGGGAGAAGCGCCACGGCCCGGGATGGGCGAAGAGCGCCGCCCGCCTCATGCGCTGGGGCGCCAGCCTCCGCCTCGCCGGGCGGGCGCTGCTGGCTCCCTTCGTCGCGCGTTCCCGGCGCGCCGGCTTCGACGCCGAGACCGAGGCCCACCGCCGCGCGCGCGCCGCGGTGGCCGGCTGGTCGCCCGGCGCCGCCCGCGCGACGGGCGGGCTGGGTTACCCTTCCCCCGGCACGCGGCGGCGATGACGAGGCTCTACGAGCACGGCGACCTCATCTGGTTCCTGGTGATGCGGGACCTCCGCGTCCGCTACCGCCGCTCCACCCTCGGGCTGCTCTGGACCATGCTGCAGCCGCTGATCATGATGCTCGTGCTGCACGTGGTCTTCAGCCACGTCTTCCGCTTCGAGCTGTACCGGTACCCCGTCTACGCCCTGGCCGGTATCCTCTTCTGGAACTTCTTCCAGCAGAGCATCGTGGCCTCCATGAACAGCCTGCGGGGCAACGCGGGCATCCTCCAGAAGCTGCCCGTGCCCAAGGCGGTCTTCCCCGTGGCCACCGTGATCTCGGGGGTCGTGAACCTCTGCCTGGCCCTCGTCCCCCTCTTCGCGATCCTGATCGCCACGGGGCACCCGCTGGAGCCCGCGCTGCTGTTCCTGCCCGTCTCGATCATCCTGGCCGCCCTCTTCACGCTGGGGGCCGGCCTCCTGCTCTCGCCCCTGGCCGTCTTCTTCAGCGACGTCGTGGAGCTGGTGGGCGTGGTGCTCATGCTGCTCATGTACCTGACCCCGATCTTCTACCCCATGGCGATCGTGCCCGAGCAGTACCGGTGGCTGGTGCGGTTCAACCCCATCCGCTCCGTCCTGGAGGTGTTCCGCGACCCGATCTACTACGGCAAGATCCCGCCCCTGCCCCACCTGGGCGTGACCGTCGTCATCGCGCTCATGGCGCTGCTCATCGGGGCCCTGGCCTTCCGCAGGAGCAGCGACCGCATCCCCTTCTACATCTGACGATGCCCGCCTTGACCATGCCGCGCCCCGTCATCGAGCTGCAGGACGTCTCGCTCTGCTACCGCCTGGCCAAGCAGAGGATCCCGTCCTTCAAGGAGTACGCGCTGCACTGGATGCGGGGCGCGCTCACCTACGAGCAGCTGTGGGCGCTGCGCGGCGTCAACCTCAAGGTGGAGCGGGGAGAGAGCCTGGGCATCGTGGGCCGCAACGGCGCGGGCAAGAGCACGCTGCTCAAGGTGATCTCGCGCGTCCTCCCGGCCACCACGGGCCGGGTGGCCGTCCGCGGCCGGGTGGCGCCCATCCTGGAGCTGGGAACGGGGTTCGACTACGAGCTGACGGGGCAGGAGAACGTCTTCCTCAACGCGCTCCTCCTCGGCCACAGCCGCCGGGAGATCGAGCAACGCTTCGACGCCATCCATGAGTTCAGCGGCCTGGGGGACTTCATCCGCTCCCCCATCCGGAACTATTCCTCGGGCATGCTCGCGCGCCTGGCATTCTCGATCCTGACCGCCTGGACGCCGGAGGTCCTGGTCCTCGACGAGTCGCTGGCCGTGGGCGACGTCCATTTCGTGAAGAAGTGCGAGGAGCGGATCGACCTGCTGCGTGGGCAGGGCACGACCCTCCTGCTCGTCTCCCACCTCGCGGAGGCGGTACGGGCGCACTGCCACCGCTGCGTCTGGCTGGACGGCGGCCGCATCCGCGCCGACGGGAGGCCGGACGAGATCCTCGCCCTCTACGAGGGCGGCGAGGCCACCATCGGGGTGGGGTCGAGCGGGACTACGGTCTCGGCGTAGGCCGGGCTCGGCACTCCTCGTACAGGCTGGCCAGATCCGACGCGATGCGAGCGGGGAGGTGCCGGGCCGCGAGGCTCTCGCGTCCCGCGGCCGCGAGCGAGGAGCCGAGCCCGGGATCCCCGCTCAAGCGCCGCAGCGCGGCCACGAATTCGGCGGCGGTGCGGGCGAGCAGCAATTGGCGCCCGTCCTCCGCATCGAGGCCAAGGGCGGCGGCGGGAGTCGCCACCACCGGCACGCCTCGCGCCCAGGCCTCCAGGATCTTCATGCGGACACCCGATCCGTAGGGCAGGGGCACGACCAGCGTGGCTCCCGCGGCGAAGGCCTCGCGGCTGTCGGCGGGCGCGGGATGGCGGACCACCCCGCTTTCGCCGACGGCCGCGCCGACGGCATCTCCGAAGACGTGCAGGGCGGCGGCGGGCAGCGCCCCGGAGACCTGCGGCCACACGGTTCGCACGAACCACGCCGCTCCCTGCTGGTTGGGCAGCCAGCCGCCGCTGCCGACCAGGACGACCGCGGGCGCGCCCGGTAGCGGGCTCTCCGTCGCGGGGAGGGAGGAGGGAAACGGGGCCGCGACGTGGTGGACCTTCTCCGGTGTTCCCGAGAGCACACGGAGGCGGTCGGCGTCGCGGGCGGTCAGGGCAACTGTAGCGGCCGTCCTGCGCACCGCCTCACCTTCGAAGCGCGCCATGCGGCCCGCTTCGAGCCGCGCGAGAACGCCCAGGACCGGCCGGCCCACGGCCGAGGCCGCCCAGAGGTCGGCCTCGACGTTCTGGGCGCGGAGGACCACCGGCACGCCGCGATCGAGCGCATCCTGGCACTGCGCCAGGGCCTGCGGCTGCTCGGCGTGGACGACGTCGAAGGCTCGGGCGGCCAGGAGCTGCGCCACCCGCTCGCGCACGGCGTCCAGCGTGTGACGGGCGACGGACAGCGGCCGACGGCGCGCCACCGAGGCCAGCGCCGTCCCCGCGAACGCCCGAGGCCGAGACTCCAACAGGACCGGCTCGCACCACTCGCGCAGGCCGTCCGCGGCGCGCGCGGCGTCCTCGCGCGAGGGATCGAAGGGAGCCACCAGCGTCAGGTCGTGCCCCGCCTCGGCCAGCGCCTGGAGCGTCGTGGCGGCGACCAGGCGGCCGCCGTCGATCGGGGGCCACGGCGTCTTGGTGCCCACCCACAGGATTCGCATGGGATCGATGGGCGAAGGCCGCCGCGCCCGGAGGAAGTATAGTTTCGGGAGACAGGCGAAACGAGCACGGAAGTCCTCTATGCCCGCCGGTGACCGCGACCTCCCCTTTCCCCCCGACGAGATGCTGCGCCTCGTCGGACACGACGACGTCACGGACTTCGACAATCCCGGCGGCGGTCTGGTGCTCCGAGGGGTGCCGGCGGAGGCCTACGATGCCGTGTTGGACTTCGGATGCGGTTGCGGTCGGCTTGCCCGCCAGCTCATCCAGCAGCGCCCGCAGCCGCGCGCCTATCTCGGCATCGACGTTCACCGCGGGATGATCCAGTGGTGCCAGCGCAATCTTGCCCCGCACGCCCCCGGCTTCCGCTTCGAGCACCACGACGTCTTGAACCGCTCCTTCAATCCCCAGGGACCGCACGCAATGGCCGACTTTCCCGTCGAGGCGCGGTCGGTCTCGCTGGTCAGCGCGTGGTCCGTGTTCACGCATCTCGTCGAAGCCCACACGCGGCACTACCTCGCCGAGGTGGAGCGCGTCCTTCGGGAGGACGGCTACTTCCATTCCACGTGGTTCCTCTTCGACAAGGGCGGCTTCCCGATGATGCAGGACTTTCAGAACGCGCTCTACATCAACGACGTCGACGCTACCAACGCCGTCATCTTCGATCGCGGCTGGCTGCTGGCGACGGCCGCCGGCCTGGGGTTGAAGGTGGTGGCGGCGACGCCGCCCAAGCGCCGCGGCTACCAGTGGGTCCTGCTCATGACCCGCCGCTCCCATCCACGTCCCGAGATCGTGTTGCCCGATGACGAAGCCGCGCCGGGCCTCGCGCGCCCGCCGCTCATGCCCAAGGATGCCGACAAGATCGGCCTCTAGGACGGGCGTCCGACCCTGCCGGCCGGGCTAGAATGGGCGGCCTATGCCTGTCGATCTGCAAGACATCCGCGACCGCGTCGCCCGTCATCCGAACTGGTATCACCGGATCGAGCTGGCCCCCGGCCTGGTAACGCCGGGAGTGCACGACTCTCCGTCTGGGCTCCGGATGTTGGATGCCCTGGGCCTCCCCCGCGACTGCTCCGGCCTGCGCGTGCTGGACGTCGGCTGCCGCGACGGCTTCTTCGCCTTCGAGCTGGAGCGCCGGAAGGCCACGGTGGTGGGCCTCGACTACGCGGACCCGACGGTCACCGGCTTCTCCATCGCCGCGGAGGCGCTCGGCAGCAGGGTGGAGTACCGGGTGGGCAACATCTACGACGTGAGCCCGGAGCGACACGGCCTGTTCGACCTGGTCCTGTTCCTGGGCGTGCTCTACCACCTGCGCAACCCTATCCTGGCCCTGGACCGCTTGCGGACCGTCACGATGCCAGGTGCGCTCGTGTTCGTGGAGACGCAGATCTGCACCGAGGCCGCGGTCCAGGGCCTGGGACTGCCGCTGTGGCAGTTCTTTCCGCGCGACAGCCTGCACGGCGATGCGACCAACAAATGGGCCCCCAACCTGCCGGGCCTCGAGCGCGTGCTCGAGGAATGCCAGTTCGAGATCCTCCAGGTCGTCAGCGTGAGCGACCGTGCCGCGGTGCGGGCGCGGAGCGTCGCTGACAACCGGCTCGAGTACTACCGGAAGATGGACGCAGAGGCGGGAAGCTGGGGCCGCGGCGGCCGGCCGGCGGATTGAGGCCGACCCTCGACTATCGGACGGGCCGGGCCGACGTCCCGCCGGATCGACCGAAGGGACCGGTCGACGTCATCGTCCCCGTCCACGGCGCCCCCGACTTTTTCCGGCGCTGCCTGGCCAGCCTGCTCGCGCACACCGACCTCCGCCGCCATCGGCTGGTGGTGGTGCTGGACGGACCGGGTCAGGACGAAGCCCGCCAGGCGCTGGGCCAGGCTCCGGCGACCGCGACCGTCCTCGTCCTCGAGAACCCGCGGCGGCTGGGGTTCGTGGCCAGCGTCAACAAGGGGATGGCGGCGTCGGACCGCGACGTGGTGCTGCTGAACAGCGACACCGAGGTGACGGCCGGCTGGCTGGAGAAGCTCGTGGCCGCCGCCTACTCCGACACCGCGGTCGCCACCGTCACCCCGTTCTCGAACAACGCCACGCTCTGCTCCCTCCCGCGGTCCTTCGCGGCCAACGCCCTTCCCGCCGGCCTCGACGTGGACGGCTTCGGGCGCATCGTGGAGCAGCGCTCGCGGCGCGAGTACCCGCGGATCCCCACCGGAGTCGGCGTGTGCCTGTACATCAAGCGCAAGGTCCTGGACGCCGTGGGGGCCTTCGACGAGGCCCGCTTCGGCCTGGGCTACGGCGAGGAGAACGACTTCTGCCTGCGCGCGCTCCAGGCCGGATTCGTCCACGTCCTCGACGACGCCACCTTCGTCTACCACGCGGGGCAGCGGAGCTTCGGCGCCGGCAGCGGCCCCCGGGTGCGCCGGGCCCAACGCGTCCTGCGGCGCCTGCACCCCGCCTACCTGCCGACCGTCGCGGCCTTCATGCGCGAGGACCCGCTGCGCGCCGCGCGTGACCGGGTGGCGGAGGGCCTGCGCCCGCCGCGGCGCCCGCTCGCCCCGGGCCTTCCCGGAAGCGTCGTCCACGTGGTCCACGGCTGGCCGCCCTGGAACTCCGCGGGGACCGAGGTCTACGCGCGGGGCCTCGCGCTGCGCCAGGCCCGCGACCGCGAGGTGGGCGTGCTCGCGCGCATCCCGGATCCAGCCCGCGCGCCGGGCGAGGCCACGGAGCTCGTGGACGGCGGCGCGCGCGTGCGGCTCCTCGTGAACAACTTCACGCAGCGGGATCCGTTGTCCCGCAACGCGCTGCGCGACGCGCGGTTGCAGGCCGACTTCGCCCGCTTCCTGGACGAGCAGCGCCCGGCGCTCGTCCACGTCCACCACCTGGCCGGGCTCGCCGCCGGGCTCGTGGGCGCCGTCCTCGCCCGCCGCCTGCCCTTCGTCTTCCAGGTCCAGGACTGGTGGCAGCCCTGCGCCCGCGCCAACCTCCTCCTGCCCAGCCGCGAGCTCTGCGCCGGGCCCGCGGCCGGGAAGTGCGCGCGCTGCCTGCCGCTCACCGGCCTGCCCCCCGCCGCGCTCACCAACCGCGCGCTCTATCGCTGGCGATCGCGCGTCCTGCGGCGGGCGCTGCAGGCCGCCGACGCGGTGGTGATGGGCTCCCGCTTCATCGCCGACAGCTACCGCGAGCTCGGGTGGCTGCCGGAGCGGGCGCGCGTCATCCCCTACGGCGTGGAGGCCGCGGGGACGAGGCAGGCCAGGCGCCCGCCTTCGCTCCCCCTGCGCTTCGCCGTGATCGGCTCGGTGATGCCGCACAAGGGGATCCACGTGGCGGTCGAGGCCTTCCGCGGCCTGGGCGCCGAGAGGGCCACCCTCGACGTGTGGGGCGATGCCGCGATCCTGCCGGAGTACACGCGCGAGCTCCAGGCCGCGGCGTCGCCCGCCGTGCGCTTCCGGGGCCGCTTCGCCGAAGAGGAGAAGCACGCGGTCTACGGCGCGATGGACGTCCTGGTGGTGCCTTCGCTGGGGCTGGAGAGCTTCGGCCTCGTGGTCCACGAGGCCCTGGACCGCGGCGTGCCCGTGCTGGCGAGCCGCCGCGGGGCGCTCGTGGAGGCGCTGGGCGAGGAGGAGCGCGGGGCGCTCTTCGCGCCCGGGCGCGCGGACGAGCTGCGGGCGCTGGTGGAGCGGCTGTGCGCGGGGCCCGAGGTCGTGGCCCGCTGGTCCGCCGCGGCCTCGCGCGCCACCGTGAAGACGATGGACGCGCATGCCCTCGAGATCGACGGCGTCTATCGCGACGTGCTCGCGGGCAGAGCGGGGCGATGAGCCGCCTCGCGCACGACGTCCGCACCGGCTGGCGCGTCCTCCGCGCCGAGGGGCTGCGCGCGGCGGTGGACCGCGCCCGCGACCGGCTCGACGAGCGCCGCGAGCGGCGGGGGGCGGCGGCCGCGGCGCCCGGGGACCTCGGCCGCGCCCCCGTGCTGAACGTACTGGCCATGCCGCCGTCGCCCCGTCTGGGAGGCGTGCCCACGCAGCTCCGCAACCGCCTGGCGTTCGAGCGCCAGGAGCGGCCGTGCGCGGTCCTCCATCCCCAGGGCGGCGGCTGGCGGCTCCACCATCGCCATCGCTCCGAGTCGCGGGCCCTCGACCTGGACGGCGCCGGCTTCGAGGACGCGGTCCGGCGGGCGATGCGCGAGACCGGTGCCATGGCCGTGCACGCCGAAGGGGTGGCCGGCCTTCCCATCGAGGGCCTCCTCGCGCTGGCCCGCGAAGGCGCGCGGCTCCTGGTCTCGATCCACGATTTCGCCGCCTTCTGCCGGCGGCCGCATCTCGTCGAGCGGCCCGCGGACCGCTTCTGCGGGTATTGCCGCGACCTCGACCGCTGCCACGCCTGCCTCCGCCACGACTTCGACGTGGACGCGGGCTTCCAGGCGCGCTACCGCGAGAGGGGCGCGGAGCTGCTGCGCGCGGCCGAAGCGGTGGTGTTCCCCTCCCGCTTCCTCCGCGAGGCCCACCGCGGACTGTTCCCGGGCCTCGAGCCGGCCCGCCAGCACGTGATCGAGCCCGGCACTCCCCCGCTCGACGACGCGCCCGGACGCGCAGGGGCTTCCGCCCCCCGCGTCCGCGCCGTGCGGCACGTGGCCTGGGTCGGCGCGGTGCAGGTCCACAAGGGCGCGCTCGTCTTCGAGCAGGTCGTGAGGCAGCTCCAGGCGGACGCGCTGCCGCTGCGCTGGACGGCGCTGGGCGGCGGTGACGCCTCTCTCCTCGCCCGCTTCCGCGCGCTGCCCCGCGTGGCGGTGCGCGGCTACTGGCGGGCGGGCTCGCTGCCGGTCGTGCTCCGCCACCTCGGCGCGGACCTTGCCCTGCTGCTCTCCACGTGGCCCGAGGCCTACGGCCTGACGCTCGACGAGTGCTGGCGGGCCGGGGTGCCCGCCGTGGCCTTCGACCACGGGGCGATGGCGGACCGGGTCCGGCGCCTGGGCGGTGGGCTGCTGGTCCCCCCCGCGGAGGGTGCGGAAGGCGTGGCGCGCGCGATCCGCCAGGCGGTGGCGGGGCCGGCACCCGCGGCGCCCGCGGCGCAGCTCCTCCCGGATCCCCGGCAGGCCGCCGCGGCCCATCTCGAGCTGTACCGCGCCCTGGGTCTCATGGCGGCGGGCTCCGCGTAGAATCGGGCCAGCGGAGGGAAGGAGCCCGCGACCCGAGTGCCCGACAACGCGTACGGACGGGAGCTGACGCCCGAGGAGATCGCCGCCGGTGTCCACCGCGACATGGTCGGCGGCATGTGGGAAGAGGTGGGCCGCCTCCAGCTCGACTTCCTGCAGCGCGAGGGCCTGGCCCCGGGGTCGACGCTCCTGGACGTCGGCTGCGGCTGCCTTCGCGCCGGCGTCCACTTCGTGCGATTCCTCGAGCCCGGCCGCTACTACGGGATCGACGTGAACGCCTCGCTCGTCCGTGCGGGGCTGGAGCACGAGCTGCCGCGGGCCGGCCTGGCCGGCCGGCTGCCCCCGGATCACCTGCTGGTGAACGGGGCCTTCGAGGGACGGCGCTTCGGCGTCGCGTTCGATTACGCCCTCGCGCAATCCGTCTTCACGCACCTGCCGGCGGCGCAGATCGCGGGCGCCTTGCGCGAGCTGGCCCGCTGCGTCCGCCCGGGCGGCCGCCTCTACGCCACCTTCTTCGAGTGCGCGGGCAGGCAGGTGCCGGAGAGCCTCGTGCACGAGCCGGGCGGCGTCACCAGCTTCCGGGATCGCGATCCCTTCCACTATCGCTTCCGCGACCTGGCCGCGTCGTGCGCCGGCCTGCCCTGGAACCCCTTGTACCTGGGCGGGTGGGGGCATCCCCGCGACCAGCGGATGATCCGTTTCGAGCGGACGCGGGAGTAGGGACTGGTCTCCCAGACCGAGACCGGGACGCGCGCGCCTCGCGCCGCCGTGGCCGCCGCCGCGCTGGCCCTCGCGCTCCAGGCCCTGCTGTTCCTCATCGACATGTGGCCGGCCCCGCGCGCGCTGTGGGGCGACGAGGTCATGTACGCCGACCTCGCGCGCCGCCTGGCGGCGGGCGAGGACGCCCAGATCGATTTCCTGTGGCCTCCGGCGTACCCGCGGTTCCTGGCCGGGCTGCTCGTGCTCGGGGGCGGCTCCTTCCTCCTCGCTCGCTGCGTCCAGGTCGCGCTGCTCGCGCTCTCCGCCCTCCTCCTCCGGGACCTGGGCCTGCGCCTCCTCGGGTGGCCGCTGGCCGCGGACGTCGCCGCGGCCCTGCTCGTCCTCGACCCCCAGGTCGCCGCCTTCGCGCACTTCCTGTGGCCGGAGATCCTGCACGTCTTCCTCTTCCTCTGCGCGCTCTGGATCCTCGTGGCCCGCGGCGACCGGCCTCCATGGCTCGCCGTCACCGGTGTCGTGCTGGGACTCGCCCTGCTGACCAAGAGCCTGCTGGGCCCCTTCCTGCCGGTGCTCCTGCTGCCC
>Ga0214472_10000968_pt1 | contig 33743 bp, 36 predicted proteins | sample RVTome_6_FD_207662 | JGI IMG/M metagenome (GOLD analysis project Ga0214472, IMG submission 207662) | Soil microbial communities from uranium-contaminated site in the Upper Colorado River Basin, Wyoming, United States - RVT140D175 | ecosystem: Environmental > Terrestrial > Soil > Contaminated >...
TGGGGTTGTCCGACCACCTCGAAGCCGTTGGCGGTGCGACGCAGGATCACTGCGTCGAAGGTGCCGCCGCCCAGGTCGTACACGGCGACGGTCTCGCCCCCCGCCATCCGCTCCGCCGAGGCGTACCAGTGGGCGGCCGCCTCCGGCTCCGTCATCGTGGTGGTGGTCGCATCGTCGAGGCCGGCCAGTCGAATCGCATCCCTCAACAGGTCGATCTTGTACGGGCCCCAGTTGGCGGGGTGGGTGACCGTCACCGCCTGCGGTGGCTCCCCCTGGGTCTCGGAGACCCGGGCCACCACCCATGACAGCACGTGGGCGAGGATCGATTGCGGGGAGTGGGCGCGGCCGTCCACCACCACGGGGGCTGTGTCGCCGATGCGGCGCTTGACGTGGCGGGCCAGGCTGGCCGGCGCGGTGCCCGACTTTCGCTCGGCGGCGCGGCCAACGACGGGGTCCCCGTCGCCGGGCAGTGCCACCACGGTCGGGATGGCCGTGGCCCTGTGATCGAGGGCGACGATCTCGGCCTTCCCGTCGTGGAAGACGGCGGCCGCCGTCCACGTCGTGCCGACGTCCATGCCAAGTTGATAGGGCATCGCGCCGAGCCTAGGTCAGCCCCAGGATGTCTTCCGGACGGACCGGGGTGCGGGTGAGGTCCTTCCCGGTGGCGTTGCGGATGGCGGCGACGACGGCGGCGGTGGACGAGATGGTGGGGGGCTCACCGACGCCCTTCGCCCCGAACGGCCCCCAGTGGTCGGGCTCCTCGATCAGGACCGCCTCCACGTCGGGGGCGTCCATGAACGTGGGCAGCAGGTAGTCGGTGAAGGAGGCGTTCAGCACCTTGCCGCGGCGCAGGATCATCTCCTCCATGATCGCCAGGCCCACCCCCTGCATGATCCCGCCCTCGATCTGGCCCAGCACCGACGCCGGGTTGAGGGCCTTCCCGACGTCCTGAGCGGTGTCGATCTGGACCACCCGCACCAGGCCGAGCTCCGGGTCGACGTCGACCACGGCGCGGTGGGCGGCGACGGCGAACCCGGCGTGGACGTTCCCCTGGCCCTTCTCGTCGGGCGGCTCGGTGGGCGGATGGCGGAACCGCTCCAGGTGCTCGATCGGCCCGTCGGCGAGCAGTTCGGCGAGCGAGGCGACCAACTCGCCGTCCCGCCAGGCGCCGGCGTCGTCGAGGCGGTCCGCCCCGGCGCGGCGCAGTGCCTCGTCGCGCACCGCCTCGCAGGCGCCCAGGGCGGCGCCCCCCGTCATCTGGGTCTGGCGCGACGCTGAGGACGACCCGGCGGACCCGATCTCCGACGTGTTGTCCCAGATGACGGCAACGCTCTCGATCCCGGTGGTGGAGCGCCCGATCTGGGAGAGGATGGTGACCAGCCCCTGGCCCACCTCGGCGGCGGCGGTGTGGATCTCGAGGCCGTCCGGGGTGATGACAGCGCGGGCCTCGGAGTAGTCGTCGAAGCCCTCCGAGAAGGCGAGGTTCTTGATGCCGACGGCGAACCCGATGCCGCGGCGCACCGCCGGACGGGGGGTGGTGAGCCCGGTGCCGCCCGGGAGGCGGCGCGGGTCGTCGCCGCTCTCCTCGTCGGGGAGCGGCATGGCGCGCAGCGTCTCGACCACCTCGCGGACCGGGAGCGAGCCCTCGATGATCTGGCCGGTCGTCGACAGCGGGTCGCCCGCCGCCAGCAGGTTGTGGAGGCGCAACTCGACGGGGTCCATGCCCACCGCCTCGGCGAGACGATCCATCTGCGCCTCGTATGCGAAGCACGCCTGCACGGCGCCGAAGCCGCGCATCGCCCCGCACGACGGGTTGTTGGTCTTGGCGGCGACGCCGTCGACCCGTACCGAGTCGCACCGGTAGGGGCCGATTGCGAAGAAGCAGGCATTGGCGAGGACGGCTGCGCTGGTGGAGGTGTAGGCACCCCCGTCCAAGACGATCTTCGCCTTCACCCTCCGGAGCGTGCCGTCGCGGTCGGCCTCGTGGCGATACCAGAGGCGGGCCGGGTGGCGGTGGACGTGCCCCACGAACGACTCGGCGCGGTCGTACACCATCTTCACCGGGCGCCCGGTGTGGAGGGCGAGCATGCAGAGGTGGATCTGGAGGCTCACGTCCTCCCGCGCCCCGAAGGCGCCGCCGATGCCCGCCATGTGGAGGCGCACCTGCTCGGGCCGCAGCCCGAGCGCCTCCACCACCTGCTCGTGGTCGACGTGCAGCCACTGGGTGGAGATGTGGAGGTCGATGCCGCCCTCGCCGTCGGGGATGGCGAGGCCCGACTCGGTGCCGAGCGGGGCCTGGTCCTGCATTCCCACCTCGTAGTAGCCCTCGACCACCACCTCGCCGGTGGCGTCCTGGTCGCCGCGCTCGATCTCGATGACCCGGAACGTGGACCCGAGCCGCTCGGCCTCCTCGGGGTCGACGAGCGGCTCCAGCTCCTCGTACTCCACCTTCACGGCTGCGGCGGCGAGGCGTGCCGCCTCGGCGCCCTCGGCGGCGACCACCGCCACCGGCTCGCCCCAGTAGCGGACCTCGCCGTCCGCCAGGACGGGTGTGTCGCGGTGCTCGAGGCCGAACAGCCGCGCACCGGGTACGTCGTCGATGGTGAGCACGGCGTGGACGCCGGGCAGGGTGAGTGCCCCGGCGATGTCCACGGAGACGATGCGGGCCCGCGCATGGGGGCTGCGCACGGTGGCGCCCCACAGCATGCCGTCGGCCTGCATGTCCGAGGAGTAGGCGAACTCGCCCTTCACCTTGGGCGGACCGTCGGGCCGGTGGGTCGAGGCGCCGATGCCGTCCCTCACGTCGGGCCGGGTGGTGAGGGTGCCGATGGTCATCGCCCGGCCAGTCGCTCGAGCGCCCGGACGATGGCCCCGTAACCGGTGCAGCGGCACACGTTGCCCGCCAGCGCCTCCTTGATGTCGTCGGTGGAGGCGTCGGGCCGCTCCTCGAGGAGGTGGGCGGCGGCCACGACGATGCCCGGGGTGCAGAAGCCGCATTGCACGCCGCCGGCCTCGATCATCGCCTCCTGCACCCGGTGCAGCATCTCGCCGTCGGCGACGCCCTCCACGGTGGTGATGGCGCTGCCCTCGCAGTCGACGGTCATCACCAGGCAGGCGCACACCAGCTCGCCGTCGAGGATCACCGAGCACGACCCGCACTCGCCCTGTTCGCACGCGTTCTTCGATCCCGGGAGGCTGAGCCGCTCGCGGAGGGTGAACAGCAGGCTCTCGGGGCCGACCGGGTCGGCCGCCATCGGCTCGCCGTTGATCGTGAGGCGGATCATGCGATGCGCTCCAGCAGGCGGCGGGCCAGCACGCCCGAGGCGTGGCGGCGGTAGGCCTCGGTGCTGCGGTGGTCGGTGATGGGGGAGACCTCCTCCGCCACGAGGCGCTGCACCTCGGCGAGGGTGGACTCGCTCAGCGTCTGCTCGCTGGAGGCGACCTCCTCGGCGCGGCGCGGCCGGACCGGGGTGGGGCCGACCGATCCGAGGGCGATGGTGGTGGCGCCGTCCTCGTCGCGAAAGACGCAGCACGATGCGATCGAGATGACCATGGCGTTGCGGATCCCGATCTTGGCGAACGCCTGCCGCTCGGGGATCCGCTCGGGGAGGCGGGCGCCCATGATGATCTCGCCCGGCGCGAGGGCGGTGCGCTTCACGCCGGTGATGAAGTCGTCCCACCGCAGCGTGCGCTCACCTCGTGTGGAGCGCAGCACCACCTCGGCGTCGAGGGCGGCGAGGACCGGGAGGGCGTCGCCGGCGGGGGAGGCGGTGCCGAGGTTGCCGCCGAGGGTCCCGGCGTTGCGGATCTGCGGGGATCCCACGGTGCGGGCCGCCTCGGCGAGGGCCTTCACCGGGCCGTGCTCCATCCGGGTGTAGGTGACCCCGGAGCCGATGAACCGCCCGTCCCACTCCTTCAGTTCCGAGATGCGGCGCACCCCGATCACGCTCGAGGGCCGCAGGGCGGCGTAGTTGACCTCGACCATGAGGTCGGTCCCGCCGGCGAGGATCGTGGCCTCGGGATCGGCGGCGAGCGCCTCCAGCGCGTCGTCCAGCGTCGTGGGGAGCACGGTGTCCATCGGATCAGAGAGGTTACGGGAATCCCGACCCGCAATTCGCAATTCGCAATTCGTCACGCCACGCAGGGGTTCTTGCGACACTGCTGGCATGCGCGACCCCGAGATGCAGACCGACCGGCTCGATCTGGTGCCGTTCTCCCGTGACGACGTGGACGAGTTCCTGCGGGTGTGGGGCGATCCCGAGGTGATCTGGTGGGGTCACGTCGTCGACCGGGAGGCCGCGGCGGAGGGGCTGAGACGCATGGTGGAGCGGATCGAGGCGATGCCGTCGGGGATGGGGTGGTGGTGGGCGGTGGTGCGCGACACCGGTGTCGTGGCGGGCGACGTCAACCTGCAGCCGTCGCCGCCCGAGTTCGACGAGGAACCCGAGATCGGGTGGCACTTTGCCGTGGACTCGCAGGGGTACGGCTACGCCACCGAAGGTGCCGCCGCCGTCGTGGACCGGGCGCGGGAGATCGGCCTCGACCTGGTGATCGCCACGATCGTGCCCATGAACACCCCGTCGGTTCGGGTGGCAGAGCGCCTCGCCATGACCCGGCGCCCCGGCACCATCGAACGCGGCGGCCTTGCCCACGGGGTGTGGGAGAAGAGGCTCGACGACGAAGAGCGAATGGCGAATGGCGAATAGCGAATAGCCGGAGCCCGTGAAAGCTGATCGTCGAGGCATTGGCAGACTTGCCTTGCCCTTTGCGAATAGCGAAGAGCGAATGGCGAATAGCCGGAACAGCCGATCGTTGGGGGGACGGCATTGGCACACTTGCCATTCCTGCCATTCGCCATTCGCCATTCCTGCCATTCGCCCTCTCGGAATGCCCACTAGGGCTTCGCGCGTTCATACCATCGAGACCACAACGACAAGGAGCGCACATCCATGGCCGTCTCTTCGACCATGCTCGAGCTCGGGACCAAGGCCCCCGACTTCAGCCTTCCCGACACCGTGAGCGACGACACCGTGAACCTCGGTGACTTCACCCAGGACGCCCTGCTCGTCATCTTCATGAGCAACCACTGTCCGTACGTCAAGCACGTGCAGCAGGGCCTGGCCGCTCTGCGCCGCGACTACGACGAGGGCGACGTCGCCATCGTCGGCATCTCCGCCAACGACGTCGAGAACTATCCCGACGACTCGCCCGCCGAGCTGGCGCGCATCGCCAAGGAGATGGGGTACGGCTTCCCGGTGCTCTACGACGAGAGCCAGGAGGTCGCCAAGGCCTACACGGCGGCGTGCACGCCCGACTTCTTCCTCTTCGACGCCGATCGCGCCCTGGTGTACCGCGGGCAGATGGACTCGAGCCGCCCCAAGTCGGGTGAGCCCGTGACCGGTGACGACCTGCGTGCCGCCCTCGACGCCCTGCTCGCCGGTGAGGAGATCCCGGCCGAGCAGCGGCCGAGCATCGGCTGCAGCATCAAGTGGAAGGAAGGCAACGCCCCGGCGTACGCCTCCTGAGCCGCCGGCACCCGATCGAGAGGCCCCCTGATCAGGGGGCCTCTCTCTGTGTACCCGGACCCCCTCCCTAGGGTCGGGGCGACCGCAGTCTTTCCCCGGAGGGGTTCCCATGATCGAGAGCGGCGACACCGTTCACGTCCACTACACCGGCATGCTCGACGACGGCACGGTGTTCGACAGCAGCCGCGAGCGCGATCCGCTCGCCTTCGAGATCGGCGCAGGCCAGGTGATCCCCGGTTTCGACGAGCACATCAAGGGCCTCGACGCCGGCGACACCGCCAAGTTCCGCCTCGAGCCCGATCAGGCCTACGGCGAGCGTCGCGACGACCTCGTCGCCGCCGTGCCCGCCGACAACGCCCCGGACGGGCTCTCCGAGGGCGACCAGGTGCAGCTGCAGGACGGCCGCCGCGTCACGGTCATCGAGGTCGCCGACGACGCCGTCACCATCGACGCCAACCACCCCCTCGCCGGGAAGGCCCTCACCTTCGACGTGGAAGTGGTGGAGGTGGCGTAAGCCCTGGTTTCTCCCCCCGGGGAGGGTGGAGAGCCCCGAAGGGGGGAGGGGGGCGCACCCGGTCGACGCGACCGGCTCCACGCGACCGCCTCTGGTTTCTCCCCCCCGGAGGGGGGAGTACCCCGCAGGGGGGAGGGGGGCGCACCCGGTCGACGCGACCGCCTCCACGCGACCGCGACCGCGACCGCCACCGCCACCGCGACGGTCAGAGTGGACAGCCCAGGTGACAGCGACAGCCACAGCCACAGCAGCAGCAGACCGAGGCCGGGGGGCGCTGCTCCCGTGGGACGCGACCGCCTCTTGGTTTCTCCCCCCGGGAGGGGGGGTACCCCGAAGGGGGGAGGGGCGCGCACCCGTTCGACGCGACCGCCTCTACGCGACCGCGACCGCCACCGCCTGGAGACGCGCTGCTCTGGCCCTCTGACTGACCGCTGTCGCTGTGGCTGTGGCTGTTGCTGGGCTGTCTTCCCAACACCGCCGTCGGGTGGGAGCGGGGAAACCAGAAGCCCCGCGCAGCCGCCTCTGGTGTCTCCCCGCGGAGGGGGGAGTGCCCGGATGGGGGAAGCGCCCCCTCCGTCACTTCGTGACACCTCCCCCTCCGGGGGAGGAAACTCACTCCCCGCGTACCCTGCTGCTCGTCACGTCGTGGCGGCCGCAGTCGGCGCAGGTGTAGGAGTCGATGCGGCCGGCCGGGGTGTACTGGCCGCCGCGGCCCTTCTCCCACAGCGGCCTCGGGGCGTAGGCCACGCGGTCGGACCCGCAGTACCCGCACCGCGGGGTGAGGTCGCGGGCCCAGGTGTGGCCGCACGACGCGCAGGTGATCCGGATGGCCTCGCCGTCGCGGCTGCCCGACAGGTCGTCACCCCCGCACTCGGGGCACGACATCTCCGCCGGGGTCACGACACCATCCGGGCTGCTTCGGCGTTGTGGGCAGCCACGAGCGGCCCGGTCTCGATCGACACGTGCTCCCCGTCTCGGATGACGGCCCCGCCCCCGACGAACACGTGTGACGCCGGCACCGGACCGCACAGCACCGCTGCGGCGACCGGGTCGTGGAGCGCCCCGGCGTACTCGACGCGGTGCAGGTCGAGGGTGAAGAAGTCGGCGAGGCGGCCCTCTTCCAGTGCCCCGATGTCGTCGCGCCCCAGCACCCTGGCCCCACCGCGGGTCGCCAGCTCGAGCGCCTCGCGCACCCCCATCTGCGGTCCCTCCCCGACCCCGGGAGCCGACGCCAGTCTTCCGAGGAGCAGGGCGTTGCGCACCTCGGCCAGGAGGTTGCCGGTGTCGTTGCTGGCGGAGCCGTCCACGCCGAGCCCCACCGGCACGCCGCTCTCGAGGTAGCGGCGCACCGGGGCGATCCCCGAGGCGAGCCGCATGTTGGAGGTGGGGCAATGGGCCACTCCGGTTCCGAAGGCGCCCATGCGGTCCGACTCCTCGAAGTCGATGAACACGGCGTGGGCGAACCACACGTCCTCGCCCAGCCACCCCAGGTCGGTGGCGTACTCCACCGGGCGCTTGCCGAACCGCTCCAGCGTGAACGCCTCCTCGTCGGCGGTCTCGGCGAGGTGGGTGTGGAGGCGCACGCCGCGCTCGCGGGCCAGGTCGGCGGAGTCGCGCATCAGCTGCTCGGTGACGCTGAACGGCGAGCACGGGGCGACCACGATGCGGGTCATCGCCCCCGGTTCGGGGTCGTCGAACTCGTCGATCGCCCGGGCGGTGTCGGCCAGGATCGTGTCGGGGTCCTGCACCACCGAGTCGGGTGGGAGCCCGCCGTCCTTCTCGCTCAGGCTCATGGAGCCTCGCGAGGCGTGGAACCGCACGCCCACCGACCGGGCCGCCTCGACCTGGTCGTCGACGCTCGACCCGTTGGGCCACAGGTACTGGTGGTCGAACACGGTGGTCGCCCCCGACCGGGCCTGTTCGAGCAGGCCGAGAGTGGTGGAGATGCGCACCGCGTCGGGCGTGAGGCGCGCCCAGATGGGATACAGGGTGCGCAGCCAGTCGAACAGGCCGGCGTCCTGGGCGCCGGGGACGGCCCGGGTCAGCGACTGATACAAGTGGTGGTGCGTGTTGATCAGCCCGGGGAGGACGAGGTGGCCCGAGGCGTCGAGCACCTCGTCGGCGGTGCCGGGCAGCTCATCGGTGGGCCCGACCTGTCGGATCCACCCGTCCTCGGCATACAGCCCGCCCCCGGAGATCTCACGCCGGTCCCCGTCCATGGTGACGAGCACGTGGGCGTTGCGGACGAGGAGGGAGGGCATGGGGGAGGACGGTAGTTGGCTGGGAACCCGCTCCCGTGGCTACGGCGGAGGTGCCGAGCGGAGCGAGGCGGAGGGGGGAGGGTTCGCAGCTCCGGGAGAGAACTGCGCGTCCTCGCTCCCGGTGTGGGTTTGATCTCCCCCCTCCGACCCCGCCCTGACGGGCGGGTCCACCTCCCCCACAGCCGTGGGGGAGGGTCCTCATGCTCACTCCCAGATCTCGTCGAAGGCCGGCACGCCCTGGACCTCGTCGAGCGAGCCGGCCGCCGCCACGCGGCCGTCCTCCATCACGACGATCTGGTCGGCGCGGCGCAGGGCGGGGCGGCGATGGGACACGACGAGGCTCGTCACGCCGCCGTGCTCGCGGAACAGGCGCTCCCACAGGATGCGCTCGGTCTCGACGTCGAGAGCGCTCGACACGTCGTCGAACACCAGCAGGTCGGGCCGGCGCACGAACATGCGCGCCGTCGCCGATCGCTGCACCTGGCCGCCCGACAGCCGCACGCCGAGCGGGCCGACCATGGTCGCCAGGCCCTCGGGCATGTGGTCGAGGTCGGGCTCCATCACGGCCGAGGAGATCGCCTCGTACACGTGCTCCTCGGGGTCGCGGCGGCCCATGAGCAGGTTGTCGAGCAGGGACATCGAGAACAGGCGGGGCACCTGCGGCGTGTAGGCCGAGCGGGGCGGCACGAAGAAGGTGGCGGGATCCTCCACCTCCTCGCCATTCCACACGATGCGCCCCTCGTCGGCGGGGAGCAGCCCGAGCAGGGTGCGCAACAGCGTCGTCTTCCCCGCACCGATGCGGCCCGTCACCACCGTGAAGGAGCCGCGCGGCAGCGTGAACGACACGTCCTCGATCCCGGCCGACGTGCCCGGGTAGTGATAGGTGAGCCCCTCCACCCGCAATTCTTCGAGCGGTGTGACCCCGAGCGGGATGACCTCGGGCTCGGGGAGCGGGCCCGTGAGGTGGAGGTCCGCCGCCCGGGCGAGGCGCATCGGGTCGGTGTCGCCCATCAACTCCACCATGCGCCCGAACGACACCGCCGCCTGCTGGTAGCGGGCGACGAACAGGCCGAGGAAGAACACGGCGTCGGTCACCCACCCCAGGAAGTACACGAACACCGAGAACTCGCCGATCGTGAACTCCCCGGAGCGGATCCCGCTGGCCGCCACGATGAGGATGAGCCCGGTCCCGACGCTGAGCGTGTTCCAGAACACCGACTCGAGCATCGAGGTGAGCACCTTGTCCTTGACCATCACGATGCGGCGGGCGTCGTTGAGCCGGCGAAAGTGGCCGATCATCGACCGCTCCGCCCCGGCAACCTTGATCGACTGGACGGCGCCGAACGTCTCGCCGAGGGCCTCGGTGATGCGGCCGGTCGCCTCGCGGGCGGCCTCGCGGTAGCGCTTGATGCGCTTTCGGAACGCGGCGGCGATCCAGACGACGGCGACCGTCGGTCCGAACACGAAGACCGTGATACGGGCGTCGATCGACAGCAGGATCCACAGCGCCACGCCCGAGAACGCCGCGATGCCGATCATGTCGACCGTCCAGGAGAACGACTCCACGGTCTCGTCGACGTCGTCCCGGAAGCGGCTGATCGCCTCACCCGGGGATTCCTCCATGGCGCGGGCGCCCGGCAGCTCGAAGATGCGCTCCAGCATGTTGCGCCGCATGAGGCTGGCGATGCGGAACCCCAGGTGCTGGTCGTTCCACATGCCGAAGACCATCCACGAGATCCGGCCCACGCCGTAGGCGACCATGAGCGCCACGAGGGACCCGATCGTGAAGCCGGCGTCGGTCTCGCCGGTGATGCGATCGAAGAACTGCTTGGTGATGAGCGCGGGCAGCACCGGCATCACCCACATGCCTGCCCAGCCGATGGCGTTGATGGCGTATCGCACCGGGTAGCGGGTGATGAAGCGGCCGCCGAGGCGCGCCGTGGGGACGTGGGGTCGTTCGGTCATGCGAGCAGATCCTCCATCCCGGTGGTGAGCAGGCGCGAGAAGCGCGAGTCGTGGTCGGCGGCGAGGTCGGACCTCGCCCCGAACTCGACGACCTCGCCGTCTTCGAGGATGAGGATGTCGTCGGCGCGCTCCACCGTGGCCAGCCGGTGGGCGATGACGATCCCGGTCCGCCCGTCCAGCAGCCGGTCGACGGCGCGCTCGATGAGCATCTCGGTGGCGGGGTCGAGACGCGACGAGGCCTCGTCGAGGATCACCAGCCCGGGATCGCGCAGGAAGATGCGGGCGAACGCCAGCAGCTGCGCCTGTCCGGCCGACAGGCCGCCCGAGCCCGACTCGAGCATGGTGTCGAGGTCGTCGGGGAGCGAGGCGACCCAATCGCCGATGCCGAGGTCGAACAGCACCTCCCAGATGCGGTCGTCTCCGACGGACTCGTCGAAAAAGGTGAGGTTCTCGCGGACCGTGGCCCGGAACAGCTGGACCTCCTGGGTCACCATCCCGATGCGGGCGCGCCGGTCGGTGCGGTCCACCTCGGTGAGCGGCACCCCGCCGATGCGGATCCCGCCCGCGGTCGGGTCGTAGAGCCGCGTCAGCAGGCGGGCGAGCGTGGACTTGCCCGATCCGGTGCGGCCCAGGACGCCGACCACCCGGCCGGCGGGGACCGCCAGGTCGAGGTGGTCGAGCACGCGCTCCCCGTCGCTCTGCTCGTCCTCGTAGGCGAACTCGACCCGGTCGAGATCCACCGAGAGCGCACCCTGCGGCAGGCGGGCGGTGCCGGTGTCGTCGATGGTCGAGCGCTCGTCGAAGAGCTCCTGGACGCGCGAGATCCCGGCGCCCGCCTTCTGCAGGTCCTCCATCTGGGTGCGGATCTGCTCGATGGGGTGGCGGAGCATCTCGGTGTAGTGGAACACCAGGTACACCGACCCGATCGTGACGGCGGCGTCGCCGAGCAGTGTCGATCCCAGCGAGAACACGAGGGCGATGCCGAACACGTACACCGAGATCGACGTGCCCCACAGCATGGCGAACCCCATCCGCCCTCTCACCTCGAGTGGCAGCCACTCGCGGTGGATGCGGGTGAAGCGATGCATCATGTAGGGCACCGCGCCGTTGGCCCGGATGTCCTCGGTGCCGCCCAGCTGCTCGCCGAGGAACCCGAAGAACTCGGCGCGCTTGGCCCGCACTTCGCGCCACCACGGGATGGCGAAGCCCTGCAGGCCGACCATGGCCGCGAGCGCCACCAGGGCGAAGCCGGTGAGGCCGGCGCCCACCCAGGGGTGCTCGGCCCACAGCAGCACGAGGATCCCGGCGACGAGCACCAGGTTCCCGGCGACGTGGATGACGAAGGCCGAGAAGAAGTTCGAGAGGGTGGTGACGTCGCCGTCGATGCGCTCTATCAACTCACCGGGCGTGCGCGTCTTGTGGAACGGCATGTCGAGATCGAGCAGGTGCTCCGCCAGCTCGGCCCGCATCTCGTTGGTGGCGGTCCAACCCACCTGCTCCGCCACGTAGGTCGATGCGACGCTCAGCACCTGGTGGCCGACTGCCATGAGCACGAAGGTCGAGGCGAGTGCGAGCAGCACGGTGAGGTCCGCACCCTCCTGGGCGCGGTCGATGAACGACTTGATGAGCTGTGGGTTGGCCACCTGGAGGGTGATGCCCGAGACCAGGAGTAGCGCCATCACCACCACGCGGGCGCGCAGCGGCCGCAGGTAGCGACGCAGCAGTCTCCAATAGGCACGGACGGGGATCATGAGGCTCCTCGATGGTGGGCGTGCGCACGGCGCACATCGACGGATGGGATCGAAGGAAGGGCGGGCCGACCGGCCCGCATGTCAGGTTCGCGCGCGAACCCGGCGAGCTAGGCCGGCGGGGGCGTGAACCTGATCATCATCGAAGGAACCTCTCGAGCGATGGCGACACTCTCGCAGGGCTGGGGGATGATGTCAACGAGGAGGGCCTCGCTTGGCTCGGCCGCGAATGGCGAATGGCGGATGGCGGAACCGCGGAACCAACAGCTCAGCCACAGCCACAGCAGACAGTGGCCGGTGGCGGAGGTGAGCCGGCAAGGATCAGGTCGGGGTCTTGGCGAACAGCCCTTCGAGAACTGGCGCGTCTTCCGCTCCCGGAGAGGGTCCGGCAACCCCCTCCGCCTCGCCTTCGGCTCGGCACCTCCCCCACGCCGTGGGGGAGGTTTCTCGCGTACGTCCGCTCCTGGTGTGGTGCCATGGGCGGCTTGGGCTGCGGGCACTGTTGCCCCCTCCGCTCGGCTTCGCCTCGCGCCTCCCCCATCGGAATGGGGGAGGCTGGACACGTTTTTCACTTTTCGACGCGTTCTCCCCCTCCCATTCCGATGGGAGGGGGTTGGGGGGTGGGCAACGATGCCGGCACTTCTGGCCGCCTCGCTCCCGTCCAGAGGTGCGGAGACCGCGTTCTGGCGAATCGCAAATCGCGGCTCGCGAATTGCGAACGGCTTGCCCCCTCCGCTCGGCTTGGCCTCGCGCCTTCCCCACGCACCGCTCGCACCTCAGCCGTGCCGGGGCGTTTCCAGTGCGGGCACTGTTGCCCCCTCCGCTCGGCTTCGCCTCGCGCCTCCCCCATCGGAATGGGGGAGGCAGGAGATGCCAGCACCGAAAGTCGCACCACCCACGACCAGAGGTGTGGATCGTGCGTCTGGCTGGCGACTGGGGATTGGAGCGAAGCCAGGCCCGTACCATCCCCGGTCGTGACCGCGAGCCCCCACACCACCCCGTCGCGCATCGGGCTCGGCACCGTCCTGGTGACCGCGATGGCGTCGGCCACCTACCTGGCGGCGGGGCTCGGGGTGATCGCCACCTTCCTGCTCGACGATCTCGGGATCAGCCGCACCCAGGTGGGGGCGCTCATCTCGGGGACGATCATCGTGGCAGCGGTCGCATCGCCGCTCGCCGGGGGCCTCACCGACAACCTCGGCGGGAAGGGCGCCGTGTCGGTGGTCTACGTGGCGAGTGCTTTCGGCTTCGTGGGCGTGGCGATCTCCCCGCACTACTGGGTGATGTTCATCCCGGTGGTGGCGGCGGCGATCGGACAGGCGGCCGCCAACCCGGCCACCAACAAGCTGATCGCCCTCCACGCCCCGCCGGGACGACGGGGCATCCTCACCGGGATCAAGCAGTCGGGGGTCCAGGCCGGCATCTTCCTGGGGGGAGCGCTGGTCCCGGCGGCGGCGCTCGCCTTCGGCTGGAGGCTCACCCTTGCCCTGGTGGCCGTCGTCCCCATCGCCGGGCTCGTGGTGGCGTGGCTCGTCCTCCCCACCGACCGCCCGTCCGTGGAGGAGCGACCCGACGTCACCGGGACCATGCTCACGCCGGCGATCATGTTCCTCGCCGTGTACGGCGGGCTGATGGGTTTCGGCGCCGCCTACACCTTTCTCATCCCGCTGTTCGCCGAGGAGGCGCTCGGGCTCTCCGAGACCGTCGCCGGGTTCTCCGCAGGCGTCGTGGGTCTCACGGCGCTGTTCGCCCGCATCACCTGGGCGCGGGTCGCCGAGAAGACCGACCGGTTCGGCCTCACCCTCTTCCTGTTGGCCCTCGGCTCCATGGGCGCCACCGCCGTGCTGATGTCCGCCACTTCGGTCGGCGTGTCGCTGCTGTGGCTGGGGGTCGTGATGACCGGCCTGTCGTCCTCCTCGTGGAACTCGGTGGCGATGCTGGCGGTCATCCACCACGCCGGCGACGCCCGCGCCGGGCGCGGGTCGGGCATCGTGATGCTCGGGTTCCTGGTGGGCCTCGGGGTCGCTCCGCCGATCATGGGCTGGACGGTGGACGAGTTCGGGACCTACCTGTGGGTGTGGGTGATGGCGATGGTGGCCCTGGTGCTTGCAGCGGGGCTGAGCGCCTGGTGGGTGTTCATGTACCGCAAGACGCGCCCGGCCGACTGAGGCAGAGGGGGACGCACCCGACGGCTACGCTCCGCCCCGGTGACCGAGTCCCTCTCCACCCTCATCTCCGAGGAGCAGATCGCCGAGCGCGTGCGCTCTCTCGCCATCGAGATCGACGACCACTACACGGGCAAGGGCGAGTTGGTCCTGGTCGGGGTGCTCAAGGGCTCGTTCGTGTTCCTGGCCGACCTGGCGCGCCGGCTGCAGGTCCCGCACCGGATCGAGTTCATCTCGGTGTCGTCATATGGCGACGACGAGTCGCAGGACCCGGGGGCGGTGCGGCTCATCATGGACGTGCGCCACGACATCGGCGGCAAGCACGCGCTGATCGTGGAGGACATCGTCGACACCGGCCACACCCTCGACTACCTGATCCGCACCCTGCGGGCGCGGCGCCCCGCCTCGCTGGCGACGTGCACCCTGCTGCGCAAGCCCGACCGCGCCGAGGTGGACGTCGAGATCGACTACCTCGGCTTCGACATCCCCGACGTCTGGGTGGTCGGCTACGGCCTCGACTACGCCGAGCGCCACCGCACCCTCCCCGAGATCTGCGCCATGGAGCCGCCTGACTGAGGTGGCCGTCGGGTCGTCGAGCGTTTGGGTCAGTCGCGGGGCAGACGATCAAACAGGGCGAGGGCGAATTGCTGGAGCTCTTCCACGCTGATCTCCACCGACAGGTCGAAGGCCATGACGCTCAGCAAGCGGTCACCGTCGAACACGCGGATCATCTGTGAGGTGGAACCGTTCCCGTAGGAGCGGAGGTCGGTGATGATGTCGAGGTCACCATGTTGGGTGACCTGGCCGAACTCTCCAACCAGCCCCTGGGCCGACTCCGCTGACGCTATTGCTGGCCATGTCTGCCACCAGATCCTGAGGTCACCCTCACCGTCACCGTAGGTCACGCTCTCGTACGTCCAGTCGCCGTCGACCTCGGATTCCACGCCTACCAACAACATGCCGGTGAGCCGGTCCCACGACGTGGCTTCGAGCTCGGCCGCAAGCCAGTTGCCGGCGACCGACGGACCGCCGCTCGCTTCCGCCCTGCGATATCGCTCCGGAGCGGTGTCGGCCAAGGCCTTGGCCAATTCGAGAGCCCCCAGCCGCCGACGCTCGGTCAGTTCTTCGGCGGTGACGGGTTCGTCAGGAAGGCTCGCACCGTCAGCATGGGAGAGGCTCTCTGACCAATCGCTATCTGTGAGGCGCTGTCTTTCGGCAGTTGCGGCAACGCCGATGCCAAAAATCGCAACTACAACCAGAATGGGGAGGAGCCACCGGGCCCTGGTCGTCAGCCTCCCCCAGGATGTCAACAGGGGACTCCGAGCCATATGCTGAACTCCTCCCAGCCTGTGAAGTTGATCGTTCTGCTGCATGGAATGATCTCAAGGTGATACCTCTTGAAGAGGTCGTAGGTTGGCGCGTAGATCGTCGATCGATAGAACTCCGTTCCGTTTGCGTTGATGCGGTGGCTGTAGATTGAGTTGTCGTAGCCGCTCCAGGTGGTACTTCCAACCAGGCCATCAACAAGAGTGCCCCACATGTCCTGGACATCTTCAACGTCGAGGTGAGTCAGTGTTCCGTAGTGGCCGTCGATCGCACTGCGCGCGCCCTGCCCCAAGAGCCCAACGTTCATTCGCTGTACTGCCACCGTGAACGCCCCGCTCAGATCGCATGTGAGCGAATTCCCCCACCCCACCCAATAGTGATCCTGCCAGTTCATGTTGTCGGCGCGAGGGTCGTGGCTGCAGCCGGTACCCAACGCCGGGGGTGTGGGAATCAGTACGACGAGGAGCGCGAGCGTCGCAAGCACGACCGATGCCACTCTCTTGTGCATCGCGGGATCATATCGCTTCCGATGTCGCGTGATAAGGGGCCATTTTCGAAACCTTGAGAGACGGTTCAGGCGTGGCGGCCTTGGGGTCTTGTTAGGGAGACTTGGGTTGGGGCTAGCGTGCCACGTGTGGACACCTCCCTCCCCGAGAACCTGCTCGACGGGTATGCGGATCGACTCGACGCCGCCCTCGACGCGTCGGCGGCGTTCCCTGGCGATACCGGGGAGCGGCAGCCGGTTCATACCGTGTACGGCGGTGCCCAGATCTTCCGGTCCAACACCGCTCCCCGCCTGGGCGAGCTGGCGCTGAAGCACCTCGAGACCTGGGCCCCCGACGCCGCGACGCTCGGCACCGCGCTGGCGCGCGACCCGGACGACCCAATCATCGAGACGCTGTATCCCCGCGTTCTCGAGAAGCTGCAGCGGGAGCCGGTGGAGGATTTCCGCATCGACTTCGAGGACGGGTTCGGGATCCGCCCCGACGACGAGGAGGATTCCACCGCCGTCGAGGCGGCCGACGAGGTGTACGCCGGGATGGAGGCGGGCACGCTGCCGCCGTACCTCGGGATCCGCATCAAGCAGTTCAGCCCCGAGTTGCGGGCCCGGGCGTTCCGCACCGCCGACCTGTTCTTCACCCGCCTCGCCACCCGGGCCGGCGAGATCCCCCAGCCCTTCTACGTGACCCTGCCCAAGGTGGTGTCCGTGGAGCAGGCCACCGTGTTCGGGGAGATGCTCGGCGAGTTGGAGGAGCGGCTCGACCTGCGGGCCGGGTCGATCCAGGCCGAGCTGATGATCGAGATCACCCGGTCCATCTTCGACGAGGAGGGCCGGGTCAACGTGGCCCGACTGGTGCGGGCGGTGGGGGAGCGGTGCCGCGCCGCCCACTTCGGCACCTACGACTACACCGCGTCGTGCCAGATCACCGCCGCCCACCAGGGGATGACCCACCCGGCCTGCGACTTCGCCCGCCACGTGATGCAGGTGTCGCTGGCCGGGACCGGGGTGTGGCTGAGCGATGGCGCCACCAACGTGATGCCCGTCCCGATCCACCGCGGCGACGATCTCACCGCCGAGCAGCAGGCCGAGAACCGCGAGGCGGTGTTCGGGGCCTGGAGGCAGCATTTCGACGAGATCCGCCACTCGCTGGTCCACGGCTACTACCAGGGCTGGGACCTGCACCCGGCCCAGCTGGTGACCCGCTACGCCGCCGTCCAGGCCTTCTTCCTGGAGAGCCTCGACGCCGGCGCCGAGCGCCTCCACAACTTCGTGGAGCAGGCGGCGCAGGCCACCCTGGTGGGCGACGTCTTCGACGACGCCGCCACCGGCCAGGGCCTGTTGAACTTCTTCGCCCGCGCCATCAACAGTGGCGCCATCACGGAGGAGGAGGCGGCGCGCCGCACCGGGGTGACGCTCGAGGAGCTGCGGGGCCGCTCGTTCCTGCGGATCCTGGAGAACCGGAGGGGCTGAGAGGGCTCGCCTTCGGCTCGCCGCAACCGGCAACCGGCAACCAGCGATCGGCCGCACGCGCCGCACCCTTGGTCGTGCGTGGGCGACTCTCGGGGCTGGCATCGTGGCCCTCCCCCCCGCCCCCTCCCATCCGAATGGGAGGGGGAGAAGACGCGGAGAGGAGTGAGACACGCGTCTTGCCTCCCCCATCCCGATGGGGGAGGCGCGAGGCGGAGCCGAGCGGAGGGGGCAACAATGCTCGCACCACAAACGCCCCGGCACGTCTGAGGCAAGGAGGTCGCGCCGATCGGGCAGGCTTCTCTGCTCACACCCACACACTCCGTAGCCACATTTGTTACTTTTCGTGTTACTTCATGGAAGGGGAGCACGGGTGCTGCAGGCCTTGCGGAGTCGGGCGCGGCGGAGGCGTCGGATGCGGCGGGTGTCGCTCGGGATGGGCGCCGGTCTGGTGGCCGTCACCCTCCTCGTCGTGGTCCCGCTAGCCGTCGCCGACGACGCCTCGGACGTCGCCGACTCGGATGGCCTCCTCGTTGCCGGCCAGACGGGGGAGCTGATCGCCAGCCTGCAGGCCGTGCTCGCCGACTCGGGTCATGACCCGGGCCCGGTCGACGGCATCTTCGGCGATCTCACCGAGGCCGCGGTCCGTGACTTCCAGGCGTCCAACGGGCTGATCGTCGACGGCATCGTCGGCGCCCAGACCAAGGCGGCCATCGGCGAGATCTCAGGGGGCGGAGGAGGCGGGGGCGGAGGCCAGTCGCCCCCGCCCGCCACCGGCAGCGGGACGCTCTCCGTCGGGTCGAGCGGGCCTGCGGTGGCCGCCCTCCAGCAGGAGCTGACCCGGGCGCGGCTGTACCGCGGTCCCATCGACGGCCAGTTCGGGCCGGGAACCGCCTCGGCCGTGGTCGCCTTCCACAAGGTCCGCGGCCTGGACCGCACGGAGACCTGGAGCGCGTCCGACTGGGACCGCATCTCGGGCTGGTCGCCCTCGTCGCCGGGATACGGCAGCACCGGGTACCGCCTCGAGATCGACCTGGGACGCCAGGTGCTGTTCGTGATCCGCGACGGGCGCGTGGCGGCGGTTATGCCGGTGTCGTCGGGCAACGGTGAGGCGTTCACCCACTGGTCGGGCAGCACCGTCTACGCCAACACCCCGACCGGCGACTTCACGGCGTTCCGCAACGTGGACGGGTGGGACGTCTCCTACCTCGGGGAGCTGTACGAGCCGTGGTACTTCTACGGCGGGTACGCCGTGCACGGCTCGAACTTCGTGCCGCCCTACCCGGCGTCACATGGGTGCGTGCGGCTCACCATCTCGGACTCGCTGTGGCTGGACGCCCGGATGTTCCTCGGCATGCCGGTGCACGTCCGCAACTGAGCGATCAGCCCCCGGCCCACTCCACCACGAGCGCCCGCTCGGCGTCGGTCATCTCGGTGATGTTCCCGAGCGGCATGAACTCGGTCTCCACCGCCGGGCCGATCTGCGCCCGGCGGGCGATGATGTCGGCCGCGTCGTCGAACGTGATCCCCTTGGGCGCCACGCCGATCCCGGGCTGGGTCGGGCTCGCCGAGTGGCAGGGGGTGCACCGCTCGGTGATCACGGCCTGCACGTCGGCGGGCACGTCCACGGGGCCGGTGCCGTCGCCGGCTCCGCTGTCGGGATGGGTGACCACCGCCAGCGCCACCATGGCCGCCACGGCGGCGGGGAGGATCCACACGTTGAGGTGGCCCTGCCCCCGCAGGTTGAACCAGTGGCGCACCAATGCGCCGACCAGCGCCAGGCCGGCGAGCAGCAGCCAGTTCCACCGGTCGGCGAAGGTGGACGGGAAGTGGTTGCTCACCATGATGAACACCACGGGGAGTGTCAGGTAGTTGTTGTGGAGCGACCGCCGGGCGGCGTCGATCCCCGGCTGCGGGTCGGGCACCTCGCCCCGGGTCATGGCGTCGACCATGACGCGCTGGCCGGGGATGATCACGAAGAAGACGTTGGCCGCCATGATCGTGCCGATCAGGGCCCCGACGTGGATGTAGGCGGCGCGCCCGGTGAGCAGCTCCGAGTAGCCGTAGGCGGCGGCGGTGGCGAGGGCGAATCCGAGGGCGGCGAACCACCCCGGATGCCCCACCAGCGGGGTCGTGCACAGGCGGTCGTAGATCAGCCACCCCACGGCGAAGGTCCCGAGCCCGATGAGCGCCAGCGCCCAGCGCGACAGGTCGGCCTTGGCGGGGTCGACGCTGATGCCGAGCGGTCCGAGGTAGTAGACGATGAACAGCAGGGCCACGCCGCTGATCCAGGTGCTGTACGCCTCCCACTTGAACCAGTGCAGCTTCGACGGCAGGCGCTCGGGGGCGACCTCGTACTTCACCACCCGGTAGAACCCGCCGCCGTGCACCGACCACAATTCGCCGCCGACGCCCTCCTCGGGCACGTCGGGCTTGCGGACGTTGTTGTTGAGCCAGTTGAAGTAGAAGGAGGTGCCGATCCAGGCGATGCCGACGATCACGTGGATCCACCGCACCGCCAGGTTAAGCCACTCCTGGACGTGGAAGTCGAGCATCTAGGCGACGCTCACGAGCCGCGATAGGTCGAGTAGCCGAACGGGCTGAGGAGCAGCGGCACGTGGTGGTGCTCTTCGGGGTCGGTCACCCGGAACACCACCGACGCCGAGGGGTAGAAGCCGCCGGGGTTGTGTGATGCGGTGTCGAACGTGATGCGGTACTCCCCGGCCTCCAGGTCCCGGCCGTGGAGCAGGTCGCCCACCCGGCCGTCGTCGTCGGTCACCGCCTCGTGCAGCAACACCCACTCGCCGACCGACCGGCCTTCGAGACGGACGGCGAGGCCCGACGCGGGCCGCCCGGTGGCGACGTCGAGGACGTGTGTGCTGATCCCTCCCATCGGCCGGTCAGCCTATCCCGACGAGCCTGCGGAGGCGGAGCGCCGTGATCCTGGCCTGCTCGCCGGCGGCGACGATCAACTCGTCGGTGGGGTCGTTGCCGAGCCGCTCCCGGCACAGGGCGAGCATCTCGTCGGCGGTCTTGCCCGAGGCGAACACGAGGTAGACCCGCCCGAAACGCTCCTCGTAGGTGGCGTTGCAGGCGGCGAGGGCGTCGAGCGTCGCCTGCCCGGCGCCGGCGGCGCCGGACTGCTCTGTGCGCGACCAGGCCGAGTGGCGGTCGTCACCCTCGCGGCGCTCGCCGATGCGGGGGTGGGCGGCGAAGGCCTGCAGCCACTCGTCGGGGTGCTGCGCCCACCAGGCGTCCTCGGCGCTCATGAGGAGCCGTTCGACCGACCCGTACGGGCGGCCCGCCGCCACCTCCGCCGCCCAGCCGGGGGAGGCGCAGCACTCGAGCAGCGCCGCCTCCGCCTCGGCGGCGGGCAGGGCGTTCAGCCCGTCGAGGTCCACGGCGCCTCGGCGGTGCCCCATGCCCGGAATCGGGCCATGCCGCCGTCGGGATGGATGTTGAGGCGCAGGTGGGTGGCCTCGCCCACGTCGCGCACCTCCTTGAACACGTGCCGCTTGTCGGGCGTGATCGGGGCCTCGGGCAGGAGCGTGGCCCATTCGGCGAACCGCAGCTCGCCGATCGCCGCACCCGGGGCGTGGATCGCCTCGACGTCGGCCGACCCCGGGGCGTTGCCCTTGAAGTGCGTGGTGTCCAACTCGAGGCGGGTCACCCGGCCCGGCCCGGCGAGGCGGATGACCGCCCAGTCGTTGCCGGGCCCGCGGCGCCGGCGGGTCTCCCACCCGTCCCACATGCCCTTGGCGCGCCCGGGTATGAGCATCCGGTTCGGCGACGAGTAGTGGCGGTCGGAGCAGTCGATGGCGCGTGCCCCGTTGGAGATCGACGCCAGGTCCACTTCCTTGGCGTCGAGGGCACCCTCGGGGGGCACGGGATCGCCCAGCACCCGCAGCCGGGCGACGCCCCCGTCGGGGTAGATCACGAGCCGGATGTGGGTCGCCGGGGAGGTGTCGTTCACAGGGAAGGCGTTGCGGGTGTCGCCGCGCAGTTCGGAGCGGGGGACGATCTCCCGCCAGCGGGAGGGGTCGCGCACCAGTTCCACCATGTCATGCCGGCCGTGCAGTTCGATCGCCTCCACCGAGGCCTGCTCTGGGTAGTTGCCGGTGAAGTGGGCGGTGTCGATCACAACGTGGCTCACGATGCCGGGCACCCCGAGGCTCAGGATCGCCCAGTCGTGGCCCGGTTCGCGGCGGCGGCGGGTCTCCCACCCGTCCATCCACTTGCCGCGGCTCGTGAACTCGCCTTCTTTCCAGACCGGGTCGGAGTCCGCGATGAGGTTCTCCTTGGGGGCGAAGAAGTCGTCGTTGGCCTCGAGCACGCGGCCGCCGTGGCGCTCGGAGGCGAGATCCACGAGCAGGTCGATGGGGCTGTCGGTCATCTGTGCTCCAGGAGCCGTCCGTGCGGGCCGGCGAAGCCGGACCCGTCGAACACCATCTTCCCGCGAACCCAGGTGGAGCGCACCACGCCGCGCAGGGTGCGCCCGGCGTAGGGGGAGACGGGGTGGCGCTGGTGGAGGGCGGCCGGGTCGACGGTGAAGGCGGCGTCGGGGTCCCAGGCGACGAGGTCGGCGCGCATCCCGGGCTCGATCGCACCGGTGGGGAGGCCGGCGAAGCGCGCCGGGGCGCTGCACAGCCACTCCGCCACCTCGGACAGCGTGTGCCTGCGCCGCTCCGCCTCGGTCCACACCAGCGGGAGGCGCAGTTCGAGCGAGGCGATCCCACCCCAGGCCCGGTCGAACCCGCCCTCCTTCATGTCGCCGGGGCAGGGGGAGTGGTCCGAGACCACCATGTCGACGAGCCCGTCGGCGAGCGCCTGCCACAGCAGGTCGCGGTTCACGGCGTCGCGGATGGGTGGGGCGCACTTGAACTCGCAGGCGTCGCCGGGGATCTCCTCGGCGGTTAGCGTCAGGTAATGGGGGCAGGTCTCGACGGTGATGGGGAGCCCCTCGGCGCGGGCTGCGGCGAGCGGGGCGAGGGCCTCGGCGGCCGACAGATGGAGGATGTGGGCGGCGCCCCCGGTGCGACGCACGGCTTCGATCACGGCCTCGATCGCCTCCACCTCGGCCTCGGGCGGGCGGCTCGCCAACCACGAGGCGTGGTCCGTCCCGCAGTCGGGACCGTCCTCGATGGGCCCGGGCGCCTCGGCGTGGACGATGAGCGGCAGTCCCAGTTCGGCGAGCGCCTCGAGCGCGGGGTCGAGATCGTCGAGGTCGATGCAGGGGAACTCGTCCACCCCGGAGTGCACCAGGAAGGACTTGAAGCCGAAGACTCCGGCCTCGGCGAGCGAAGCGGCGTGCTGCAGCGAACCGGGCACGATCCCGCCCCAGAAGCCGACGTCGACGGCCGCCTTCGGCGCCGCCGCCTCCTGCTTCTGGCGCAGCGCCTCCACCGTGGTCGTGGGCGGGATCGAGTTGAGCGGCATGTCGAGGATCACCGCCACCCCGCCGGCGGCGGCGGCGCGGGTGGCGGTCTCGAACCCCTCCCACTCGGTGCGGCCCGGTTCGTTGACGTGGACGTGGCTGTCGACGAGGGCCGGCATGAGCACGAGGCCGCCGAGGTGGATGGCATCGCCGGCGTCGTCGTCCACACCCACGATCAGGTCGCCCTCGATCACCACCGTGGCGGGCCGCAGGCCGCCGTCGATCAGGACCCGCTCTGAGCGGAGCACGGTGCGCTCACTCACCGATGTCCTCGTTCCACAACTCGGGGTGCTCGGCGATGAACCGGGTCATGAGGGCCACGCACTCGTCGTCGTCCACCACCTCGACGGCGATGCCGCGGCTCCTGACCATGTCCTCGGGCCCCCGGAATGTGCGGTTCTCGCCCACCACGATGCGCGGGATGCCGTACAGCAGGGCGGCGCCGCTGCACATGTCGCAGGGCGAGAGGGTGGAATAGAGGGTGGCGCGCCGGTAGGTGGCGGCGGGGAGGCGCCCGGCGTCCTCGAGGGCGTCCATCTCGGCGTGCAGGACGGTGGAGCCTCTCTGAACCCGCCGGTTGTGGCCGCGCCCGACGATCTCGCCGTCCACCACCAGCACCGACCCGATCGGGATCCCGCCTTCGGCGAGACCCTGGCGCGCCTCGTCGAGTGCGGCCTGGAGGAAGGCGTCGCGGGTCATGGGGTGAAGGTACCCGCCGTCACCGCTTCACCTCACCCAGTGCGGCGAAGCGGATCATGTGCGCCTGGCCGGCGTGGAGGGCGTACTCGTCGATCATCTTGATGAGGGTGGCGCCGAGGGTCCATCCACTGCCCTTGCCGACCGAGTCGAGGGAGTCCATGGCGGCGATGGCCTCGTCGGCGCGTTCCACCTCGGCCAAGTACGCCTCCAGGTCCTGGTCGACCGTTTGCGGCGACCCGCCGGCGTAGTCGTCGTCGCCGTAGCGCATCACCCGCTCGCCACCGCCGAGCCCGATCGTCACGTAGCCGTGCTCCATCTGGGTCATGTGGCGCACCAGGCCGAGCACCGACAGCTCCACCGGTGGGACCGACCAGGCGGCGAGAGCCTCGTGATCGAGGTCGCGCAGCTTCCGCACGAACTCGTGCCGCTGATACGCCAGCCATTCGAGCAGCAGCTTGTGCAGGTCGTCGCCAGTCTTCGGGGGATCACGTCGGCTGAAGTCGAGGGTGGTGAGAGGGTTCATTGTGAGCGCACCATACGGGGAGGGCGTGTCGTCCCACGCAACACCGCGTGCGACCGTATCGTGGCGCCATGTCGGTGCTCGCCTTCTACGACCAGTGGCCGCAGTACAACCGTCGGATGGTCGAGGTGGTCCGCGGCCTCGACGACGCGGCGCTCGCCGTCAGGCCGTCACCCGATGGCTGGCCGATCTGGGCCACCGTCGCCCACACCGCCGGCGCCCGGGTGTACTGGTTGTGCGTGGTGCTCGGCCAACCCGGGCTCGAGACGGCGCCGTACATCAGCCCGAGCGGGGAGGGGTGGGAGGACGACCCCGACACGCCCCGGAGCTCCGAAGAACTGGTGATGGCGCTGCGGACCTCGTGGGACATCGTGGCCGACTGCCTGGACCGGTGGAACCCCGAGGACCTGGGAGACACGGCGAAGCGCACCTTCAAGGGCCATAGCCGGCTCCACACCAAGGGGGCGGTGCTGCAGCGCCTTCTCACCCACGATGCGTACCACTGCGGCCAGTTGTCGCAGACCCTCGGGATCGAAGACCTGCCGCAGATCGACCTGTGGCGGGCGGACTGAGTGGCCTTCCGAGGGGCGTGGTGATCCGGCCGACATGAGCGTGATCGCCGACCTTGTGGCGGACGCCCTCACGGAGTTGGTCTACAGGGTGGTCGGTGATCCGCTTCACCGGTGGAGGGCCCCGTAAGGCGGCTCGCGAGAGCGGTCTGTCGATCCACATCAGGGTGCCCGAGCCCTCGGGGTCGCTCTCTTCGTGGCGCCCGGCTGTGCTCCACCGCGATGATCGCGGCCTCGTCGTCGAGACGATCAAGGGCGAGCACCGGGCGTTCGTGCTCGGGGCCACGGAGATGGTCGCCGAACGGCGGGTCGAGGGGCCGGACCGGCTTCGGCTCGAGACCGCCATCCTCACGCACAGCAAGGCGGGTTCGATCGAGTTCGGGTTTCATGACGATGAGGTGCTCGACGAGGCGCTGGATTTGCTCGGGCTCCCGCCGCGCCGATCGACCGCCGACTGAGCCCGCCGTTTCCGGGTGTTCACCGCAGGGGTATATCGATCCAGACCACCCGAAGGGAGTGTCGACCATGAGCACCACCGTGCTCGACATCGAGCGGTCGTTCTGGGAGAGCTCGGGTGACCAGGAGTTCTACGAGGCGCACGTCGCCGACGAGGGGAAGTTCATTCTCTCCATGGGGGTGATGACCAAGGACGAGGTCGTCGCTTCGATGGCGCACGCTGAGCCCTGGGACACGTACGAGATGGTCGAGCTGGTGGAGGTCCCGATCACCGACGATGTGGTCGGTCTCGTGTACGAGGCGACGGGGCGTTGGGAGCCCGGCGGTGACGGGTACCACGCCCACATCCTCAGCGTCTACAGGCAAGTGGACGGTGAATGGCAGCTGATCCTCCACCAGCAGACGCCAGTCGACGCGTGACCGACGACCGGCTCTACGCGATCGGTGAGGTGGCACACTCGACCCATGAGGTGGCAGACCGCATCTGGGATCGATCACCTGAAGCTCGTCACGCGTCTCTCGCAGCGAATCCGCTCCGAGCATCCGACAGCCGGGGTCTGGGAAGCTGCGGACTTCCAGTGGTGGTGGCGGGTGGAACGCGAGTCGGACGCCCACGACCAGCAGTTCCTGACGGACGCCGACGGGGATCCGATCGGCGCCGCTGTCCTGACAAGATGGCCGCGCACGTGGGGCTACGACATTCTCGCCCTTCCCTCGCGGGCCGAGGAACTGACCCCAGCGTTGATCACCGAGTCCGTCGACCGCATCGAAGGGCTGTCCTCGGAGGGCGTCGAGGCCGCGATCCGACACGACGACCCGACCCTGCGCCGGCACCTCACGCAGGCCGGATTCGAGGAAACGGAAGCCCAGGGGGCGGCCACATGGCTGAACCTAGAAGAGCGGCCCCGGCCGACCGCTGCCCCGGACGGCTATCACCTCCGCGACCGAACGGACAGAGAGAACCGGTCCCATCATTTCATCCCACGGAGTACCGAGAACGTGGAGCAGCGGCTACGGCAGACCTCTCTCTACGACCCACGCCTCGATCTGTTCATCGAGTCGGCCGACGGGGCCGTCGTTGCCTACGCCCTCTTCTGGTTCGACGCCGCGACAGGGACCGGACTGATCGAACCCCTCCGAACCGAGGAAGGACATGAGCGCCGCGGCCTCGCCACCCACCTGATCACGGCGGGCCTCGATCGCCTGGCGCAGTTCGGCGCTCATCGGGCGAAGGTCAACTACGAGGTGGGTAACGAGGCGTCCGAGCACCTCTACCTCGGAATGGGATTCGAGGTCGAGTCGACGAGCACTCTCTACGTTCACCGGTGAGTGGCTGAGCCGCCGCGGCTCGGCCAGCACGAATCGACGTCGAGCACATGTTCTTCATCCACAATGACGGCGTCGATCCAGATGTATGACGATGAGCCCGTGACGGGGGGTCAGGTCACCCGGTAGAGGGGGCGGCTGTGGCCGACACCACGCATCTCGTGCACCCCGTGATCGGCAAAGGTCACGGTGTCGTCGCTGACGAGTGATGCGGTGATGTCGGACACCAGGGTCTCGCTTCCGTCGGCGATCGCCAGGATCCGTGCGGCTTCGTGAACGGTGATGCCCGACAGATCCTCGCTCACCACATCGACCTCGCCGGTGTGGATCGCAGCCCGCATGGAGAGGCCGAGCTCGCCCGTGGCGGCGTGCAGTGCGGTCGCGCACCTGATCGCACGAGCCGCACCATCGAAGGTGGCGAGGGCGCCGTCTCCCGTGGTCGCCACCAACTTTCCTCTGAAGCGGGCGAGGGTGTCGGCGACCACCGCATCGTGCGCGGAGAGAAGCTCGGCCCACCGTGTTTGACCCAGAGCAGATGCTGTCGCGGTCGAGCCCACAAGATCGGTGAACATGACCGTCAGCAGCAGGCGGCGGTTCAGGCTGTCGAGAGGCGAGAGCCAGCTCCGCACACCCGTCCAGTCGATGGTCTCACAGGCGGTGTCGCCGGCGGACCAGCCATCGTGACCCGGAGGGATGTCGAACACCTCTCCCGGACCCGCTTCGAACTCCTCGCCCGACTCGAGCAGGACGTGCAATCTTCCGTGCACCACGAGGCCCACGTGCCGCGTCTGACACCACTCGGTGCCCACAACGGGGCGGATGTCCTGCGACCACCGAAAGCCCGGGGCATGAACGCTGCGAGCCAACCCGAATCCACCGATCTCGAGAATCTCGGACCGGACGACACCGGGCACATCCACGACCTCATCGGGCTCTGAGAAGCGCCTCACGTATGGGCTGGTAGCCATGTCCCTCCTCGGCGGCCAGTCTGCCACTCCCGCCCGGGAAGGAGAGCAGACCTCGGCGGCGGACGCTCAGATCGGTGCCCTCCTCAGCCACGGTGCGGGAAGCGGGCGCGCCGTCGAGGCGGCGCACGCCATGTACGGTGCGTCATGGAAGATCAGCGAGCGCGTCGAGTCCCGGTCGAGTTCGAGTCCGAGGGCGCGCACTTGCGCGGCTTCCTGTACCAGGCTGTGATCGGCGATCCGCCGTTCCCGATGGTGGTGATGGCACACGGCACGTCGGCCACCGTCCCGATGGCCATCGACCGCTACGCCGAGGTGTTCGCCGAGGCCGGCATTTCAGTGCTCCTGTTCGACCACCGGAATCTGGGGATGAGCGGCGGTGAGCCACGCCAAGAGATCAATCCGTGGATCCAATGTCGCGGGTATCGGGACGCCGTCACTTTTGCCTCCACTCTTTCGGACCATGATTCGAGCCGCATCGGCATCTGGGGCGACTCGTTCTCCGGTGGCGAGGTCTTCGTGGTGGCTGCGTGCGACTCCCGGGTCAGAGCCGTGGTGGCCCAGTGCCCCACCTTTGGGGCCGAGCCGCCGCAGACTGCCCCCTCGCTGGAGGTCTTCGAGGCGATGCGCGCCGTCTTCGAGTCCGGCGATGTCGCGGGTTCGCCCCAGGACACGGTGGGACCGATGCCAGTGGTGTCGCCCGATCAGACGGGCACGCCCTCGCTGCTCCCGCCGATCCAGGCCTATCGATGGTTCATCGACTACGGAGGCAGGCATGGCAGCGGTTGGCTCAATCGTGTCACCAGGGTCATCCCGTCGACGGTGGCGCCATACAGCCCCTACCTGTGCGCACCATTCGTGACGGTCCCCTCGCTGATGATGGTCGCCCCCGGCGATGAGATGGCCGGTGCCAACCCGGCCGTCAGCCGCCAAGCCTTCGAGATCCTGGGCGGCGAGAGGGAGTACCACGAGATCGGTGGGGGCCATTTCGGGCTCCTGTACCATCCCAGCCCGCTGTTCGACGAGGCGACCACGACCCAAGCCGAGTTCCTCGTGAGGCACCTGGCCGGTTGACGCATCGTGCGGGAGTGTCACCCGCGTTTCTCCCCCCGGAGGGGGGAGTACGGCGAAGCCGGGAGGGGGGCGCTCACGTAAGCGCCGGAGGGTACGCCCCCTCCGTCACTCCGTGACACCTCCCCCTCGGGGAGGAGCGGTCCCCCGGCCGACGTGCGGGAATGTCACCCCGGACGCACCGGGATGGGACCGCCGCTCAGACAGCCGCGGCGTGGAGCTGGTGGTAGGTCACGGTCATCGACTTGGCCGCGTCCGGCGGCATGTTCGGTGCGATCATCTGATCGACCCACACCTGGTGCTTGTCCTCGGACTCCCACATCTCGAACACCTGCCAGCCGTCGTCGGTCGGGCCGGCCGCATGCAGCCCGAGGAACCCATCGAATTCGCGGAGTCCTTCCATGAAGGCCGGGTCGGCAGTGAGCGCGTCATACGCCTCGCCCGTCATCCCCTGTACCCGCGCTTGCATCAAGACTGACATGAGGTGCTCCTGGTCTTTGCCCCGGCGGGGCAGTCGGAGCCCGCAGCGTACACCCGGGCGGGGGCGGTCCGATCCGCTCACTCGATGGGCCCGCGAATCGCGGCGCAGCCGCCTCGGCCAGCGTGCGGTGATGTCATCTGAGTGGACGACTCACGCGCGCAGCATCGTCAGCGAGTGACCCTCGGCGGAAACGACCTCGAAGCCGCAACGCAAATACAGGGAGACTGCGGGGTTCCGATCGTCGACCGAGAGACTGCATCGGGGTACCGAGGCGAGGAGGCTCCCCAGAAGCGCCGTACCGACGCCCCGGGACCTGTGATCGGATACCACCGCAATCGATAGCTCCGGGGTGTCCCCGTCGACGAACCCGTATCCAGGATCGTCAGCAGGCATCTTCCGGACCCACGCCGCGCCGAGCAGGCGCCCCGTCGATGACTCGGCGATCCAGCCGCGGTCCCCCTCCTGATGCCCGAAGCCCCGCGCATAGCGCGAGAGATCTGGGCGATCGACGATGGATGTCGGGAAGGGTGGGCTCCCTGCCGGCGCGAATAGCGCCTCGTAGAGCATCTCCAGGAGGAACGGCTCGTCGCCCGGAGTGGCCTCGCGGATCCGGAACTCCATCACATCAACGCTGTTTTCTCTGGAAACACTTGCCAAATCGCTCCGGTTTCCTCCCGGCGATGCCGATGCACTACATGGGGTAGCCCTCTAACCAGAAGGTGGATATCACACCAGATCCCAACGGCTCTACGAGAGTCAACCGAGACAGGCCCAGGGGCGGGCCCGTGGCGGTCGCAGCAATGACCATCCTCCTTCTCGTGACGCCGTTCATGGCCTCGGCGGCTGAGCCCGTCGGCCTCGGCGCAGCCCACGGTTTCGCGGTTCTTGCGGGCACCACCATCACCAACACCGGGGACACGACCATCAATGGTGATGTCGGCCTGGATCCGGGTACGGCGGTGACCGGATTCGGCTCGGTGACATTGAACGGTGAGCTCCATGTGGATGACGCCGAAGCCCTGGCGGCGAAGGATGCGCTCACCTCCGCCTACCTCAACGCTGCGGGGCGGACACCCACAGACACCCTTGCCCCCGAACTCGGCGAAACCACGGTCCTCGAGGGGGTGCACGCGTCCAGTAGCGGCGCGTTTGTCATCACCGGGCCTGTGACCCTCGACGCCCAAGGTGACCCCGACGCCGTGTTCATATTCCAGATGGCCTCGACGCTGACGACCGCCGTTGGCAGCTCGGTGGTTCTCACCAATGGTGCTCAGGCGTGCAACGTGTTCTGGCAGGTTGGAAGCTCGGCAGATCTGTTCGGCAACACGAGTTTCCAAGGGACGATCCTCGCTCTCGCGTCCATCACCCTGCGGAGCGGTACGACGATCGCGGGAAGGGCGCTGGCGCGCGACGCCGCAGTGACGATGGACACCAACAGCGTCACCCAGGTCGGCTGTGCTGCTCCCGAGGAGACCACGACGACGACCACCACATCGACCACTACCACCACGCTCGCCGCCACGACGACGACGACGACGGCCGCCACGACGACGACGGCCGGCACGACGACGACGGCCGGCACGACGACGACGGCCGGCACGACGACGACGGCCGGCACGGCGAGCACCACCACGGTGCCCATATCCGAGACGACCACCACCGTGGCCGACACGACGACGACGGCCGGCGTGACGAGCACCACCACGGTGCCCATATCCGAAACGACCACGACGGTGGCGGCCACGACGACGACGGCCGGCACGTCGAGCACGATCGCGACGCCTCGATTCGGAACGACCACCACGGTGGCCGCTACGACGAGCACCACCACGATGGCGTTCCCGGAGGAGGGGGCGGAGACGGGTGGGGGCCCGTCCTCGGGCACCCCGGACGTGGCGCTCGTGACGATCGGAACCGCTTTGCTGGTTTCCGGGGTCGGCGCCCTCGGTTGGCGCATGCGTTCGACCCGACGCAGCTCGTAGAGACCGAGCCTCAGTTGGAACCCTCCTCGATCAGCCCCACCCGCCGCCGGACCTTCATGGCGGTGATTGCTGCCGTGATGGCAGTGACCGGGGTGATCGCGATCGTCTTGGGAATGCAGACCTCGAGCCAGCAAGCCCCACAGCCTCCGATGGAAGCGTTCGGTGTGGTCGAGCCGTGGCGGGTGGTCCCGGCACCGGTTGGGCCTGTCGCGACCGCCGATCCGATTTCGCCGGCGACGATGCCAGTGATCGCTGATCGATACGAGATCCCGTCGTCGCCACCGACTGCCATCGAGATTCCCGCGATCGGGGCCCACTCCACCCTCCAGTACCTCGGCTTGACTCCCGACGGTGCCCTGGAGGTCCCGAAGCCACCGCGGTACAACGAGGCGGCTTGGTACAAGTATTCGGCAGAGCCGGGTTCGCCCGGTCCCGCAGTGATCCTGGGCCACGTCGACTCGGCCTTGGACGGACCCTCGATCTTCTACCGCCTGGGCGACGTGCGTCCGGGCGACGAGATCCTCGTCACGCGGAGAGACGGGTTGATTGCGGTCTTCGTCGTGGACGGTGTGCGCAGCTACTCGAAGGACCGATTTCCGACTTCCCTCGTCTACGGCGCCACCGAGGGCTCGACGTTGCGGGTGATCACCTGTGGCGGCCCGTGGGACCGGAACGCGAACAGTTATGAGGAGAACATCGTGGTTTTCGCCTCATTCACAGGCTTTCAGGTGACCCCGCCTCACACCAGCGCCAGCTGAGATCACAGAATGCCATCGGAGGCGACAGAAGCGGCGGGGTCAGGGGCGCCGAGGGGCCTGACTTCGTGCGCATAGCTTCCCAGGGCCGCCAGTTCGTAGGATGGGCGAGTGGCCAAGGTGAACGTGTATGTCGACGGGTTCAACCTCTACTTCGGAGCGGTGAAGGACCATCCGGAACTGAAGTGGCTTGATCTGTCTGCACTCGCCCGCCGCCTCCTGAAGTCTGGCGACACCATCAATCGCATCAGGTACTTCACCGCGCGGATCGACTCTCGCGGTGATTCACGCGCCCCTCAGCGTCAGGAGACATACCTTCGCGCGCTGCGCACGATTCCCTATCTGAGCATCGAGTACGGCCAGTTCAAGACGAGGACCAAACACCAGCGTCTGGTGAACCCTCGTCCGGGGGACCCGAAGAGAGTCGAGGTCTACGTCACAGAGGAGAAGGGGTCTGACGTCAATCTCGCGACGTTCCTCCTCTGGGACGCGTTCAGGCGGGACGGTTCTGTCTCGTTGGTGATCTCCGGAGACACTGACCTCGTGCGCCCGATCGAACTGGTAGTCACCGAGTTGGGCAGACGTGTCGGCGTGGTGAACGGGACGCTGAACGCGGCGCCGACGCATGAACTACAGCGGGTGGCGTCTTGGGTCAAGAGACTGAGGATTGGGGCGCTGCGCGACTCTCAGTTCCCCGAAAAGGTTTCGGACGAAGATGGCGAGTTCCATCGCCCGTCTGATTGGAGCTGACAGCAAGGCACCGATGCGTGCGCCAAACGCAGAGACCCGCCTTTCGGCGGGCCTCGCACCCAGCCACCGAAGCGCCTGGGGATCTGACTGCATTATCGACCTGTATCCGACTCTCGTCAAGTGATTCTCGCACCTCACCCGAATCACGGTGCACATGACATCTCCCCGCCCGGAGTTCACTGGCCAGACCTGATCCAGAAGGGAATCTCGGTGAACTCTTGACAGGAGTGCCGAGCCACGAACACGTACTCTCGGCTCTCGCCGTCGAGGGTCCCTCGATCGAACGATCCGTGAAGGGCCTCCAGTTCGAGGGCGGCCATGGGGTCAGCCACGGGAGGTAGGAGCCGACCATGACCGCCACAGTCGAGGCGATCAGCAGTCGAGGCGATCAGCAACAAACCCGCCACAGTGAGCTTCGTGTCGTAGTCCTTCAGCAATCCGGGAACGCTACTGCGAGCACCGATGCCCCCCAGGGGTCGCGACGTGATGACAACATGGGTCTTCGAGAACGCTGCGACCAGTTGTCCCAGACCCTGGCATCAACCACCTGCCGTAGATCGACCGGCGGCGGGCAGACTGACCGAGTGCTACTGGTCGCGACTGACTCGGAATGCGGCGATGAAGTCGGGGTCTGTGATGGTGTCCCCATTCGCCCGATCGATGTATTCGCCGGGTGGTGCTTCGTGGAAGACGCGCAAATCGGGAGGCAACGACTTGGATTCACCGGCATGTGTGCCTTCTAGACGGACATCGATGCCTCGGTCAGTCACCGCTCGGATGACGCCGTGCCACTGCTTGTGTTCCTCCGGCTCCTGTTCGCCATCGTTCTGGTAGCGAAAGCCGATGAGAACGGTCTTGCCGACCAACATCGCTTCAGCCTCGGCGACGTCGAAACCCGGTCGGCCGCACTTGGGGCAATCGACACTCCTCGCCACCGCCGCTCCACATGATGCGCATCGCTCTTCGGTGTGAGGGGTCATGGCATCTCCGCTCGAGTGACTCGAGGCCGCCCTACAGCGGTGAGGCGTAGGCCCCCGGGTCCTGGTCGGCTTCGTCCTGGGCCTGGCGGACCAGGTCCATGAACTTGGACGCACCGAGGATCTGTCGATCCAACAGCGCCCCGAGGTGCTCCACGGTGTAGGCGGTGGCGTCCTCGAGGTGGACGTCGATGTCGGCCGCCTCCTTCACGTACAGCAGCCTCGTCCAATAGGAGTTCACGACCACGGTCTGGAACGACTGCACCACGGCGTTCCGCTCCAGGG
>Ga0214472_10000969_pt1 | contig 33739 bp, 34 predicted proteins | sample RVTome_6_FD_207662 | JGI IMG/M metagenome (GOLD analysis project Ga0214472, IMG submission 207662) | Soil microbial communities from uranium-contaminated site in the Upper Colorado River Basin, Wyoming, United States - RVT140D175 | ecosystem: Environmental > Terrestrial > Soil > Contaminated >...
AAAGCTTCGCACGCCGCCAGCACACCGGGAACCACCGTGGCGCTGCTGTGCACCGGGCCGCCCTCGAACGTGTCGTCGAAATCCTCGCCGTGCGTCGCAGTGCCGTTGATCAGCGCCGCGGTTCCCGCGGCAAACGTGCCGGCGTGACCGATCGCGGTACACGGGCCGCCCGCGTCGACGGCTGCAATCACCGAGCGCATGTAATCGGTGTTGCGAGCGGCCAGGCACAAACCCACCACGTCGATCAGGAGTTCCTCGACCCGTGCGCGTACACTGGCCGGAATGTTCTCCGGCGTCAGCGCCAGCGCGCGGCCGGCAAGCTTCTCCGAAGCGGATTCGGCCCCATTGGGGGCATTCATGATTTGACGCCTCTCGCCTCTCCCGCGCAGCTTCAGCGATAAGTTTTGATCCCCGCCAGCTTGTAGATATCGCGCCGCTGATCGATAAACTCCTGCGAGGATTTCATAAGTTCCGCTCCGTTGACCACGGTCGCCCGCACCGGCAGGAGCTTCTCCTTCTCGAATATGGCGTTGATCGCGCGCGCGTGCACGTCCCCCCCGCCCCCGGGACCGGTATGCACGATGAAATCGATGGTACGCGTCGGTTTGAATCCCTGGGCCGCGCAGGCGCCCGATCTCAGTATCGCGCCTGCCGCCAGCCCAACGTGCAATATCCGGTTCATGACCAATGCTCCTCCCTGACGGTGGGTTTCAACGGTAAATCTTGACGCCTGCGTCCTTCAGCACCGTGCGGGCCTGCTCCGTAAAGACGTCGACGAACTTCACGAGCTCCGCCGTCGTCTGGAAGCCATCCTCAAAGAGGTTGTCCGCCAGGTATTTCTTCCACGCCGCCGTCTTGGCAACCTTGGCGAAGAATGCCTCCCAAAACTTCACGGCTTCTGCAGGCATGTCCGGCGGTCCGACAACGCCCCGTATGACCAGATAATTCGGAATGTTGAAACCCGCCTCGGGCACCGTCGGCACGTCCGGCAACGAGGCCATCCGCTTCTCGGCGATCTGCGCGAGGATTCTCAGCGAACCGTTGCGCAGGTGCTCGCCCGCTTCCTGCGGGTCCATCACCATGATCTGTACGTGTCCGCCAAGCAGTGCTGCCCGCCGCTCTCCACCGCCGGGAAACGAAATGTACGCCCACTGCGTCCCCGTGTTCTTCATCAAGAGCTGGCGGACGATATTGTCGCGGCTTCCGATCGACCCACCTGACTGCTTCAACTGGCCGGGCTGCTTCTTCGCGTCATCGATGAAGTCCTTGAGCGACTTGTATGGCGAATCGGCTTTGACTACGATCACGCCGGGCTCGGTCACGAGCCGCACGATCGGGGTCAGGTCCTTCAAGGTGACCTTCGCTTCCTTGCTCATCAAGGGCCCATTGACCCAGGTGTTCGCGAAGAGCGCGATGGTGTGGGTCTCGCCCTTCTTTTCGCTCAGGTACGACATGGCGGTGATGCCGCCGCCGCCCGTCTTGTTCGTCACCTGCATGCGCACCGGGAGCAGCTTTTCCTTCTCGACGATGTTCGAGATTGCGCGCGCGAGGAGGTCGTTTCCTCCCCCTGGACCCGTATGCACCAGGAACTCGATCGGCCGCGTCGGCTTGAACCCCTGAGCGGCTACCTCACCAGCATTTGCCGCCACCAGGGCGGCCACCGAACCTGCAATCAATATGCGCTTTACCATGTAAACCTCCTTGGTTGTTCATTCATGCACGAAACGTTTGTCATGCGCGAGCCTGACAAGCACCTAGTCGATCGCCTTCATGCGCCAGGCATTGGCCTTGCGGAACATTGGCACGGCCAGAACCAGCGCGGTCAGGACGAGCATCCCCGCCGAAAGCGGACGCGATACCAGGATCGACAGATCGCCCTGGGACATCATCAGCGACTGCCGCAGCGCCCGTTCCATTGCGTCACCCAGCACCAGGCCCAGTATGAGCGGCGCCTGCGGGTAATCCAGCTTGCGCATGCAGTAGCCCAGCAACCCGAAGAACGTGAGCAGCGACAAATCAAACAGGCTGTCGGAGACGCTGTAGACCCCGACCACCGAGATCCCGAAAATGATCGGGTAAAGCACATATTGCGGAAGCTTGAGTATCTGTGCGAACAGCGGTATCAAAGGGATATTCAGGATAAGCAGTATGACGTTTCCAATATACATGCTCGCCACCAGCCCCCAGAAGAGCTCGGGATTATCCTGGATCATCAGGGGCCCGGGTTTCAGGCCCCACAGTATGAACGCCGCAAGCAGTATGGCGGTCGTTCCCGATCCTGGTATCCCCAACGTCAACATCGGCACCATCGCACCACCGGTCTCCGCGTTGTTGGCGCCCTCGGGCGCGGCGACCCCTTCCGGGACGCCAGTACCGAACTTCTCGGGATGCTTGGACACGGCCTTTTCGATGCCGTATGAAATGAACGATGCCACGGTCGATCCGGCCCCCGGCAGTATGCCGATGATGAAGCCGACGACGGACCCGTTGAGAAAGGCAAAGCGGCATGCCTTCAGTTCCTCCACATTGGGCAGCAGATTGCGCAGTCCCTTGGGCACCGGCAGCATCGCCACGCCCTCGCGCGTTTCCATGTTGCCGAGCACCTCGCCCAGCGCGAAGACCCCGATCGCGACCACCACGAAATCGATGCCGTCGAGCAATTCCGCCTGTCCGAAAGTGAAACGCGATTCCGCCGTGAAGAGATCGGTTCCCATGCCCGCGATCCACAGTCCAACCAGCATCGCAAGCAGGGCCTTGACCATGGACTTGCCGGCGAGCAGCACCACCATTGCCAACCCCATGCACATCAGCGCAAAGTACTCCGGCGAACTGAACGCGAGCGCGAACTTGGCCAGCGGCGGCGCGACCAGCATCAGCATGATCACCCCAAAGGTGCCGGCAATGAACGAAGCGATCGCCGCGATCCCCAGTGCGGCGCCGCCGCGCCCGTTACGCGCCATCTGGTAGCCGTCGAGACAGGTCACCACTGACGCCGACTCGCCCGGCACGTTCAACAGTATCGACGTGGTCGAGCCGCCGTATTTGGCCCCGTAATAGATGCCCGCCAGCATGATCACGGCGCTGGTGGGATTCATCTGGAAGGTCAGTGGCAGCAGCATCGCGATCGTCGCCGGCGGTCCGAGCCCCGGGAGTATGCCGACTATCGTGCCCAGGAAGCAGCCGATGAAACACCACATGATGTTGACCGGCGTGAGCGCGACCGCGAAGCCCTGCAACAGCCCGCTGAATATCTCCATCGTCAGAATCCCAGAACGCCGATGGGCAGCCGCACGTCGAGAGCGAACGGAAACACCAGGTAGAACCCGGCGGCGCAGCCCACGGCTACCGAGATCGCAACGCGCAGGGGGCGCCGGTACATTCCTGCGACCATGAACAGGACGAAAAGCCCGAAGCTCAGAATGAACCCAAGGACCTTGAGCAGCGCCACGCTAACCGCGAAACCGGCCCAGACGATAAGCACGCGCCCCACCTCGCGCCAGTTGACCGGCCTTCCAGCCACGGTCGCCTTAGCCAAGAAGTTCTGCACGACCAGTACCGCCGACAGCACGATCATCGCGGCGCCGTACCAGAGCGGGAAGAAGCCGGGACCCGGACCGTCCGGCCCGAGATACTCCCAGTGCGCCGCTTCGCTGACTATGTATCCCCCGAGCGCCGCCAGCACGACGCCGGAAACAACTTCGCCGCGATTCAAGTCAGGCTCCTCCAGGGTTTGATTGCAGGCATACTCACAACCGCCGGCGGGCCGCAGGCCGCCGCAGGCTGCCAAGTGTATCAAATGCCGCGCGCGTGCCGGTGTCGCGCGGTGCGGATCAGCGCTCCGGCTTGGACGGTTTCTTGTAGCGACCGACGGGCACGAGTTCGGCGACGGTGCCACCCGGCGCACGGAACTTGTCGGTGAGATGCCGGGACAGATGATCCCGCGTCTTGCTGGTCCCGACCTCCCGGAAACCGAACACTTTCTCGTAGAACTCGGTGGTTTTCTCCAGGTCTTCGACTTTGAGGGCGAGGTGCACGATACGGCTCATGGGAATTTCCGATCAGGGTGTCTGGTGAGGGGTGAATGGTAAGTGCAGAAACGGCACGCTTCAATCGCCCACTTCGAATCCTGCCGCAGCAAGCATCGGCACCGCTGCCGGGTCCGTCAGTCTTGCGACGAAATCGCGGGCGAGATTCGCGCTCGGCGCGCGCGCCGCCAGGCCGACCGAGTAAGTCGCCTTGGCCTGAAACTCGTCAGGCAGCGGGCCGGCGTATGCTATTCCCTTGTTCGGAAGTATCTCCGTCACCTGTGTGATTCCCAGCTCGTTGGCGCCGGCGCTCCCTGCGAGCCAGCGCATCGCCGCATTCCCGTTGGGGAAGAACTTCATGCGGCCGCCGATCTCGTCGCGAATCCCCAGCCGTTCCAACATCTGCATCACGATCTTACCGGCCGTGGCAACCGCCGGGTCCGGGCATACCACCACGCTGGCGGCAAGGATATTCCCACGCAGCGCAGTGCGGTTGAACACCGCGGGCAGCGGCGTGTCCGCGCGCACCGCTACGCCGGTGCCGACCTTTCCGAGATCGACGCGCGAGCCCGCCGTCACGTCGCCGCTCGCAATGAGTTCGTCAATGAGCGTCGCCGTGAGAACGATGACATCGACCGGGACCCCCGTCAGCATGCGGGCCTTCATCGCGCCGACGGCTCCAAACTCGGCTTGCACGCCATGGCCGGTCTCGCGCTGATAAGCGGCGATGACGTTCTCGACCACTGCCTGCGCCGCACCTGCACTCAGAATGTTCAGCGTGGCCATTGGCCCTCTCATTTACCTGGTGACTCGTAACCGGTTCAGAAGCAGAGACGCGAAGGAAATTCGCGTCCTTCGCGTTGATGCTCTGGTTCTTCTACGGCGCGAGCTTTACGACCTCGGCGGCGACCGCGTCGCCCATGGCAACCGTCGTAGCCTTGCCGCCGAGATCGGGCGTGAGCGCCCTGCCGGCCTGAATGACGTTCTCCATCGCCCGTGCCATGACTTCGGCCGCCTCCACCGCCCTGGGTTCGCCATGTTTGTGCCCCAGCCACGCGAACAGCATCTGGCCTGACATGATCATGGCGTAGGGGTTGGCGATATTCCTGCCCGCGATGTCCGGCGCCGAGCCATGAGTCGCCTGCGCCATGGCCCGCTCGGGGCCTGCCGACAGCGCCGGCGCCAGCCCCAGCCCCCCGACGAGCCCCGCCGCGACGTCGGACAGAATGTCGCCGAACGTGTTGGTCGTGACAACCACGTCGAATTGCTGGGGTCTCATCACCAGTTTCATGCCGAAGGTATCGACCATCACCTCGTCCAACGTGACGTCGGGATAGTCCTGCGCGACCTTGCGACATTCCTCGGCGAACATGCCGCAGCCCAGCTTGAAAACGGTGTCCTTATGCACGGCCGTCACCTTCTTGCGCGGGCGCGTGCGCGCCAGCTCGAACGCGGCGCGCGCAACCTTGCGCGATCCCTCGCGCGTGACGAGCCGGATCGAAATCGTCATTTCGGGCGTCGGCCGGAACTCGCCGTTACCCAGGTAGGTGTTGCGGTCGGGCGGGAAACCCTCGTTGTTCTCACGCACGATGACGAGATCGACGTCCTTGTAGAGCGCCGGCAATCCGGGCAGGGACTTTGCGGGGCGGATGTTGGCGAAGAGATCGTAATGCTTGCGCAGGATCGGATGCGGATTGATGGCGTTGGGCCGGTCCCTGGGATAGGCCTGGTGGCCGATCGGCCCCAGCACCCACCCGTCCAGCGTATCGAGTTTCTCCAGCGTGCCGGGTGGCAGCGTGTAACCGAGCTGATCGAGCGCTTTTCTGCCGATCGGCATCGGGAACCATTCCATGGGCAGCCCCGCCTTCTGCGCAGCCGCGCGCATCACCTTGATTGCTTCCGGCACGACCTCCAGCCCGATGTCGTCGCCCTCGAGTATGCCGATCTTCAGTGCCCGATCCACTTCAGAAACTCCTTGCAGGCAAGGTTCAAGACGGTTCGTGGGGATAGACCGGCGGGACGGGCTCGGTCCTGTCCATCTCCGCTCCCAATTCCCGCTCGATCCCTTCCATCTCGGTCAATAGAGCGGACAGCCGCAGCCGCACATTTTCAGCGTCGGCTGCCGGAAGGTTCAACCCGATGGTCGCGGCCATCGCAGCGAGCTGCTCACATGTCAGTTCCATCGTCTATAACCTTCTGCGGTCGCGGAGGCTCGCAGCAACGGCTGCAGCGAGCGCTCGAGGTCGGGATGCTGCCGGTGCCAGGACGTTGCACGCTCATAGGCATGGCCGACGCGATAGACCGTCTGCTCCGCGAAGGGCCGCGCCGCAATCTGCAACGACAGGGGCAATCCATTTTGCGTAAAGCCCATTGGCAGCGCCAGCGCGGGTACGTTGGCCGTGCCGTAGGGGTGCGTGGTAATACGCCGGAGGATGAGCCGCTGGGCAACGTCCACCCGCGACTCCACCTTCTCGCGCGCATCCTCGATCAAAGCCGGCGGCGAGAGGTGCGTGGGCGAGATCAGCGCATCACAGCGCTCGAAGGCGGCAAGAATCTGCGCGCGCACGACGGCGCGGGCGCGCATCGCCCGGCTGTAGACCGCCGCCGGCACCAGCGCCGCGGTCGCCAAGCGCGTGCGCGTGCCCACGTCGAAGTCCTTCCAGCGCGTTCTCAGCAACGGGACAAACATGGAAGCGACATCCGCGTCCGAAGTCAGCATGTTGAGCGGGATGGCGTGCTTAGTCCACGGCAGAGACAGGTCGGAAATCTGCGCGCCGAGTTCTTTCAGCACGAGCAGAGCACGTTCGAATGCCGTGCGTACTTCGGGGTGCACGCCGTCGGCCCACGCCATTTCATGCACCACTGCGAGCTTGACCCCTTTCAGGTCGCCGCTGAGCGCGCCCGTGTAGTCCGGCACGGCGCGCTTGCTGGTCAGGTGGTCGCGCGCATCATGACCCGCGATCGCGGACAGGAAAACCGCGTTGTCCTCGACCGTGCGCGTAATCGGGCCGATGGTGTCGGCCGTCCAGCCGTGCATCACGCCGCCGTAGCGACTCACCCGCCCGAAGGTCGGCCGCAAGCCGACGACGCCGTTGGCCGACGCCGGGCCGCGCACGGAGCCACCGGTATCCTCGCCCAGCGATCCCGAGCACAATCCCGCGGCCGGCGCGATTCCGGAACCGCTCGAGGAACTGCCGGCATTGCGTGCCGGGTTCCACGGATTGCGCGGCTGGCCGTGGAAGAAAACGTTGGTGCCGCCTTTTCCGAATTCGTGCAGATTTTCCTTGCCGATCAGGATCGCGCCGGCGGCATTCATGCGCGTGACCACGGCGGCATCGAAATCGGGTACGTAGTCGGCCATGATCTTCGAGCCGACGGTGGTGCCGATGCCGCGCGTGCAAAGCTGGTCCTTCACCCCATAGGGGATACCGTGCAGCGGGCCCTTGTAGTCGCCGCCCGCAATTTCGCGCTCAACCTGCCGCGCGCTTGCGAGCGCCTGCTCCGCACAGACCGTGATGTACGCGCGCAACACGCCATCGTAGCGCTCGATGCGGTCCAGGCAGGTCTGGACGAGTTCCACCGGCGAGACCTTCCGGTCACGGATCAATCTCCCCTGCTCGGCAACGCTCAGGAATGCCAGTTCTTCGCTTGACATGGTTAGCTTGGTGGCGTTGGCAGCGCAGACGCCGCGTGCATTCGGCGCCCTGGGCATTCCACTATATTCCTGCGAATGCATGGTAACACGTCGCTGCCCCTTTCCTGCCACCTGCCGCGGGTTTACCATAACCGGAATCGGCAGCACAATGGAGGCGTTCATGCGCGAAAAGCTCACACCGAATACGATTCGAGGCTATGCCCGGGAGGTCGCCAACGTCAGCGTTCCCGAGGAACGCGCGGCCGAGATTGCGCCGGAGGTGGAGGCGCTCAACAGTGCGGTGCTCGACACAGCGGCCCGCCTGGATCTCAATGACGAACCGGGACAGTTTCCGCTGGCCCTCGCCCGGAACCGATACCTGCGCGGAAAAACCCGATGAGCTCCGATATCACACGCCTTACGCTCACCGGGGTGGCTGCTGCGATTCGACGGAAGAAGCTTTCATCGGTGGAAGTCACTCGGGCGTGCATCGCGGAAGCCGAGCGCGTGCAGCCCCGCATCAACTGCTTCATCGCGCTGGAGGCGGATGAAGCATTGAAGGCTGCGAAACGGGCCGACCTCGCGCTCAGGCGCGGCGCGAAACTCGGCGCGCTGCATGGCGTTCCGCTTGCGCACAAGGACATGTACTACCGTGCCGGGATGATCTCGAGCGGCGGCTCGAAGATCCTGCGCGACTATCGCCCGTCCGTCACCGCCACCGTGGTGGAACGCCTGTATGGCGCCGGCGCAGTCTGGCTCGGCCGCCTCAACATGGCCGAGTTTGCCGCGAACCCTACCGGCCACAATGAACATTGGGGGCACTGCCGCAATCCGTGGCATCCCGATCACATCACCGGCGGATCGTCGAGCGGCTCGGGTGCGGCGCTCGCGGCGCGTACCTGCTTTGGTTCGCTCGGGTCGGACACCGGCGGATCGGTGCGCGGCCCCGCCGCGTTCTGCGGCGTCACTGGATTGAAGCCCACCTACGGGCGCGTGAGCCGCTTCGGAATCCTGCCGCGCGCATGGTCGCTCGACTGCGTCGGGCCGCTGGCGCGTACGGCTGCCGATTGCGCCCGCTTGCTGCGCGTGATCGCCGGCGAGGACGCTCGCGACGCCACTTCGGCCGCGGAACCGGTGCCCGATTACGAGCGCGACCTGAAGCGCACTATCAAGGGGCTCAGGATCGGCGTGCCGACAGCCTATTTCTACGACGGCGCGACGGAGGAGGTCAAAGCGGCCATGCGCGCAAGTCTGGACGTGTTCCGGTCGCTCGGCGCACGCGTGATCGAGGTCGCGCCCCCCGACGTGCAGCGTCTCCTGGCTCTGGGAACGCTCATCAACCAGTCCGAGGCATCGGCGATCCACTCACGCTGGATGCAGACCCGTCCACAGGACTATTCGGCAGTGTTCCGCGGCCGGATCGAGGCGGGATTCTTCGTCCCCGCGACGCGCTACCTCGAGGCGGTGATGCTGCGCTCGCGTCTCCTCGACGAGTTTGTTCAAGCGGTTTTCGCCAAGGTCGATCTGCTGCACACCCCCGTCACGCCGGCGCCGGCGCCGACCATCGCCGCGACCGACGCGAAGACCGCGGGCGACGTGCTGCGCCTGCTGGGCGCGATCACGCGCAACATGCGCCCGCTGAGCTATCTCGGCATTCCAGCCGCAAGCGTGCCGGCGGGATTTTCGAAGGGCGGGTTGCCGCTATCGATGCAGCTTGCCGGGAGGCCCTTTTCCGAGGCCCTGATCCTCCGTGCTGCCCATGCCTACCAGTCCGTCACCGACTGGCACACCCGCGTCCCGCCTCTTTGTAGCGACTGAATGAGCGATAGCGACAAACCGCTGGTTATGGTCGAAGACCTCGAGGTGGAATTCGTCGGCCCCGAGGCGACGGTGCACGCGGTAAATGGCGTCTCGTTCACGCTCACGGAGGGCGAGGTGCTCGGCATCCTCGGCGAATCCGGATCGGGAAAGAGCGTGACGCTGCGCGCGCTGATGCGGCTCCTGCCGCGGAAGAAGACCCATCTTGCGGGTCGCGTCGAGATCGCCGGGCGCAATGTCATGGCGCTTGGCGAACACGGACTCTCGGACTTGCGTGGTCCGATCGTAGCGATGATCTTCCAGGAGCCCATGACGGCCCTCGATCCAGTGTTCACCATCGGCCAGCAGATCGTCGAAGCGATCGTGCGGCACGAGGACGTTTCACCGGCCGAGGCGCGACGCCGCGCGCTCGAACTCCTCGAACTCGTGCAGATTCCCTCGGCGAAGCGCCGCCTCGACACCTTTCCACACCAACTCTCGGGGGGGCTCCGCCAGCGTGCGATGATCGCGATCGCGCTCGCGTGCCGGCCGCAACTGCTGCTCGCAGACGAACCCACCACCGCGCTCGACGCTACCGTCCAGATTCAGGTGCTGCTGCTCCTGCGCTCGCTGCAGAAGGAGCTCGGGATGGCAATGATCTTCGTCACCCACGACCTCGGCGTCGCGGCAGAGGTGTCTCACCAGATCGCGGTCATGTACGCGGGGCGCATCGTGGAAAGCGGTTCGGTCGTAGATGTGGTCAAGCGTCCGCGCCATCCCTACACCGAGGGACTGCTGGGCTCGACCGTACACGAGGTTCCCAAAGGCGCGCGCCTGACGCCTATCACGGGTTCGCCCCCCAACCTCGCAGCATTGCCTCCCGGATGCAGCTTTGCCCCCCGCTGCCGTTACGCCGAGGCGCGCTGCACGGGCGAATTCCCGCCGGCCGTTACGCTGGGTTCACATCTGGGTTACGATCATGTCGCGCGCTGCATCAACTCGCAGCGCGTGGGACAACCTGAAACGGCAATTTCATGACCGCGTCACTCCCGTTCAATCAGATCTCCGCAAGCGACGCCGCGGCGGCGATCGCCGCCGGCAAGCTTACTTCGGAAGCGCTGGTCGCTGCCTGTCTCGATCGCATCGGTGCGCGCGAGCGTGCCGTTCAGGCCTGGGCCTTTATCGATCCCGAGCTTGCCCTCTCCCAGGCGCGCAGCCGTGACAGGGAACCACCACGCTCGCGGCTGCACGGTATCCCCGTCGGCATCAAGGATGTCATCGACACCGGCGATATGCCCACTGAGTATGGCTCCCCGATCCATCGCGGCCATCGGCCGCATTGCGATGCGGCCTGCGTCGCACAGGTGCGCGAATTGGGGGGAGTGATACTCGGCAAGACCGTTTCGACCGAATTCGCGACCCGCCACCCGAACAAAACGCGCCACCCGCTCGATCCCACTCGCACGCCCGGGGGCTCGTCAAGCGGCTCAGCGGCAGCAGTTGCCGACTGCATGGTGCCGATCGCATTCGGCACGCAGACTTCTTCTTCCATCATCCGCCCGGCGGCTTTCTGCGGCGTGATCGGCTATAAACCTTCGTTCGGCCTCATCAACCGCGCCGGTCTCAAGTTCCTGTCCGAGTCGCTCGACACGATCGGCACGCTGACCCGCACCGTCGCCGACGCTGCGCTCATCATCGAGGAACTCGCCGGGTTACCCGCTGCTCCATTCAGCGAGGTGCCGCGACGCAAACCGCGGATCGGTCTGTGCCGCACGCCGTACTGGAATCAGGCGGACGCGGCGGCTCAGGCCAGCCTCGATAGCGCCGCGCGCGTGCTGGCGCAAGCGGGGGCGCGCGTAAATGACGTCGATCTCGCGGACGAGTTCGGCGCGCTCGCCGAGACCCAGATTGCGGTCAGTTCGTACGAGTTCTATCGCGCGCTCACCCACGAGCGCACGCGCTTTCCTGAACTCATTTCCGCGAGCCTCGCCTCGCGCATCGCAGCGGGGGGCAAGGTGACTCGCACGCAGTACGAGGCGGGCGTCGCGCTTACCGAGCGCTGCCGCAAGCGGATTGACGACGTGCTGCGCGATCACGATGCGCTGCTCGCGCCGAGCGCGCCGGGCGAAGCACCAACGATTGAGAGCACGGGCGACCCGATTTTCGGCTTGATGTGGACGCTGCTGCAGCTGCCCTGCCTGACGCTTCCGTACGGCAGCGGGCCGCTGGGTCTGCCGCTCGGGGTCCAGGTGATCGGCAGCCGCGCTGGCGATACGGCAATGTTCGTGAACGCGGAATGGATACGGCGCGCGCTGGCCGGTTAAGCGCAACGCAACAGTGCTTTCCGTTTGATAGACCCAAGGAGAACAGCATGAAACCGATTCGACTGCAGTCCACGCTGGCGGGTATCGGCATTGCCGCGGCCCTCGCGGCCAGCCTTGCCTGGGGGCAATCCAGGCCGTTGCGCGTCGGCATGACGCTCTCGGACATTCCCACGACCTCGGGCCAGCCCAATGGCGGTTTCGAAGGCTATCGCATGACGGGTTACACCCTCTACGACGCGCTCATCAACTGGAAGCTCGACAACGCCAAGGCTCCCTCGACTCTCGTGCCCGCGCTTGCCACGTCCTGGAAGGTGGACGCGAAGGACACGACCAAATGGCTCTTCACCCTGCGCAAGGGCGTGAAGTTCCACGACGGCTCGGAGTTCAATGCCGACGCCGTGGTCTGGAACCTCGACAAGCTGTTCAAGAAAGACGCGCCGCATCACGACGCCCGGCAAAGGGCGCAGGTCGCGGGCCGTATCCTGTCGCTGAAAGCGTGGCGCAAGGTCGACGACTACACCATCGAGTTCACGACCCACGCGCCCGATTCGACCTTCCCTTACCAAACGACTTACGTCTTCTATTCGAGCCCCGCGCAGTACGAGAAGCTCGGCCGGGACTGGAACAAGTTCTCCCAGCAGCCCTCGGGCACCGGCCCGTTCCGGCTCGAGAAGATGACGCCGCGCGAGCGCGCCGAACTCGTGCGCAACTCGAGCTACTGGGACGCCAAGCGCGTCCCGAAGTCACAGCGCGTCGTGCTGCTGCCGATTCCGGAGCCCACCACGCGCGCCTCCGCGCTCCTCTCCGGTCAGGTCGACTTCATCGAGGCGCCGCCACCGGATTTCATTCCGCGGCTCAAGTCGCAGGGTTTCCAGATCACGTCCAACGTCTACCCGCACATCTGGCCGTACTTCATGAGCTTCAAGGAGGACTCGCCGTGGCGCGACTTGCGGGTGCGCAAGGCGGTGAATCTTGCGATCGATCGCGAGGGTCTCGTCAAGCTGCTCGGCGGCTTTGCTGCTCCGGCGGCGGGGGCTGTAGACAAGTCGAGCCCGTGGTTCGGCAAGCCCACGTTCATCGTCAAGCACGATCCAGCGGCCGCAAGGAAACTCCTTGCGGAAGCGGGCTATTCCGACTCGAAACCGCTTACGCTCAAAGTGATGGTCTCGCCTTCCGGCTCGGGCCAGATGCTGCCCAGGCCGATGAACGAATACATCCAGCAGAACCTGAAGGCGGTCGGCATCAACCTGGAGCTGGTCACCCAGGACTGGGAGGTGCTGCGCAACTGCCGCCGCGCCGGCGCCGGATCGCCTGTATGCCAGGGCGTGCATGGGATCAACAACTCCTCGGCAACGGTCGATCCGTTCAGTGCTTTCGGACGCATCTACAGCAGCAAGGCGATTCCGCCCAAGGGGTTCAATTACATGTATTACTCGGATCCGAAGGTCGATGCCATGGTCGAGAAGTCCAACAACATCTTCGACGAGAAGAAGCGCGACCAGTTACTCGGGGAACTGCACGCCTATCTCGTGGACCAGGCGGTGGACGTCTGGGTCGTGCACGACGTCGGGCCGCGCGCGATGTCAAAGCAGGTGCGCGGCTGGGTGCAGGCGAGGCACTGGTTCCAGGACCTTGCGCCGGTTTACGTTGCCGACTGACCGACACGAGCTGGCAGTTGGCAGTCAGCAGTTTGCAGTTCAGGGTTAGCAATCGCCGCGGGCCGCTTACTGACTCCTGACGACTGCCTACTGTCTGCTGCTTACTGCTTACTGCTTACTGCCAACCGGTTCGTGATGCTGTACTACATCCTCCGGCGCGTCCTCTATACGATTCCCATCGCGATCGGGGTGTCGCTCATCGTGTTCACCCTGGTGCACCTCGCGCCGGGCGATCCGCTTTCAGCGGTGATGGGCGAAGTGGACCAGAAGATGCTCGCCGAGATGCGCGCTTCCTTCGGCTACGACAAGCCGCTGCCGCTGCAGTACCTGATCTGGCTCGGCAGCGCGCTTACCGGCGACATGGGCTATTCGCTTCGCACCGGCGCGCCGGTGTTCGGGACCCTGATCGACGCCGCAGCAAACACCATGGTGCTCGGCGTCGCAGCATCGTTCGTGGGTTTTCTCGTGGGGGCGAGCGCGGGCATGTTCGCCGGCTACCACCACGGCACGTGGGTGGACAAGGCCGTGTCCGCGGCCGCGATTGCGGGCGTGAGCATTCCCCACTACTGGCTCGCGATCATCCTCGTGATCGTGTTCTCCGTGCAACTCGGATGGCTCCCCTCGATGGGGGCAGGTGCAGGGGCATCGGTCCTCAGCTGGGACGCGTGGAAACACATGCTGTTGCCAGCCATCGCGCTCGCCGCGATCCCGTGCGCGATCGTGGCCCGCACCGCGCGCGCGTGCGTGATGGAGATCCTCAGCATGGAATTCGTGGAGGCCTTGCGCGCGCGCGGCCTTTCCGAACGCCGCATCCTGCTCCACGTTTCGCGCAACGCCCTGCCGACGGTGCTCGCCGTGATCGGCCTGCAGTTCGCGCACCTGCTGGGAGGCTCGATCCTGGTGGAGGTCGTGTTTTCGTGGCCGGGCACCGGATATCTCCTCAACCTGGCGATCTTCGACCGCGACATTCCGGTGCTGCAGGGAACGATCCTGCTGCTCGCACTGTTTTTCGTCCTCACCAACCTCGTCGTGGACATCCTGCAAACCTTTGCCGATCCACGCATCAGCCGAGCATGAACGCCCCGGAAGCCCAGAGGATCACGCTCAAGTTCGACGCCCTGACCCCCGCACCGGGGGCGATGGAAGTGCCTGTCGGCGTGATGCTGCCGCGCACCTACTGGCAGACGGTAGGGGTGCGGCTCGCGCGCGATCCCTACACCGCCGCCTGCGCTTTCATCCTGCTCGCGATCGCAGGTGCGGCGGTGCTCGCGCCATGGCTGGGGCTGCCCGATCCCGCCGCGACCAACGCGGCACAGCGCCTGCTGCCCGTGGGCTCGTCCGGCCACCTCCTGGGCACCGACGAACTGGGGCGGGACATGCTCTCACGCCTGATCCACGGCGGACGCCTGTCCCTCACCATGGGCGTGCTGCCGGTCGCGGTGGCGCTCGCGATCGGCGGTACGCTCGGCCTCGTCGCGGGTTTTATCGGAGGCCGGACCAATATGCTCGTCATGCGACTCACCGATGTGTTATATGCCTTCCCCTCGATCCTGCTCGCGGTCGCCATCGCCGGCTCGCTGGGCGCGGGCGTGGGCAACGCGCTCCTCGCCATCACCATCGTCTTCATCCCGCCGATCACGCGCGTGACCGAGTCGGTGACGACGCAGGTGCGTGCGATGGATTTCGTGGAAGCGGCACGCGCGAGCGGGGCCGGGGCCTTCCGCATCATCCGCACCCACATCCTCGGCAACGTGATGGGGCCGGTGTTCGTCTATGCCACGGTCCTCGTCAGCGTTTCGATCCTAATTTCCGCAGGTCTGTCCTTCATCGGGCTGGGAGCGAGCCCGCCGACCGCGGAGTGGGGCCTCATGCTCAACACGCTGCGCGAGTCGATCTTCCTCGCGCCGCTCAACGCCGTCCTGCCGGGCTTCATGATATTCATCACATCGATGTGCTTCAACCTGATCAGCGACGGGTTGCGCAGCGCGATGGACGTGCGCCTGTGACACCACTGTTGAGCGTGCGGGGGCTGCGCAAGTATTTTCCGGTCAAGTCCGAGCGCTTCTTCGCGCCTCGGCAGATGGTACAGGCCGTCGATGACGTAAGTTTTTCCATCGAAGCGGGCGAAACGCTCGGTATCGTCGGCGAATCCGGCTGCGGCAAATCCACCACCGCGCGCCTGCTGATGCGTCTTATTGCGCCGGATGCCGGTGAGGTGGATTTCGCGGGAAGACCGGTACTCACCGAAGACGGCCTGAGTCTCCGTGATCTCCGGCGCAATATGCAGATGGTATTCCAGGACTCGTACGCCTCGCTCAACCCGCGCCTCGCGGTTCAGGGCAGCATCGCCTTTGGCCCGCGTGCGCACGGCGTGCCCGGGCCAAAGGCGACAGCGAAGGCGCGCGAGTTACTGTCGCTCGTCGGGCTCGACCCCGACCAGTTCGGGCGCCGCTATCCCCACGAACTCTCCGGCGGGCAGCGCCAGCGCGTGAACGTCGCGCGCGCCCTCGCCCTCGATCCCAGACTCGTGATACTCGATGAAGCCGTATCGGCGCTCGACAAATCGATCGAGGCCCAGGTGTTGAATCTCCTGATGGATCTCAAGGCGCGCCTGCAGCTCACCTATCTCTTCATTTCCCACGATCTCAACGTGGTGCAGTACATCAGCGATCACGTGCTTGTCATGTACCTTGGCAAGGCGGTCGAGGTCGGCAGCGTCGAGGATATCTACCATCGGCCCCGCCATCCCTACACCCAGGCGCTGCTTGCGTCGCGGCCGACCATGGACCCGGAGGTGAAGCTCGAGCGATCCCCTCTCACCGGCGACCCCCCCAATCCGATCAATCCGCCGCCCGGCTGCCGCTTCCGCACGCGTTGCGCGTTCGCCGAGGACGTGTGCGGACGAGTCGAGCCCGCGCTCACGTCCTGCGGCGCCACGGAACACGCGGTCGCGTGCCACATGCACGTACCCGACTCCGGCCATAGCCGACGACAATGAGACAGATTCACGTCGCGAAGCACGCCACCGAGGCCCATCTCGTCAAGGGTTTCCTCGAATCGAACGGCATTGAGGCGGTCGTGCGGGGCGAATTCCTCACCAGCGGCTGGGGCGAACTCCCCACGGATCTGTGCGCGGTGTGGATCGCGGATGACGAGCAGTTTCAGCGCGCCGACCGTCTGCTGATCGAATTTCTCAGCGGAAAACTCGCCCGGGACGCGACCGGTGACGCATGGACATGCGCCCGCTGCGGAGAGCGCCTGGAAGGTCAGTTCACTGCGTGCTGGAAGTGCGGAACGCCAAGGCCCTGATAGGCGTGACCGGTGACCGGTGAAGTGCAACGGACGACGCCTTTCCCGGTCACAGCTCATGAGTCGTAGGTCACCCACATCGATCTATTGAGGACACAATGACGAGCTCCACCCCGAACATCTCCCCCATGATGCTTGGACTGAGCGAATACCTGGCGAGTGCGCTAAAGCGGCCACTCCCGCCAGAAGTGATCGACCGCGCCAAGATCCATATCGTCGACACCTTTGCCGCGATGATCTCCGGGTCAAGACTGCTCCCCGGCAAGCGCGCAATCGAGTACGTGAAAGCACTGGGTGGCAAGCAGGAGGCGGGCATTATGGGCACGCGCATCGTCACATCCGCGACCAACGCGGCGCTCGCCAACGGGATGTTCGGCCATGCCGACGAAACGGATGATACGCACCCGCCTACCCTCACCCACCCCGGCACGAGCGTCGTGCCCGCAGCGCTTGCGATCGGCGAGCGCAACCGACTTTCCGGCCGCGCGATGATGCGCGCCATCGTCCTTGGCTACGACATCTGCGCTCGCATGCTGCTCACGCTCAAGCCGATGCCCTTCCTGCGTTCAGGCCATCACGCTGGCGCAACTGGACAGCTTTTCGGTGCAGCGGCCGCGGCGGGCGCGCTGCTCAGGCACAACGCTGCGAAGATGCGCCACACGCTTACTTACGCCGCGGAGCAGACGGCGGGGCTCTACATCATGTTCCGCGACCCGGAGCACATCGAGAAAGCCTACGCGATGGGTGGCATGCCGGCGCACAACGGCACGGCGGCAGCACTGATGGTTGCGCACGGCTGGACCGGGGTGGACGATCCATTTTCGGGCGAGCGCGATTTCTTTTTCACCTTCGCGCCGGAGGAGATCGACCGCAACGACCTGATCCGTGGTCTGGGGCGCGATTACGAGATCCTGCGCGGTGGCATCAAGCGCTGGCCCGTCGGCGGGCCGATCCAGGGGCCGATGCACGTCCTGCGCGAGCTGATCCAGCAGCACGGCGTCAAGGCGGCCGACGTGGAAAAGTTAATCGCGCGCATCCCCGACAAGGAACTCGAAATCGTCAACAACCGCGACATGCCCGACATCTGCCTGCAGCATCTGCTCGCCGTGATGCTGATCGACGGAACGGTCACGTTCAAGTCGGCGCATGACTTCAAGCGCATGCGCGACCCCGCGGTACTCAGGTTGCGCGCGAAGGTCGAAGCGGTCGGCGATGCGGCACTTACCGACATCGAGCGCCGCTGGCGCTGCGTGATGGAGATCCGCTTGCGGGACGGCCGCGTACTGCGCGGCCAGACGATGGCCGCCAAAGGCAGCTACGAGAATCCTCTCACCCGCGCTGAAGAAGAAGAGAAAGCGCTCGACCTGATCGTGCCGGTGTTGGGGAAGTCGCGGTCGCGGGAACTGCTCAAGGCGTTGTGGAACTTCGAGGCGTTGAAGGACGTGCGCGCGCTGCGCAAGCTGTACTCGACGTAGTCGTCGCGCCTACACGCGTACTTACCTCGGGTTCTCAGGCAGCCGCAGTGGGAAAGCGGTAGTCGCCATCAGGGAGTGGCAGGCTCCATGCCTTTCGCCTTGATCACCGCAATGGCTGCCGGTGACCTGAGAAACTTGATCAGGGCCTTGGCGGCTTGCGGTTGCTCGGCGGCGGTAGCGACGCCCGCGGTAAACACAGCGTATCTCTGCAGCTCAGGTGGGAACGGCCCGACAAGCTCCACACCGGGGACGGACAGAACTTCGTTGGTGAACGAAAATCCGAGCTCGGCCTTGCCGTCCGCGACCGCCTGGACGACGCGACCAGCGCTCTGCCTGCTTCGCTGAGGTGTTTTTCGGGTTCGCTCCAGCCATTCGTTCTTGTCTTTCATCTGCTCGGCGATGCCGAGGCGGTCGAACACCCCGGCAAGGTGGATGCCGGGCCCGCCTTCCGGATTATAAGTGACCGACTTCGCGTTAAGGACCGCGCGCTTGAACGCGTCGACCGAACTGATGTCGGGCTTGGGAGCGCCCGCGCGCGCACCCACGCCCATGCCGACGCGGGCGATCTCAGTGCGCGTGTCGGCAACGATCTTGCCCTGTTTGGTGTACTCGTCCAGACTGCCGCTGACGAGGAGGTCGAACGCCTCACCGGCCGCCATCCGCCGTCGCATCGTAGTTGCATTCCCGTACCAGATCACAAGCTTGTGGCCTGTCGCGCGTTCGAACTGGGGGCCGAGTTCTTTCCATACCGCGGACATTGCGACGCCCGCTATAACCTTGACTTCAGCAGCCTCTGCCGCGAGGCCTTGGACCAGCAGGAGGGCGAATCCGATCCTTGCTGCTGCGAAAAATGAACGTATCCTCATGACATTCTCCTGGTTACTCCGCTCGCAAACCGGCGGCTTCGATGACCTTCTTGAACCTGGCCGTCTCGCTCCGGATGAAGGCGCCGAATTCTTCAGACCTCCCCCCTCCAGGTTCCGCGCCGTTCTCCAGCAGTGCGGATTTCATCCCGGATGATTGCAGCACGTCGACCACCTCACGATTGATCCGCTCGACCAGCGCCGGCGGGGTATGCGCGGGCGCCAGCAGCCCGAGCCAATATGTGGTTACCAGATCCCCCGCCCCTGCCTCCGCCATCGTCGGTATCTCAGGGGCGCCCGCGAATCGTTTGCCGCTGGTCACCGCGTACGCCTTGAGCCTGCCGGCCTTCACATGTGGCAGCGACACGAACGGCACGCTGAATCCCGCTTTTGTTTCGCCGCTGATGATTGCCGTCGTCGCCGCGCCGCCGCCCTTGTAATTCACTTGAACGAGGTTGACACCGGTCAATCGCTTGAAGAGCTCCCCCGTCAACTGATTGCTCGTCCACGGTCCGGCGTTGGCAAAATCCACGCCCCCCGGCTGCCGTTTCGCGTAGGCGATGAACTCACCCAGATTGGCTGCCGGAACCGAGGGGTGCGCAACCAGCAGGCCCGGTGACGATGCGAGGAGGGCGATCGGCGCGAAATCCTTCTGCGGATCGTAGGGAAGCGAGCGGTAGACATTCGGACGGATCGCAAGCGAACCGCTGTCGGAGACCAGCAACGTGTAACCATCCGGGGTCGCTCGACTGACAAACGGCGTGGACATATGACGGTTCTCCACGACCACCGGACGAGCCCATTGTTCGCCGAGCCGTTGCGCGACGTGGCGGCTTACCACATCCATCATCGTAGCGGGCGCGGCGGTGACGATACGAACGGGCCTGGCCGGATAGTCCTGCGCCGCCGACGGCGCGGTCATCCCGTAGAGGCAGGCTGCGATCAGACCCAGAATCCCGATGCCCGGCAAAGCACTCATGGCCCCTCCCGCCGGATTTCTTCACCGGGGCGGTGAAGATTCGCAGCGATATTGACGCCGCGATGGAATTAATGCAATTGTCTAGCATTTACGACTCGATTAATCCGGTTAATCCTCATGGACCTGAGGGACATCGAATATTTCGCGGTAATCGCCGAGCATGGTCATCTCGGGCGCGCGGCCGAAGCCTTGGGATTGGGTCAGCCCGCGCTCAGCATCAGTCTGCGTCGGCTGGAGAAATCGGCGGAGGCGAAGCTGGTCAGGCGAACGCCGAAGGGCGTCGAGCTGACGGACGTAGGCAGCGCCCTCCTGTCACACGTAAGCCGGTTGAAGCTCGCGCGCGAGGACCTCGCCCGTGAGATTTCGGATCTCGCCCACGGGCAGGCGGGGCACCTGCGAATTGGCGCGAGCCCGGCTACCGCCAATGGTCTCCTGGCGGACGCGAGCAGCACGCTGCTGAAGGAAGCACCCAGGATAACGCTGGAGGTTTCCATCACGCCAAGCACTGATGCACTGCTGCAGGCGATGCGCAAGGGTGAACTGGACATCATAGTGCCCCATGTCTCGGGCGTACCGGCCGCTGGACTCGCGTGGGAACCGCTGTGGGAGGACGAATTCGTGGTCTATGCGTCCGTTCGCCATCGCCTGGCCCGGCGCAAATCGGTTACGCTGGCGGATCTTGTGGAGGAACGCTGGGCTGCAACGGCGACCACCGCGTTCCGGGGACGTCTGTCACTGCGCCAGACGTTCGAGGAGCGCGGCTTGCCGGTGCCCCAGATTGCCGTGACGTCCGACTCCGGCGTGATGATCCGCCGGCTGGTGACCTCGTCGGACGTGCTCGGTATCGGGGCCAGGCGGGTCATAGAGCAAGACGCGGGCCATTTCGGCCTGAAAATCATCCCCGTTACGGACTTGAAACGGATACGTCCCGTCTACCTGGCGTACCGCAACGACGGCTATCTCTCCCCCGTGGCCAGGCGGCTCATCGAGATCCTGAAGGCGATGGCGAAGGAAATCGCCGCTCAGAAACCGTAAACTGCGCGCAGGTTTGGGGAAAGCACGGCGCATCCGGACGATTTAACACCGACCGTTGAGCATCACGGCGTTCAGCCCAACCGACTACTACTCTTGCGCGACTCCGCCGATGTCGTTGACGCCCCTGGCCCAGCGGTCGTTTTCCCCCTTCCAGAAGTTATGGAAATCGGCCGGGGACTTGCTCAGCACCACCGCCGCGCTCGCGGTAGCTAGCCGGCGCCCCACCTCTGGTTCGCGCATCGTGTTGGTGACCGCTGTGAACAATCGGCTCACCACCGGCTTGGGAGCGCCTTTTGCCACGTACACGCCCAGCCACAAACCCGTGGTGATGTCCGGAAACCCCGATTCGGCCATGGTCGGCGTATCGGGCGCGGCCTCCAGGCGCCGGAGTGCGGTCACGGCGAGAAGCTTGAGACGGCCCTGCTTCACGTGGGGAAAGATCGACGGCGTGCTCAACATGGTTACCTGAGTCTCACCGGTCACCAGACCCGCCGCTGCGGCGCCCGCGCCACCCTTGTAGTTGATCATGACGATATTCAATTCCACCTTTTTCATAAAGTGTTCCATCGCGAGCCGCGAGTCGCTGCCGGCTCCCGAGGTACTGTAGCTGAGCTTGCCGGGCCGCGCCTTGGCGTAGTCGATGAACTCCTTCAACGAGCGCACCGGCACGCTGGGATGTACAGCCAGGCAGCCAGGCACGTCCACCACTTGGGTCACTCCGATGAATGCATCGAGCGGCTTGGGCCGGAATCTGGTATAGACCGACGGATTGATCGCCATCGTTCCGACATTGCCAAGCAGTATGGTGTGGCCGTCCGGCGTGGCATTCGCCGCCGCCTCGACCCCGATACTGCCGGACGCGCCGGGGCGATTTTCGATCACGATCGTCTGCTCGAGCTCCCGCCCCAGCTTCGGCTGAATGATGCGCGCAGCAAAGTCCGCCGCGCCGCCTGGCTGAAAGGGAACGATCATCCGCACCCGGCGCGCAGGGTACTTCGCCGTGGATTGAGCAAACGCATCGCTTACAGCAAGCAGACTCATCGAAAACAGTACGAGATGCGATATGCTGGACTTCATGGGTGTTCTCCTTCTCGTCATGCTAGCCGTTAACTCCGAGCGTCTTGAGGTCGTCCGGTAGCTCCCATAGGCAGACACCGTCGTTTGCCATTTTGAAAGAAGAAGACCGAGCACCACTACTGGATTTCGAGGCATCCGTCCCTCCTATCGGGTGATTCGGGAATCTACTTCCATAACTGCCAACGACCGCGACGATGCGCACAAGAGGCAGCCGCCCGGTCATGTTGACACTTCCGCATGATGTCTGCAATTATCCGTCAGTCAATATTCGATAACCGGTGGTTATGACTTGGAAGCTCGTGATCTAGGATATTTCGCGGTCGTGGCCGAGCACGGAAACCTGCGGCGGGCGGCCGAAGCGTTGAATCTGAGCCAGCCGGCGCTCAGTAAGAGCCTGCGCCGGTTGGAACGGTCTGCTGGAACGAAACTCGTGAAGCGGACTTCGAAGGGCGTCGCGCTGACGACCGTCGGCACGTCGCTCTTGGCGCATGCCCGCCGCCTTCGGCTGTGTTTCGACGAGATGGGACGTGAGCTGTCCGATCTCAATCAGGGACATGCCGGCCACTTGCGCATTGGCGCGGCTTTGGTACAGGTCGAGCACCTCGTATCGCCTGCCTGCACCCGGCTGCTGAAAGATGCCCCGAAGGTGACGGTGGAGATCACCGTGGGGTCGAACGACGTACTGCTGCCAGCTTTGCTGCGCGGAGAACTGGACGTGGTCGTGTGCGGCGTTTCCGCTGTGAAACACGACGAACTCGTTCAAGAACGCCTGCATGAGGACGAGTTCGCGGTCTACGCATCGGCCAGGCATCGGCTGGCCGCAAAGAAGCGGGTGACAATTTCCGATCTTTCCAGGGAACGGTGGGCGCTGACACCCACCGGCACGATCGCGCGTCGAATGCTGCAGCGCATATTCGAAGAAAATGATTCGGGTTCGCCTGTTGTGGTGATGCAAACGGCATCGATAGTGCCGAAAGTCCAGTTAGTGGCGTCGTCCGACGTACTGGGTTTCACGCCGTGGCGCGACGTGCGGGAGTTCGCGGTGCGTTACCGCTTGGTAAAGCTGGAAGTTCCAGGGCTTCGAGCGACTCGTATTGTCGGCCTTAGCTACCGGAAAGATGCCTACCAGTCCCCGGCTGCGCGGCACTTTATAGAACACGTGAAGCTGGAAGCCGGGAAAGACACACTCAACAAACGAAGTACGATGCGCTAAAAAGGTCACATCACTGGCTGCCTGCCGCCCGCCGCAAAGCGGTTCATCGAGATACTGAAGGTGACGGCGAAGGAAATCGCCGCTGAAAAACCCTGAACAGCGCGCAGGCTGGGATACGCGCGTCGTCAGCAAGTAGGTTGATGTAAGCGGGGCCACCCCAACAACGCGATGCCCACCGTTGGGCATCGCTACGCTCAGCCCAACCTACGATAGCTTCATTCCATCCGCGCGACGCCGACGGCTACGGGTACAGATCGAACGCCGGGGCAACGCGGTTGTAAGGGATTTTGGCCGCATCGTTCAGCGCCTCGACGGTCGCGGCATCCTGCGCTTCGAACAGGCACGAGCAGCAGCCGCTGTCGGGCACGAAGGTCGAGTGCAGGTATTTGATCTCCCGGCCCTCGCGGCTGAACTTCTGCGCCGTCTCGATTGCGCGTTTTTGCGCGGCGGCGAGCTGCTCCATCGGGATGCCCTTGAGCGAACGTTCGGTAACGAAGACTTGCATGGTTTCCTCCATGGGTTAAAAGGCATCATCAGTGTAGGCCCGGGCGCCAGTCTGAAGAAGCCGGGTAGCAGTTATCGATCCATAATTGCTGCTTTCACGACCCGGCGGTAGCATGGGGGCGTCATGGAACTGCACCAGATCCGCTATTTCCTCTCGATCTGCGAGCACGGCGGCTTCTCGCGCGCCGCGCAGGCCTGCGGCGTCACGCAGCCCGCGCTCACCACTGCGGTCAAGCGCCTCGAAAGTGAAGTCGGCGGCGACCTCTTTCACCGCGAGGGCCGCAGGCTCGTGCTCTCGGAGCTGGGACGCCTCGTCAGGCCGCACCTGGAGAAGGTTTTCCAGGAAAAAGACACCGCGATCGAAGTCGCGCGCAATTTCCGCCTGCTGCGGGCGACCCCGCTGCGGATTGGCGTCATGCCGACCATCGGACCGGCACGCGTCTCGCGTTGTCTCGCGCTGTTCCGCACGGCGCATCCCGGAATCGAGGTCGCGGTAAGCGAAGCGCCGCTGGAGAGGCTACAGCACCAGCTCGAAGAGAACGAACTTGACCTCGCGCTTGCCAGTGCGCCGCGGGGCCTGCCGGATGCAATTCGCAGCGAGCGGCTCTACGGCGAGCGCTACGTCGTCGCCTTCCGCCCCGGCCACCGCTTTGAGGCGATGGAGTCGGTGCGGCTCGAAGACGTTAACGGCGAATCATACGTGGACCGGCTGTCGTGCGAACTCCGCGACCAGGTCATGGCGCTCTGCCGCGAGCGCAAGATCGAGCTCTACGCGAACTTCCGCAGCGAGCGCGAGGAATGGGTGCAGGCCATGGTGCAGGCGGGACTCGGTTTCGCGTTCATGCCCGAGTACTCGGTGAGCCTTCCCGGGGTACTTGCGCGTCCCCTCATCGAGCCGGCGGTCGAACGCGCCGTGCTGGCGGTCGAGGTGCGGGGCCGGCCGCGTGCTCCCGCTGCAAGGCTCTTCATCGAGGGCGAACTGCGCGACGCGACAAACGGCCAGGTGAAACGCTGACGAGGGCGAGAATTGACATTACACAGGTTGGGATAAGCGCAGCGCATCCCAACAACTAAACGCTGATCGTTGGGCATCACTTCGTTCAGCCCAACCTACGCCTGATCCGTGCAACCCGACCTGCCCCTGCGGCGCCTGGTCAATTGGGCTTGATGCCCGCAGCCTTGACGACCGCGGCCCATTGCACGAGTTCCTCCCGAATCACTTTCGTGAACTCCTTCGGGGACGTGCTGACCACGTCCACCCCCTGCGCCGCCAGCCGCGATTTCACCTCCGGGCTGCCGGCCGCCCGCGAGAGTGCCTGGTAGATCCGGTCGATGACCGGCGCCGGCGTCCCGGCCGGGGCGAGGAACCCGAACCATTGCGAGGTCTTGAAGCCCGGCAACCCGGATTCCGCGATGGTCGGCACCTCGGGCAGAATCTCCAGCCGCTTCAGCAATGTAACGCCCAACGGGCGTATCCTGCCGGTCTTGACGTGCGGCATCATGGACAGGGCGGTCGCGATCATTGCCGAGATCTCGCCCGAAATCAGGCTGACGTAAGCCGGTCCGGAACCCTTGAAGATTATCTGCTGCATTTCGATCCCGGCCTTGTGCTTGAACAGTTCCGCCGTGAGATGAGGGCTGGTGCCAAAACCCGGCGAGCCGAACGTGAGCTGACCCGGTTTTGCTTTGGCAAGCGCAATCAGGTCCTTCACGGATTTTGCCGCGAGTGACGGGTTCACGGACAGCATCTGCGCCGCATCGACGACCAGCGAGATCGGCGCGAAGTCGCGCACGACGTCGTAGGGCAGCTTCTTGAACACGTTCGGATTGATGGTGAGCGAGGGTTGGATGATCAGCAGCGTATAGCCGTCGGGCGTCGCTTTTGCGACGATGTCGGTGCCGAGTATGCCGCTCGCACCGCCGCGGTTGTCGACCACGATCTGCTCCTTGAACTGCTCGCCGAGCTTCTGCGCGAGCAGGCGCGCAAGAATATCGCTCGCACCGCCGGGCGACGAGGCCACCACCAGCCTGATCGGGCGCGTCGGGTAGTTCTGTGCGAATGCGCACTGCGCGCCAACCGCAGCCAGTACCAGGACCAGTTTGACGACTCGGGTGTGCATGACTCCTCCGGGTTTGATTATTGTGCGACTGGAAATTATCGCAGCTTTTGAGCCGCTTGCATCCTCCTCAAGGTTCCTTTCCTCGGTGCACCCGTCATTTTCAATCGGGACTGAGGCCAGTTCCATATGCAACGCTGATTTATTGCTTCGCGTAGCCGAGCTCGACCAGCACCGCTTTCATGGCGGCGTATTCGCGTTCCAGGTTTGCCCTCAACTGCGCGCCGGTCGCGAAGAACTCGGACCAGTAATTTCTCTCCAGGTCCGCTTTCCACTCCGCGGTCTCGCTTACTTTGCGCAGAGCGTTCGCCCAGAATTCCGCCTGCTCGCCCGTGATCCCCTTGGGCGCAGCGATCGTGCGCCAACTGCCGTACACCAGGTCAATCCCCTGCTCCCTCCAGGTCGGCACGCCGGACATTGAACCGGGAAGGCGCTGGGGGGCGGCGACTCCGACCACGCGCAACTTGCCGGAAGCGACGTGGATGCTGGCGTTGCCGGCGCCGGTGCTGACGAGTTCGATGTGGTTGCCGAGAAGCGCCGTAAGCGCTTGGGCGGACCCCTTGAACGCGACGGGCTTGAGATCGCGGGGGCTCGCGCCGATCGCCTTCATGAAGAGCCCGGAAATGATGTGGTGATGCGCGCCCAGGGTCGGCGAGAAGCCGATCGTCATCGATTGTGGGTCAGTGCGCATCCGCGCGACGAGTTCCTTGCCATCTCTGATTGCCGAGGCCGAGTTGACGGCGAAGGCGATGTTGTCGATGAACATGGATGCGATCGGGGTAAAGTCCGTGTAGGTCAGCTTGCTGGCGCCGGTGATGTGGCTGGTCAGCAACGTCGTCGTGCTAATCAGCAGATAGTGCGGGTCCGCCGCGTGCTGGCTGACGTAGGCGTAAGCAATCTGATTGCCGCCGCCCGGCTTGTTCACTATGGTCATCGACGCGGTCACCAGCTTGCCCGCGATCAGGGCGCGATCGAGCGAGCGGGCGAACTTGTCGATGGTGCCGCCCGGCGGAACGGGAGCGACGATTTCGACGTTCTTCTGCGGCGCCCAGCCCTGACCCTGCACGGCACCAGCACAGAATAGTGCCGAGACGATCATTGCGTGTTTGAATTTCACGTGCCCCCTCCTTTGCTTGTTACACCGCTTCCGGAACCATGTCCCCCGGATTTCACTTGGTTGCATCCAGGCTACATTTCTACACGACAATCCGGTGTGTCAGGCTGCCGCAGTTGTCTGATTCCGCAGGCGGGCATGCAAAGCGTCCGGCGCAAGGTCGGCGCCGTTGGGCCAGCATACTGCGCCAAACTCATCAATGCCCACCTGCCGAAAATAGGCGGGGTCCTTGAGCGGCTCGAATACCGGTCCAAACAAGCGCTCGGAAAGATCCACAATCCCGGCCACGCCATCATCAAAGATGACACGCAGGCGGTATCCTTCCAGCGCCTCGACCTTGACGATCTTGTGCATCGAATCACCCTCCTATCTCAAACTCAAACAAGCGCGGGAATCGGCTTCAGCGCCTGGTGCAACTCCGCAAGGCGCCAATCCTCGCGCAGTTCATCGCGATGTTGCTGCGCCCATTCCACCACCAGCGCCAGAGGGCGTTTCGGCAAGCCACCTTCGATCACTTCCAGGGTGTCAATCGCAATAACAGCAACGTCGTCGCCGTAATATGCGTGAAAATGCGGCGGCGCATGATCATCGTAATACATCCGGATCACGATACCGAAAAACCTGCTGATGGTCGGCACGGGAATAGTCTAATCCAATCTGCCGACAAGGTCTCTCCCGCGACAACACCGGTCTCGGGGCTGTCTTCAAAAGGAGAACGGCAGTTTGAGAGAAACTGCCCCTTGCGTCAGCGGGTAGCCGCGCGCACCGTTCAACTGGATTGCGGTGTCCGCCGCCTTGTGCAGCACGTCGGCTACCGCGATCTTCGCGGCCGAGATCTCTTTGCGCGCGAAGTCGCCCTGATCGAGCTTCGCCGCCGCGCGCATCACCAACAGCCGCCCAACCTCGATCTGCATCGCCGCTTCTCCCAGCAGCCATTGCACGCTCTCGCGTTCGCTGATCGGCTAGCCAGCAATAACTGACTCATGTGGGGCGCTCGGAAAAACACTGATTTATGTCAATCCAGTAACCGCTTTCTCTTGGCACTGAGTCAGGAATATAACGAACAATTGTAATCTTGGGTTTGCTTCCGGCTACCAAGTTCTCCACGTTCCAAAGCTCCCATCTCTCATCGCGGCTTGGGAGCATCCTCAGGTATTCCTCCCATTCGCGTTGCGTAATGAAGACGTTTGTCGCCTCGCCTGAATGCGCTTTGACTTCGACTTTAAGGGTCTCTCCAGCTTTCCGCGCTAGGAGATCGTAACCTGGATTTTGCTGAGGCATGGGAGTCACTTCGTACCCCTTGAGTTGCAATTCATGCGTTGCGTATTCTCGCCCACACTGCTCTAGCGCGCCTTTGTCGGAGACTGTTGTCGATGCAAAACCACCTACCGATTCGTGTTTGGTGCTCTGTTCCTGCTGGCTTCGCGTGCGTTGAGGCAGGGAACCGGTATGTACACCAACGTCGATGATATCCGCCGGGACCAAGTCGGGATGATTCAGTGCAATAGGAGCTTTCTCTTGCGCCCCTCTCTCAAGCTGATGCAGCCCGATGCTTTTGGACTGCAGTGCGCGAGACGGTCCATGTTCCAGCACATTGGAAGTGATAACAGCAGTCGGCGACGATTCAACAGTCGATTTTGCGCCTGTTACACCATTAGCCTCGTTTATTGGGGGAGCTGAGGCCAGAGTCGACCCGGTATCGGGCAGTGGAGTGAGTGGCGTTGGGTCACCGCTTGTGATTGCCCTTTCCTCGACGTTGGCGCCCGACGATGCCCTTGTCTCAACTGGGTCACATGCTGTCAGTGATCGAAATTCATGCAGCAGCCGCTGAATCTGGTCCGACGGACAATTACGTGCCTCAAGCTTTTGAATTCGGCTAGCGTCGGTTTCGCAGCGAAGGAGATTTTCGAGGAAATCAGCGTCAGACGGCGTGCGGACACTCTGCGCAACTGCTTCCGCGAGTCGCGGAAGATCGGCTTTCCCTTCGCAAAGGAACAGAATGTCTCCCTCTATGGCCACCGACTTGCTGACCAACTTCGGAGGCAACAATTCACTGAGCATGACTTCAGCCTCCAACTTTTCTGCGACGCGAACCTCGAGGCGCTGCAAGTGCGCACGTAATTGTTCGCTGTCCTGCTTGGTCTTATAACACCGCCAGACGAACACGAATTGTTTTATGGAATCTAACTGCACTTGGAGTTTGGAATTCGCTTGCCCCGTTGTTGTATCCCAACGCGGCTGGCACTTGGCGTCTGACAACGGCTTGAGACCGAAGTACTTTCGGGCGGCGGCGTGGAGACGTTCTGGAAATGCTATCTGCCAAATGTCCTGTCTGAACGCCTCTGCAAGCTCGCTATCATCGGAGAGCCAGCGTGGCTCCTGATCGATATAAGCCCACGCCTCTCCTCTGCGGCAGAGGAGAGGGACATTCGCCAACGGCAATTCAGCCTCTTGAGTGCTCAATGATTCGAGGCAGGCTTCATACCAGCCGAATACCTTTTGGTGATCGCTATCACGACCAGCTACGTCTGGAGGAATCAATGTTGGAACGCGATTCTGAAGCAGATCGCGCCATTCGGTTATCGAAAGCTGTGCAAGCTGCGTCCGCAGCCTCGCATGTTCAGCCAGCCATTTTTCGACCTCACTGCGGTCGCTGCCAAAGCTGTCTAAGTCGATAGTAGGGAGCAGCAGGCCGACTGCCCGCCTGGTTGCCCTGTCTGGAAGCCAGCACCGCTCCAATGGCACTGGCAGCGCATCGTTTTCCAGCAACGGCGGACCGAGCTGGGCCTTCAATCGCTCCCACCAATGTGCAGGTACAGAATGGAAATACCAATTGTAATACTTGTAGCGAATAGAAAGACTGGTGTGCGTTGAGTAGTAGTGCCAGTGGCGAACAAGTAAATGCAAAAGTGCACGTGCTTTGTCACGGTTCAGCGAACTGAATTCAAACTTGTCCATGACAAGTGGCGGAGCAACATTTCCCATCCCTGTATGTGTTGGCAACTGCCGCGACACTCGCCGAAGTTCCTCCTCCTGCGCACCTTCACCAGACCTCGCTACCAATCGGGGATACGCTACTACGCCGAGCCAAGTGAGAATTTCCCGATTAGCATCGACGTTTTCGTTCGGCCGCTTCGCCCACGCGGTTCCCTTAACGCCATCGTAGAGTTCCGCCAAGAGGTTTTCTCCCCACTCGCGGCCGAAATACGCATGGCGGGCTTCGACGTAGTAGTTGTCGGTCTTACCCTCTATCGTGGCCCGAATTGGGCACCGTTGAAGATTCTCCGACGCGTCAAGCTGTTCGTGAAGACGCAACGTGGCAAGGTAGTTAAAAAATCTGCGCGCGTCTCCCTGCCTCGTTTTCCAGAAATCTGCAATGGCGTAAGCCAGTGCTTCCGGTATGAGGTTCTGGTTTGGATCCTTGATACAAAAATCCGAAAGAAGCAGGCGAACAGGGCTCTCGTTTGGAGCCACAAGGAGTTTATCGCGCAGCCAATCATCAATGAACGAGGCCGGCAGCCATGCGGGCACTGCAAACTGCACAGTGGCGTCGCGCCAAGTCACCACCCTTTTCCCGATGGATTCCACTGACACAGACTGACCTTCAATGGAAAGGATCGGTGTCTTTCGAAGGCGCGATAGCCTTTCCTCTCTCATCTCTGGCTTCCAGTCTTGCTTTCGCTCCGCGACAGCCCACTCTCCCACCCAGAGCCAACACATCCACAGCCATTCCACGTCTCTTGCCAGTGCCGGCACAGCATTGCCAATTGCAGCGAAGAGGGCACCATCTCTCAGCCTTGTGCAGCCGAGCTTGTCCAAAACACGCCTCGCCTGTTCGTCATTCTCTAGCGAAGGATGCACGAGCCGTGGAGCATATCCGGATTTTTCGAAGATTTTCCGGGCGAGCCCCGATGCAACAGACGTGGCAATTCGACATGCGACGTCAAATGTTAATACCCGATTACCGCTCGCATCCGGAAGCTTCAGGGTGGCCTTGGCGCGTGCTTCGATGCAGCCCCAAAGGTTCGCTGACACGCCGCCATTTCTGAAATCATCCGTGGGCAAGAGCAATCTGAGATTTGCTGCCGGGGAAGACTCTGAATACCACCGCTCCACACAATCAACGACGTAGTTGCCCAAGCGTTCTAGCACCCATCTATTGAACCGGAAGTCAGGCACGATTTTGGTGCGGTCGCTTTTGACGACAAAGTCAGCATGAAGCAGCACTCGGATCGGCGCCGGGTCCTCGGTAGGATAATAGACATGCAGCATCATCGATTCGGCCAAGGGAGTCACCTGCGCTTCCGAATCAAGCAGCGTCGCAACTGCGACGGATATGTCGGCGGCGCGGCGTCGGTCGTCTTCGTCTTCGAACTCGACCAACGCTTCAAGCGGGGGTTTCAACCGGTGCATTGCGCGTCGCCAGTGCTGCGTCTGCTCTTCGCGCGTATCTGTGATGCTCAATTCGGTGTCAGTGTTAGTCGGCATCTGCACGGAGAAAGACTTGTTCTTGTCGTTTGCCTTGATGTCGAGTTGGCGAAGATGCCGGAACGTCAGCAGCACGTAAGCTGGAAGCGTCCATAAGGATTTAATCACTTCCGCGGCGACTGACGGGTTGGTCAGTGGAAGCTTCACAATCGTTCGCATCCCGTGCAGCGAGGCCAACACCTGATCTTGTTGCTCTTCCGCCCGGCGCAACAGCGAAAACGGAAGCCACTGGTATGGCACCTTACTTGCGGTGATGCCGTTCTCATGGAACCAAACAGAAGCTCTCTTATGACAGAAAACCAATCCGTCTTCGTTCGAGAAGATTTGCGGTGTTCGAGTGATGGCGTAAACCGCCTTGAACCCCAGTCCCTTTCGACCGATTGCGCCAACGGGCTTCACGGAGAGGTGAGTGCCGCTCAGCGACTTGATAGTGTCGGGAGCCAGTCCCTTCGTTGTCGGCAACGTAAATCGCTTCGTCCATCACCTGAACCAAAAGCGTCGAAGCTTCTGCGTCGTCGGCATTTTGAATCAGTTCGTAAATCCACCGACCCACATGGTCGCGAGCCGTCTCGTTTGCGCTGTTTGCATCACGGATGATTTGGTCTTGGTCTTCCCGATAGACCTTCAACCGTCGATCGCGAAACTCATCAATGGCCTGCTGAAGTGCTGACATGCCTGCGCCTCACCTACAGGATTTCTTTGGACTATCGATTCGATGGTTCATGGCACTCCTGCATTGGCCAGGGTAATTATCCTTCGAATCTTCAGTCGCTTGAATTAGGAGCTGCTCAGACTTATTGCTCGCGTTGCAACTACCCCCACGACCAGAAATCGTTTCGCTCCTGCATGTAGAACCGCGCGAGTACCATACGGTGCACTTCGGAAGCGCCGTCGACAAGACGCGCCTGCCGCGCGTAGCGGTAGATCCATTCCAGGATGGTGTCCTTCGAGTAGCCGCGCGCGCCGTTCAACTGGATCGCGGTGTCCGCCGCCTTGTGCAGCACGTCGGCGACCGCGATCTTGGCTGCGGAAATTTCCTTGCGCGCGAAGTCGCCCCGGTCGAGTTTCGCCGCCGCACGCATCACCAGCAGCCGCCCGATCTCGATCTGCATCGCCGCCTCGCCCAGCAGCCATTGCACGCTCTCGCGCTCGGCGAGCTTGCTGCCGTGGGCATCGCGCCGCGCGACATACTCGGCAGCGATGTCCATCGAACGCCGCGCGAGCCCCAGCCAGCGCATGCAATGGGTGAGCCGCGCCGTGCCGAGCCTGATCTGCGCGACCTTGAGCCCGTCGCCGATGTTCATCAAGCGGTTCTCATCGGGAATCTCGAGCCCGTCGAACTCCAGTTCGCAATGCCCGCCGTGCTCCTCCGGCCCCATGATCGGGATGCGCCGCACGATGCGCCAGCCCGGCTGGTCGCGGTCGAACATGAAGGCCGTGAGCCCCTTGCGCCTGTCTTCCGAGGTCTTCGCGATCAGGATGAAGTGCTGCGCCACCCCCGCGCCGGTGATGAACCACTTGCGCCCGCGAATCACCCACCCGTCGGCCTTCTTCTCCGCGGTGGTGAGCATCATGGCCGGATCGGAGCCGGCGCCGGGCGCGGGTTCGGTCATCACGATCGCCGAACGCACCCTGCCGTCGATGATCGGCTGCAGCCAGCGTTTTTTCTGTTCCTCGGTGCCGATCTTGTTGAGCACGATCATGTCGCCGTCGTCGGGCGCGGCGCAGTTGAAGGTGACCGGGCCGAAGATCGAGTAGTTCGCTTCCTCGTAGCACGCGGCCATGCCGACAACATTCAGGCCCTGGCCGCCGCGTTCTTTCGGCATCTGCGGCGCCCACAGGCCAGCAGCCTTCGCCTTCACACGCATTTTTTCCAGCACGTCGAGCCTTATGTTCTCGTGATCGTCATAGGCGCTCGGGTCCTGCTCGAGGGGGAGCAGGTGCTCCGCGACGAATGCGCGATAGCGTTTGCGGTAGTCGTCGATGTGGGGTGGGAGCGTGAAATCCATAGTGGATCGTAACAAAGAGGGGGTTCAAGAGCAGATTGTAGCCGCCGATGGACGCCGATGAACGCAGATAAATTGTGGACTGCAAGTGCGCGAGCCGTGATCTGTGATCGGACGACGC
>Ga0214472_10000970_pt1 | contig 33700 bp, 35 predicted proteins | sample RVTome_6_FD_207662 | JGI IMG/M metagenome (GOLD analysis project Ga0214472, IMG submission 207662) | Soil microbial communities from uranium-contaminated site in the Upper Colorado River Basin, Wyoming, United States - RVT140D175 | ecosystem: Environmental > Terrestrial > Soil > Contaminated >...
AAAAATAATAAATATAAATTTTTTCTTTTTTTTTTATTTTCGCCTACCTCCAAAGCAATCCAGTTTCTAAATTATAAATTCTAAATTTATTTATTAAAAAACTTATCCAACCCCCAAAACCTCCCCACCCCCAAAGTATAAAACAAAAAGAATACAAAAAAATAAATAATATGTTCATCTACAATATAAGAATGAGTATTAGGATAAGGAAAATCTAAAATCGGTAAGTAATAAAGAACCATCAAAACAATCCCTCCCAAAGAAGCCCATCTAACAAACAACCCCAAAATAAGCAAAGCCCCAATCAAAGTAAGCCCCCACTCATTAACAAAGTTCACCCAACCAATATTCTCAGGCAAAGCAAACCAATTAAAAAGCTGAGGTAATATTTTTGCGCTTTTTAAATACCCTTCTGCTGTCCATTCTGGATTCAATACTTTTGTAATACCAGCGTAGAAAAAAAGCCACCCCATACTAAGACGAAGTAAAAATAAAGAAACTTTTGCTGATTTGTTCATATTAAATAAAATTAAAAAATTAGTTTATAATCTATAAATTTAATTATAAAACAAATATCTAAAAATAAATAAACCTTAATGTTAATAACATTAAGGTTTATTTATTTTAATTTTATGAAAATAGAGCTACTCATATTTTTTATATTTGATTACCTACATCTACCCTATTTACTCTTGGCATGCTTAAATTATATCATAAAAAGGCTCCTGACCCTTTTCCGACCCCTTTTCCGCATATTAATTTTTTCTAATTCTAGATGGTTATTAAAAAAAGAACAAATTATATTTTGGAATTAAAAAATAAGATTTTATTAAATTTGAATTGGTTGTCCTTTATATTGTCGTTGTAAGTTGGTAATATTTCCAGACATATCAGGTATTGAGATTTGAAAATAAAATGCTCCATTATCTATATTTGAATCACTGAATTCGGATAAATGTTTTGATAATAAACCTCTATAAATATAATAATTTGTATATCCTCCCATAGAACTTTTTCCTGATCTTGAAGTATAGTAATCATCTGCGGTCATTTGAATTGGAAGAAGAATATCATAAACTTGAGTGACACATACTCCTGCATGACTTATACCACAACCATGAGTTTCTATTTCTTCTTCTGATTTTACAATATCACGAATTTTATAAAATTTTATATTTGAAATATCAATCTCTTCGTTTGACCTTAGGTTAAAATCATAATAAGAACTACTATAGAGTTGTAAACCTAATATAACGGGAGGGTTTGTGTCAACTGTAGATTGCATTTCAATTGTTGTAAAATTGCCAGATTTTTTTAATACGTTGTTTAAATTATCTATATTTTCTATTTCGTATGAATAAGACGCCTCACCTGTCAGATTAGATATAGAGACTACGTGTCTGGTAGATAGACCTGATTCAGAGTTAAATACTTTTGAAGACATATTTTCCCCAGTTATAAAAACTTTTCCTGTTGTTGGTGTGCTTGTCTCCCACTCAATCGTAACTGAGACGACCTCTGGAGTTACATTTATGGAAATTATTTTAAATTCAGTTGTGTTATTTTGAGTCTGGTTTTGGTTTGTTTGTTGTGTGGCTTGAGTTGGTTCTGTAGGAATATAAGTAGCTTCTTTTATTGTTTTGGTTATATTTCCATATTCGTCCATTTCTACAATTGCTCCGTTTGGTAGAGTGATTGTAGTGTTTTTATTTTCTTCTTGATTAGCTTCGGTCTGTGTTTGTGTTTGGGTTGTATTTTGTTGTTTTAGTTTTTCCATTTCTAATCGTGTTTGTTCAGCTTGAAATCTGTATTTTTCTGCTTCAGCCTTAGTTGTTTCTATTTCTAATTGAGTTTTTTCATTAATATATTTTGGTTCTGTTTTAATGTCTTTATTTTCTACTTCAGGGATAACCTCTTTTTCTTGCATAACAGAAGTTTTTTTGTCCCATGAGAAAGGATTCCACCAAGTAGATTCAGTTTTTAGTTCGGGAATAGTTATCGGTGTGGAAGTTGAAATTTCTGATGTTATTTCTATTTTATTTTTTTCTTGAAACCAAGAAAAAGGGTTCCACCAAGAAGCAAAAGCCACGGAAGGAGTTAATAAGGTGATTAGCAAGAAACTGATTAAAATTTTTTTGGTTTTTTTCATTAAAAAAATTATATCATAATTTTAAATTTTTGAAAAAAGGGTCAGTCCTTTTTTTCATTTTCTCATGATAGAATATTGTTATGAATATTTTAATTTTTATAATAATTTTGGGTGTTGTATTGTTCTTAATTTATAAGTTTTTTATTATTCAATCAGACGACTTAAATAAATTTACCCCGTTTTATTTGAAACAAAGAGTTTTGGATGATAGAGAACAAGCACTATTTATAAATTTAAAAAAACAACTTGAAAATAAATACATTGTGCTTTCAAAAGTAAGAATTGAGGATTTTGTAGGAGTTAAAAATGATAATTTAAAAAAGAATGAACATTTTGGTTTGAGGAATAGAATTAAGTCCCGCCATGTAGATTTTTTAATTTGTGATCTAAGCACTACAAAACCTTTGCTCGCTATTGAATTGGACGGAACATCTCATAAGAGATACGATAGAAAAGAAAGAGATAGAATGTTGAATAAAATTTATGACGATGTAAATTTAAGATATATTCATATAAAAGTCGGTGATGATTTTGAGCAAAAAGCAGAAGATATAAAAAAAGAACTTGAAGTTGCTGGGTCAGATATTGTCGGCGAACCAATTTAATAGATAGTTTTTATTTTATTTAATTGATAGCAGGACTCGGTCGTCAGTTCTTAATAAAAAATTCGTCTTTCAAACTCATTTTTGTTAAGAACTCGTCGACACGCTCACTCGTATTTTTCTTCACTTCGTTACGAAAAATATACTCGTTCGTTTCGAGTCCTACTCGCGGAGGAGAATAAGCAAAACCCCAATACTTTCGTATCGGGGTTAAACTTATTCTAGGCTCCGCGAGCAGGACTCGAACCTGCGACCCAGTGATTAACAGTCACTTGCTCTACCAGCTGAGCTATCGCGGAATATTTTATTTTCAATAAACAATACCTTTGTTTATCCTTACGAATAAACTTTCTATATATTACCAAAAAATGAGAAAAAGTAAACTTCTTGTACGAGGCGACCTTATCAATAAAACTTTTATAAAAACTGGATTGCTTCATAATTTTTAAAAAATAAATTTAGTCAAAAATTACGACCGTAATTTTTGACTAAATTTATTTTTTAAAAAACTGGATTGCTTTGTGATTTTTAAAAAACAGAAGCCGGACTATTGATTATTCAGACTACCTATCGGTACGGGAAAATAATCAGTAGTCCGGCTTCTATTTTTTAAATTCGTCTCTTAATTCTTAAATCATAAATCTTAAATCTTATTTTAAAACCTCATACTTTTTCTTCTTTTTTGGTCGTGAAACCGCACAGCAAAACGATGAGCTTCGCTGTTAGCAAGTAAAATATCTCGCTCGTTATCCAAAACAATATCAGAGTTTCCTAAAAATCCTTTCACTCTATGCCTCTCGTCTTTTGTCGCAGCAATCACAGATATTTGATATTCAAAATCAGCCAAAACTTTTTCGGCTGTATTTTTTTGTGCTTTACCCCCGTCCACTACAATTATTTTTGGCAATCTCCATTCTTCGTGATTAAACCTTCTCTCCAAAATTTCTCGCAAAGCTCCTGTGTCTCCCCCTTTTTCTGTTTTTATATTAAATTTTTTGTATTCTTGTTTTTTTATCATTCCGTTTTCTATCACAGTCATCACCCCTACCCTGTTTGTTCCAGACAAATGCGCCACATCATACGCTTCAATCCTACTCACACCAGAAATATTTTGCTCTTTTAATAAAGCAATATCTTGAATATGCGACAAAGCAAAAATCTGTCTTTTTGTTTTGTCAGCTTTTTCAAACTCTTGTTTTTTTACATTATCTTTCATTTCTTTTTCTAATTTTTTCAAAAGTGATTCTTTTTTGCCCTCAAAAAACATTTTTATATTTCTAATTGTCTTTTGATAATCACTTTTTGAGACAACAGAAAAATCTGGCGACAAACCAAGTTCTACATTAAGAGCAGATTTTCTTTTAACTTCTTTTTTAACAAGATCCTTTTCTCCCCGAAATGGAAAAATTTTTCTGATTATTTTTAGTGCTTCTTTTAGTTGCAAGGCATGGGGAAAAGGTCCGAATTGGTATTTGATATCAAATCCCAAATTTTCTTTGTATTGCAAATCGTGTTCGCGAACCAAAATTATTCTTGGATATTCTTCATCTGTAATAACAACATGATTATAGCTTTTATTGTCTTTTCCGAGAGTGTTTGCTTCTGGTTTATATTTTTTTATTAAATTTGCTTCTAAAATAAGTGCTTCTAAGACAGAATCTGTTTCTTGCCAATCTATGTCGGTAGCGTCTTGTATCATTTTTGTTATTTTTAGACCGCGACGCAAACTTAGGTCATTAGCAAAATAACTCTTCACTCTGTCCCGAAGAGATGTCGCTTTTCCAATATACAAAACAGACCCATTCTTTTTGAAGAGGTAAACTCCTGGGGTGTCGGGAAGTTTATTTAATTTTTTTAAGTTAAACATACCAATATACTAATGATACAAATTACACAAATGCTATACAAATTCTAGATTAAAGATTTTAAAAAAATTATTTCGTGCTGGATTGCTTCGTTCCTAGTAATGACGGACGAAAGGCGAAGCCTTTCGTCCATGCTGTAAACTGTCTACTGTAAACTGTAAACTTCTCAATTATTTAAGATATTTCTTTAAATACTCTCCCGTATAAGAACCTTTTGCTTCCGCCACTTCCTCCGGTGTCCCCTTTGCTACCAATTTTCCCCCATTCACTCCCCCATCTGGTCCAATATCCAAAACATAATCGGAAGATTTTATTAAATCCATATTATGCTCTATCACAACAACAGTGTTGCCTTTTTCCACCAATTTTTGCAAAATCTCAATCAATTTTTTTACATCATCATAATGCAAACCAATAGTCGGCTCGTCCAAAAGATAAATTGTTTTTTGTGTGAGCGGACGATACAATTCGGAAGAAATTTTTACTCTTTGTGATTCCCCTCCCGACAATGTAGATGCTGGTTGTCCCAATTCCAAATAACCAAGACCGACATCCATCAAGGTTTTCAACCTGTCGTGAATTGCAGGAATATCGGCAAAAAAATTGAAAGCTTCTTCTACTGTCATAGAAAGCACATCAGAAATATTTTTACCTTTATATTTTACCTCCAAAGTTTCTTTGGTAAATCTTTTTCCATTACACACATCACAACCAACATAAACAGTCGGCAAAAAGTGCATTTCCACCGCCACCTCGCCCTTTCCTTCACAGGCTTCGCAACGACCCCCTTTCACATTAAAAGAAAATCTATTTGCTTTCCACCCACGCGCTTTTGCTTCTGTAGTAGAGGCAAACAAATCTCTGATATGAGTAAATGTGCCTGTATATGTTGCAGGATTTGAGCGACTGGTTCTACCGATTGGAGATTGATCAATCAAAATCACACGACTCAAATATTCTGAGCCTGTAAATTTTGCACAATTAAAAATCTGAGCGGAACGATGTTTTCTTTCCAATCTTGCTTGTAAATTTTTGTGCAATATCTCATACATAAAACTAGATTTTCCAGAACCAGAAACACCTGTGATTGTCACAAATTTTCCCAAAGGCACATCCGCCTTCATATTTTTTATATTAAATATCTTCCCCCCTTCTACCCGCAAAGTTCCTTTATTACTCGTTCTTCTTTTCTCAGGGATTTCTATTTTCTTTTCTTCTCGCAAATATGCCAAAGTATCTGAATTAGAATCGTTGTATTTTGCTTTTAGCAAATCGTCCAAATATCCAGAAACTATTACCTCTCCGCCATGCACCCCAGCCCCCGGACCAATATCAACAAGATAATCAGAAGAAAAAATAGTTTCTTCATCGTGCTCTACCACAATAATAGTATTACCCAAATCTTTTAATTTTATCAAAGTTTTTATCAATCTATCATTGTCTTTAGAGTGCAAACCAATAGTCGGCTCGTCCAAAACATACAAAGCACCCACAAGCCCAGACCCCAACTGACTAGCAAGACGGATTCTTTGGGCTTCTCCACCAGAAAGAGTGTTGGCGCGTCTATTTAATGTTAAATATTCTATCCCCACATTTATCATAAATTGTAGTCGCTCTTGTATTTCTCTTATTACCACTTCTGATATTTCTTTTTGCTTTGTTGTGAGATTGATATTATCAAAAAATATTTTTGCATCTGTTACAGACAAATCTGTTATGTCCACAATATTTTTTTTGTTTCCTTTTTCGTCTTTCAAAAAAATATGCAAAGCCTCTGGTCGCAAACGCTTACCTTTACACACAGGACAATCTTCTTTTACCCAAAATTCTTCAGTCCCCAAACCATTACACTCAGGACATGCTCCATAAGGAGAATTGAAAGAAAACATTCTCGGTTCTATTTCGGGATAAGAATAACCGTCGTGTGGACAAGAAAACTTTGTTGAAAGTAAAAGTTCTTCACCATCTGAAAAAACATTTTTTACCAAACCGTTTGATTCACTTATTGCCTTTTCAATAGAATCTCTCAATCGCTCCAACATCGCTTTGCCGATTAAACCTTTCAAATCTTCTTTTTCGTCATTTACTAAATCAGCAAAAGAAATAGTATCTACAACAACATCAATATTATGCTTTTTATTTTTAGTCAGAATTATTTGCTCTCTCAAACTTTTCTTTTCTCTGTCTATTATTACATTAGAATATCCTTTGCCTAAAAAATCATAAAGCATTTGATAATATTCTCCTTTTCTTCCTCTTACTACTGGTGCCAAAATATCCAAACTCATTTTACTTAGAGGCCTTGCTTCTAAGTCTTTTGATTTTTCAGATATTTTTTTGATTATAAATTTTTGGATTTCTTCATTAGAAAGCTTTTCTATTTTCTTTCCGCATTCCAAACAATATGGTTGGCCTACACGAGCATACAAAATACGCAGATAATCATAAATTTCTGTGATTGTTGCGACTGTTGAACGGGGGTTGTTGGAACGAGATTTTTGGTCAATAGAAATAGCAGGAGAAAGCCCGACAATTTCGTCTACATCTGGTTTTTGCATTTGAGAAATGAACTGTCTCGCATAAGCAGAAAGTGATTCAATATATTTTCTTTGCCCTTCGGCGAAAATCGTATCAAAAACAAGACTAGATTTTCCGGAACCAGAAAGACCCGTAACTGCTACCATTTTGTTTCGTGGCATTTTTACGGTGATATTTTTGAGGTTGTGGGTTCGAGCACCTTTAACAACAATCCAATCGCGGCGATTAATCTCATCTTTTCTTTTGTTTGTGTTTTGTTTTGACATATTTTTTTTAAAAGCCGACAGTTTACAGCTTACAGTTTACAGCCCACAACAGTACGACGATAGACGGCTGACGAATTTTGCTTCGCAAAATTCGTCAACGAAAAGCTTTGCTTTTCGTCATTGCGAGAACAGTGTGGATTGCTTCGGGCTTAGCCCTCGCAATGACGACGACTATCCGTCATTGGTCGTTTTTACGCAATGACGGACACTCGTTCGTCATTACGAGCCATTTTGAGACGAAATTTCAACGGCTCAACCAGTTGAGCCATTGAAATTTCGGCTCAAAATGGCGTGGCAATCTGCAGAAATACAAAAACTCCCCCAGCAGAGGATTACCCCTATATACTAATAAAACTAACCTACAAAAGCAATGGTTTTAAATAAAAATCAATAAAAACCAAACGGCTACCGCTCGTAGCCGTTTGGTAATTTTTATGGCTTTATTGAGGTGTTCGGTTGCCAAAAACTATTCTCTTCTACTCTGAATTACAAAACTCCTGGGCTGCTTTGTTACCGCTCGCACAGAGACGCTTTTTTCTTTCGGAAAAAAGCGTCTTCGCGAACGAAGTGAAGCGATCCAGAACTAAATTATGAGTTTCGTAATTTAGATAAATATAGGTTAAAGAATATCACCATAAAAAATATTTTAAAAGCCCAACCTGATAAATCAGGTTGGGCTTTGTACACAAGCACCGAAACGCAGTTTACTGTTTTTTGCGATTTCATGGAGATGGTTCAATTCCCGGATAAATTCCCGAACATCTTTATGTCTTTGTTTATCTTCGGGAGTTTCAATAATTGTCACGGTAGCAATCTCATAACCTGCTTTCCGAAACGCATCAATCAATTTTTGACCTGTTGTTTTCTCTTTCGTCATAAAACCCTCCTTAAAAATTGTTATCTCTTTTTTGTTATAAAAATAAAAAGTCCCGTTAAAAAATACAAGAAAGAATCACAAAATTTTTCAAATCTAGTCTCGGGGATCAAATCCACTCGCACGCTTTTAAAAAAGTCTGTCTCGCCCACTAGAATCCTCCTTCTCAAAAATTGAAAATTGACATATCTAAATTAAACTTACCACAAACAATAGCTTTTAACAAAATAAACCTATAAAACCCAACATCTTTTACCTGCAAGATAAAAGGTGTTTGGTAGACTGTCGACCGCAAACTCCTAAAATGTTAAAATAGTGTCTCTATGAAAACATATATTTTTCATGTTAATGGTATGACCTGCAACGGCTGCGCCTCTCTAATAGAGAGTAATCTTAGCAATTTTTCCCAAATATCAAAAATATCTGCCTCGCTCTCAAACAACGATGTAAAAATTACCGGAGAATTTGGAAATAAAAGTCCGGAAGAAATCGCCAAAAGTCTAAACGAGTTACTCACATCCGACGGCTATTCTATTTCCGTGGAAAAACAAAATTTTTACAAACCAAAATGGTCCGATTTCAAAACCGCCATACCTTTGTCTGTTGGATTTATCGCTTTCTTTATTCTTCTTCAAAAAATAGGAGTAGTAAATCTGATAACCTCCGACGATGTCAGTTATAACACCGCATTTGTCATTGGGCTAGTCGCTTCTGTTTCTACTTGTATGGCAGTGGTTGGAGGACTGACACTTTCTATCTCGGCAAATTTTGCCAAAGAAGGTGATAAAACAAAACCTCAAATATATTTTCATCTCGGTCGTCTGATTTCTTTCTTTATTTTGGGCGGAGTAATTGGCGCTCTTGGATCTGTTTTCCAATTGGGATTGATGGGAACATTTGCTCTCAATGTTTTTGTTGCTTTGGTACTTTTGATTTTGGGCATCAATTTGCTGGATGTGTTTCCCGCGATAAAAAAACTACAACCGACTATTCCAAAATTTATTGGCAAAAGAGTTCACGGTTTAAAAGATATCAATCACACGCTGACACCTTTTTTGGTCGGCATCGCAACATTTTTCTTGCCTTGCGGGTTTACCCAATCAATGCAAATTTATACTTTGACTACCGGCGGTTTTTTTAGTGGTGCGATGATTATGTTTATCTTTGCTCTTGGCACCCTACCTGTTCTGGCATTACTTAGTTTCAGCTCTCTCAGTATTCACAAAAAAGCTCAATCTGATGTATTCTTTAAAACAGTAGGACTGGTTGTCATTTTCTTTGGAATATTCAGTTTGTTAGGAGCTTTTACAGCCGTTGGAATAATCTCGCCGATAATCAATATTTAGAAGTTTACAGATTAAAGTTTACAGATTAAAGTTTACAGATTAAAGTTTACAGAAAGACCAGTCGAGTAAAATTTGGTTTGCTTTTGGATTTCAAATTAATCATTTAAAAATTAGAAATTAAATTATGAAAGAAAACATGTTCTCAATAATAATAGTCATCGTCTTGATAGGAACGGCTATTTTCTTTGTGGAAAAAGGAAATGTAAATCAGCCAAACGAAAAAAATCCAAACGACACAACAAACACACAGCCGGTGCGAAACAACAATGTAACTGTTGTAGACGGAAAACAGATTATCACCATTGATGCCAAAGGTGGATACTTTCCTCACATCACAAAAGCCAAAGCCGATATGCCGACAATATTAAAAGTAACAACCAGAGGAACATTTGATTGTTCTTCGGCACTGACTATTCCCGATATTGATTACAAAAACAACCTTCCTCCTTCTGGTGTGACAGAAATAACAATCCCTCCACAAAAAGCAGGCGCCAAAATCCAAGGCCTCTGCACCATGGGGATGTATAACTTTAAAATTGAGTTTGAATAACTTTGGATTACAAAACAGATAATATTTTGTGGATTGCTTCGGACAAAGTCCTCGCAAAGACGAACAACCAAAGGATGTTCGTCTTTGCAAACGAAGTGAACTTCGGATTTTCGTAGAAAATTCGGAGTAATATATCCAAATTTTCATAATACAAAGTACTACAATTAATTACACCAATTTAATCACCCCCTTTTTTTTGTTTTTTGTTTAAAATTTTTCACAAAAATTAAAAGCCAAACAATTTGGCAGATTTGATTTTGTAAAAAATTTTGTTTTTTTAAGAACAAATCTAAACAGTATCTTACACTATGGGGGGGGGTAGATTTGCAAATTTTGGTGGGGATAAGTGGTTTTATGGCTTTGTTAAGCCTTTTTTGTTTTTTAAATAGAAAATATTTATGTTATAATAATTTTTATGAAAAATAGAAATTTAATTTATATTTTAATAATTATTGCAATAACTAGTTTTGTATTTTTTAAATCAAATCAAAATACAAAAATAGATACTTCGGATTGGCAGACTTATGAAAATAATGAATATGGTTATAGGTTTAAATACCCCAGTGACACAAATATTGTTGACGGTAAGGATCCTCAATATAGTTTCTATGAATCTCCAGATTCAATATTCATTATTTTGCCGGGAAAATATCCAAATATAAAATCACCGTTCTATAAAGATCCTAAATCTTTTAAAAATTATGAAATTTTAATTACAAAGGAAAAGTATTTAAATGATAAATCTTGGAGTAATACTGATGAAATAATACAAAGTTTGATTAACTCTCCGAAAGCAATTAAAAAAATAATAAAAAAAGACGACTTTACTATAGCGGTTTATGATAATGGTTCGCGAGTATATTTTATTGGTGAAAACGACATCTATAGTTTTTTCTTGGAAGGATTTGATCCTAACGAAAAATATGTAAGAGGTTGGCTTGAGCAAATAGATAATCCTCAACTCACAGAATGGGTAAACGACTACCCCAATTATTTAAAAATATTTGAAGGAATTTATTCAACATTTGAAATCATTAAATAATTAATTTGCAAGAAAAAATAGCCTCTTTCCCGAAGAAAGAGGCTATTGTAAAACAAGGAGATTTTATTCCCAAAGAACAGGCTCTCCGCTACCACCATAAGGATCAACTAGTTCACCCCATTTTTTTACTACAAAATGTAAGTGCACACCCACAGGCTCAGGAGCCACATTTGATACATATCCTATGATAGTTCCTTTGCTTACATAAGGGAGGCATTGATTAATATACATATGTGTGTATATTGTTTGATATCCGTTGTCATGGTCTATTGTGATTTGACCCCAACTTGAATTGTAATCTGATACATACCCAGAGGCGGCGGCACGAACAGGTGTCCACTGAGGAACCATAAAATCGTATCCATGATGGTTGTCATACCACATATAAACATTATTCCCTGGCGCGTAATCGATATAATTTAAACCAAGGATAGACCATGGGGTTTGATTTTCCCTTGCATAACCCCAAGGATAAGCCCCGTTACCACTACAGGTAGTGTTTTCTCCATTAACATAAGCAAGGCATCCATCTTGATAAGTGCCTGTTTCGCCAGTGTATGTCTCAATAGTATACCAATTGTCATCATGGTCCATTACGGCTGTCACAGGTGCAGTACTAGAAGTATATCCTTGAATAGGAAACTGAAGAAATCCAGCAAAAGCTGAGCCAACACTGGCAAAAAGAACAAGGAAAAGGGTTGCTACGATAGGTAAAAAGGTTTTGTTTTTCATTTCAAACTCCTTAAATGTTTGATTTGTTGTAAGTTTAACTTCGTTTGTTTTGTTGAGATTAATCTTTTTTTTCCTAGCCGATGTCTACTACGATTAGCTACACCAATTTAATCACCCCCTTTTTTTTGTTTTTTGTTTAAAATTTTTCACAAAAATTAAAAGCCAAACAATTTGGCAGATTTGATTTTGTAAAAAAATTTTGTTTTTTAAGAACAAATCTAAAAAGTATCCCACACTATAGGGGGGCAGATTTGCAAGTATTGGTGGGGATAAATAAGTATACAAGCTGGGTTTGTATATTATGGTTTTAAGAGATTAACTACGACTATTGTATAGTCAAATGTTGTATATTTTTTTGATCACTATTCTTTATCCAATTTTATGTTTTTTAGAAAAAAATCCAAATCTTCATCCTCAAAATTTCTTATGGTTATGTTGTAAAAATTTTGATTTTCATCAATAAACTTTATCCATTGTACATAATCATAATCTCCGTATGTCATATCTCTCATAACAAAAACTGGGGTTAATTTTTTACCCGATTCTTTGTCATAAATTTTATAAAAACGAACCCAGAAAGAACTTCTTTCTTGATTTTTTCGATACCAATCTTCTATATTGTCGTATATTTCATTATCAGATAATTTTGTTTTTTCTAGAGTGATTGTTTCTCCCGCAATAAGCCCTCCTGCGTATAAATGATTTTTATCAACTACCTGAGTTTCTTCTGGAACTAAAAAATCTAAATTTTCAATACTTATTTCTTCCCAATTTTTATATCTTTCTTCAAGACTTTTCTTAAAATCTTCTTCGTTTGATATATTTTTATTTTTATAAAAAATAAAAGATGTGATTAAAACACCGCACAATATTATCAAAATACTAATTTTTATATTTTTATTCATTTTTTATATAGATTATTTCTTAAAAACAAACAAATGTTCGTGCATTATCAAAAGAAAATTGCTTTCTTTTGATTTGTTTACCCAAAAACCTGTTGCTTTGCAATTGTGTTGTTGTTTGATTATATCTTCTTTTAATTCAAAGCCTTGCTTCAAAAAGCGTTCCATTACTTTGTAAGCCATCGGTTGATACATTTTTTGTCGCCGAGTGTCACCAATCAAAATTGCACAGTATTTTCCTTTTCTCAAAACACGATAAAGTTCTTTTGCAACTTTTTCCATTTCATCCGCAAAACTATCAATAGAATGAATATTTGATAAATCACTCTCAATTTTTCCGTCACTGTATTTGATTATATCCGCATAAGGTGGGTGTGTCAGTATAAAATCAATTTCTTCGTCTTTTATAAAATCCAAATTTCTTGCGTCACAAATCTTTAATCTTTGTCTTGCTTTTGTTTCTGCTTCAAAAAGCAAAGATTTTTCTGTTCTCTCTATCGCTTCCTTGTTTACATCGGTGCAAGTAATATGTCTATTTAAAATTTTTGCCTCAATAGCGGTTGTTCCGCCACCAATCATACAATCAAGTAAATGATCTTTTTCTTTTGAATATCTCAAAATCAAATTTCTCGCCACTTCGGGTGACCAATTCCCTCGCCAGTCAGATTTATGGGTAGCCCAATTACCACGCCTTGGAAACGACCAAACCGTTGAACATTCCAACTCAAAATTTTCAGGGTGTAGTTTCATTATTTATAAGTATTTTAAAATACAAGGCAACTCGTGTTCGTTTGATAAATCAATCTTTTTTGAATTATCCAAAGAATTCCAAAAATCAAGCATTGATTCTTCATTGTCAAATTCAACAAGCTCAACATTATCAATCTTCTCGCAATCTACCTCCTCACTTTTCAATTTATCAACGCTAGAAAAATAAACATTCCAGTTAGTTTCACTACACACCAACAAATCGTCCATTTCTTCAGATTCAAAATCTTCTAAATTATCTACTTTGAATATACTTTTATAAAATTCTCTATTTTTTATCATATTTCAAAATTATATCTATTTTCAAACCGAGAAATTTTAAAATCTTTTTGAAAGATTTGTTTTCAAGATTACTCGTTTTGATAGCTTTATAGAAATTAACCCTATTAATTTTTAGAGGCTTATAAATATCAATCGGTTTCAAATTTCTTTTCTCAATTTCTTTTTTTATTTCTTGCTCTAACATAATAATTTTAGCATTTTTTAAAATAATGTAAACTATTTAGTTTACATTATTGGGGATAACTATTTAAGCAATATTTATCAAATATTTCTTACTCCTATTTATTTTCATTTTATTTTCCTCATCTTCAATCAAATCAAATGCCCAATATTCTAGACCCTCCCTATTAGTTTCTGCCAACAAAACCATTGAATTTACTTTTTTATTTTTTAAAAGTTTTTTCCATTTTAAAAATGGTATCAAAGCTTGATTGGTATCAAAAGCAATTTGTTTAAATGAACTTTTCATTTCAACGATAACAACAACATTTGCCCACTCAAAACCGCCATCAATTTCAATCTGAGCTTTCCTCATATCTGTACGACTCCCGTTTATTACAAGCTCTATTCCAGCCTTTTGTCTTCCACCAGTAAACAAAATACCCCTTTCTTTTAAATTATAAAAGTCAGCTATAATTCCTGTGTGGTTTGCTATTGCTAAAAGAGTAGTTTCCCCAGGATTTGCTTTTTCGTTAAATGTCTCTTTTATACCAAATAACATTCCTTCTGTTAGTTTATTCTTAACAGAAAATAAACCGCCTTCTTTTGGCTCTTCAAAATTTAAAACAGGAGCGGACTTAATGAGTTTCCAACTACTTCTAGTTAAGGGGATTTTTGAAACACCTCTTTTTTTAAGAGGTTCTAATTTTTCACATCCATAATGGAAAATTCGAATCTCTCCTTGTCCTGATTTTGTATATTTACTTAAAATTTTTTCTAAGTCTTCTTTGTTATATTCTACAAAATCAACACCACTTTTTCTAATGTCCCAAAATCTCTTCAGGAACTCCTCCCAAGCTTCATTTTTCCAAGATTCTTTTTTATTTCTATCCGTCATAATAATAAATTTAATTTTTTAAAAATGTATATCTGCAGGATCAATTTCCTCTTCCTCATTTATATCACCAAAAGGATTTTCCGGTTTTTTAATAACAAATCTCTCGTTCGGATTAATACTATATTTTTCTATATAATCCTTTTTAATTTTTTCCAAATTACCACCCATTATATAATCAAATTTTAATGTTGTTATTATCAATTCTGCCAACGAGATGTTGTTGACTGAAATAAGTTTGTATATATTTTTGTTTGTAACATTTATTCTATCTTGTTCAGTATGTCTAACATCATGGACTTCGTTGCTCAATAATTGTGAATTCTTCAAAAGAGATTCTATTATGCTTTTTATAATGCTTCTATTTTTACCATCAATCTTTCTTTTTCCACAAACCAAAACATTACTAAGTCTGTTTTTGAGTTTTTCTATTTCATTTTTTTTATTTTTATTTGGACCTGATATTATAGAATTCAAAATATCAGCAGATAATTTAGAAGAATTGACATAATCATCATCTTCAAATGTTTCAAAATATCTAACTATTTTATTCTTTAAATTATCATCTTTAAAAATAAGAGCTAAATTTTCTAACTCCTCACCATTCTTCTTCATTATAAAATAATCAGAAAGTATATATTCAGAATCCTCTTCTTGAAAAATTAAATTAAATCTATCAACAAGACTTTGTCTTTTATCTTTTTTTGAAAATAAAATCAATATTTCAAGTAAATCGAAAAGTATATAATCATCAAAAAATAACTCGGTTTTCTTGGGACGATCTTGATCGATAGGACGATAATGTCTAACCTCTCTTTCTTCTCCAATAATAGTAAAATCTTTGAATTCAAAAAAAGTAGAGAGGGTATAACCTAATTCTGTCAATGAAAAATTATCTATTTTCCCCTTATCTAAGTATTTCTTTTTTTCTTCCTGATTGTCAAACAAAATGAAAAATTCGAGAAACTCATCTCTAGACGTAATATACCTAACCTCTGAAACAAACCTATTTCTAATCTCTTTAGATACCAACATCCTTTCCTGAAGATGAATCCCAAATCTCTCAGACCTTTTATTCTTGTTTCTTTTTGAAAATAATTTCATAAATACAGCACGAACTAATAATTAACCACCAAAACCTCCTTAATTTTTCCTCTCCTTTCCGCTTTTGAATTTATCATTCTTGTTGCATCAACTTTGTGAATTTTTATTTTTTCATCCAAACCAGAATAAAGGTTGTTTATAAACTCAGTGTTTGAATTTGAAAGCATTACAAAACAACCTCTTTTATGAAGCTCAAAATAAACATCTCTTAAATTTTCCTGTTCTTTTAAAGAAAAACCACCAGCAGTATATCCTGTAAAACTTGATGTTTCATTTAGTGGATGATAAGGGGGATCAAAATAAATAAAGTCACCTTTTTTTGCTTCTTTCAAGACTTCCGTATAATTTCTTTGCAAAATAGTTATATTTTTCAAATAAGCACTAGCTTTTCTCAAATTATCCTCATCACAAACCAAAGGGTTCTTTTGACTTCCAAAAGGAACATTAAACTTACCCGAACCGTTAACTCTGTACATTCCATTGAAACCAGTTTTGTTTAGATAAATGAAACGAGAGGCAATATTTATATCGGAAAGTTTTTCTGGATTTTGTGCTCGTATTTTTAAAAAGTACTCTTTGTCTAATTTATGTTTTTTAAGTGATTTAATTAAGCCTTCAACATTATTTTTGATAACATTGTAAGTAATAACAAGTTCCTCGTTCATATCCGACAAAACGGCATTTTGCGGAAGCAAATCAAAAAATACAGCACCACCACCAACAAACGGCTCAAAATATTTTGCTTTTGCAGAAACAAAACCTTTAGGCGGAAATAAATCCATCAATTTAAATTGTTTCAAAAGTTGTCTTTTCCCACCAACCCACTTAACAAAAGGTTTTGGTTTGTTGTTGTTAAACCAAGCGATAATTGAATCTACATCATTACAATTGTCTAATTCTTTGTTTGCTTTGAAGGCAACAGAATTTGCAAGAATATGATTATAGCCATAATTTTCTTGTAGAGATTTTATTATTTGATCGCTAGTCATATTTAATATAATAACATACCGCCCCTACCTGATAAAATACACAGGGTGTGTACAAAAACAATTATGACCAAATTTTAGTGATTTGTTTTATATTTAGATTGAATTATCCGGAAATTCCGGATAATTGCTTTTTTTTATTATTTTATATTCCTCGTTTTGAACTGTTGCATTTTTTGCAACAACTGAATTTCTTTGTAATTCACCTTCGCTAAAAATATTTTTAAGGTGTCTTGAAATAACCGATTTATCACGCTCAAAAAGATTGGCAATTTGATCTAATGTCGCCCAAATGTTTTCATGCTTAAAATCACCCCGAAGCTCAATAGCCCCATTTTTCGCCTGATAGATTATTAAATTTTTCTGGATTTTCTTCATAATAATTACCTTTAATTTTATATTATTTACGCGATAAAACAAATTGAAAAAAAAAATTCCAACATTCCTAGGAATGTTGGAATGTTTTTGTAGACGAATTTTAACAAACAAAAAGTTGGCGGTTTCACCGCCAACTTTTTGTTTGTTAAAATTCGTCGGGCTGTAAACTGTAAACTGTCATCTGTAAACTATTAGATATTAACTTTTTTTGTTGGTTTTTTATTTTTACCGACGGAAATCATTTTCTCCAGCTCACGAATTTCGTCTCTCAAAATCGCTGCCGTTTCAAAATCCAAAATTTTGACCGCCGAATCCATTTGTTTTTGTTTTTCTTTAATAAATTTTTTCGGATTTTTTTTCATCAATTCCAAATCCACAGTCAAAAGCTGGCTAACAGTTTTTTCGTGTTCACTCCTCATTTGGTCTGCAATACTATTTATTTTTTTCTTTATTGTCATTGGAGTAATGCCGTGCTTTTTATTATAAGCCAACTGTATTTCTCTACGACGATCGGTTTCTTCTACTGCTTTTTTGATAGACTTGGTAATATTATCAGCATACAAAATCACTCGCCCATTTACATTTCTCGCAGCACGACCGATTGTTTGAATAAGAGCTGTGGCAGAGCGCAAAAATCCTTCCTTGTCGGCATCCAAAATCCCAATCAACTCTACTTCTGGCATATCAAGACCTTCACGAAGCAAATTGACTCCGACAAGAATATCATACTTGCCTTTACGAAAATCTGTGATTATATCTATTCTTTCAACTGTTCCAATATCACTGTGTATATACACGGATTTTATTCCCTTTTCATCCAAATATTCCGACAAATCTTCTGCCATTCTTTTTGTTAAGGTTGTTACTAAAACACGGCCACCTTTCTTGATTGTCTTTTCTGCTTCAGCAATAAAATCTTGCACTTGCCCTTTCTTACCACCAACCTCTTGAATCGGCTTGATAATAATCTCCGGATCAATAAGTCCAGTCGGACGAATAACTTGCTCAACAACATTTTTAGAATGTTCCATTTCATACACTCCCGGAGTCGCAGAAGTATAAATTGTCTGTCCTATTTTCTTTTCAAATTCTTCAAAAGTAAGTGGGCGATTGTCTTTTGCACTCGGCAATCTAAAACCAAACTCCACTAGGTTGTTTTTTCGCGACCTGTCTCCTGCATACATACCCCCTATTTGTGGCACCGCCACATGAGATTCGTCTATCACAGTCAAAAAATCTTCGGGAAAATAATCCATCAAAGTATATGGGGGTTCACCTTCTTTTCGCTCATCAAAATATCTAGAATAATTTTCAATTCCGCTCACATAACCAATCTCTCTCATCAAAGCAATATCATATTTTGTTCGTCTTTTTATTCTGTCGGCCTCCAACAATTTTCCTTCTTTTTCAAATTTTGCTAACTGTTTTTCTAAATCTTTTTCTATTTTTTCCAAAGCTTTTTCTTTTTTTGCTGGATTGGTAATAAAGTGTTTTGCTGGAAACAGAAAATAAAAATCTTTTTCTTCTAAAATGATTTGAGAAACAGGGTCTATTTTTTGAATAAAACCTATCATTCCCTCCTCTATTTGAATACGATAATTTACTTTTTCATTGACTGGCATTATCTCTATAGCTCCCCCAACCACACGAAATTTTCCTGGTTCCAAATCAGCATTGGTTCTCTCAAAATGCAATCGTACCAAATCCCTGATGAATCCCCCTTGATTTATTTTTGTCCCTTTTTGTATCTTTAAATGGATTTTTTCATATTCTATTGGATTACCTAAACCATAAATACAAGAAACAGTCGCAACGACAATTACATCTTTACGAGTCAAAAGCGATTGTGTTGTCGCATGTCGCAATCTTTCTACCTCGGCATTGATACTCGCTTCTTTTTCTATATAAGTATCAGAAGCAGAAACATAAGCTTCTGGTTGATAATAGTCGTAATAAGAAACAAAATAATGCACGGCGTTTTCTGGGAAAAATTCTTTTAGCTCTTGCGCCAATTGAGCAGCGAGTGTTTTATTGTGAGCAATAACCAAAGTCGGTTTGTTAATTTGAGAGATGACATTTGCAACTGTAAAAGTCTTTCCCGATCCTGTGACACCCAAAAGAGTCTGGTGCTCTTCACCAGATTTTAACCCTTTGACCAAAGATTTTATAGCCTCGCCTTGGTCTCCAGCGGGCTTGTATTCGGAATGTATTTTAAACATTGGTTTCATAATAGGACTACATAATATCTTATATTGTCTATACCAGCAAGGTTTTTAAGATAACTTTTTTTACTATAAAATATATTAATTAATATATGTATTAATTTGAATTTAAAAAACCTCTGTGTTTTTAACACAAAGGTTTTTTTGATGAAAACTTAGAAAAGTTCATTTTATATGTTGCATTTATTATGACAAATCATTTTTTTTGTTATTTTAGATGTGATAGACTCACAAACAATGCACTGGACAATATTCCCAGGGCTTAAAAGATTGTGTCCGTCAATCCTTCCTTTTTTACATATTGGGCAGGTGGCTTGTTTATTTCTGTGTGCAGAATAGTTTATTCTGCATTTAAAACAAAAATTTATCTCCGTTATCCCTTTAGACTCACGAATTATCCTTATCTTGGTTCCCATCCTCATTCTAATTCTCATATTTACTACCTCCTGAATTTTTATTTTTTGGAAAACTTAGTTAATTTTTGGTATTAATAACCCTTCTTTTTCTTTAATAAAAAGAGGGTTTTTTATATTATTATTTATTTCAAAGTAAATCTCACGCTATATTTTAAAATATGTTATAATTTATTTATTAATATTAACGACTTTGAATTTATAATTTGAAGTCAAATAATTAAGAGCGTGCGGTTTGATAAACGAACCCATGTTAAATATCACAGATGAGCCGAATTTAAACGGCTCACAAGTGAGCCGTTGTAATTAGGCTCATCTGTGTTCTGAATTTTTAAAAAATTAAGTTTAACATGGTCATATTTTTCTAAATCGCTCGCCCGTCAAATTTTTTCAAAATTTGCTCGGGCTTCGCTCATAAGAAAAATATGAAAAACACTATTATTATAATTTTATTAATCGTTGCTATTCTTGTAGGTGGATACTTTTTATTCCCCAATCTTTTTAACAACGACTCAAATACAGACACAACAGACACTGCTGGGCAAGTAAAATTAATAGACAAAACAACAGAAACAACAGAAACAAAAGACAACACCAATGAAAACGATGTTGTAAAAAGTATAAACGGAACACAAACTCTTTTAGGAAAATCTGCTGGAGGAAGAGATATTCCTATTTATCAATATGGTACAGGTGATACAGAAATATTGTTAGTGGGAGGAATTCATGGAGGTTATGCTTGGAATACATCTAAACTTGCTTATGAAACAATGGATTATCTAGAAACCAACCCAACAGCAATTCCTACTAATATAAAAGTGACAATCGTCCCTGTATTAAACCCAGACGGATTAAATAAAATATCTGGAGGTGACGACCTATCAAAATTAACTAACAATCCTCCTGCATTAGCCGATACTATTGTAGGAAGATTTAATGCAAACAATGTTGATTTAAACAGAAATTTTGATTGTGATTGGCAATCAAAAGGGCTTTGGCAAAACAAAGAAGTAAGTGGAGGAAATGAAGTATTTTCAGAACCAGAATCTCAAGCAATCAAAAATTATATTGATACAGAAAAACCAAAAGCAGTAGTTGTTTATTATAGTGCAGCTGGTGGAGTATTTTCTTCAAGCTGTCATACCGGAATTTTACCAGAAACAAAAATTCTTACAAAAACATATGCGACCGCCTCTGGATACCCTTCTTATGATGAATTTAGTGCTTATGAAATAACAGGTGATATGGTGAATTGGTTGGCAAGCATAAACATCCCCGCAATCAGTGTTCTTCTTACAGACCACAACACCACCGAATGGACAAAAAACAAAGCTGGTATCGAATCTATTCTTAATTATTACGCAAAATAAATAAATGCGAGATTTCTTTATAAAACGAGCAATTGTACTTGTTATCCTGTTGGTTTTATTAGGAGGAGGTTTTTTGATTAGCAAAATTTCAAAAAATATAAAAGACGAAAAAACTCAAACGGAAGAAAAAGTAACCCAACCAAAAACAATCGGTCAATCTATTGAGGGGCGGAATATTGAAGTTTATACTTTTGGAAACGGAAAAAATCACATTCTATTTGTCGGTGGTATTCACGGTGGTTATGAATGGAACAGTATACTACTTGCCTACAATTTTATAGATTATCTAAAACAAAATCCGAATATCATTCCCCAAAACATAACAGTCTCAATAATTCCCTCTGCTAATCCAGATGGTGTATATAAGATAACAAACAAAGAAGGTCCTTTTACTATTTTTGATGTGTCTGAAAGTGATGTTATTGGCCTAGGAAGATTTAATGCAAACAATGTAGATTTAAACAGAAACTTTGATTGTAAATGGAAACCAGAAAGCACATGGCGAAACAATTCCGTAAGTGCGGGAACATCAGCTTTTTCAGAACCAGAAGCAAAAGCGATTAAAGATTTTGTTTTGGAAAATAATCCTGTTGCTGTTGTATTTTGGCACAGTCAGTCAAATGCCGTATATGCCTCAGAATGTGGAAACGGCATATTAACCGAAACAACAAATATAATGAATGCATATTCTGAAGCGACTGGCTATCCTGCTATTGATTCTTTTGATGCTTATGAAATAACAGGTGATGCAGAAGGTTGGCTTGCTTCTATCAATATTCCCGCCATCACAGTAGAGCTCAAAACCCACGAAAGTGTTGAATGGGAAAAAAATTTAGAGGGCATCAAAACACTTTTTAATTACTATAAATAATAGTTTTTGATATAATTGAACAATCAATGAGATTCTCAGATAAAACAAAAGAATTTTTTGAACAAAAAATATCCCATGTTGTTGTGGTGTCGTTGCTATTTTTTGTAAGTATTCCTGGGGTTATTTTTGGTTTTATATACCAATACAAAAGTATCAACAATCTTTCTTCACAAATAAAAACCCTTTCAAAAGATCTAAACCAAATTGACCAAAAACTGGCTTCAACCACAACCATTCTTGAAAAAAATATAAGCCAAACAAAATTGTCTTTTGAAGAAACAATTTCTCAAGAAAGACAAAATGTAGATACAAAATTATCTACTGTGCAAAGTGAAGTGGGCTCTATTACAGGGACACTCTCAGATCTAGAAAAACTAAGCAAGACCGATCCAGAATTATTACAAAAATATTCCAAAGTATTTTTTCTCAACGAACATTACTCCCCTGCTCGTCTTATAGAAATTCCTACTCAATATAATTATTTTGAAGAAAATCCTTATCAAATACACGGTAAAATTTGGCCTTATTTGCAAAATATGATAGAAACTGCAAAATTAGACGGCGTTGATTTGTATGTTTATTCTGCTTACCGTTCATTTGATAGTCAAGAATCTCTAAAAGGACAATACTCGGTTGTGTATGGTTCTGGGACAGCCAATCAATTTTCTGCCGATCAAGGATATTCGGAACATCAATTAGGAACAACAATAGATTTGATAACCACAGGAATTGATGGAGTAATTGAAGGTTTTGAAGAAACAGAAGCTTACAAATGGCTATTAAAAAATGCTCACAGATTTGGTTTTACCCTCTCTTATCCAGAAAACAATAGTTATTATGTTTTTGAACCTTGGCATTGGAGATTTGTCGGTGTCGCTTTGGCAACATATTTATATAACAACGAAAGACATTTTTACGATTTGGACCAAAGACAAATTGACGAATACCTAATTTCTATTTTTGATTAAATTTTTATATGAATAAAAAAATAATAAATTTTATTGCGATTTTGATAATATTTTATATTTTGTTTATTGGTTTTTCTAGAGAATCAGAAGATACAAAAGAAAATATTTGTTTTAAAGAAAATTGTCTCACTATAGAAATAGCTGATTCTCAAACAGAAAGATTGCTTGGGTTAATGTATAGAAAAAATCTAGATAAAACTTCTGGGATGCTTTTTGTTTTTGAGGAAGAAAATATTTATCCGTTTTGGATGAAAAATACCCTTATACCATTGGATATGGTTTGGATAAATGAAAACCAAAAAATTGTTTTTATAAAAGAATCCGCCCAACCTTGTAAAACAATCATTTGTCCCACCACAACACCAGACAAAAAAGCAAAATATGTTTTAGAAATAAATGCAGGATTAGTAAAAAAATTAAATATAAATATCGGAGACATAGTAAATTTGAGCTATTAATTTTTAAATTAAAAATGTTCTGGATTGCTTCAGGCAAAGCCCTCGCAATGACGGACAAATTTTGGCGGAGCCAAAATTCGTAAACGGGAAATTTGCGAAGCAAATTTCCCGTCATTGCGAGGAGTGGAGCGAAGCGGAACTTTGATGCAATCCAGTATCACTTTCGTCATCGTCGTCATTACGAGGAACAAACTTCGAATTTTTTAAGTAAAAAATTCGAAGCAATAAATCCATTGTTATCATAATTCAAAATATTAAAGAAACACAAAAAATAGACGCTTCGCGTCTATTTTTTTGTTGGATTATTTTAATAATAAAACTATATTGAAAGCAGTCTATTCAACCAACCAAACAAACTAAATCCTCCTTTTTGAGCTTCAATTTCTTCTTCCAAATTTGCTTTTACTTGTTCCATTTCTTTGATTTGAGTATCTATAGCAGAAATAACATCTTGAGCTGTTATTTCAGAAACTGTTTCTCCTAATTTTTCCAATCTATCTGTATATTTTTGAGCATATTCTTCTGCTTTCTTTATTTCACTATAATCAGGACCAATAAAAAATCTAGCAAAACCTCCTCTTTTTGAAACATTTTTTATAATATTTTCAGCATTTTCATAATCTCTTTCTTGGTCTTGAGCCATAACCCTAACTTCTTCTCCTATTCCATTACCGATTCTTTCTGATGAACGAACTAATTCTTGAACATTGTCTGCAAATTGACTTCTTCTTTCTTCTGCTCTTTTCATAAAATCATCATCAACACCCTCATCTTCTAAATCACCTGATTCTTCTATATCCAATTCATCCTCAACCTCATCAATCTCATTATTACCAGAAATCAAAACATCGTCTTGTCCTTCTCCGTTTTGATCAGCATTAACGATACCATTGTTTTGTATAAACATTAAAGAAAATACTAAAACAAACACCAAAAACATAATATATTTTTTCATATTTTTAAATAAATTTTTAACTAATAAATTTTACCTACTTTTATTATACCAGTATATTTTACAAAAGTTAAATAAAATTGTGTTAAAATATAATTATGGTAAAAAGAGGTGCTTTCAAAAAAAAAATTAGAATCATAAAAATAATATTTTTAATGTTATTTTTTGTTGCTTTATTTTGGTCTGCTTCACAAAATTATTCAAGAAAAGATTTAACTATTAATAATCAAAATCAACAAGAACAACAAGAAATAGCTACTACTACAGAAGAAACAACGGAAAAAGAAAAATTTTTATCAGAAATTATTCCTTTCAAATTTGTTGAAGTTGTTGATTCTTGTGGGCCTTTTTTTGACACAGATTGTTTAAATGTTCGTTCTGGACCAGGGACAGAATACCCTATAATAACAAGATTACGAAAAGGAGCTGTTTTAAATATTCCCGAACAAATAAACATAGGGGATAAAACTTGGTATAAAATCAATTTTGACGAATGGCTTCGTTATCCAGAAAGAGTAAAAGAAGATTGGTATATTGACTCTGATTTTGTCAAAATACTTCCTATTTGGTATGAAAATGAAACAGAAAGAGCGACACCAGAAACGATAAAATCTAGAGCTAAAAAAATAATTGTTTCTATTTCTGAACAAAAATTATCTGCTTACGATGTAAACGGATTATTTATGGAATCTTTAGTTTCAACTGGTATAGAAGTATCACCAACACCAAAAGGTGTATTCAGAATTTTCAAAAAAATGCCTAGCCGTTATATGCAAGGACCAATACAATATTACACATCAAAATATTATGATCTCCCTGGAGTGCCTTGGAATATGTATTTTACTGCAGAAGGGGCTGTGATCCACGGCACTTATTGGCATAATGATTTTGGAAACAAACACTCTAGCGGTTGCGTTAATTTAAATATAACAGACGCAAAAAAGCTCTACGACTGGGCAGAAATAGGCACAACGGTAGTTATTGTTGAATAAATATAATTTTTTTAATCTATTGACATATTTATATGTTTATTCTATAATTATGGGTATTATGTTATATATAAATTACATTTTAACCAGCCTTTTTTTGAGTGCTTCTAGTATATTTTATAGTGTTCCTTTGCAAAACAATCTTTCTTCTATAATAGAGAGTCCTGTTGTGATAGAAAATCCTGTTATTGTTGAGTCGGAGGTTCCCTTCTTTTCTCAATTCAATGATATTAGCTCTCCAGAATGGAAAAAAATAGGTTGTGGTATTGCTAGTTTGGGTATGATTATTGAGTATTACAATCATGATAATATTTCAATAGATAAATTACTTAATGAAGGTATCTCAAACGGAGCTTATTTAAACGGAGCTGGTTGGATACATCAAGGACTAATAAATCTTTCAAACAAATATGGTCTGGAAGGAAAAACTATTAGTTTTTCTTCAGACACAAATGAAGTAGCTTTTTCTAAATTCAAAAATATTTTAGAAGAAGGTCCTGTGATTGTTTCGGTTCATTATACTTTTGACCCCCAAAACCCTATTCCCCATCTTGTTGTTATAAACAAAATTGATGGAGATAAAGTATATTACAACGACCCAGCAGAAACATCTGGAGGAAAAACAATATCAACAGAAAAATTTTTAAGTTCTTGGAAAAAAAGACTTATCGTTATACGTCCAAAAATATAAATTCATTATTATTAAAATTATAAAAACGCTCAAATTGTGAGCGTTTTTATTTTTGCGTGTTTTTTAAAAAAACACTTTATGGAAAGAATCACCAATCCCTTGAAGTGGACCTAGTGGTTTTTTTTCTTTGTTTGATTTATCTATTTGTCCTCCTATAGGACGCAAGACATAGCTCACTTTATCATCAACAAGCAAGATTAGTCCATTAAACTCATAGCCTGTTGTATGGGTTCGCCTTTTAAAAGCAAACAAATCAAGAAAAACACTTCCTTCACGATAGCTTTGTTCAAACAAAACATTAATTTGAAAAGCTTTTGCCCGACTGTCTCCAGCATCAATAAAATCAAGGATGCCTTTGTCTATAGTTCTTCTTCGGACAGCGTCTTCTGGGAGCATATTATAAACACTCAACCAATTTAAAACTCTTATGTTTACCCCTCCGTCATAAATACCATAATCCTTTAATGATTTTTCTACCATCCCGACTTTAATATTTTTATAATTCACCATAGCCTCATCATAAGTCTCCCAACAAGAAGCTGTACTTTCAGAAGAAGGCAAAAACGCACTTCCTCCGTTATGAGAACCGCAACCAAACAAAAAGACAGAAACAAAAATCATCAACAAAAAATGTTTGTATATCTTCATGCCCTACCTCCTGTTTTTTTTAAAAACACAAAGAACAAATTCTACTACTCCTAATTATAATAACATTATAAAAAAACTAACACAAAATAAACTATATTATCAAATATAGTTTACTTATACTTATATATTATGTAATATTAAAATCAATGAAATATTTAAAAGAAGAATTAAATGTTAAAGGGGGAAAAACTTTTGTCTTTTTTAATCATAATTTAGAAAAATTTGATATAAAAATGAATGACCCTATTATATTAAAATATTCCGGTCTTAAGATGGGTAAATTAACTGATATAAAATCATGTGCCGAAGAAATTTGTCTGTCTATAAAAGAAAATATCCCAGAATTAAACAAAAAAGATTGGTTGATAACAAACTGCCCTAGTTTTATGAATTACAATGCTGCAAAATTTCTTACAGAAGAAATATCTAAAAAAATTGGTATTGAATATATTTTATTAAACAAAAAATCACCAAAAACAACAGAATTTTATCTAGATGTAAGTGATAAGAAAAAAGAAGAACTTCTAGAAAATATGCTTGAATACAAAGGAAAAGATTTAAAAAACAAAAATGTTATATTAATAGATGATGGTCTGGCTACAGGATCAATCCTTAAGAAGACGATAGAATTATTACTAAGTAAAAAAGTTTCAAAAATCGAATCTTTTGTCTATCTAAAAATGAATAAAGATTTGAAAAATATTGAAAGAGAAATAGGAAAATTAATTTTTTATCAAAAAGGGATAAAGGAGATAGGAAAAATATTTAATAAAAAGGAAAATATTCCTGTAACGAGTGCTTTGTCGGTGATATTAGACCTTTCAAAAGAAGAATTAATGGAATTTTTTTCTATTTTAAAAAAAGAAAAAGCAGAAAATATAACTGACTTACTCCTAAAATATTACCCGAGAAGAAGTCCTGAGTCCAACAAATTTCATGACTTAATTAGTACTTTTTAAATAGTCCTTGAAAGCATTTTAAAACAAGGTTATTATTGTATTAGAAACAAACATACTGAACAGGAGGTAGGGTTATGTTTAAAGTAATTTATTTGATTATTTTATTTTTATTTTTTTTCCCAACAATATCAAAAGCTCAAAATAAACATCTTCAAATTATCGTTATTAAAATCATTTATAATGAAAACACAGTTGATCTTGTAATAAACAACAATTTTTATGGAGGAAATATTTCTGTTAAAATACCTAGAAAATCTAATCTCGAAGAAAATGAAAAAATTGCAAAGAGTACAATAGAATTTCTAACTTCCAAAAAAGGTTGCTCTAAAATAGGCGATGGTTATGATTTTATTTTTTTAGGAGGATATCCTTTTTGGAAAAATTACCAAAATGATAACTATTTTTATGTAACTTTTACCAGAGCAATGATTGTAAACGAAAAAACAATTTATGTATGGGGAGATATAGAAAGAGAAAAAAACTATCAATATTCAGAAAAAGCAGGTTTACTTATACCACCTTGGTCTAAAAAATAAATTTGTTCATACAAAAACCCCGACTATTTGTCGGGGTTTTTTTGTATTTAATTATTTTTTCTTTTTTGTTACAACTTTTTTCTTTGCTGTTTTTTTAGCTACTGGTTTTTTATTTTTTTTGTCTGTTGTTTTTTCAATCGCTTTTTTCAAAGCAACAACATCAACTTTTTTTTCTACCTTTTCATATTTTTTAGATTTTGGAGTTTCTTTAATTTCTGTTTTTTTCTCAATATTTTCCAAACCTAAAGATTTTATAATTTTGTCTAATTTTATATTTAAAGCTTCAAACTGAGCTTTGTAGTCTGGGGTTTCTTTTTGATTTCTTGTTCCAAAATCTCTATTTCCACCACCCCTGTTATCTCTTGATCCTCTTCCTCTGTCTCCAGAATCTCCTCTTTTGTTTTTGAAACAATCACTACACAAGACTGGTTTGTCTCCTGTTGGTCTAAATGGCACTTCACATGCCTTATTACAATCGCTACATGTAGCATTGTGCATTTGGACTTGTGGACGATTTCCGCCTCTATTTCCACCGAATCCTCCTCTGTTTCCACCAAAACCTCCTCTACTTCCACCTCTGTCACCACCAAAACTTCTTCCACCTCCTCCTCTCTTCTTGTTAAAATTATCCATAGATTATTTAGACTTTAAAAATTATTATATAATATAGACAATACTATGCTTTTTATTGCATAAAAGCAATGATTTTCATCCTTAAAATTTGTCAAAGCTTTTCTTTTAGAGAAGTGTCATTGCGAGCGAATTTTTGGTAAAAATTCGCGTGGCAATCCAGCATCTTGTTTTGAGAATTACGATTTTCCTGGATTGCTTCGTCGTTTGATAAAAAAATTAAAAACCAGAAAGCCCTAGGGCTTTCTGGTTTTTAATTTTTTTATCAAACTCCTCGCAATGACAAATAGGTATTCGTCATTGAGCAATGACCCAATGACAGAGTTCAAAACAATCTAGTTTTTAAATTCTAAACCCCCACACCTTTTTTTTAAAGGTGTGGGGTAAATTCTATTTTCTAAATTCTAATTTAATTATTTTCCCAAATCCAAAGTTTCGTCTATTCTGATTTGTTTTACAAACTCAGGTACATGGCTCACCAAAATCATTGCTCCTTCGTATTTATCCAAAGCCTGTGCAATAATCGGCAGATGCCTAAAATTGATATGGTTTGTCGGCTCATCCAAAATCAACAAACTCGGCTTCATTAAAGTAAGTTGTGCAAAAGCTACCAATCCTTTTTGTCCTTCTGAAAGATTTCCTATTTTGGTATGAATGATATCTTTATCAATCAAAAAACCAGCCGCAACAGAACGCAAATCATGTTCAATATGTTTTTCCATTACCGACAACAAAGATTCATAAACAGTGTCTTCAAAATTAAGGGTAGAAAAATCTTGTCTATAATATCCAACTTTTATTCCATCGGCAATTGTCGTTCCTTTTGCTTCTTTGTTTACAATAGATTCCAACAAAGTACTCTTCCCTATTCCATTTGGTCCAGAAAGAAGTAAATGTCTATTTTTCTTCAAAGAAACATTTGCTTTTTTTTCTACAGGTTTATGATTTTTTAAAACAGAAAAAGAAGAAATATTCAAAATATCCCCAGTCAAATTTGGTTGTGTTTCAATTGTGAAGGGACGGATAGTTTTATCTTCTCTTCTTACATCCACTTTATTTTCCTCCATATCTTCAGCTTCTTCTCTCATTCTCTTAGCAAGCAATCTCATTCTTCCTCCTTTCATAGCAAAAAAGTTTGCCTTATCTTTATTTTCTTGAATTTTTTTATCAAACTGAGCATTCTTTCTATTTTCTTTTTGAATCTGAGCAGAGATTAGTTTTACAGCATCAAAATAATTTCCTACATATAGCTCAACTTTTAATGTATACAAATTTAAATATAAAACACCTTGAGTAAAAGAATTCAAAAAATCGGCATCGTGGGAAATTACAATACAAGTTTTTTTGTAATCTAAAATAAATTTTGTTAAGTGAGCCACACCTTCTTTATCTAGATTGTTTGTCGGCTCGTCCAAAAGCAAAATATCTGGATCTTGAATCAAAGCAGAAGCCAAAAGCAAACGAGCTTGCTGTCCTCCTGAAAAAGATTTTATAATTCTATCATTAGGGGCATGCAGATTAACTGTCTCCAAAACCTTTTCTATCTTTGGGTCAATATCATACACCTTTTGTTTAAAACATTTCTCAAAAAATTCCCTCACAGTTAAATCCATTTGGTCTCTAGGTATAACCTGTTTAGAAATAGCAATTGTTGCTTTTGGGTCAATGTTTATTGCGCCATTTTCTGGTTTGAATTCACCTGTGATTAATTTAAATATAGTGCTTTTTCCTGCTCCGTTTTGTCCCATCAAAGTAATTTTTGAACCACGACGCACAGAAAAATCCACCTCGTCCAAAATAGGTTTGTTGTAGCCGTGATTAAACGACACTTTATTAAATCTTATTACTGCTCCATTATTGTCTGACATAGTGCTTTATATACTAACAAAAATTAGAATAAAAGCTACCCAAAATTTGACATTTTTATATTTATATACAATAATGACGCAAGAAATCAACTTTCAAAATTTAAAAAGGAGAAGTAAATGAACAAAATCTCAGGCATTTTATCTTTCTTGGCATTTTTCCCTTATGTTTGGGCTATTGTGGTAAAAGGACAAACAATCCCATCTCCAGTCACTTGGTTTATTTGGGCGAGTGTTGATACTTTAACCCTTGTAGCAATGATAAAGGAAAAAGCAAATGTAGGACAACTTGTAGGTATCGTTGTTGGTGCTTGGATAATCACAATACTTACCGCCTTTTTTGGTAAGCCAACTATTGAATTAGTTGATTTGATTAGCATCATTGGTGCACTAATCGGTATTGCTTTGTGGAAGAAATACGGAGACAGTTTACCCGCAATTGTTTGTTCAGAATTGGCAGTATTAATCGGAGCTATTCCGACTTTTATTAAAACATATACAAACCCTTCTCAAGAAGATCCTATTGCTTGGTCAATCTGGTTTTTGTCTGGTATTTTTGCTTTTCTTGCAATAAAAAAGTGGGATTTAAAAAATGCACTACAACCAGCTACTTTTGCTGTCGTAGATACAATTATGTTCTTTTTAATTATTGTTATATAAAAAATGTATTCTAAAACACCCAATCTTGTATCAAAGTTCGGGTGTTTTTTTATTTTATCTAAAGAGTGTTTTTAACGCCCCATACAATACCTTTATATGGTGAGTGCCTTTATAAATAGGAGCTGATTTTTTATTTAATTTTAAAAGAGAATAAACGGCTATCTGAGCAGAGCGGACAGAATATTCCACAGTAAAAACTACATCTTTTGGAATTTCACAATACTGTCCCAAAAAAGCCATATTAATAAAATTTTTAGGAACAACATCGGGTCTATCCCCTGCTTTTCTAGGTAAAAATTGACTCGTGATATAAGGCATCATACATGGGATACAAATAGCACTTTCAATAATTTTTTCTTTTTTATTTTCAAAACCTAAATGATAAATTAACTCTGTCAAAATTTCTTCTCCATTACATTCAGACATTTTCTTTTTTACAAAATTTCCTTCCTTGTCTGGGTACAAACCATATCCCCAAGCAATATTAATACTTTCGGGTTGATCAATAAAATATGGATTATAAGAGACAACAACAGACATCAACCAATTTGAATCCACAATACTAAGCCCTCCAAAATTATTTACTTTTTCATTGATGAATTTTTTTATTAAATCACAAAAAACAGGTTCTTTGAAAGTTAAAGTAAAAGAAATCCATTTTGATTTGTTTATATGAGAATTAAAAACTTTAGGTTGTCCAAAATTTGGGTTATTTTTAGAAATTTTTTCCCAAAGATTCCATGAAGCGCTTTTATCTTGAGAATTTAATTCTGGGGCTTTTGTCATTGAACCAAAACTTGAATCTGCTGTCATTGATCCTAATGTAATAAAAACATAATCATCTTTATCAATAGCGATTTCTTTTTTTTCTCCGTCTTGAAAATAATAAATATGATTTACTGTTTTTTTATCTTTTTTAATATCAAAACTCAAATCAACTACTTTGGTATCTGTTTTAAATTCTACCTTTTGTTTTTTGAGCCAATCCACTATAGGTAAAATCAAAGATTCGTATTGATTATAAGGTGTTATCTCTATTGTCTCCAAAGTATCTATACTAGGAAAATCTTTAATAAACCTAATAAAATATCTGCGGAATTCAATTAGACCATGCCAAGGCTGAAAAGAAAAGACGGTGCAAAACTCATACCAAAAATTTGATTCAAAAAAAGGTGGTGTAAAAAAATCTTTTATTTCCATATTTTCCAAATTAGATTCGGAACAAAATAATAATTTTAATAAATAAAATCTATCTTTAATACCCAAACCCAAAGGTTTTGTATTTATAGCTTTACCGTTCTTAATTAACCTTGACTGAGAATATGTTTGATTTTTTTTATTAAAATCAACAAATTCTTCTTTAAGAGTTTTGTTTTTACTTGTTAATGATGGAATTTTAGACATCAAATCCAAAGTACTGGTGTAAGCCTTTTCTTCAAACATTCTAACTCCTCGCATAACATATCCACCCAAAGAAGAATCTTTTTGAGCATCAAGACTACCTCCAATATTTTTAGATTCATCAAATATTATTATATTTTCCCCCTTCATTTTTCCGTCTTTTATTAGATATACGGCAGTTGAAAGAGAAGCAATCCCTCCTCCAATAATATAGGCTTTTGATTTTTTATTTTCTTCAAACATATTTATTTTAATAATATTATAACACAACAAATTGACCTTTATTTAAAAAAATAAATAGTGTATAATACATTATTATGGCAAAAAGAATTACAGGGTTAGACAAAAAAAAGGCTTCACATTCAAAGAAGACTAAAAAAAGACTTGCTGTTAAAAAAGAAATGCTAACAGCAAAAGCCATCAAAAAAGGCAAAAAATAGTCTTAACACTTTGTGAAACAAAAACAAAACAGCGATATTTAATCGCTGTTTTGTTTTTACAAGGTTCTGGATTGCTTCGTGATTTTTTGAGCGGAATTTTGTAAAACAAAGTTTTACAAAATTCCGCTCAAAAAATCTCTCGCAATGACGGACGAATTTGTGAAGCAAATTTTCCGTTGACGAATTTCG
>Ga0214472_10000971_pt1 | contig 33661 bp, 25 predicted proteins | sample RVTome_6_FD_207662 | JGI IMG/M metagenome (GOLD analysis project Ga0214472, IMG submission 207662) | Soil microbial communities from uranium-contaminated site in the Upper Colorado River Basin, Wyoming, United States - RVT140D175 | ecosystem: Environmental > Terrestrial > Soil > Contaminated >...
CGGCTTTGACCACAGAAGTGGTGAGACCTCGACTTTCGCGGCCTCGAGATTGACAGCCACCTGCACTTCATCCGGCAGATCGCGGCGCACTGTATAGACCACCGATGCGGACACCGGACCATCAAGATACGGCAGGAAATCGAACCCCAGACGCTCCCGCCCCGCATTATTGATGACCGGAATCAGAGCCTTGAACACGCTGCCGGTCGGCAGCTGCGCGTCGAACGGCTCGAACCAGTCCATCGTCGCAGCGACTCCGCCCAGCTCGACCGGCCCCTTTAACACCATCTGCGTGTTGGTGAGATCGAGCTGCAGTTGTCCTTTGGTCGCGTCCTGCCCGAACAAGGCCTGCTTGACTTCAGCATCCTGAATCCCTGCTTTGGCGGACAGCACGATATCGTCGAAGCTCAGAGCAGCGATCAACGGAAAGTCGAACTTCAGTTCCGTATTCATGGTTCCGCCGGTAGCGGCAGGATCGATCCCCAGATTATCGATCAGCTTCAAGCGGTCGTGATTGAGCAGAAGGAGGGCATCACGAACTGGTCCCGTGACGGCACTTCGTATGGTCATCGTCTCAGGTCCGTCGCGGTCGAACCCTTCTATCCTGACATCGGTCGGCTGTACGATCAGGTCTCCGAGATGCCCTCCCGCAGGCAGAAAGCGCATGCCTGACATATCGAAGCTGGCAGTCCCCGACACCCCTTTGATAGGGGGCATCGGCCGCAAGAAGTGAACATCCAGACCCCGGTATTTCAGACTCCCGTTCACGGAATGGATCGCGACCGCTTCAAGATCGTCCTCCGGTACGGATGCCGAGACCTCGACCTTCGCCGCTTCGGCAATACCGCTGCGAATATTTTCGACTACCCATTCCCTGGCGTTGGGACTGACGTTCGGCGGCCAATAGAGTTCCAAGTCATTGGCTCGAACGTTGGCGGTTTCAACGCTGCCCGAGGCTTCAAACACACCGTCGCGGACAACCATGGTTCCGGAAAAGGCTATTTCCGGTCCGGCGGCGTCTTCTGCCCCCAGCCGCAAACTGCCGTTCTCGACAAAGAGTTCCTGCGTGGGACCGTCGAAGCGGCCTTTGATCTCCATGCCCTGAATCGGCAGAGGGTCCGGCAGCATCCCGGCCACTGCAAATTCCCCGGCACCGCTGGTCATGGAAAAGCGCAGGAAATCAACACGTCCCCCCAGGCTCATGGTCGCTGTGACACTTGCCCCCAAGGATGCCGAGATCCCGCTCAGAGGCCGCAGTTCCGGCGCCACCGGTGCTATGGCGGAAGGCGCCAGGTTCTGGAGAGTTGCCGCCAAATCCAGCGTATCGGCTGACTTATCGTACAAAAAAGCGCCATTCAGCGTGGCTCGCTGTGCACCGGTCTGGAGCGCCAGGTCCACTTCGCCGGCCAGACCCGCGGTATCGCGCCGCAGAGAAACATTGGCGTCGGGTGCATACCAGAGCAGGCTCGAGCGACGATCGTCCAGATGTATCGTACCGCCCGCGATCCGAATTTCCCTGAGAAAGGCCAGCGGGTGCTGTGGATCGGGCTGCGACATCAATTCCTCGAGCGCACGCTCAAGAGCGAAGGAAGTTCCCGTCACTCTGTCGCCGTTCGAATCGTCACTGCTCAAATCGTCACGGCCCGCATCTGTTCGTGGTCCATCGGAAAGAAGTCCGTCGGAGCCGGTCCGGTCGTCATCGAGTTGAGAGATCGTCTCCTGTCCAAGAGAAAAACCGCCATCAATGTCCCGCACCAGAAAGATACGCGCGCCGCTCACCTCGATCACGGTCGGGGCAAAGGCCCCCTGAACCAGAGCCCGCAGGCTGAGTTCCACACCCACGTCGGGAAAACTGGCGATAATAACGCCATCGGCATCCCGCGCCACGACGCGCCGGACCCTGACTTCAACGGCTCGCCGCCGGGCGTTCCAGGTCAGGAGCGTTTCAGCAACCTCAACGCTTGAGTCGGTCGTGAACCCCGCCAGCGCATTTTCCACATAGGGCACCAGGAAGTCGACGGCGACAGGCGCCGCCGTCAAACGCCAGAAAAGGACACCGGCCAGCAAGGCAATGCCGGCAATCAGCCCGATGATGCATTCGACGGTGATGATCGCAAATCTGCGCATTTTCCCGGAAACTTCCCTTACGACCCGTGCCGCGTGCTTGACCAGCTGTGCTGGGTCTCGCAGAGTCCCGGAAAGCCGGAAATGAGCGACAATGCAGTTCTTAAATCAGATTTCAAAAGACAAACTGCCAAAACCACGCAACACCGAACGGGTATTGCTGGGCCATAGACTATGGGCCGAACAAACGGAAAGACTCGACGACCCGCTTCTCAAGAGCTTCATGGATAAGCTGACTGCTTCCGAAACCGGCAAAGCTCTCCTCGACGGAATCTTCGCCAACAGCCCCTTCCTGACGCATTCCTTGATCACAGATATTGGGACTTTTTCGTCAGTTTTAACCCACGGCCCTTCAGAGGTTCTAAGCGAGCTTCTGGCAGGCCTCAAGAACGATCTTTCCAACTCAACCGCCGCGGCAGAACTTTCCGAAGGTTTGCGCACAGCCCGACGGCGTATGGCCCTCCTGACTGCGCTCGCCGACCTAAACGGTTTCTGGTCCGACGAAGAAGTTGTCGAAGCTCTGTCCACCTTTGCCGACACGGCTTTGTCGGCAGCCCTGAGCCATCTTCTGCGTGCGGCCCATTTGCGGGGCGATCTGGTCCTGCCCCATCCCGACGAACCGGAAAAAGAGAGCGGATTCGTTGTCCTGGCCATGGGCAAACTCGGCGCCGGCGAACTCAACTACTCCTCGGATATCGACCTTATCGTCCTGTTCGACCGCGACAAAGTCAACTATCGCCACCAAAGAGGCCCACAGGAAGGCTATGTCCGCCTGACTCAGGAACTCATACGCCTGCTGCAGGACCGTACCAAGGACGGTTACGTGTTTCGAACCGATCTGCGGCTGCGGCCCGATCCGAGCGCCACGCCTCTTGCGATCTCTCTGCAGGCCGCGTTGAATTATTACGAAAGCCTGGGCAAGAACTGGGAGCGGGCGGCCATGATCAAGGCCCGTCCCTGCGCTGGTGATCTCGATCTCGGCGAACTGTTCCTGCGCGAACTGCATCCTTTTGTTTGGCGCAAGCACCTCGATTTTGCCGCGATCCAGGAAATCCACGATATCAAGCGGCAGATCAACGCCCATAAAGGCAGCGATGCCATCGCCCTGCTCGGGCATAATGTAAAACTGGGCCGGGGCGGTATCCGGGAGATAGAATTCTTCGCCCAGACCCAACAGATGATCTGGGGCGGGCGGGATATTCACCTGCGCAGCGCGAAAACGGTCACCACACTCAGCAATCTGGTTGACACCGGCCATCTGGCAAAAGCTGCCGCCGACCAGCTTATAAAGTCCTACTGGTTCCTGCGGCGGGTCGAGCACCGTTTGCAGATGATTGATGATCAGCAAACCCATAGCCTGCCGACCGACGATGAAGGCCTGGCCGAAATCGGCGCCTTCATGGGCTACGCCGACATCTCGGCATTTCGCGCGGACCTGCTTGGACATCTGCGTTGCGTCGAAGAACACTATTCCGAGCTGTTCGAAGACGACAGCGCGCCAAAATCAGAGGTCAATCTGACCATCACCGACGGAGACCCAAGCGTTGCGGCTCTGGAGACAATTGAAAAGATGGGGTTCAGTGACGGATCCAAGGTCTTTCATCTGATCCACGGCTGGCAGCTGGGCCGCTACCGGGCGACCCGGTCGCGACGGGCTCAAAGAATCCTCGGTGAACTGCTGCCGTCTCTGCTCAAAGCCCTCGGAGAAACCGCCCAACCGGATTTCGCCCTGACCAAGTTCGACAGTTTTCTCGCCGGGCTGCCGGCCGGCGTTCAGCTTTTCTCCATGCTCAGCGCCAATCCCAGGCTCCTTGGCCTGATCGCCGAAATCATGGGCGGCGCACCGGTCCTGGCCGATCACCTGAGCCGGAACAGCGGCCTGCTGGACGCCGTGCTGACGCCCGGCTTTTTCGATCCGGCCCCCGGCGCCAGGGAACTCGAAGCCGACCTGACAGAAATGCTGAGGCAGGCCCGGGATTTTCAGGACATACTAGATCTTTCACGGCGCTGGGCCAACGATCACAGATTTCAGATCGGCGTCCATATCCTCAGACACAGCGGTGATGCCGAGGAGACAGGTGCATCCCTGAGCAATATTGCGGATGCGGTCATTCGCAGTCTCTATGGCCCGGTTCTGGAAGATCTGGCAGAGCGGCACGGCAAACTGAACGGTGCCGATCTGGCGATCATCGCCATGGGACGCCTCGGTGCGAGGGAGATGACGGTGTCTTCCGATATGGATCTTCTTTGCATTTATGATCCTCCCCCCGACGGTGCGGAATCGGACGGACCGCGACCGCTCGATCCCGGCGTATACTTCGTCCGCTTCACGCAACGACTGATCAATGCCCTGACCGCACCGACAGGCGAAGGCAGACTCTATGAAGTCGACATGCGCCTGCGGCCCTCAGGCAATGCCGGGCCGGTGGCCTCAAGCCTGGCCGGTTTCGTCAAATATCAGGAAAGCAGTGCCTGGACCTGGGAGCACATGGCGTTGACCCGGGCGCGGGTGATCATTGGAGATGCAGATCTCACCAGGCGTTTCGAGAACTCCGTCCGTGAAATTCTTTGCCGGCCGCGCGATTCGGAAAAACTTCTGCGCGACGTCGCCGAAATGCGCGAACGCATAGAACGCGAGCGCAAGGCCAAGTCTATTTGGGACAGCAAACATCTGCGGGGCGGTCTGGTCGACATCGAGTTTCTGGTGCAATACCTGCAACTCAGACACGCCACCGAAACGCCGGAAGTTCTCTCGCCCTCAACCCGGAGAAGCTTTGAGAAATGCCGCGAAACCGGGATTCTATCCTCTGAAGACGCAGAGCAACTCATCGCGACCTATCAGCTGTTATGTGAGATACAGGGCCTGCTGCGCCTGACCGCAGGTGGTGCTTTCGAGGAAGAGACAGCCTCCGCAGATCTCAAGATCGCCCTTGCGCGGGCCACCGGCTTCATTGACTTCGTGCAACTGAAAGACTCGATGTTGGTCCAGACCGCAACCTGCTATGAAATCTATCGGAACATCATCGAGCGGCCTTCCAGGGAACTCGCCCCCGCCGAGACGCTATAGCGCCGGCGATTGCACAGAACCGGCTGTCGACACTTTATTCATTTCTGCTATTGACCGGAGCGCCTCCGCGGACAAGTTTTGTGACTTCGCGCACCAACACCACCCAACGGGAGACCACGGGATGATCGAAGTCGGACAGCAGGCACCGGATTTCAGAATGAACAGGGACGGCGCTGGTGAAGTCAGTCTCAAAGGACTGAAGGGCAAGAAAGTCGTGTTGTACTTTTATCCCAAGGACGACACGCCCGGCTGTACGACCGAAGCCTGCGGATTCCGCGATTCCCTGCCAGATTTCTCCAGGATCGATGCGGAAATCGTCGGCGTCTCGAAGGATACCGTGGCGAAGCACGACAAGTTCAAGGCCAGGCATGACCTCAACTTCGCGCTTGGGTCCGATGAGGACGGCAGCGTTTGCGAGGCCTACGGCACCTGGGTCGAAAAATCCATGTACGGGCGGAAATACATGGGCATCGAGCGCGCCACCTTTCTGATCGACGAAAAAGGCGTGATCCGCAACATCTGGCGAAAGGTGAAGGTCAAGGGCCACGTCGAGGGGGTTCTCGCCGCCGCGCAGGCACTTTGATCCGGAATCCGGAGAGATTGCATGCGTGAAGACGACAGCCTGAGTGCTGCTGCCGTTACGATTCTCACGTCGAAGGACCCGGCGGAGAAAGTCGCGTTTTCGAGGGAGACCGCTGAACGCTGGCGCAGCGGCGAGCTTGAGGACCTTGGAAATACGCATCCTCCGTCCCGCCCTGCCCGGCCCGATCAGCCGCAACTCCTGGCCCCACGCGACGTGCCGCGACGTAAACTCAATCAGGGTAGCAAGGGCCGGATTGCCCTGTTGCATGCCCTGGCGCACATCGAGCTGAACGCCATCGATCTGGCCTGGGATATCATCGCGCGCTTCACCGATCAGGATCTGCCCAGGGCTTTCTATGACGGCTGGGTCAGGGTCGGCGATGAGGAAGCGAAGCATTTCGATCTACTCTCGACGCGTCTGGCCGGACTGGGGTCCGCCTATGGCGAGCTTCCCGCGCATGACGGGCTCTGGCAGGCTGCGGAAGAAACGGCGCACGATCTTCTGGCGCGCCTCGCGATCGTGCCCATGGTGCTGGAGGCCCGCGGTCTGGACGTGACGCCCGCCATGATCGCCAAGTTGCGGGCCGCGGAGGACGGGGAGAGCGCGGCGATCCTGCAGATTATTTTCGAAGAGGAAATCGGTCACGTCGCCTGTGGCAAGCGCTGGTTCGATTTTCTGTGCGCGCGGAAAAACCTTTCGCCGCAACAGGCTTGGCAGGCGTTGGTAAGGCGTCATTTCAGAGGCCCCCTGAAACCACCCTTCAATGAGTCCGCACGCAGCGCTGCTGGCATCCCGGCCGACTTCTATACTGCACTCGGTCCCATCTGAGTGAGGATTTACCGACGTTTGAGGACGAGGCCTCAATCTGGTTCTTCGCAATGAGCAGGAAACCGATCGGACACAGAAGCCATGCGATTTCCGCATCGGGGGTAGGATTTGCGGCCCGCCATTCGATCCGATATATCCGAACGATGAATTCTCACAAAAACCGGCTCCCCTGTTCAAAGGTCCCGCGGCATCAGGCCCTGAGCGCAGGACATGTCTGACCATCCGCCGATTGAGACTGTTGGTCTGGCAAGCGCCGAACCGCTACAACCTGCCAGTCCGCCCAGATTTCTAGGGCTGACCGAGCGCCAGCTGGCTTTTGTTCTGTTGGCGCTGACCCCGGCCTTTTTCTGCAGCAACATGCTGGTCGCGCGCGCCACTCATGACCTGATTCCGCCAGTTGCCCTCGCCTTCTGGCGCTGGAGCGTCACCTTCGTCCTGCTCTCGCCTCTGACTCTCTCCGTCCTCTGGCGGCACCGCTTTGCGATACGAAGGGAATGGCTGGATCTTCTGATACTCGGTGCCCTTGGGATGGGTGTCTGCGGCGCGTTCGTCTATATCGGTGCCGACAGTACGACGGCCACGAACATCGGCCTGCTCTATGCCGCCTCACCGATTCTGATCGTCCTGGGCGCCAGGCTGTTTTACGGCGAAGCCCTGTCCGCCCTGCAGGGGCTTGGGGTCGCAATCTCCCTGCTGGGGGTTTTCGCCATCATCTGCAAGGGCGATCCGAATATCCTGCTGGAACTACGCTTCGTCGTCGGTGATCTCTGGATCGCGGCCGCATCGGTAGGCTGGGCAGCCTATTCGCTGCTGCTGCGGCACAGGCCCAGCGGAATGCCCATGATCACCCGCTTTGCCGCGATTGTCGCGGGCGGCCTGATTATCCTGCTCCCCTTTTATTTCGGCGAAATGGCAGCAGGTGAACTGCTGGTCTGGAACACGACAACCATCGCCTCGATCCTGTTCCTGGCTGTGGTACCCTCCTGTGGCGCCTATCTTTCCTACGCCAGGATACAGCGCAGCCTGGGCACAGGCCCGACTTCTCTGCTGATGTATCTGCTGCCGCTCTACAACGGTGTTCTGGCTTTTCTGCTCTTGGGCGAGACACTCGAATTTTATCATCTCATCGGCGCTGCCATGGTGCTGCCCGGCATCTATCTGGCCACGAGGAAAGGCTGACGTCCGGGACAATCCCGTCCGCTACAGGTCCAAAGTGAATTCGCCGCCCGCTGTGCTTGCACAGGAACAGCAGGTCATCATCTTCTCCGCCCGGTCTTTCTTTCCGAGCACGAAGTCTCGGTGGTCGACCTCACCGGACAGATAGTGCGTCGCGCAGACGCCGCAGATCCCTTCCGAGCATTTCACATCAATGCGGATGCCTGCCTCACCCAGCACATCGGTAATGGACTTGTCGGCAGGCACGGTGAAGCTGCGGCACCTGCCCCTCGGTATCCCAGTCCGTGCCCCAATCGATAAGTCGCCAGTTCACCATTCATCGTGGACGAAGCTTCAATAGAGTAATTAACATTGTTAACTGTATGGTGGCCGCCGATTCCAGCCGGTCACATCGGCGCGATAGGTCTATTATTTTCCGGACCGTTGATTCAGGCCATGATTGCTGAAGATTGCCGGGCGATACGCACTGCGGTTTGGCCTTATTTTTGATGGAGTTCCCTGACCGTGAACGTTCTTTTGACCGACGAGATTTCCACGCCCATCGGCCGGGTCGTTCTGGTGGCCCGGATTCAGGCGGACAGCCCGGAAAAGGACCTTGCCCTCTGCGCGGCTGAGTTCGACGACTGTCTGGATCGTCTGCACCGGCATATGACGGCCCGCTTTATGCGATACGATCTGCGGGCGATACAAAACCCCGGTGGCCACTCGGCGCGTCTGATCGCCTATTTCGCCGGCGACCTGACGGCCATCGACGACATTCCCGTGGATAGCGGCGGCACAGTCTTCCAGCAACAGCTCTGGCGGCAGTTGCGCAAAATTCCTGCGGGCCAGATCCGGCGTTATGGTGAGATGGCGGAACAGCTCGGTCGCCCGAATGCGCCGCGTGCCGTCGGTGCCGCCAACGGCCGGAACCCCTTGTCGGTCATCATCCCCTGCCATCGCCTTATCGGAAGCAACGGTAAGCTGACCGGCTACGCGGGTGGACTGCACCGCAAGCAGTGGCTGTTGGAACACGAGGGTGCCTTACCCAGAGAAGAACGCGGGCCGCAGAATCTCTGACGGCGGCCCTCGGGAAAAACGCTCCCCGCGCCGAACAGGGATACCATCAAAGCATCACAGAAGCCTGTTCGATACCATAAGCAGATCTGTATCAGGCGTCTCCAACGACAGGTTTATATCATGGTCACCAAGTGCAACTAACTGGAGAAAAACTCTTAAAGCACTAAAATACCTATATTTTATTCAAACATTGCAAACACTGAATTCCAAATTTGGTATTTCGGCCTCTAAATCCACAAATTCAGGGCGTTAAATAGAAGAAGGGCCTCTCACATCGAACTCAGAAGATTTGGTGGTTCAGAAGCTAATCGGAAAACCCGGCAACAAGATCGCGCAAGGCTGCCCTGGCGCCGGTCATGATCGAAACACCGTCGCCCATCAGCAGGGTATCCAGATCGAGATCCAGCAGCGTCCTGACGCTGGCGCGCAGGCGGGCCGGGTCGTCCATCTTTTCGTCGGGCAGCAGTGAGCAGCGGCCCGGGGGATTGCCGATGACCAGATCGCCGACAAAGGCCAGACGCCGTTCACGCCAGTAGAGGACGACCTCGCCGGGCGACTTGCCCGCAGCGGAGAGAATATGCAGCGGACCAGCCTGGGATCCGACCAGCAGATCGCCATCAATCTCGCAGCCCTGTGATCGAGCATGACGTGAATCATCTTTGTGAATCAGTGTCTTGGCACCTGTCGCTTCGCGGATACGGTTGGCGGCGCGGCTATGGTTCCGGTTGGTCAGCAGGATAGTCGCGACCCCTTCGGCAAGCATCCGCTTGAGATCCGCGTCTTGCGGCTCCACCGGGTCGATCACCAGATTGCCCGATGGCAGCGTCAGAAAATATCCATTAAAATCATAACCATGCGGCTCGGACAGCCGGGACCAGCAGTGAATGCCCTCGAGAACTTCGCGCATTTTTCCTCACCTCTTGTTTGTTCAGCGCCCGCCGCCCCTGACGGGTGGAAAAGCACACTTTTGTCGCTGCCATCGAAGGTTTTGACCTACAATTGTCACAGCCGCGGCAGATTCCGACATACATTTGTCACAGCCCTGAAGGGTTCCGGCGAAAAGCTCCCCCGACACCGGGCGCGCATTTCACGCCGACTCCAGCCGCCTTAGAGTTTGCCTGAAAATCATGACATAATCCCGGCTTTCCGTTCCGATGAAAGGATCAGGGCAATGTCAGCACGCGATCCCGTGACCCGGCTGCCGACCCATGAGGTTTTCAATCAGGTTCCGCCGCTCGAAAACATCAACCTCTTCGAACAGGACATCGTCCTGCGCGATGCCCTGAAGCGCGAAGGCGCGGGCTGGGCGGTGCAGAAGCTCACGGCCCTGGGCGCAACGCTCGGCGGCGAGCACGGCCTCAAGCTGGGCGAGGACGCCAACCGGAACCCGCCGCGCCTGCGGAGTTTCGACCGCTACGGCCGGCGTATCGACGAGGTGGAGTTCCACCCCGCCTATCATGCCCTGATGGGCCTGGGCTTCGAGTACGGGGTCCCCTCGATCGCCTGGACCGCAGATCCCGGAAAGGCAGATCCCGGGAATGCCGGCCGGCTCGGTCACGCCGGAACCGCGGCTGAACAGAGCCTCCGGCCGGCCGGCGGTGCGGAGAGGTGGCGTCCCCGCCGGACCGAAAGCCGCAGTGAAAGCCAGAGTGGGGGACCGAGCAGTAGCCGCAGTGGGAGCCAGAGTGGGAGCCAGAGCAGGGACCCGAGCGGGAACCGCAGTGAGAGCCAGAGCAGGGAGCCGAGCAGTAGTCGCAACGGGAGCCACAGCGGAGACCAGATCGGAGGCCAGAGCGGGGGCGCCAATGAGAGCCACGGCGGAAGCCGGAATGCCGGCCGGGCCGGTGGTCACGTCGCCCACGCGGCGATGGCCTATCTGTTCACCCAGGTTGAGGCCGGGGTCTGCTGCCCCATGACCATGACCTATGCCGCCATCCCGGCCTTGCGGGTCCAGCCCGAGATCGCCGCGGAGTGGGAACCGCGCCTGACCTCGCCGCGTTACGATGCCCGGGCGATTCCGGCGGATGAAAAAACCGGCGCGACGCTGGGCATGGCCATGACCGAGAAGCAGGGCGGCTCGGACGTCCGCGCCAACACCACGACCGCAACCCCGATGAGCGGCGGCGGCGTTCGTGCGGGCCCGGGCGGCGAATATCTGCTGCGCGGTCACAAGTGGTTCTGCTCGGCGCCCATGTCCGACGCCTTTCTGACTCTGGCGCAGGCGCCCGGCGGCCTGTCCTGTTTTCTGGTGCCGCGCTGGCGGCCCGACGGCAGCCGCAACCCGATCTTCATTCAGCGCCTCAAGGACAAGCTGGGCAACCACGCCAATGCCTCCAGCGAGATCGAGTACCACGACTGCTGGGCGCGGCTGATCGGCGAAGAGGGGCGCGGCGTCAAGACCATCATCGAGATGGTCCACCACACCCGTCTGGACACCTGTCTGGCGCCGGCCGGTCTGATGCGCCAGGCGGTGGCGCAGGCCAGTCACCATGCCGCCCATCGTTCGGCCTTTCAGAAACGCCTCAATCAGCATCCGCTGATGCAGAACGTGCTGGCCGATCTGGCGATCGAGTCCGAGGCCGCGACCACCCTCGCCCTGCGCGTTGCCCGCGCCTTCGACGAGAGCGCCGGGAGCGAGGCCGGGAGCGAGAACGCTCGGCTCTTCGCCCGGGTTGCCGTGGCGGTCGCCAAATACTGGAACAACAAGCGCACCCCCAACCTGATCTATGAAGCCATGGAGTGCCTTGGCGGCGGCGGTTACGTCGAGGACTCGATCCTGCCGCGCCTGTACCGCGAAGCCCCGCTGAACTCGATCTGGGAAGGTTCCGGCAACGTCATCTGCCTGGACGTTCTGCGGGCCATGCAGCGCGAGCCGGCTTCGATCTATGTTCTGCTGGACGAGATGGAGGACAGCCGCTCCGCCGACCGGCGTCTGGGCGCCGCCATCGATGTCCTGAAGGACATGCTGAACGATCCGAAGGATATCGAGTATCGCGCCCGGCGGATCACCGAGCAGATTGCCATCTGTCTGCAGGGCGCGATCCTGCTGAAAACCGCGCCGCCCGAAGTCGCCGACGCCTTCTGCGCCAGCCGCCTGTCGGACGACTGGGGCCGCAGCTACGGCACCCTGCCCTCCGGCCTCGCCTGCGAGGCCATCGTCGAACGCAGCCGGCCGAAAACGGCTTAGCAGTCTGACGCGTTTGTTTAGAATCTGGATTCCCAAAAGGGTCGAATTGTGATTCATCATGATGGCTGGGATAGGAGGCCAGCCATGATGCCTCGATCATATTCTCTTGATCTTCGTGAGCGTGTTGTTGCGGTGGTTCTCGGTGGTGCAACGACGCGGTCGTCGGCGGCCCGTTATGGCGTTTCGGTTGCAACAGCGGTGCGCTGGTCGCAGCGGGGGCGTGCGGGGCTCAGTCTTACCCCCGGCAAACGGGGCGGCCCCGCCCGAGCCCGTTGGTCGGCGATGTCGCGGCCTGGCTGCGCGCACGGATACGCGAGAAGCCGAATATCACCTCGCGGGCGTTGACGACGGAGTTGCAGGCACAGGGAACGGTGGTGCATGTCCGCTCGGTATGGCGGTTCATGTGCCGCGAGGGCCTCAGTTATAAAAAAAACGCTGCTGGCGAGCGAGCGGAATGGGGCGGGTGATTTCAGTCTGTTGTGCCTCCGGTGCTTGCTCACACAACCACCGAATCACAACAGACTGAAATCACTCAATTCTTTTCCGGCCATACACTAAGGCGAGATTTAAGTTAGAGACATAATGTCTTTTCCCATTAGGCAAAAGATCACGCCTTGCCGCTGAGAGGAAAATCCGGCAAAACAAAATACAACCTAACAAGAATAGACATCATGAGATTCGAAATCATTCCTAATACAAGACGAACGCCCGACGAAGGACGCGGGGTCGCTTACCTTTGGACCGATAATTGGAATGACTGGTTCAAGTACCAGACGCTCTACTTTCTGATCTACTTTGATGATGCCGGTGAAAAGCATGAAATTGGGTCAATAAAAATTGGTCAGTTTGGCATGGAGGTAAGCCAGGGAAGGCCTGATTTGCCGGAAGTGTTTGAGGACCTGGACGAACGATTTTTCTCACTTGGACAAGACCCTGATTACTATACGGCTGTCATGGCACTGGGGCCGGATAAGTCTCAGGAATTTTTAAGCACACTTAACGACATAGCAGCCAATGCCGCTCTTTATCAGCGCGCTCTTGGCGAGGATGTGACCGGCGAATCTCTACTCCGATCGGTCAACCGAAAGACAATTGAGGAGCAGTATCGACGTATCCTGGCAGGCGGCGCACAGCTTACCGGTTATAAGTTTCGCTACGTGGGGCCCAAACCACGCGCTGAAAGCATAGAGCCTCTTCGTCTTGAGTTCGAAGTCACTCCAGTCTCTCGTCCACCCACTAATATTCACGTTCTGATCGGGCGGAACGGCGTTGGAAAAACCTATCTTTTGAACGCTATGACTCGCGCTCTAGTGTCTTCAGACAGCACTGAGGATGGAGATGGCCTGTTTACTTCGGTGAATTGGCTTGGTGAAGTGGCAGAAAGCCCCTTCGCCAATGTCTTGTCTATCACATTCAGCGCATTCGACGACTTCGAGATTATCCCCCAAAGGAGAAACGTGACGGAGACAGAGGGCGTACGCTACACGAATGTAGGCTTACGTAAACGTGTAAAGAACAAAAAAAATGAATGGGTCACGATTACCCGTGGACCCGAAGACCTTGCAAAGGAATTCTCAGCTAGTGCAAAGCTGTGTGCGCGAGGCACCAAAGCTGAGCGTTGGCGGAATGCCCTAACGAGCCTCGAGGCCGACCCACTGTTTGCCGAAGCCGAAGTTGCGAGCCTTGCTGATACGGATGAAAATAATTTTGGACTAGCGGCAGGCTCACTGTATCGGAAGCTCAGTTCTGGCCACAAGATTGTTCTGCTGACCATTACCAAGCTGGTCGAGCACGTCGAAGAGAAAACGCTTGTTCTCGTGGATGAGCCAGAAGCACACCTTCACCCCCCCCTCCTAGCAGCATTTGTCCGCGCGTTATCAGATCTGCTTATCAACCGAAACGGAGTCGCTGTCATCGCGACTCACTCACCTGTGGTCTTACAGGAGGTCCCTCGCGCTTGTGTATGGAAGATCGTCAGACATGGCATTGCAGCTGCAGCGGCTCGGCCAGAGATAGAAACTTTTGCAGAAAACGTTGGTGTTCTGACCCGAGAAGTATTTGGCCTAGAAGTCACACGTTCTGGTTTCCACAAGATGCTAGCGGATGCCGTCGATGATGAAGAACGGATTACAGAGATCGTTGAGAAGTTCGATAATAAAGTTGGGTCGGAAGGGCGCGCCCTTATCAGCAGCATGATTGCATCAAGAGATGCTGACAGGGGTGAATAGATGTGGAGTGTGGAGCGGCCAGATATGGACGCAGGAGAGACGTTTGCAACTTGCATTAGCCGGGTTCAGAACCCGAAAATGCGACGTTGTCTTACAGAAATACGTCCAAATATTGTTTCGGCAGCCGCAGACTATGTGCAAAGGGCCGAAAATGCGGAACTTCACCTGATCCATCCTTTGGCAACGATAGGGGCGGTCCCCGGCAATGAGATGGTCAAGACCTATAATGGGCGGATGGCAAAAAAAGAACAGCCAGGTCGTCCAATTTACGACCGGATTAAGTTATTGCCGAAGAATGACAGGTGCCCTTTTTGCGACCATAGAAATGTCTCCACGCTGGATCATATTCTGCCGAAACAGCTTTATCCGTTTTTTGCCGTTACCCCCGTTAATTTAGTTGGCTGTTGCGCGGACTGTAACAAACTAAAGCTGGCTGTTGCGCCAACGAATGCCTTTGACACTATTTTGCACCCCTACTTCGATGACGTTACCACTCATCAATGGCTTGCGGCACAGGTTATTGAGAGCGCGCCAGCCGCACTCACCTTTCATGTGGCAGAAGTAGATGAATGGGATGATGCACTGAATGCTCGGATTGCACATCAATTTGAACTTCTGGGATTAGCTGATCTTTACTCCAGCCAAGCAGCATGCGAGACCGCGAATATTAAGGCGAATTTGCAGCTACACTTTGATGCTGGGGGAGCTCCCGCCGTGCGATCTGAGCTGGAATCTCAGTGGGCGTCTCGTCAATTGAACCAATTAAACTCATGGCAGACGGCGACTTATGGGGCACTCGCCAACTCTGACTGGTTCTGTGACGGCGGGTTTGGCGAAACTTGAGGTTTCCCTGCCAATAAATCTAATTTTGACTTGTGACACTGAGTCATCCTGAATCGAGTCATTAAATCGAGCAAATAAGACTATTTAGGGGCTTTGGACTTCTTCCCCGGTTCTGGCCCATCCATCTCTAAATCGTCAGGGCCAAGCACCTGTCCCGGATCGATATCCATCTCGTTCGGATTAAGCCGGGCAAAGACGCTCAGGTCGCCGATGCTGGATGACGTAAAGAATCTTTCGCACTTTTGGATTTGACGGTTCCTTTCATCTATTTTGAAAGGAGCGATATGATGAAAGACGACAAGAAGGGCGAAGGCATGGGTCAGGTGATCCAGATCGACGAGGCCCGTATCAAGGATCATCTCGGCGAGATGGTTCGCGGGACGGTTGAAGAGACTTTGAATGCACTGCTTGATGCCGAAGCGGATCGTTTGTACGGTGCCGGGCGGTATGAACGCAGTGAGGGCCGGAACGCTCCGGCGCCGCTCAGGATGCCTCGGCGTCGGCGACGCCGCCGCCGATCCGGCTGGCCAGCGAGGCCTCCAGGAATCCGTCGATGTCACCGTCCAGCACCGCGGAGGAGTTGGCGGTCTCGTAGCCGCTGCGCAGGTCCTTGACCATCTGATAGGGCTGCAGGACGTAGGAGCGGATCTGATGCCCCCAGCCGATATCAGTCTTGCTGTCCTCTTCGGCCTGGGCCGCTTCCTCGCGCTTTTGCAGTTCGTGCTCGTAAAGACGCGCCTTCAGCATGTTCATGGCCTGGGCCCGGTTCTTGTGCTGAGAGCGGTCGCTCTGACACTGCACCACGATGCCGGTCGGCTCATGCACGATCCGGATCGCACTATCGGTCTTGTTGATGTGCTGACCACCGGCGCCGGACGCCCGGAAGGTGTCGACCCGCAGATCCTTGTCGAGGATTTCGACCTCGATGGCATCGTCGACCACCGGGTAGACCCAGACGCTGGAAAAGGAGGTGTGGCGCCGAGCCTGGGAATCGTAAGGCGAGATCCGCACCAGACGATGGACGCCCGATTCGGTCTTCAGCCAGCCGTAGGCGTTGTGGCCCGTGATCTGAAGCGTTGCCGACTTGATCCCGGCTTCTTCGCCCGGGCTCTCGTCAAGCCATGCGACCTTGTAGCCATGAGCCTCGGCCCAGCGCACGTACATCCGCAGCAGGATCTCCGCCCAGTCCTGGGCTTCGGTCCCGCCGGCACCGGCGTTGACCTGCAGGAAACAGTCGTTCGCGTCCGCCTCGCCCGACAGCAGCGAAGCGAGCTGCTCTTTCTTCGCCCGGTCTCTCAGCTCGATCAGGGAAACTTCGGCTTCGGCAATGCTGTCCGGATCGTTCTCGGATTCGCCGAGTTCGATCAGCATCACGCCGTCCTCGACCCCCTGCTCGAAGTCGCGGTAATTGGCGATCGCCTGTTCCAGATGCGTGCGCTCGCGCATGATCTTCTGCGCCGCTTCGGGAGAGTCCCAGAGCGAGGGATCTTCAGCCAGGGCGTTCAGTTCGTCTAGTCGGCGTGTGGCGGCATCCAGGTCAAAGATGCCTCCTCAGCAGGGTCAACGACTGATTTATGTCGTCCACCACCGCCTGGATTTCGGCGCGCATGCGGCCTCCTCTGGGGAAAAATTTATCCGGGGTCTTTTACGGAATTCAAAGGCTTCTGTACAGGAATTTGAACGCGAAAGAGATCCTTGAACGCCGGTGTCTACTTGAACGCCGGCGTCTAATAGAGGCCGCCGGAAAGACCGCTGTCCGAACCACGCGCCTGATTGCCTCCCTGCTGTGTGCCCGAAGGCTGATAGCCGCCGTCGATCAGCACCTGCTGTCCGGTCTGCAGATTGTCCGGCTTGAAGGCTTCGAGCATCACGTTCCTGTCGCCGGGACGGGCGAGTTCTCCGGTTTCCGCATTCAGCCGGACAAGACGGATGCCCGGTGGAATCCGGAAGGGAATCGCCGGCTGATCCTTGAGCGCTTCGGCCATGAAATCGCGGAAAATCGGTCCGGCAACCGCGGAACCGGCTTCGCCCCGGCCCAGAGTCCTGGGGCTGTCAAAGCCGGTGAAAACCCCCACGGCAAGATCGGGCGAGAAGCCGACAAACCAGGCATCCATATAGTCGTTCGTTGTTCCGGTCTTGCCGGCCAGAGGCTTGCCGACCGCCTTGATCCGCTGGCCGGTTCCGCGCTCGACCACGCCCTGCAGCATCGAGACGATCTGATAGGCACTGCGGGGATCGGCGATCTGCTCCCGGACGTCGTCGAGTTCTGGAGGCTCCGTATTCAGCCGGTAATCCCGCGAGCAGGTCTCGCAGAGCCGCAGATCGTGACGGAAAATGGTCGCGCCGTTACGGTCCTGGATCCGGTCGATCAGGCTGGGCGTAATCCGCTTGCCACCGTTGACCAGCATTGCATAGGCCGTCGTCATGCGCATCAGGGTGGTCTCGCCGGCGCCCAGCGACATGGAAAGAACCTGCTGCAGATTGTCATCGATGCCAAATCGCCTGGCATATTCGGCCACTTTTTCCATGCCGATGGTTTGCGCCAGCCGGACGGTCATGAGGTTTCGTGATTTCTCGATGCCACGCCGCATCGGTGTCGGACCATAGAATTTGTGGGAATAGTTGTCGGGCTTCCACTTGCCCAGCCCCGGCCCCTGATCGAGAACGAAAGGCGCATCCAGAATCAGCGTCGCCGGGGTAAAACCACTGTCCAGACCGGCCAGATAGACGAAGGGCTTGAAAGCCGATCCGGGCTGGCGCCTGGCCTGGGTGGCCCGGTTGAACTGGCTCTGCTCGTAGGAAAAACCGCCCGATATGGCCAGGACCCGTCCGGTATGCGGATCGAGCGCCACCAGCCCGCCGTCGATCTGCGGCAGCTGGCGCAGAGCGAAGTTGCCCGCTTCGTGGACATTTCCTTCTTCGTCCGCCGCGACCGCCTCGACCAGAACCACGTCACCGGCCTTCAGCACATCCGAGGGGCGCTTCGGTTTTTCGCCATAGCGCTGATCCTTGAGCCATTTGCGCGCCCAGGTCAGTTCGCTCATGGGGATCTGCCCCTGCATGCCGTCGGCCAGGCCTATTGCAGCGGATTTTTCACCGATATCCAGCACCACGGCAAGCTGCCAGGGCTTAGATCCCGCCGGCGGGGCAATCTCCGCAAGCCTGCTCTGCCAGTCATTATTACCGTCTTCCAACGCGACCTGCGTCAGGGCGCCCCGCCAGCCATGCCGGCGGTCATAGGCGAGCAGGCCTTCGCGCAGAACCCGGTCGGCAACGGTCTGCAGGCGTGGATCAAGCGTGGTGCGAACCGACATCCCGCCCTGGTAAAGCTGGTCGTTGCCGTAGAGACCGACCAGTTCGCGACGGACTTCCTCGCTGAAAAACTCGGCATCAACGACCTCTGTCTCGTCGCGCTCGCGGGTTTCGAGGGGCGATTGCCGGGCCTCTTCGGCGTCTTCAGCCGTGATCCTGCCGTCGTCGAGCAGACGCCCGATCACCCAGTTGCGGCGCGCCACCGCGGCGGCGTGTCTGCGGACCGGATGGTAATTGCTGGGTGCCTTCGGCAAAGCCGCCAGATAGGCGGCTTCGGCGATGGTCAACTGATCGAGCGGCTTGTTGAAGTAGTTCATGGCCGCCGCGGCGACACCATAGGAACCGCCGCCCAGATAAATTTCATTGAGATAGAGATCAAGGATACGCTCCTTCGAAAAGGTGCGTTCGATCCGGAAGGCAAGCAGCGCCTCCTTGACCTTGCGTTCGTAGGAAACCTCATTGGTCAGCAGAAAATTCTTCGCGACCTGCTGGGTGATGGTCGAGGCGCCGACAAGCCGGCGGCCCTGTCCCAGGTTACCCAGATTGGTGACGACCGCCCGCAGCAGAGAGACGAAATCAACGCCGGGATGCTCGTAAAAATTCTTGTCTTCAGCCGACAGAAAAGCGTTCACCACCCGGCGCGGTATCGCCTGAATCGGAACGTAGATGCGCCTTTCAGTCGCATATTCGTTCATCAGGCGCCCGTCACCGGCATGGATGCGGGTCACCATCGGCGGTTCGTAGTCGGCAAGCTGTTTGTAGTCGGGCAGCCCGCGTCCGAAATGGTGCAGGGCATAAAATCCCCCGGCCACGCCGGCAAGACCCAGAAAAACCAGGAAACCAAGAATGAAGATGAAAACTCTCAGCGTGCTCTCCGTCCGTTCCGCCGACCGCCGCCGTTACTGCAATGCCTGGGGGATTGCAACTGAGGGGCGCTGCCGGGCGATGTTTCTGTACCCTAAAGATATGTGCCGAAACATCTCAATCAATGAGGCCGTATCATATGTCAGCGGTGCGTTATGGAGTATACGCAAAAATACCTAACGAATGGTCAGTGCCCGGACTTGGGATATTGGGCCGTTCAATAGCGATTGAAAGTCTGATTTTCCTCGAAATAAATACCGATGGAGCGCGCCAGAGCTGACATCAGCTTTCTGCGGTAGTCCGGGCTGCGCAGCTGTTTTTCCTCGGCCCGATTCGAAAGATAGCCGATTTCGATCAGGACCGATGGGATCGTCGGCGACTTCAGAACCGCGAATCCGGCATAACGATGCGGATTTCCGAGCAATCCCGCGACCTGCCCCACCTCGTTCACCACATTACCGGCGAACTGCTTTCCCTGGTTCTTCGATTCACGCTGTGCCAGATCGATCAGAATATCCCGAACCACTTCCGTCTGCTCCGAAAGGTCGAAACCCGCGATGATATCCGCCTTGTTTTCCTTGGCCGCCAGACTTCTGGCTTCGGAATCAGAAGACTTCTCCGACAGAGTGTAGACCGAGAAACCCTTTATTCTTCGTGATTTATGGTTGTTCGCATGGAGCGATACGAAGAGATCGCCTTTTGCCTGATGGGCAACGGCGATTCGATCCCGAAGCGCCAGAAAAATGTCGGTTTCGCGAGTGAGAACCACGCGGAAACGGCCGGATGCCTCCAGCTGCCGCTTCAGCTCCTTGGCATAACTCAGGGACAGATTCTTTTCCACCAGCCCGCTCAGGCTGGTCGAGCCGGGATCGATGCCCCCATGGCCCGGATCGATCACGATCGTCGGCCTTGAATCGCCCGCCGAACTGGGCTGTACCGTCGGCGAAACGCCCGGCTGCGCGATTCGCAGCGGTTCTTGCGATCGGGCCCCCAGGCGATCCGGCGGCGCGCTGTTGAAAGCCGCGACGCTGACCGGCTCGATGTCGACGACCATGCGGTAAGGAAGCCCCTCTTTGGGCGGCAGAACGAAAACCTCCTTGATCAGAACCGGCTGATTAAGGTCGAGGACCACTCTGCTGGTACCGGGGGCGAAGAGGCCGAACCGCAACGCCTCGATGGCACCGCGCCCCTTGGGGATCTTTCGCTCCGGAACCGACCAGTCCAGTTCAGGCAGATCGATGACCACGCGATAGGGATTGGGCAGCAGGAAAACCCGGTAATTCGGGGCTTCGGAAATCTCCAGAACCAGACGTGTCTTGTCCGCGTGTTCGCCGATGCGAATAACCGACACACCGGGTTTGGCCGCCACCTCCCGAGGGCAGGCGCCAAACAGGCAGAACGTCAACACCGCCAGAAGCAGAACAAAAGGTTTCATGGGCCGAATCGGAAGCACGGAGTGGTTTGCACGAAGACCTTGCAACGAGATGTATCCGATTCGCATGAGAGCAACCAGTATAATTGTCGAACAGCACCAAGCCGATAGCGTGGCCGTACCCGTGCTCCTCATGAGCGCGATTGAACCGGTCGAGGACAAAAATCGCCCGCCGGACCCGTCCAACAAGGGGCCTGATTCACGGTTTTTCCGTAACTTAACGAAAAACCATCAGGTCCTGCAGGTTCCGTAATATAGCGCGCCGCTAGAACACGCAATGCCGGCCGGGGTGTATTCCCCCTGCACCCAGGGTGGGCTTCCATACAACCGCTGCCGTTACCGGCCGGAAATATAACGAAAAATTAGGGTGTGACACATATGGGGCTGTGCTGTTACTCTGCACGCGGAACGTTCTTAACCAACAAGACGCTCCGGGCCTAGGGCCCGACGTCGGAACGGTTATCCTCATTCGACTTGATTGCATGGCACCTTAACACCCTCGATGGGTCCCCCGGTTGGGAAGGAATGGCAGTCAGGTTCGGGTGCGGGAGTACCGGGACCGAGAACAGCGACGACAACCGGCGAAGCCTGGGTAAAGTTCTCCTGCTTCGCACCTAATTCATTGTTTGCGCGCCATACCGCGCAAACGCAAGTTTGCGTTCTTCGCCGCCACCGGCCGCAGTGGAACGCATTTTTCGTGAGACCGCTCGGATGGTTTTAGACCAGCCAGTACAGATTTACGCGCCCCGCCCCGCCTTAGACGCGGTTGGCGTAGGATGCGCGTTGGAGTTTCCAGTTAATGGCAAAACGTATGTTAATCGATGCCACCCACCCGGAAGAGACACGGGTGGTGGTTCACAGTGGTACACGTCTTGAAGAGTTCGATTACGAAACAGTTTCTAAAAAGCAGCTCAAGGGTAATATTTATCTCGCGAAAATCACGCGGGTCGAACCTTCGCTTCAGGCAGCCTTTGTAGAATACGGCGGTAATCGCCATGGATTTTTGCCTTTCAGCGAAATCCACCCCGACTACTACCGGATCCCCATTGCCGATCGGGAAGCCCTGCTTGCGGAAGAAAAGGCACTCAAGTCCTCTTCCCGTAACAACAGGGATACGGCGAACGGGCATGACGCCGATGAGAGCGACACGAACGGCGACACCGCCGTTTCGGAACGTGCCGCCGACACAGTGGCTCAGGATGCCGAAGCGGCATCCGACGATGACGAGGTTCCGGTCGAGCAGGACTATACCGTCGAGGAGATCGAGGGCGAGACCAGTGTCGACACCCTGAGTGGAGATGACGAAGACGAGGCGGTGGAACGCAGCCGCGCCAGTCTGCTCCGCAGATACAAGATTCAGGAAGTCATCAAGCGCCGTCAGGTGATCCTGGTCCAGATCTCCAAGGAAGAACGCGGGAACAAGGGCGCCGCCCTGACCACCTATCTTTCCCTGGCCGGCCGCTATTGCGTTCTGATGCCCAACACCAACAAGGGTGGCGGTATCAGCCGTAAAATCAGCAACACCGGGGATCGCCGGCGCCTGAAGGAAATCCTGGGTGAGCTGAATATCCCCGAGGGTATCGCGGTCATCGTGCGCACCGCCGGCAGTGAGCGGAACAAAACCGAGATCCGGCGCGACTACGAGTATCTAATGCGGCTGTGGAACGATATCCGCGAAACGACGCTGAGTTCGACCGCCCCCGCTCTGATCCACGAAGAAGCCAACCTGATCAAACGGGCAATTCGCGACCTCTATTCACGCGATATGGAAGACGTCCTGGTCGAAGGCGAAGCCGGCTACAAGGCCGCGAAGAACTTCATGCGGACCCTGATGCCGAGCCATGCCAAGAAGGTCCAGCTCTACAAGGATCCCTCGATCCCGCTGTTTCAACGCTACAAGGTTGAAGGCCAGATCGATGCGATGCATAACCCGACCGTACAGCTCAAATCGGGGGGCTACATCGTCATCAATCCAACGGAAGCTCTGGTTGCGATCGATGTAAACTCGGGCAAGGCGACCCGCGAGCGGCATATCGAGAGCACGGCGCTGAAGACCAACCTGGAGGCCGCGGATGAAGTTGCCCGTCAGGTTCGCCTGCGCGATCTCGCCGGGCTCGTGGTCGTCGATTTCATCGACATGGAAGAATCCCGCCACAACCGCGATGTCGAACGCCGAATCAAAGAGGCGATGAAAAACGACCGGGCCCGAATCCAGCTCGGCCGTATCAGTCCCTTTGGCCTGCTCGAAATGTCCCGCCAGCGTCTGCGGCCAAGTCTGGTCGAGAACTCGACCCTGATCTGCCCGGTCTGCCAGGGTGTCGGTACGGTCCGGACCACCGAATCGACGGTTCTGCACGTCCTGCGCGCCGTCGAGGAAGAAGGTATCCGCCGGGCCAACTGCAAGCTGCTGGTGAAGGTGCCGAGCGCGGTCGCCTTCTACATGCTGAATCAGAAGCGTGCGCGGCTGCTCGAAATCGAGCAGCGCTATGGCTTCGACATCGAAATCGTCGCCGATGCAGGCCTTCTGGCCCCCGACTACAGTCTGGAGCGGTTTGACGAATCGACGGATCGCATCGGAGATCAGAGACCGGATCGCTCGATCGAACGATCCCGCGAACGCGTAAGAGAACGCCCGGCCCCCAAAATCGTCGACGACGAGGTTCTTCACGAGGATGACGGCGCCGATCAGGAAGACGCGGGAGCGGAGAAGAAGCGCTCACGCCGCCGCCGCCGCCGCAAGCGTGAGGACGAGGTCCCGACGACGGTCCTGCCCGCCAACGGCAACGACCAGCCCATGCTGGAGCCCGAGACGGAGACCGAAACCGAAGCCGACGAGGACGCCGATATCCCTGCCGAGAACGTTTCTCAGGAAGACGGCGTCGATGGAGAGGACGAAGAAGGCAAGGCCCGCAAGCGCCGCCGTCGCGGTAAGCGCGGTGGACGCAGACGCTCCCGCCGCAGGGAAGAAGGCGAGGGCGAGGGCCTTGACGCGGAAGGCGCCTCTGAAGAGGTCTCCGAAGATGGAACCCCTGCACCGCTCGGCGAGATTGCCGCCGCAGCCGCCGGCGATGAAGCGGCTTCCGAGGCTGTGACAGCCGAATCCGTGGTTTCGCCGGAAGCTGTATCCGAAGCGGCGCCTGAAGCCGGGACAGCTGAAGCTGACATCGTGGAAAGCGAAACAGCCGGTCAAGCCGTGGACGCCGAAGCGGAAGGCGACGCACCGAAACCCAAACGCCGGCGCACCCGTGCGCCAAGGCGCCCGAAAGCCGAAGTGGCCGACTCCGGCGCACCCGCAGCTGCATCCGACGTTGCGTCTGAAGAGACCGGCGCGGAAGCCGCTCCGGCGGCAACCGAAGAAACCGGCGCGGAAGCGGTCAAGGCGGCACCGAAGAAGCGGGCCAGCAGAAGCCGGGCCACAGCCGCCCCCCGTGCAGCGAGCAGCCGTGCCCGCAAGCCTGCGGCGGCAAAGGATAACGCCACGGTTACCCCGGCGCCTGAAAAACCGGTGCAGCAGCCCCGGAACACCGAAGTTGCGGCTGACGAGAGCGACCGGGAGACACGAAAGCCTGAACCGGCCATGGCGCAGGAAGACGGCAGCCAGGAATCATCACCGCCGCAGTTTGCCCCCGGTGCCGGTCGTGAGCCTGACACGGGAGCCGTAACCACCGAAAGACACGACGACGACGAATCCGACGATTCGGAGCCCAAGCGCCGTGGCTGGTGGTCACGCTGGGTGTAATTCAGCGCGTTTTCCGCCGCGAAGACGGCGGACGGAACTAAAAAAAACTCCGCTTCGGGCCATCGGCCGGGAGCGGAGTTTTTGCTGTCCGGAACGTGAACCCTGCACTGGATCAGATTCGGCTCGGATGGAATCGCCTGCGGCGATCTGTCGATCCGACGATGCCGATCCAACCTTATGATCGAGAGCGGATAGTCTAAAGCCAGGACTGCAGGCGCCGGGCGGCCTCGGCAATATCCGCCGTTGGGCCGGCGAAGGAAAAGCGGACGAAATGATGCCCCCGGGCCGGGTCGAAGTCGACCCCGGGCGTGGCCGCAACCCCTGTTTCAGCCAGCATGCGCTGGCAGAAAGCCTCGCTGTCGTCGGTCAGATGGGCGACGTCAGCATAGATGTAAAAGGCGCCGTCCGCCGGGGCCAGCCTGTCGAAGCCCGCCTTCGGCAGTTCCGTGAGCAGGCGTTTGCGGTTGCCGGCATAGGTCGCGACATAGCCATCGAGAACATCCCTGCACCCGAAAGCGGCTTCGCCGGCGATCTGCGACAGAGCCGGCGCCGATATGAAGAGATTCTGCGCAAGGCACTCCGCCGGGCGCAGCAGATCCTCGGGCAGGATCATCCATCCGAGCCGCCAGCCCGTCATCGAGAAATACTTCGAGAAGCTGTTGATGACGATGGCATCCGGGTTGCAGGCCAGCGCGCAAACCGCCTCCTGCCCATAGCAGATGCCGTGATAGATCTCGTCGGAGATCAGCCGGATATCATGTTCGGCGCAATAGTCTGAAAGGGCCGCGAACTGCGCGCCGTCAAGCATGGTGCCGGTCGGGTTGGAGGGGCTGGCCACGATCAGGCCGTCCAGCTTCCCCGCTGTGCGGGCAAGAAGTTCGGGCGTCGGCTGAAAGCGGTGCTCCAGCTCGCTCGGCAGCAGGACCGCCTCGACCCCCAGGGCCTGGAGAATATTGCGATAGGCCGGATAGCCCGGCGCGGCCAGGGCGACCCGGTCGCCCGGATTGAAGGCGGCCAGAAAGCTGACCAGAAAGCCGCCCGACGAACCGGTGGTGACCATGACCCGCTCGGGATCGACGGCAAGATCGTAGACCTCCCGGTAATGCTGCGAAATCCGCCCCCGCAGGCCGGGATTTCCGCGGGCGTCGGTGTAGCCGATCAGATCGCTGTCCAGCGCGGCCTTGGCCGCTTCGATCACCTTTGCGGGGGCCGGCGTGCCCGGCTGACCGACTTCCAGATGCAGAACCTCGTCACCCGCGGCTTCGCGCTGTGCGGCCGCCCGCATGACGTCCATGACGATAAAAGGCGAAACCTCCAGCCCGCGGGACGATACCTTCAGAACCATGTTTGCCTCGCTATCGTCGCGCTGTTCGATGCGCCGGTCCGCAGGAACCCTCTACTGAACAACGCTCGCCAGTCCGTGACCGCGCCTGTCGGTCACCACCTCGCAGGCGGCGGGCGCCTCGATGATTCCCTTGGGACAATAGATGGCATTGGCCTGACCAATCTGCGGCGCCGGCCGGGTGGCATGGCCTTTGGCCTCCAGCGCCGCGACATCCTGACTGCCGTCCTCGTAGAAGGTTATGTCGGGGGCACCGCCGTGGTGGACGCGGGGCGCGTCCATCGCCGCTGTCAGCCCGTCCCCGGTCCGCAGGCTGTCCAGCATCAGACGGGCCAGGGAGGTGCCGGAGACGGCGCCGCCACCAGTGGACCCCATAAACCGCAGAACCCCGGTGTTGCTGTTCCCGACCACCACCACGCCGAGGGAATCTCCGCCGTCAGACAGGGACCGGCGCGGGGCCGCCAGCAGCACTCCGGTCCCCGACGCAAAGCGTCCGGCGCCGAACAGGCCGTTCATGGTGAAGCTGCAGGAAACGCCGTTGCCGTAGGAATCCCCGACCACGAACCCGGCGGTGCCGGGATCGCCCGGTGCCGTCCCCGGCTTGGGCGACAGCTGGTCCGCCGGCGTATGCCGGGACGCGCTGAAATTCGCCATCGCCGCCTCGGCACGGGCCTCGCCGGTCAGCAGCTCCAGATCCTCCTTGGCGGTACCGTCCGCCGCAATCCAGCCGCTGCGTTGGGAAAACGCACGCATCGAGGCTTCGGCGAAGAGATGCGTGCGCGCCGCCGGGGCGGCCCCGCCATAATCCCCGACTTCCGCCGCCATCTCCCAGATCTGCGCGGCGACCAGCCCTCCGGCGGCCGGCGGCGCTGAAAAGTACCCGACGTCCGGGCCGATCGCGATGGTGGCGCCGCTGCCGATCGAGGGCAGGCTGTTCCTGATTTCCTCGACCGTCAGCGGAAGGCCTGCCTGGGTTGACGCATCGGCCAGCCGCTGCGCGAAGGCGCCGCCGTAGAAATAGGCCGCGCCCTGTTGGCGGATCCCCGCCAGAACGCCGGACAGCTCGACCTGCGTGATGTGGGTGCCTTCACCGGCCATCTCACCGCCCGGCAGTTCGAAGCGCCGCCGCAGGTCGGGGACCCGCTGCATCGCCTTCGCTGCAACCGACAGATCCCGCGCAAAGGCCCGGCTGACCGCATGTCCGAACCGGGCATAGCTTTCCGCCGGCGACAGCATCTGCGCCCAGCGCAAAGTGCCGTGACGGGCATGCAGCGCCGCCATCCCCCGCACACTGGCGGGAACCACACCGCCCGAAGCACTTGCGCGCGGCAGGAACTCAATCGCTTCACCGGACATCGAACTGGCATCGAAATAGACACAGACACCGCCGCCGCCGAGCCCGGCGCGCGAAGGCATGGTCACAGCCATGGTGAAGTACATGGCCACGGCGGCATCAGCGGCCGTGCCGCCGTTTCCGATGACATCACGGCCGACGACCACCGCGCGGGGCTCGTCGCCCGCGATCAGCCCGGCAAAACCCTCCAGAGGCGCAAAAACGCCCTTTGGCTGCGGATCGCTCTCGCAGGCCGAAAGCAGCAGCATGGCGCTGCCGGCCAGAAGAATACCGCGGGTAAGACCGGTAAATACCGACCTGAAGGATATCCAGGAAGCTTTGAGAGCTGCAACGAGCCCTTGCGCCTTGCCGATGCAGGCGTTTGCTGAAACTATATTCACGTCAACCTGATTATTCTGTGGATCTGAGAAAAACTCTTGTGAAGCGCCTCGTTGAATCGCCTGAGCACCGACCCTAGGTTTATGTTTTGATGTCGAGACCTGACTTGTGACCAAACGTATCTTCTCCCGGCTGTCGGCTTTAACGATTCTCGTCGCCCTGCTGGCGCCGATGCCGCTGTCCGCTCAGGGTCTGAGGCTGATTCGCGACGCGGAAATTGAAAGTACCATTCGAATCTACGCCACGCCACTATTCCAAGCGGCCGGGGTCAGCCCGCAGTCCGTACGCCTGTTTTTGGTCAACGATGACGCCCTGAATGCCTTTGTCACCAGCGGGAACCGGATGTTCATCAATACCGGCCTTCTGGTAAAGGCCATAAATCCCATGGAAGTCATCGGCGTGATGGCCCATGAAACCGGGCATATGGCCGGCGGGCATGTGGCGATCCGGGGAAAAAGCCTGGAAAACGCACAGTCGACGATCATCGCCAGCTATCTGCTCGGTATCGGTGCCGCGCTGGCCACCGGCCGCGGCGAAGCAGCCTCCGCCATCATCAGCGGCGGTCAGGATATCGCCCTGAAAGGCTACCTCGGCTACAATCGAGGTCAGGAATCAGCCGCCGATCAGGCCGGTATCCGTCTGCTCGAAGCCACCAGGCAGTCGCCGCAGGGCCTGCTCGACTTCATGGGGGTTCTGCGCGGGCAGGAAGTCCTGCTGGCGAGCAGTCAGGACCCTTATCTGCGAACCCACCCCTTAACGCAGGAACGCATCAGTTTTCTTGAGAACGCCGTTGCCCAGTCTCCCTTCAGGGACACGCCGCCGTCGGAAGAACTGGTCCGCCTTCACAAGCGCGTCAGGGCCAAGCTGATCGGTTTTTTGTGGCCGATTGCGCGCGTTTTTCAGACCTATCGCGAAGACGACAACTCGCTGGAAAGCCGCTATGCCCGCGCGATCGCCCACTATCGCGAGGTTGAGCTGGACATGGCGTTGCCGCTGATCGACAGCCTGATCGCGGAGTACCCGGACGATCCCTATTTCTACGAGCTCAAGGGACAGATGCTGTACGAAAACGCACGCGGGCTCGAAGCCCTACCGGCCTTCGAAAAAGCCGCGGCACTGCTCCCGGAGTCTCCTCAGCTCCACTTTGCACTGGCCCAGGCGCAGATCGAGGCAAATTCAAGCGACCTGGATAAACAGGCCCTCGATAATCTGAGTTTTACCCTGCGGCATGAGCCGAATAATTCGGCAGCCTGGCGCCTGTCGGCCATCGCCTACGGCCGCAGTGGAGATACCGGCATGACGGCGCTTTCCCTGGCGGAAGCAGCGCTGGCGCGTGGACAGGCCCGCGAATCGCTGCAGCATGCCCACCGCGCTGTCAAACTTCTGCCCGCGGGATCGCCGAGCTCTCTCCGGGCCCAGGATATCGAAGGACTGGCTCAAAGGCTGGTCGACAGGAACTAGATCAGATCCGGTTCAGATGGAATCGCCTGCGGCGATCTGTCGTGCCGGTGAATCTGATCGAACCCTATGATAGTGAGCGGATTCACATTGCAGCCGTCCCGAAACGGCCGGCAGGCAGTACAGCGAGACCTACGAGTGCAGACCCCGTGAAACCAGGAGAACTCCTGCCGTGATTTATCAATACATCGCCGCGACACACCCCGTCAGAACAACTTGCCTGCGTGGTAAAGTCCTGGCCTCACTGATCCTGCTCCTGGCCGGGTTTCTGCTTCCGACAGCCTCGGCGCAGGCGCAGAATCAGACCCCCGCCGCCAGCACGCCGGCAGAGGTCGAGAACATCGAACAGATTGTGCGCGACTATCTTCTGCGTCATCCCGAAGTTCTGGTTGAAGCTCTGACACTATTCGAGCAGCGCAGAGACGAAGCGGCAGCGGCGGCGCAGCAAGCCGCGGTAAGCGGACAGCGCGACGCATTGGAAAACGACCCCGATTCGCCTGTGGCCGGAAATCGGGACGGCGATGTTGTTCTGATCGAGTTCTTCGACTACCGCTGCCCCTATTGCCGCAAAGCCGCAGATACCCTGGATGCGGTCATGAAAGCGGACGGAAACCTCCGGATTGTCTTCAAGGAATTCCCGATCCTCGGACCTGAATCGGTCGAAGGCGCAAAGGCCGCGCTGGCCGCCGCCAAACAGGATAAATACGAGGCCTTTCATTTTGCCCTGATGAGAGAGCCCGGCGACATGAGCGCCGCGCATCTGCGCCGGACCGCGGAAGAGGTCGGCATGGACGCCGACCAGATGGAACGCGACATGAGATCCAGCGACGTCACCGCCGCACTGCACCGCAACTATGCCCTCGCGGAAAGTCTCTCGATCCGGGGCACGCCGGCGTTCGTCGTCGGCGGGACCCTGGTACCCGGCGCCGTGGACGCAAGCGAGCTCCAGCGGCTGATTGCCGAAGCCCGCGCCAAAGCCAGTTAAGGCAAGCCTTCCGGACAAGCGAGGCAGGTCCGCAAATCGCCTGTTCCCTGTCCGGAGAAGGTTTCCCTGCACCGGACTGTCCGCAAATCCGGGTGGGGGCCGTTTTTTAAGTCCGACAGAAGGTCTTTCTCGTACGTAACAGGGCGTATCCGTCAGCGGGTCAGAGGCAAAAGGCCTCGGAACAATCGGCGAATTTGCTCCAAAAGCACATATAAGGACGAACCCGCATTGCGCGCTCACGGCCCCCTGTGCTAACGCTTGAGAACTAAACAAATGCAGGAGCGAATACGTGGCCAGAGCGCCGAAAGTACTGATTCTCAACGGCCCCAACCTCAACATGCTGGGCCTGCGCGAACCACACATATACGGGCACACCACGTTGGCCGATATCGAGTCCGACTGCCACAAACTGGCGGCGCGCCTTGGGCTGGTCACGGAGTTCCGGCAGTCAAATACTGAAGGCACACTGGTAGACTGGATCCAGGAAGCCCGCGGCACTCAGGACGGCCTGATCATCAATCCTGCCGCTTACACTCATACATCGGTCGCGATCATGGATGCTCTCAAGGCGGTCGCTTTACCGGCCATTGAAGTCCATCTGTCCAACGTGCATCAGCGCGAGGAATTTCGCGGTCATTCCTACGTATCAAAGGTTGCCCTGGGGGTGATCTGCGGTTTTGGCTCCCATGGTTATCTGCTGGCGCTGGACGCCATGGCCAGGCAGCTTATCAACGAGCAAGAAGCATAATGTCCAAATTCGAAATCAATGAAGAGATCATCCGCACGCTGGCGGGTCTGCTCGATGAAACCGGCCTCAGCGAAATCGAATACGAATCGCAGGGTCATCGTCTTCGCGTAAGCCGTGCCGGCGGCATGGCGCAGCAGTTTTACGCAGCTCCGCCTGCTGCTGGTACCGCTGCGCCGGCGCAAGCCTCCGCACTGGCGGCAATAGCACCGGCCGAGGCAGATCAGCCGCTAGTCGGGGCGATAAACTCGCCCATGGTCGGCACCGCATACCTTGCCTCCGAACCGGGGACACCGCCGTTCGTCAAGGTCGGAGACATGGTCACCGAAGGTCAGACACTCCTGATCATCGAAGCCATGAAGGTGATGAACGAGCTCAAGTCACCGCGGTCCGGCAAAGTTTCACAAATCATGGTCAGCGACGGGCAGCCGGTGGAATTCGGCGAACCCCTGCTGGTCATCGAATAAGACAGGGCGGAAGCGCCCAATGTTCGAGAAAGTCCTGATCGCCAACCGTGGCGAAATCGCCCTTCGAATCCATCGCGCCTGCCGCGAGATGGGTATACAGACGGTCGCCGTTCACTCGACGGCGGACTCGGACGCGATGCACGTCCGCCTCGCCGACGAAAGCGTCTGTATCGGCCCGCCAGCGAGCAAAGACAGTTACCTGAACATCCAGGCCATCCTCTCGGCAGCATCGATCACCGGCGCCGATGCGATTCATCCCGGGGTCGGCTTCCTTTCCGAGAATGCCGAATTTGCCGCCATGGTCGAGGAGCACGGCTTCGTCTTTATCGGACCCACGCCGGATCATATCCGGCTGATGGGCGATAAGGTTGCCGCCAAACAGGCCGCCGCGTCTCTCGGCATTCCGGTGGTTCCGGGCTCGGACGGCGAAATCTTCACCGCCGAGGAAGCCCTGCCAGTGGCGAAAAAGATCGGCTATCCGGTCCTGATCAAGGCGGCGGCAGGCGGCGGCGGCCGTGGCATGAAGGTCGCCAACAACGCCGAGGAACTGACTCGGGCAGTCCGTCTGGCCAGGACCGAAGCCAAAGCCGCTTTCGGCAATGAAGCGGTCTATATGGAGAAGTATCTCGGACAGCCGCGCCACATCGAGATCCAGCTTCTGGCCGACGGTCACGGCAACGTCATCCATCTGGGCGAACGGGACTGTTCGCTGCAGCGCCGCCATCAGAAACTGCTCGAAGAAGCACCCTCTCCGGCCCTCAACGAGGAATCCAGGGCCTGGATCGGCAAACGCTCGACCGATGCCATGAAAAAGCTGGGGTACAAGTCCGCCGGCACCATCGAATTTCTCTACGAGAACGGTGAATTCTATTTCATCGAGATGAACACCCGCCTGCAGGTCGAACATCCCATATCGGAAGCTATCACCGGCATCGACATTGTCCGCGAGCAGATCAGAATTGCCGCAGGCCTGCCGATGAGCATTACGCAGGAAGATGTCATTTTTTCCGGCCACGCGATTGAATGCAGGATCAACGCGGAGAATTCCCAAACCTTCATGCCATCGCCCGGTACCCTGACAGATTACCATGCGCCCGGCGGTCTTGGCGTACGTATCGATTCCGGCATCTATGCCGGCTACCGCGTGCCGCCACATTACGACAGCCTGATCGCAAAGCTGATCGTTCATGGTCAGACGCGCAACGAATGCCTGATGCGTCTGCGCCGCGCACTCGAGGAATTCGTCATCGCCGGTATCGACACGACGATACCGCTGCACCAGAAACTGGTTGTCGACAGCGAATTCATCAACGGCGATTATAACATTCACTGGCTTGAGAAATTTGTCGCAAAAACAAACCTGACCGGTTGAACCGGGGCCTTGTCTGACGCGGAAAGCCGCAGGGATTTCGGTGCGTTTTTGAGGCTGGATCATTAGAGGCCGTTCGTTCCTGAGTGTAACACTCACGGCGTGAATCGTCCTCTAACGCATTCAACGAGAGACTGGTTTACGTTTCTTTTCACTTGGAAGGTTCAATCAGACTCTGGGAACGAATATGGAGCTGACACCCGATCTTCTGCTGAAAGCCTACACCGTCGGCGTGTTCCCGATGGCGGAGAGCAGAGATGACCCGGTGCTGCACTGGATCGATCCGGAGCTTCGCGGCGTGCTGCCTCTCGATGCCGTCCACATCCCGCGAAAACTGAAACGCCGAATTCGCCAGGGCGACTTCGACGTCCGCTGCGACACAGCCTTCGGCGAAGTGATCCGACACTGTGCCGCGCCCGCCGAGGGGCGACCCGACACCTGGATCAACCCGACGATCGAGCGCCTCTACAATCAGGTTTTCGCCCGCGGTTTTGCCCATTCGGTCGAGTGCTGGCAGGATGGAAAGCTGGTCGGTGGACTCTACGGCGTTTCGCTCGGCGCGGTGTTTTTCGGCGAATCCATGTTCAGCCGGGTTTCAGACGCCAGCAAGGTCGCGCTCATGCATCTGGCCATGCGTCTGCGCAAGGGTGGTTTTGGTCTGCTCGACACCCAGTTCAACACGCCGCACCTGAGCCGGTTCGGCGTTCTCGAAATTCCCCGCGACGAATATCAGAAACAACTGGTGCGCGCCGTCAACACCCAGGCCCGGTTCCCGACCGAAGTCACCCGGGAAGAGATCGAAGCCTTTCTGCAGTCCTCGGCACCACCGCCCAGGCCCCTGTAGACACTCTCTCCCGAAACGGATGAATTACAGGAAGTGTCTCCCACCTCTCCCTTTCCGGGTTCCACGGCCAAAAAAGATCACGGCAACACGCGGAGTTTTCCCGCTAAGCTTTGATCCTTATCAACGCTCGAACCTGCGAATCCGGTTTAGCAGGCTGCTGAAAAATTACATAGGTTTCTGGTTTCAGACCCGGCTTGATGGTTTGGGCCGACGGCCAGAGCGGTTTGGTTTGGGCTTTTGCTCACGGTGGGCACTTTCTGGGAGCTGACCGGTTCAC
>Ga0214472_10000972_pt1 | contig 33590 bp, 31 predicted proteins | sample RVTome_6_FD_207662 | JGI IMG/M metagenome (GOLD analysis project Ga0214472, IMG submission 207662) | Soil microbial communities from uranium-contaminated site in the Upper Colorado River Basin, Wyoming, United States - RVT140D175 | ecosystem: Environmental > Terrestrial > Soil > Contaminated >...
AGCGGTCCAGGCCCGCGATCATCAATAATTGTTTAAACAATTGAGGTGACTGCGGCAGGGCAAAAAATTGTCCTGTATGGGTACGGCTCGGCACCAGGTAATCGCGTGCGCCCTCGGGCGTGGATTTGGTCAGTATCGGTGTCTCTATCTCCATGAAACCATTCTCATCCAGAAACCGCCGCAGTGTCCGGGTAACTTCCGAGCGCAAGCGCATTCTTTGCAGCATATTGGGACGTCTCAAATCCAGATAACGATACCGCAGGCGCACATCCTCCCCGACTTCGGCATCCTCATCGAGCGTAAATGGCGGCGTTTCAGAGGAATTAAGAATATTCAATGTGTGTCCCACCACCTCTATCTGACCCGTAGCCAGATCCGGATTGGCCGTTCCCTCGGGACGGCGTCGAACCTTGCCTTTGACCTGCAATACGAATTCACTGCGCACCCGTTCCGCCGTCATGAAACTTTCAGGAATACCTGGATCAAATACCACCTGCACCAGACCTTCCCGGTCACGTAAATCAACGAAAATGACGCCGCCATGATCACGGCGCCTATGTGCCCAGCCACATAACGTGACCTCCTGGTCTATCAGGGATTCATTGACATGCCCGCAATATTGAGTACGCATCAGTTAAATACCGAATTTCAAGTGATAAGAAATCACAATCATTGAGTTATGAGCAAATAAATAACAAACAAGCCATTCCCGCGTAGGCGGGAATCTAGTAACTGTTCGAAATCACTGGATGCCGCCGCAGCCCGCCCCGCAAGGGCGCGGGTCCGGCATAACGATATAAAAAGCATTCATGTCTTCGCTGGTAATTTTATACATCGTCACTTGATACTTGTCACTTCTTTCTTTTATCTGTTCTCTGTTATCTTTTTTCTTGCCTCCGGCACCACAACCCCCAATGACATGATCAACTTTAATCCTTCATCGACGCTCATATCCAGTTCCACCACGTCTTCCTTCGGCACCATGATAAAAAAGCCCGAGGTAGGATTGGGCGTAGTGGGCACGAAGACATTAATCACCTCCCTGCCGGTTTTATCCTGAACCTCGCCGACTACAGACCCGGTATGAAACGCCAGTGTCCAGATGCCAATGCGGGGATATTCTATTAATAATACCTTGCGAAATGACTTGCCTTCAGGATGAAATAATGTCTCGGCAATCTGCTTGACACTCGAATATATCGAACGTACCAGCGGTATCCGCGCTAATAGTGATTCCCATGCCGCCACCAGACGCCGGCCGAACAAATTGGCAACGACAACGCCCGTCACGACAACCACAATAATGGATAACACCAGCCCCAGACCGGGTATATGAAATCCAAGCAAATTGTCCGGGTTATATTGATCGGGGATAAGCAGCAGGACCTGGTCCATAAAACCGACTAACAAGCGGATAACCAATACGGTCACGCCCAAGGGTAGCCACACCAGCAGGCCAGCAATCAAATAGCGGCGAAATGTCGGCATATTATTTAATGGCCGCCGGGATTAATCACCGGTACCGGTTTTGGTAGTTGTCGGGGCATCGCTTTTTCCAGCAGGGTTCTTACTTTCCTCCTTGGCGGCAGTCTCGGAAGCTGCTTTTTTGTCCTTGCCTTCTTTCTTTTTGTCGCCGCCTTTGAAGTCCGTTGCATACCAGCCGGTTCCCTTAAGGCGGAATCCTGCGGCCGAAACCCGTTTTTTCAAATCCGGTTTGCCGCACTCAGGACAATCGACCAATGGCGGATCACTCATTTTTTGCATAGCCTCAAATTCATGTCCACATGAAGCACAGGTATATTCATAGATTGGCATAGACAACCTCAAGATTGACTAAATAAAAAAATCGTACCATTGAACGTAGGGCATTCCAGAAAAAAAACAAGCCCTTGTTTAAGATTATACACGGAAAAATTGCCTATCCTACTGCGTATCTGTTAGGTTTGCGGGCATGGAACATAAAAAACGTAACGACCTGAAGACCCTTGGCACCCTGATCCCATACCTCTGGGAACATCGAACCCGCGTCATTATAGCCGTTGCCTTCCTTATTCTCGCCAAGGTGGCAATCGTCTACACGCCTATTCTATTAAAAGAGATTATCGATTCCCTTGATGCCAGCTTAAACACGGTACTATTGCTTCCGGTTTCATTAGTTGTGGCATATGGATTAATCAGTATTATCAGCGTTGTGTTTGGTGAGTTACGGGATGCAATCTTTGCCAAAGTCACTCAACGTTCCATCCGCCGGGTTGCTCTTAGGGTGTTTCGCCACCTCCATTCATTGAGCCTGAGATTTCATCTTGACCGTCAAACAGGCGGCGTATCACGCGATATTGAGCGTGGCAGCCGCGGTATCAGTTTTCTACTCAACTTTATGGTATTTAATATATTGCCTACTCTGGTAGAAATCAGTCTGATCGCCGTCATCCTGTTCGTAAAATTCAATATCTGGTTCGCCGTAGTCCCGTTTGCAACAGCAGCCATCTATATTGCCTTCACGCTGATCGTGACCGAATGGCGCATGAAATTCCGGCGCCAGATGAATGAAATGGATTCCAAGGCCAACACCAGGGCCATCGACAGCCTGCTCAACTATGAAACCGTCAAATATTTCGGTAATGAGGAATATGAAGCGCAGCGTTATGATGACAATATGAAGGTATGGGAAGCCGCCGCGATCAGGAATCAAACCTCGTTGTCCGCATTGAATATCGGTCAAGGTTCCATTATCGCCATTGGAACTACCGGCATGATCGTGCTGGCCGGACAAGGCGTTGCAAGCGGTGGTTTGACCCTTGGAGACCTGACCATGGTCATCATGTATCTGACCCGTATGTTCATCCCGATGAATTTTCTTGGATTCGTCTATCGTGAAATCAAGAACTCGCTAGCCGATATGGAGCGAATGTTCACCTTGCTGAGTGAATACCAGGAAATCAAGGATGCCCCCGACGCACGGGACCTCGTTGTAACAAGCGGCACTGTCAGATTCAATCACGTTAATTTCGGTTATACGAACACCCGGAAGATTCTTACTGATGTTGATTTTGAGATTCCCCCGGGAAAGAAAGTGGCTGTCGTAGGTACAAGCGGTGGCGGCAAATCGACATTGGTCCGGCTGCTATTCCGTTTTTATGATGCCGATGACGGAGCCATTGAAATAGACGGGATAGATATCAGAAAGATTACCCAGAAAAGTCTGCGTAGCGCCATTGGCATCGTACCTCAAGATACGGTACTGTTTAATGACACTATCTACTATAATATCGCCTATGCCAATCCCGAAACCTCCAGAGAAGAAGTCATTCGGGCAGCAGATCTGGCGCATCTGAAAGAATTCATCGAATCCTTGCCGGATGGTTTCGATACCCTGGTTGGAGAACGCGGCCTGAAAGTCTCCGGGGGTGAAAAACAGCGCATTGCCATTGCACGCGCCATCCTTAAAAATCCGAGGATTCTGGTATTCGATGAAGCGACATCGGCGCTCGACTCCAAATCCGAAAAGGCCATCCTCTCTGCGCTCAGGGAAGTCGCCGCGAATCACACCACACTGGTCATCGCTCACCGGCTATCGACGGTAATCGATGCCGATCAAATCCTGGTCATGGAACATGGTCATATTATAGAACGCGGCACGCATCAACAATTGCTCGCCGCCGATGCCGTCTATACCCGGATGTGGGCCCTGCAACAGGAAGAACGCAAGAAAGTCGCTGTCTTACCTGAGATGGCTCAACAAGCCATACCCTAAAGAGATTTCCTGAAGGATATCGATAAAAATGCGTTCACCCTTCTCGATTTTCTATTTATTCATATTCATTTTTATCATTGGTTTTTTGATGGCCTTTGTTCAAATCGGTATCCTTACGATCGCATTCGACAAATTAGGGCTATCGTCCCAATCCGCCTTTCTTTTATTATTCTGCTCGCTGTTCGGCAGCGCAATTAATCTGCCGTTATTTACCATATCTGCGGAACGCCCGTCTCCGGAAAATATACCAACAGCACTGCGTGGTCTGCTGCAACGCACACTGAAGGAATTCAAGGGCAAGACACTGATTGCCATGAACGTAGGCGGCTGTCTGATACCGGTGTTTTTCAGCGCCTACCTGATCCGCAATAACCCGCTGGGATTCGGCCAGATCGTTATTGCCACAGCCCTGGTCACCGTCATTTGCCATATGGCCAGCCGCCCTATCGCCGGCCTCGGCATTGGCATGCCTATCTTTATAGCTCCCGTTGCGGCTGCAGTAGTTGCCATGATCATCAGCACTGAATATAGCGCGCCGCTGGCCTATATCTGCGGCACGCTTGGCGTATTGATCGGCGCTGATTTAATGCGGCTAAAAGACATCAGAAAAATGGGCACGCCTATTGCCTCTATCGGCGGCGCCGGCACATTCGACGGCATATTTCTTACCGGCATCGTCGCCGTCCTGTTGGCATAAAAAAATGGGGCTTATGTAAAGCCCCATTCGAATTTTCATCCTGTTACAGATGAGATGGGAGAAAGTGTGTTATTGCTTTTATGCGTTAGATACTGTGGACAAACCCAAGCGAAAAGGCATTCGGGCTTCCGCCGGCAACGGTTTTCAGTTCATCGCCATGGCCGTCTTCCACGCCCTGAAAGTTCGCAGCGTCATCGTTAGAAGTCGAGGTATAGATGGCGTAGACCTCGGTTTTCTTATCGAGTTTTTTGCTCACGCCGAAAGATGTCATTGTGGCACCCGTTTCGGTGGTTGCATTCTCATCGGCCATCAGGATCTGGGCCTGGAGTTTCGTGTTCCCGGATAACTTCAACGTGCCATTGATCCCATAGGCATCCCGGTCGAGCGCTGCTATATCATCACTGCTAAGGGACTCATAGATGGCACCAAGTCCGAAATTTCCGAAATCGTACATAACACCAAGACGGGTCCCGTCGACTTTTTCTGCCGGGCTGGCATTTGTAGCATTGTCTTGAGACTCAATGGCAAGCCCAATGGCCAACGGACCATCTTTGTATACAGCACTGCCACTAAACAACGCATTGTCATTATTATCGATGCCGGGGGAAGAAGGCACATCATCATTCGGGGTACTTGTTGAGTACAGAATTTTTACCTCGGTAGGCCCGAGCATATTCTTATACATGATCATATTAGTAGCGCGGTCATTTATCGCATTGGAACTTCCAACACCTGAGCCCAGTATGGCACGCCTGTCGGCGACGGTATCGCCAAAGAGCGTGAAGTCTCCGCCCAAGTCTTTAAAAGGCGTGTCAGCATACCCGACCAATACCGTTCCAAAACCATTCTGAAGGCCTACAAACGTATTACGGGTTGCAAGCTCACTACCGGATTCATCAAAAACGACTTTCGATTCGATCTGGAACAACGCCGTCATGCCGTTTTCCAGTTGACGTTTGCCTTTGAACCCGATACGGCTGGAGTTGCTGGAAATACTGGTCTGACTATCGACGGCCGGGTTATCCGGGTCACTAAAATCCAACGACACATGCGCCTTAACGTACACTTCAAGATCTTCTCCCGCAATCTGAACCGCACTTGCTGCGGCAGGAATGCTTAATGCACCCGCTATACCCAATGCAATAACGTTCTTTTTCATATTCATCACCTGTAATCTCCTGTTGTGTTCTAATTGATTGTGTCCATTCACTTCGGCCACATGTATAAACGTAGAAAAGCTTAATATGTAGATATGAAGGAATTGTGTAATATTTATGACATTTTTATGACATCACGGAATGCTATATTCTCTATGATGCTCAGTGAGTTAAAGATACAAAAACGCTTGTGAGTCAATATTTGAAAAAATCATCATGGCCAGGTGTAACATGAATGCAACAATTTTTCGTTGTAATATTACAGTCTTGATATAAACACCCGGCATTATGTCATTTAAAATTTTAATTATCGAAGATGAACCAGCAATTCGCGAAATGGTCACCGTTGCGCTATCCAGGGCGGATTTCGACATATCCGCGGCGGGCAATGCTACGGATGCCCTGATTTCCATTGGTAATCAAATCCCTGACCTGATTCTGCTCGACTGGATGCTACCCGGTACAAGTGGCATTGATTTTGCCAGACGGCTCAAAAAAGACGACCTTACCCAAAAGATCCCCATCGTAATGCTGACAGCACGTGGCGAGGAAGCGGATAAAATTACCGGCCTTGAAACCGGAGCGGATGATTACATTACCAAACCATTTTCCCCGCGGGAGCTTGTGGCGCGTATCAAGGCCGTATTGAGACGTACCGCTCCAGCAACTGAAACGGAAATCATACAAGCCAACGGCCTGCAACTGGACATGGGCAGTCATCGTGTCATGTCGGGTGATGACATTATAGAAATAGGGCCCACCGAATACAGGATGCTGCATTTTTTTATGACTCATCCGGAGCGGGTCTATAGCCGCGGACAGCTATTGGATAGAATATGGGGCAGTAATGTCTACGTTGAGGAACGCACAGTTGATGTACATATCCGCCGTCTGCGCCAAGTACTTTCCCGCTATGGCTATGACGGATTCATCCAAACGGTCAGGGGCGCGGGCTACCGTTTTTCCACGCAGAGATAAGATTTGCTAAACCCGTGGTCAACAGAGGTATGGCGTATTAGCGGTCTCGCACTCGCTGCACTCATTATCGGATTGTTGAGCGGACATCTTCTTCTCATTTTATTTCTAACAACATCAGGCTACCTGATCTGGCATTTAATCTATTTATTCCGGCTCGAATACTGGTTACGGCTGGGAGGGGTTGCACAACCACCTAAAGGCAGAGGCATCTGGAACGAGATTTATTATCACATCCACCGTATCCGGCAACGCAACAGGAAACAAAAACGCAAGCTTGCTGACGTTATTAATCGCTACCGGGAATCCACCGCCGCAATGCCGGATGCAACGGTTATATTAGGTGAAAATGGCGAAATTGATTGGTTCAATGAAGCAGCCGCCCGCTTACTCGGGCTTAATTCCCCGCATGATATCGGCCAACGTATAATAAATCTGGTCAGACACCCTGACTTCATAAAGTATATGGAAGAGGCATATTATACCCGGGCGCTTGAATTTCCTTCCCCTGTTAATGAGCGAATCGTACTTGAACTCAATATTGTTCCGTATGGTAAAGATCAACGGTTATTGATCGCGCGTGATATTTCCCGGATCAAGCGCCTGGAGCAAATTCGCGGGGATTTCGTTGCCAATGTATCCCATGAACTGCGAACTCCATTAACGGTACTCAATGGATTTCTCGAAACCATGTCAGACTCGGGAGATAACGAATATATTAAACAATGGAAAAGATCGCTGCATCTAATGCATCAGCAAACATCGCGGATGCAGCATATCGTTGATGACCTGTTATTATTATCCCGTCTTGAAACAGACGAAAAAAAACAAGCCAGGGAATCTGTATCGGTACCGGCGATGCTGGCTGCAATGCGCGAAGAAGCCATAACGCTGAGTGGAGATCAGACACACGATATACGATTAACCGCCGATCCCCGGCTGTGGTTACTGGGCAATGAAAAAGAGTTACATAGCGCGTTTTCAAACCTTATTGCCAATGCTGTGCGATACACGCCGGCTAAAGGAATAATTTCGCTACGGTGGTATGCAGATGAATCAGGCGCCCATTTCGAGGTAAAAGATACCGGTATCGGTATAGCGCCACAACATATATCACGGGTAACGGAGCGTTTTTATCGTGTCGATATCGGGCGCTCCAGAGAAACCGGTGGTACGGGGCTCGGTCTTGCGATTGTTAAACATGCGCTGGAAAGACACAATGCCAATCTCAGAATCGAAAGTAAATTGAATATTGGCAGTACTTTTACCTGCGACTTCCCATTAAAATTGATCTATTACAGAGATCAACCAAATAAAACGGCTTCAGACAACCACAAAACTCAGATCGATACATTGCAACACCGGGAATAGCTAATTATTACAAACTATTGATAATAGTATTGTAATAAAAATGTCATCTGTTGTTCATATTCCTGACATGTTTACATTTTTACAATACTCCGCGTTCTCATAATTACCGGCTGAAACAACAATATCCACATTCATCATCTTAACTATTTAGGAGTATTGTAATATGAAACCTGGAAAACTGATGGCAGCACTGGCGTGTTCGAGCACCTTATTGCTTGCGAACACCACATTTGCCGCATCACAACTTGACCCGAAACTACCTGAATACAAAACTGCGAGTGGCGTATCAGGCAATCTGTCCAGTATCGGTTCAGACACCCTGGCAAACCTGATGACGTTGTGGGCGGAAGAATTCAAGCGCTTCTATCCCAATATCAATATTCAAATTCAGGCCGCGGGATCATCTACGGCCCCACCCGCATTGACGGAGGGCACATCCAATCTCGGGCCAATGAGCCGCGCGATGAAGGACAAGGAAATTGAAGCCTTCGAGAAAAAATACGGTTATAAACCAACACCAATACGGGTAGCGATCGATGCGCTTGCCGTCTATGTCCATAAGGATAATCCCATCAAGGGAATGACCATGGCGCAAGTAGACTCGGTTTTTTCCTCTACACGAAAATGCGGTGGCACAGAAGATATCACCAACTGGGGACGATTGGGCCTGACAGGCGCATGGGCCAATCGTGATATCCAGCTCTATGGCCGCAACTCCGTCTCCGGCACTTACGGTTACTTCAAGGAACACGCATTGTGCAAAGGTGATTTCAAAAACACGGTTAACGAACAACCCGGTTCGGCATCCGTCGTACAATCCGTCTCGGCATCCATAAATGGTGTCGGCTATTCCGGTATCGGTTACAAAACTTCCGGAGTCAAAGCCGTTCCGTTGAGCAAAAAAGAAGGTAATTCTGCCATTGAGGCGACTACTGAAAACGCACTCAGTGGCCAGTATCCATTGTCCCGCTTCCTGTATGTTTACGTAAATAAACACCCTAACAAGCTACTCCCGCCGTTAGAAAGAGAGTTCGTAACAATGGTGTTATCCAGAATCGGCCAGCAGGTGGTAATAAAAGATGGTTACATACCACTACCCAGCAGCGTGGTCGATAAAGAGCTGACCAAGCTATAATCATCATTTAGGTATAAAAAAACAAGGTAATTAGGGCGAAACGTAACCAAAATAGAGTTTCAAGAACAGTTTGAACACATTTTCACCCCGGTGATTATACCGGTATTCGATTTCTTTAAGATACATGGGGAAATGATACTTGGAGACACCCCGATAGTTGTAGAGAATATGTTTTGCATAGCTCCAGAATCCTTCAATACCATTGATGTGATTTTTGGTTCGTTTATCAACTAACTGTTTTTGGTGATTGACCACATGATGTTTGCCATAGCGCTTCAAGGATTGGTAACCTCGAAAGGCATCGGTGTAATAGACCGAGCCTTTGCGCGTACGTGCGGCAATATGCTGCATCAGGGTTTCTGCCGTCACATTCTCCACTACTTTGGTGTAGACCCGTCCCTCACGCTCCAGCAGGCCAAATACGATGCTTTTCCCCTTGGCACCACGTCCTCGGACACCTTTACGGCGACCCCCAAAGTACGACTCGTCCAGCTCAATCTCACCTGCCAGGCGGTAGGCCGGTTGTTGTTGGTAGAATCCCTGCAGTATGCTGATCTCGCGCCTGAGCCTGCTCATGCTTTTGCTCTTGCCGCACCCCCGACATTTTATATAGCCACGACGGGTGTGAATGACCTTAAACGAACCACAGAAAACACACTTGCGACCCCTCAAAAAGTTGGCCGCACAACCGAAAACTGCGTTTCGACCTATAACCATAGCTATCTCCCATCATACTATGGTTACGAAACGCCCTAATTACCTTAAATATATATTAATCATAATGTTATATAAAAAACATTAATTATCTTAACAGGTATTGTCACCTCTCTGTCATAAACTTCTATTAGCCTTGGCAAAATGAGTTCCTTACAGCAGATTTCTGCTGACAACCGATCTTCCTTCAAGATTTCTGTCAGCCGCCGCCGTCAATGGCGAATGACTCAAGACGTATTGTCGCGTTATCTTTTCGGCATTGGTGGTATCAGTGTCATTATTGCCATTATTCTGATCTTCTTTTATCTGTTATATGTAGTCTTTCCATTGTTCAAACCCGCCGATGCAACACAAATAGCGCGCTATGCTGCACCGGGTATATCCGCTGGCAAAACCCTTCATATCGCAATGGAAGAACAGGCCGAAATCGGTATACGCTTTACCGATACCGCCCACGCGATATTCTTTAATATCACCGATGGTACTATTATCAGTGATACATCGCTTGTTATTCCCCCCGGCACTGCGGTAACCAGTTTTGTATCCGGCAGCCCCACCACTGCTGTTGTAACATATGGGCTATCGAATGGACAGGTGCTGGTTTTGCGCCATGTATATGACATTTCCTATCCCAACGATGTACGTAAAATTGAACCACGCATAGAGTATCCACTGGGTGAAACCCCGGTCACCCTGGATGAAACCGGCCATCCCCTTGTGCAACTGGCCATTCAAAGCAATAATGAAAATACCACTTTAGTTGCGGCAACAGACGATAACAGATTATTGCTCACTACTTTTACCAAAGAAATTTCATTCCTCGATGACAGTATTACATTAGAACAGCACAACACTCCATTACCGGACTCCCAGTCCCAGATTTCATACATCCTGCTTGATCAGGAACAGCGCAACCTTTATGTGGCCGACCATAACAATGAACTGGCGTTTTTCGACATCAGCAATAAAGCAGAACCAAAGTTTATACAGCGTCAACGTATGGTTGACGAACATCAACAGATCACCTCTATAAACTTTCTCGCTGGCAGCATTTCATTAATCGTCGGCGACTCTGATGGCACGCTTGTACAGTGGTTCCCCGTCAGGGATCAGCGGAATAATACATTGCTGACGCGCATCCGTGGCTTTGACAGCCAACATGCGTCCATAACGGATATTGCCAGCGAATACAGCCGCAAGGGCTTTTTCGCAGCAGATGTTAATGGACAGGTGGGCATCTATCACGCAACCGCGGAACGTAACCTGCTGACTGTACCTGTCACAACGGCCGCACTAAAACGTCTGGCTATCGCGCCTCGCGCAGATACGATGCTGGCCGAAGATATATCCGGTCAACTGTATGCCTGGCGCATCCACAATGAACATCCGGAGATATCCTGGTCTTCATTGTGGGGCAAGGTGTGGTATGAGAACTACGAGGAACCGGAATATATCTGGCAATCATCTGCTGCTACAAATGATTTTGAACCAAAATTCAGTTTGACACCGATTTCCTTCGGCACCTTAAAGGCAGCGTTCTACGCCATGTTGCTTGCAGTGCCTTTATCCATTTTAGGCGCAATTTTTACCGCCCACTTCATGGCTCTGCGGATGAGACAAGTGATAAAACCCAGTATAGAAATCATGGAGGCATTACCCACCGTCATTCTCGGGTTCCTTGCCGGTTTATGGCTGGCCCCATTCATTGAGACTCATATGCCCGGTATTTTCAGTTTACTCTTGTTGATGCCTATCGCTATCCTGATATGTGCCTTTCTCTGGTCTCAACTCCCGTCAGCGATAAAATTTGCCATCCCTGAGGGATGGGAAGCCGCTTTATTGATCCCGGTTATTCTGGGTGTTGCCTGGTTATGCATAATAATCAGCCCCTCGATGGAAATATGGCTGTTCGGTGGAGATATGAGACTCTGGTTAACAAATGAATTTAACATTAACTATGACCAGCGTAATTCCATTGTAGTGGGACTTGCTATGGGATTCGCCGTCATCCCGACGATATTCTCCATCGCTGAAGACGCCATCTTCGGAGTACCCAAACATCTTACCCATGGATCATTGGCATTGGGCGCGACACCATGGCAGACGCTCTGGCGGGTAGTTCTGTTAACGGCAAGTCCCGGCATCTTTTCAGCCGTTATGATCGGGCTAGGCCGCGCCGTGGGTGAAACCATGATCGTACTGATGGCAACAGGCAACACGCCTGTGATGGATTTCAGTATTTTCCAGGGAATGCGTACCCTTTCCGCAAATATCGCCGTTGAAATGCCGGAATCCGAATTGAACAGTACACATTACCGTGTGTTGTTTCTGGCAGCATTGCTGTTGTTCATGTTCACCTTTGTTTTTAATACGTTCGCTGAAGTTATTCGACAGCGTCTGCGCGGAAAATATAGTAGCCTTTAAAATGAGAAAGAATCACCGATGACCAGCAACATAAAAACCTGGTGGGAAAGCGGCGCGCAGTGGGTGTGGTTAAGTGCCGGCGCCATTAGTATCAGCCTGATCATGGTATTCGGTTTGTTACTGCTTATTTCCTCACGAGGACTTGGTTATTTTTGGCCCGCAGACATCATCCATCTGGATTACAAGGAGAATGACGGCTCGCTCATACAGGTCATTGGCGAGGTGTATGATACCGAACTGGTACCCACAATCCGTTTGCACAATGCCGGATATAATATTTCGACTGATGCGGAATATATTACCCGCCATCTACTCAAGGTTGGTAACCGGGATATCACCAGCATAGACTTTCGCACTGTAATCGAACCAAATATCATCAAACGACAATATCCTGAGCAGCTTATTGCAGTGGAACGCCGTGAATGGGGAAATTTTTATGGTTACCTGCATGCAATAAAAGAAAATGGCAAGATAATCGCAAAAGATGCTCCTGCCAGAGCAGAACTCGATAAACGGATTGAGCGGGCATTGAACATATACAGCAACATCCATAGAATCGAGAAGGATGATATCGGGGCCGTCAATTACAAACTTGAGCGATTACGTTTAAAACAGCGTGGTTATGAACTCAAAAATGAATTCACCCCGACCAGACAGCAGGAAATCGAAAATGAACATACTGCATTGGAAATCCAATACCGTCAATTACAACAACAACTCGGCGAATTATATCAACAAATAAACCGTGACAGCTTTGTGGCAGAAATAGCGGACGGCAGGACTGTTGAAGTCCCGCTGGCAAAGGTGGTGCGCGTCTATCGTCCAAACTCAATGTCAATTATAGAAAAATGTATTCACTATCTGGAGAAACTCAGGGAATTCGTCAGCGATGAGCCGCGTGAAGCCAACACGGAAGGAGGTATTTTCCCGGCCATATTTGGCACGGTGATGATGGTAATAATTATGGCAATTATAGTGACGCCTTTTGGCGTGATTGCTGCCGTCTATCTGAGAGAATATGCCAAACAAGGACCCTTGACACGCATGATACGAATCGCCGTCAACAACCTCGCCGGCGTTCCTTCCATTGTCTACGGGGTATTCGGGTTAGGCTTTTTCGTTTATTTTCTGGGCGGCAATATTGACCATCTGTTTTTTCCGGAATCTTCTCCTGCACCTACCTTCGGTACGCCTGGTATCTTATGGTCATCACTCACCCTGGCGATCCTGACCTTACCCGTAGTCATTGTCGCCACAGAAGAAGGCCTGACACGTATCCCCAAGTCTATCCGCGAAGGAAGCCTGGCGCTTGGCGCCACCAAGGCAGAGACCTTATGGCGCATCGTCATACCGATGGCAAGCCCGGCCTTAATGACAGGCATGATTCTCGCCGTGGCACGTGCCGCGGGTGAAGTGGCGCCTCTGATGCTGGTAGGCGTTGTAAAACTTGCCCCTTCCATGCCACTGGATGGTAATTTTCCTTTCCTGCACCTGGACAGAAAATTTATGCACCTGGGGTTTCATATCTATGATGTAGGATTTCAGAGCCCGAATGTTGAAGCAGCCAGGCCGCTCGTCTATGCAACGGCAGTACTGCTTGTTGGCGTGATTCTGGTTTTGAATCTGACAGCCATTGCCATCCGTAATCATCTACGCGAAAAGTACCGTGCCATGGAAGTTTAATGAAATTTTACCCAAAGAGATAACATATGAACGATCAAGCGACAAAAACCGACATACCACCTTCCCGGATGTCCCATCGAGTCGACGTGTCATCTATTGGCCGGTCACAAACCCGTCTCAATCTTGCATCGGAAAAGATTTCGATCGACGTTAAGGGCTTGAATCTATACTACGGCGATAAACAGGCCCTGTATGATATCAATATGATTATACCCAGCAACCGTGTCACTGCCTTCATTGGCCCCAGCGGTTGCGGTAAATCAACCTTATTACGCTGCTTTAATCGCATGAATGATCTGGTTGACGGCTGTACGATCAAAGGCCAGGTGTTCATCGATAACCGGAATATCTATGATAAACGGATCAACGTGGCGGATCTGCGCCGCAATGTCGGAATGGTATTTCAAAAACCCAATCCCTTCCCGAAAACAATCTACGAAAACGTCGCCTATGGATTACGTCTGCAAGGCATCAATGACCGGCGCAAGCTTGATGAGGCGGTTGAAAAGGCATTAAAAGGTGCCGCCCTGTGGGATGAAATGAAAGACCGCCTGCACGAGAACGGCATGGGGATATCCGGCGGACAACAACAACGCCTCGTGATTGCGCGCGCGATTGCAGTCGAACCCGAAATACTGCTTCTTGACGAACCCGCATCGGCATTGGATCCGATCTCCACATTAAAACTCGAAGAATTGATTTATGAATTAAAATCGACATATACAATTGTTATCGTTACCCACAATATGCAACAGGCGGCACGGGTATCCGATTACACGGCCTTTATGTATCTGGGCGAAATGGTAGAATATACCGATACGAACACTTTGTTCACCAATCCACAACAAAAGAAAACCGAAGACTATATTACCGGCCGCTATGGTTGATCATATTCATGCGTATAACTGCAAGATTCTAATTGAATAACCCGACCAAGAAAGGTGCTAAGATGGAAAAAGTAGATATCAGTCATCATATATCCCGGCAATTTAATGAAGAACTCGAGGATATCCGTAATCAGGTATTGACTATGGGTGGCCTGGTTGAGCAGCAAATAGCGGATGCCATAACTGCACTGGTCGACGGTAATATACAGTTGGCAGAAACAGTCATCCATAACGATTACAAAATTAACGCGTTTGAAGTCTCTATTGACGAAGAATGTACGCAAATATTGGCCCGCCGGCAACCCACCGCCAGTGACCTTCGCTTGATCATCGCGGTGATCAAGACCATTACCGATCTGGAACGTATTGGTGACGAAGCCGAGAAAGTTGCGTTAATGGGATTACATCTGGCCAAGATGGAGCGTCCTAAAAACCAGTATCTTGAGATACTTGATCTGGGAAACCGCGTCCGGCAGGTTCTACATTATACCCTTGATGCCTTCGCACGCATGGACACCGAGTCAGCATTACGAATCACACGCGATGACGAAAAAACCGATCATGAATATGAAGGTATTCTGCGCCAGATGGTTACATTTATGATGGAAGATCCCAGATCCATCAGACGCTCACTGGATATCATCTGGGCCGCCCGGGCGCTGGAAAGAATCGGCGACCATTCCAAAAATATCTGTGAATATATCATCTTCCTGGTTAAAGGTAAGGACGTACGACATATCAGCCTGGAGCAAATGGAAAAGACTGCGTTGGAAAAAAGTTAGTTTTTCGACCCAAAACTCCTGATCCTTAATTGAGAAAGTTTTTATAAACTTTCTCAATTGTTATACGTCGCTCAGCATCACCCGGCACAGGGTGTACACACTTCAATTTCAAATCTATTTATCCACTGCTACAAAAGACGATTAATCAAGCCGGGCGCTACCACCCCGTTTACCTTGCCGGCCAGGGCAGTATTACAAAAAGTCATTCATGCACTCGAAAGCCGTCGGCCCAAGGTCCGCTATTATGTGACTGCCCCTGCATACCTGTTTGCCGCATTCAAACGTATACTTCCTTACCGGGCGCTGAATTGGGCGTTATTTCAAGTTTCCAAGGGAAAGAACCGCTAACCTTGTATCCTAAGCAATTATATTTATTTTATTTTTGGACTGGGCTGCGGTATCGTATGGTATTTTGTGAAATGGCGGGACGATAAGGATGGCAACGAACAGTTTCAAAACAAAAACGGTTCTTAAGGTTGGCAAAAAGAGTTATCAATATCATGCATTGCCTACCCTTGCCAAGGCAAAGCTTGGTGATATTTCACGCCTGCCGTTTTCATTAAGAATATTGCTTGAAAATCTATTGCGCTTTGAAAACGGTATTACCGTAAAAAAAGAAGATATCGAGGCGCTTGCGCAATGGGATCCGCAGGCCAAACCCGAAAAAGAGATCTTTTTCATGCCATCGCGCGTGCTCTTACAGGATTTTACCGGCGTACCTGCCGTCGCCGATCTTGCTGCAATGCGCTCCGCCCTGCAAAGACTGGGAGGAGATCCGAAAAAGATTAATCCGTTTACCCCCGCGGACCTGGTTATCGACCACTCCGTCCAGGTCGATAGTTATGGCAGCACGGGTGCATTCCGTTTCAATATGATTCGCGAACTGGAAAGAAATAAAGAACGTTACGAATTCCTGCGCTGGGGTCAGAATGCCTTCGACAATTTCCGCGTCGTCCCTCCCGATAGCGGCATCGTGCATCAGGTCAACCTTGAATATCTGGCACATGTCGTAATGACCAAAAATCTACACGGCGAAGAATGGGCCTATCCCGATACGCTGATCGGCACCGATTCCCATAGCACCATGATCAATGGGCTGGGTGTTCTGGGCTGGGGCGTCGGCGGCATCGAAGCTGAAGCCGCACTGTTGAGTCAACCTTCATCGTTGCTCATCCCGCAGGTTGTAGGGTTCAAATTTACAGGTGAACCTGCTCCCGGCACCACGGCGACAGATCTTGTTTTAACGATTACTCAGGTGTTGCGTAAATATGGGGTCGTCGGTAAATTTGTAGAATTTTTTGGCCCCAGCCTGTCTAAACTGACGTTAGCGGATCGCGCCACCATCGCCAATATGGCCCCTGAATACGGTGCCACCTGTGGCCTGTTTCCGGTTGATGAAAAAACTACGGACTACCTGCGGCTGACGGACCGTGAATCACTCGTACCGCTGGTTGAAGCGTATTATAAAGCTCAAGGATTGTGGTATGGCGCGGATCAAATCGAACCTGCTTACTCCGATGTCATTGAATTTGATCTAGGCACCGTTGTACCAAGCCTGGCGGGACCCACACGGCCGCAAGACCGTGTGCCGATCTCAGAGGTACGCAGTTCATTTCGCAAATTTTTGCTGGGACATATTAAAAAAGAAACGGCCCCAAACGAACAAAAAGAAATCAGTCGCCTGCTCGATGAAGGCGGCAGCCCGATGCTGATCGCCCCTGAACTCGCCTTACAAGCGCCTGGTAAAGAGAATGACATCTTCAGTACCTGTATCCCGGTAAGACAACCTGATGGTGTTTCCTACAATCTTTGCCACGGATCTGTCGTGATTGCCGCCATCACCAGTTGCACCAATACCTCTAATCCCGCGGTCATGCTTGCGGCCGGACTGCTGGCCAAAAATGCCGTTCATCGTGGTCTTAAGGTGAAACCCTGGGTAAAGACCAGCCTTGCCCCCGGCTCGAAGGTTGTAACAGACTATCTCAACGCGTCCGGCTTGATGCCATATCTCGAAGGACTTGGTTTTCACCTGGTCGGCTATGGCTGCACCACGTGTATCGGAAACAGCGGACCTCTCCCGGAACATATTGTTTCTCCAATACAGGAAGGTGACCTTGCGGTTGCCGCCGTGCTCTCCGGAAATCGCAACTTCGAAGGCAGAGTCAATACCTATGTACGCGCGAATTATCTGGCCTCTCCACCTTTGGTCATTGCATATGCGCTGGCCGGTAACCTCAACATAGATCTTTCATCCGATCCGCTTGGCATTAATATCAATGGTGAATACATCTATCTGAAAGACGTTTGGCCATCACAGGATGAAATCAACGAATTGATCAAACAATATGTGACCGCCAAACAATTCAACAATAATTATTCGGATATCTTCCAGGGCAGCCGCGAATGGAGCGAAATGAAAGTACCCGAAGGAGAGCTTTTCCAATGGGACAAGAAATCCACCTATATCAAGGAACCTCCCTTCTTTGCGGATATATCATCAACACCCGCGCCTCTAAACGATATTAGAAACGCCCGGGTACTGGCGTTGTTTGGCGACTCGGTCACCACGGACCATATCTCACCGGCGGGATCGATCGGCGAAAAAAGTCCCGCTGGGCAATATCTCATTGACCAAGGTGTAACCAAGAAGGATTTCAATTCTTACGGTTCCCGGCGCGGTAATCATGAAGTGATGGTACGTGGCACCTTTGCCAACGTGCGAATCAGAAATCGTCTTGTGCCGGATATAGAAGGCGGTTTCACCAAACATTTTCCCGCTGGTGAACAGACCTCTATATATGAGGCCGCGATGAACTATCAACGGGAAGATGTACCACTCATTATTATTGCGGGCAAGGAATATGGCACCGGCTCTTCACGTGACTGGGCAGCGAAAGGTCCCAAGCTGCTCGGTATTCGTGCTGTCATTGCCGAAAGTTTTGAGCGGATTCATCGTTCCAATCTTGTTGGCATGGGGATCCTGCCACTACAGTTTATGGCCGGTGAAACCGCCGAAAGCCTTGGTCTTAGCGGTACGGAGACCTACACTATTGAAGGCCTCAAAAAAATCAGCCCGGGGCAACAAATAAAAATCACGGTGCAATCCGATGGCGCCAAACCAAAAGAATTCACCGCTATTACCCGCATCGACACACCTAATGAAATCGAATATTTCCACCATGGTGGAATCCTGTCTTATGTCTTGCGCCAGACATTAAAAGCCTGATACACGCCAGACCACCCAAAACAGCAAAGGCGGCCGATGTTAGCTATACTAGTAACATTGAATAACATCTCCGATCAGCTTCATTAGCAATATGACAATCTGCAAAAACTTTGCGCCTGTTGCCAGATCCGACGCTCAAGTATTGATTCTGGGCTCGATGCCTGGAATTGAATCACTGCAACAACAGCAATATTATGCGCACCCCCGTAATGCCTTTTGGGATATCATCGAGTACCTGTTTGGAATCGAGCGGAGACAACCTTATAAAAAAAGATTACAGGACTTGCAGCACCATAAGATAGCGTTATGGGATGTTGTGCAACAGTGTCAGCGTAGTGGCAGCCTTGATGCAAATATCAAGCCGGATACGATCATAGTCAGTGATTTCTGCGCGCTCTTGCGCCATTATCCAGACATTCGCCATGTATTTTTCAATGGTCAAAAGGCCGCTGCATTGTTTAAAAAACACGTCTTACCTGGATTGCCTGAAGAATTCCGGCCACTGGAATATACCACCCTGCCTTCCACAAGCCCGGCGCATGCAGCACTGACTTTTATGGACAAACTGGCACATTGGGAAAAGATTCAACTTACTGTAGGAGCCTGACAACTAAACAAATCGATCATTTTTATAATTAAATATTATGTTAATTGCATTTAAAATAATAATATACTATTAACCGTCAATATTTTGTTCTTTGGTCGTCCATCAATCGCCTATTCCCAATTAGATGCTTGTTTTTAATGGTTTAGACATTATCCGCAAAATGCTACTATCGCTGAAAAACACCGCTAATCAAGAGTGGGGGGAAAGGGGGATTCCCGTATGATGGTCGCAGAACTAAGAAAATATCAACGTGTAAACACCAGCCTGGAGATCATGTACCACACTATGAATGAGGGTGATGATCCCACGCCAACACATTACTTTGGCACCGTCACGGACCTCAGTAAAGGTGGTGCCGGTTTACTTGTTGATTACCCACATAGTCCGGATGAAATGATCTGTCTGGAAGGAATAGCAGGCTACAAAAAGCCGATGGATGGTGTTGTCAGATGGGTGCGCGAGAACAGCGGGAAATACCGGGTGGGCGTTAAATTTATCAATGCCTAGAAGAATTTAACTTCCTTTCCGTTATGCCGCTGAGGAAGCCTTTTCCAGCTTTTTGCTAAATACCAGACGATCTCCTTCCCCTAAGTCGATATCAATTATATCGCCCGGTCCGAAATGGCCGGCAAGAATTTCCTGGGCAAGTTGATTTTCCAGTTTGTTCTGAATCACACGCTTTAACGGCCGTGCGCCATAGACAGGATCAAATCCGGATTCACCCAGTTTATCGAGTGCCGCATCGCTAAGCTCAATATTCATATCACGTTCCGCAAGACGCCGGCGTAATTCTCCGATCTGAATAGTGGTGATTGAGCGGATTTGTTCGCGGCCCAAAGGATGAAATACCACGACATCGTCGATACGATTAATAAATTCGGGCCGGAAGTGACTTCCGACAATCCCCATCACAGCATCTTTCATGGCTGCATAGTTTTCTTCGCCCGCCATCTCCTGAATAACCTGTGATCCCAGGTTGGATGTCATGACAATCACGGTGTTGCGAAAATCAACCGTACGGCCATGGCCGTCTGTCAGACGCCCGTCATCGAGCACCTGCAACAGGATATTGAAGACGTCATGATGGGCCTTTTCGACCTCATCCAGCAAAATGACAGAATAAGGCTTGCGGCGTACCGCCTCAGTCAAATAGCCGCCTTCTTCATAACCGACATACCCGGGTGGCGCGCCGATCATCCTTGCAACAGAATGCTTTTCCATAAATTCGGACATATCGATGCGGATCATGGCCTCTTGGGTATCAAACAAAAAAGATGCCAACGCCTTCGTCAACTCTGTTTTACCAACGCCTGTAGGACCTAAAAACAGAAAAGAGCCATAAGGCCGGCGCGGATCGGAAAGCCCGGCCCGGGCCCGCCGAATCGCGTCCGACACCGCCTTGACCGCCTCATCCTGGCCGACGACATTCTTATGCAGCGCCTCTTCCATGCGTAACAGTTTTTCACGCTCACCTTCCAGCATTTTTGTCACCGGGATACCCGTCCATTTTGAAACAACCTCGGCGATCTCTTCCTCGGTTACCTTATTGCGTAACAGTGTCATATCCCGGGTCTCGGCCTGCGATGCCTTTTCAAGTTGTTTTTCCAGTTCAGGGATATTGCCGTACTGGAGCTCCGACATGCGCGCCAGATCACCCGCGCGGCGTGCCGTTTCAAGTTCTATGCGGGCACGGTCAAGCGCTTCCTTGATATGTTGAGTACCTTGAAGCGCGGCCTTTTCCGCCTTCCATACTTCCTCAAGATCGGCATATTCACGCCCCAGTTTGTCGATTTCCGTATTAAGGGTTTCCAGACGCCGTTTCGAGGCCTCATCGGTTTCCTTGTTGAGTGCCTCACGTTCGATCTTCAATTGAATCAGGCGCCTGTCAAGACGATCCATTGCTTCAGGTTTGGAATCGATTTCAATACGTATGCGGCTGGCGGCCTCGTCGATAAGATCAATGGCCTTATCCGGCATATTACGGTCCGTGATATAGCGGTGTGATAACGTGGCCGCCGCGACGATGGCGGGATCCGTGATCTCGACACCATGATGAACCTCGTATTTCTCTTTAAGCCCGCGCAATATGGCAATGGTATCCTCGACGGAAGGTTCATTGACCATGACCTTCTGAAAGCGGCGTTCCAGCGCAGCATCCTTTTCCACGTATTGCCGGTATTCATCCAGCGTGGTGGCGCCGACGCAGTGCAGTTCGCCGCGGGCAAGCGCCGGCTTTAACATATTACCTGCATCCATCGCGCCTTCAGCCTTACCGGCACCGACCATGGTATGCAGTTCATCGATAAACAGGACTATCTGGCCTTCTTGTTTCGCCAGGTCATTCAGTACGGCCTTAAGTCGTTCTTCGAATTCACCACGGAATTTGGCGCCGGCGATCAGCGCACCCATATCAAGAGACAACAGACGTTTGCCCTTGAGGCCTTCCGGCACCTCGCCGTTGACGATACGCTGGGCGAGTCCTTCGACAATGGCGGTTTTACCGACACCCGGCTCCCCGATCAGCACCGGGTTATTCTTGGTACGGCGTTGTAATACCTGTATGGTGCGGCGGATTTCATCGTCACGCCCGATGACAGGATCAAGTTTGCCCTGTTCGGCGCGTTCTGTTAGGTCGATCGTATATTTTTCCAGGGCCTGGCGTTGTTCTTCAGCATTCGGGTCTTCGACTTTTTGGCCGCCGCGTATCTTATCAATAGCCTGTTCAACCGCGCCTTTTGCGGCGCCTGCCTGACGCAATAACGTGCCGAGCGCACCTTTATCTTCCAAGGCAGCCAGCACGAAAAGTTCACTGGAGATATATTGATCATTGCGCTTCTGGGCAAGCTTATCGGTAATATTCAGTAAGCGCCCCAGGTCATTCGAGACATGTACCTCACCTGCCGTTCCCTCGACACTCGGCATATGATCAAGGGTATCACCCAAATGGGAACGGAGACTGTTGACATCGACGCCGGATTGATTCAATACATGCCGGACGGTACCGCCCTGCTGATCAAGCAAGGCAATCATCAGATGCTGGGGTTCGATAAACTGGTGGTCACGTCCTACGGCAAGGCTCTGAGCGTCCGCCAGTGCCATCTGAAATTTAGTCGTCAGTTTGTCCATACGCATTTTATTTTCCTCAGCCCTGCATACCAATTCTGCTACTATACCAGAATATCAGTAACTGTTTTGCTCTAAGCCCACACTTTAATAAAATATACCCTGACTGAAACTTGCGATTATATAACCCCGATATAATATAACAACATGCGACACGTTCAATTACCCGACGATATCGGAAAAACAGTAAAACGGGCCCTGCAGGAAGACATCGGTACAGGTGATATTACCGCTGCTATATTATCCGAGAAGAGCATTTCGACTGCACATGTTGTTTGCCGCGAGAACTCGGTCTTATGCGGCACTGCATGGTTTGACGGCGCCTTTCATCAGCTCGATACTAAAGTTGCCGTCTTATGGCACGCAAATGATGGCGATGCCATTACCGAAAAGATGCAGCTGTGCACGGTTAAAGGACCATCCAAGGCGATACTAAGCGGCGAGCGTACCGCGCTTAATTTTTTACAAACATTATCAGCCACTGCCACGCTGGCACACCGTTATGCAGAGCGTATAAAAGGGCTCCCGGTGCAAATACTCGACACCCGCAAGACGCTGCCCGGCCTGCGCTCGGCACAGAAATATGCCGTCCGGTGCGGTGGCTGTACTAATCACCGCATGGGCTTGTACGATGCCATACTAATCAAGGAAAATCACATCATCGCATGCGGCTCCATTATCGAAGCGGTCGGACGTGCACGGCAACTGCATCCGGATATACCTGTTGAAATAGAAGTGGAAGACCTCAATGAAGCAGCCGCGGCTCTGTCGGCCGGCGCCGATAGACTATTGCTCGATAACTTTAACCTGGAATCCTTACGCAAGGCTGTTAATCTAAATAAGGGGCGCGCAAAACTAGAAGCTTCAGGGGGAATCACGCTGGAAAATATACGCAGCATCGCAGAAACAGGCGTAGATTATATTTCGGTCGGCAGCCTGACAAAAGATGTCAAGGCTATTGATATGTCCATGAGATTTCAATATGAATGATCATGAACACTTGATATTATTTGCGTCGTACTCAGCTTGAGTAACCAATTCGTGATTAACCATCGAGAAGAATAATGCGCACGTCAAAATTCCTGCTTGCCACTCTAAAAGAAACGCCTTCCGATGCTGAAGTCATCAGCCACCAATTAATGCTGAGGGCCGGCATGATACGCAAACTGGCGGCAGGCCTTTATACCTGGCTGCCGATGGGCCTGCGTGTTTTGCGCAAGGTCGAGGCCATCGTTCGTGAAGAAATGAATCGCGCAGGTGCCCAGGAAGTATTGATGCCGGCCGTTCAACCCGCCGAACTGTGGCAGGAATCCGGCCGCTGGGAACAGTACGGCCCTGAACTGTTACGTCTTCACGACCGTCATGACCGCGAGTTTTGCTTTGGCCCCACCCATGAAGAGGTCATCACTGATCTGATTCGCAACGAGATCCGCAGCTATAAGCAACTACCGGCCAATTTTTATCAAATCCAGACAAAATTCCGCGACGAAATCCGCCCGCGCTTCGGGGTCATGCGTGCACGCGAGTTCATTATGAAAGATGCCTATTCATTTCATAGCGATCAAACCTCATTGCAGGAAACCTATGATCTGATGTATGAGACCTATTCCCGAATCTTTACCCGCACCGGCCTCGAGTTTCGTGCCGTGCTGGCCGCAACCGGAAATATCGGTGGCAAGGTTTCACATGAATTTCACGTGCTGGCCGGCTCCGGTGAAGATGCCATTGCCTTTTCATCCGCAAGTAATTACGCCGCCAATGTTGAATTAGCGGCTGCACTACCTCCCGCCGGCGGCAGGCCTGCGCCTTCCGAAGCAATGCAAACGATTGACACGCCGGGGGCGCATAGTATTGAAGAGGTCAGCAAATTTCTTCGGACAACGTCCGATCGCTGTCTTAAAACTCTATTGGTACAAGGCGTGAATAGCCAGGTGGTTGCACTCGTGTTACGCGGTGACCATGAACTCAACCCGGCCAAGGCAGAAAAGCTTGACGAAGTTGCGATACCGTTGGCATTTGTCACAACAGAACAAGTCAACACCGTAGCAGGATGTACCCCGGGATCCGTCGGCCCCAAAGGTCTCAATATTCCCGTTATTGCTGATCATAGTGCCGCCTACCTCGCCGATTTTATCTGCGGTGCGAATGAAAACGGAAAACACCTGACCGGTGTCAATTGGGGCCGCGATCTGCCGGAACCCGCTGCTGCTGATTTACGCAATGTCGTCGAGGGCGATGCAAGTCCTGACGGTAAAGGGACATTGTCCATCAAGCGTGGCATCGAGGTCGGTCATATCTTCCAGCTTGGCAAGAAGTACAGCGACGCGATGAACGCCACGTGCCTTGATGACCAGGGTCATACCATCGTCATGACCATGGGTTGTTATGGTATCGGGGTCTCGCGTATCGTGGCGGCGGCCATAGAACAGAATCATGATGAACACGGCATAATCTGGCCCGATGCGATCGCACCATTTAACGTCGCACTCTTGCCGATGAATATGTATAAATCCTTGCGTGTGCGCGATGCTGCAGAAAAATTATATCAGGAATTGCAACATGCAGGATTTGATGTGTTGTTCGATGACCGCAAGGAACGCGCCGGCGTGATGTTCGCCAATATGGATCTGCTCGGTATTCCCCATCGCCTGGTACTTAGCGAGCGCGGACTGGATGACGGTAAAATCGAATACAAACATCGCCGCGCCAGTGATGCGGAACTTATTTCTTTGCAGGGAATCGCCGAATTCCTCGGGAGGGCTATGCAAAAATAACCATTAAAGACCTCAAGTAATGGCTGTAAATACCGATGTTAAATGCATGCAAGATCAACCTATTGAACCATCGTTCCATCAATCCGCATCATTATGAAAACACGCCTCATATATAGAATGTATATCGGGACAATAATTCTGATTATCGGCCTGATGCCATTTGCCCATTCATTGGCCTCGGTTCAGGAACCCCCCGATCAGAATTTACGCAAGCTTTTGATCGAGGCCGTCAATAACAGCGACAGTTTTGAAGACAGGTTTGATGCCGAAGTATGGCTGACGGACATGTCACGCCGCATGGCTCCCAAAGTCAAGGATGCCAGTGCACGGCTCGATCTGCTCAGGCTGATTCATTATGAGGCATCGCGTGCCGAGTTGCCGCCGGAATTGGTGCTCGCAGTGATTGAAGTGGAAAGTGATTTTGACCGCTGGGCAATTTCAGCAAGCGGCGCACAAGGTCTGATGCAGGTGATGCCCTTCTGGCTCAAGGAAATCGGACGGCCGGACGACAATCTGCATCAACCGCAAACCAACCTGCGCCTCGGTTGCACGATACTGCGCTATTACCTTGACCTTGAAAACGGTGACCTGACCCGCGGCCTCGCCAGATACAACGGCAGCCAGGGTAAGGTTATCTACTCAAACAAAGTGATCGACGCCCTGCGTTTCCGCTGGTTCCGCCAATAAAAAAGGGGGAACCATGCTTCCTTCTTCTATCGGTATATATATTTATTGAGACTATGAATAATTAGAACCTATCTCATAATCTTGAATTTTTATTCAGCGTCATTCCCGCCTGTGCGGGAATGACGCAAGACAAATTAATCTATCTTCTTCTTTTATCTTTTCTCGTTTCTTTTTACCACGTCTTTATATTACATCCCCATACCACCGCCATCATCATCCATCATTTTGTGGCGCTCTTTCCACCTTTCCATCCTTTTTTCATGCATTTCCTTGGCCTGTTTCATCATATCTTCATGTTGTGCCATCATTTCATCGAGCTTGGCCATCATCTTGCCAAGCCGTTCTTTCTCTTCTGCGGCCGGTTTATGATTCAGGTCTTTAAGTATCCCCATTACATCTTTCAGCATCGTCATCATATCCATTGACATTTGATGACGCTCTTTGAACATCATGCCGTATTCACTCCTGTCGCCATCCATCATACCCATGCCCATATGATGACGCCCTTCGTCTGCTATGGCTGCGCCGCTTACCAATGCCGTGGCCAGCATCCCTGAACCAATAATTTGCAACATCTTCATTTGACAACCTCCATTAAATATAAAAACAACAAGTGTTCTGCCAATATTATAGAAGAACCCTTAACCTACACTGAATCCTTTAACAACCCGCTGTTCCACCCTGGTAACACTGACATCCGTCACCTTGGCATGTTGCGGTCCAATCCATAACCAATCCTGTAAATCCTTCACATTAGCCTCATCACCACAGGCAAGTACTTCGACGCTGCCATCGGGCAGATTGCGTGCCCAGCCGCTTATCTTCAGTTCCAGCGCCTTGCGTTGGGTCATCGCCCTGAAAAAAACACCCTGAACACGGCCGGAAACAATACACCGTACACAAACTGTCATCTTAGTAATTATTCCCCATACACACTGCCACCCTATCTAAAAGTAGCACTTTCTTCCACTGCCCTAACAGGCTAAGATCATGTGCAAATTTATATGGAGTTTAACAACGATGACGAATAATTTCCGTATAGAAAAAGACAGTCTGGGAGAGTTAAAAGTTCCGCAACAGGCATGGTACGGCATACAGACCACGCGTGCCATCGCCAATTTCCCGATCAGCGGACGTAAGCCCGATCAGGACTTCATTGCCGCCCATGTACGCATCAAACGTGCCGCCGCCACTGCCAACCATCAAGCCAGATGGCTGGACGATAAGATCACCAAGGCCATCACCGGCGCATGTGACAAGATTCTGGCGGGCGAATATGTTGACCAATTTGTTGTCGACCGCTTCCAGGCGGGTGCCGGTACCAGCCATAACATGAACAGCAATGAAGTCATTGCCAATCTTGCCAACACCGCACTCGGCGGCGAACGCGGCGAATATACGCCCGTCCATCCGAATGATCATGTCAACATGGGCCAAAGCACCAACGATACCATACCAACCGCCATCCGACTCGCGGCGCTGACCAAACTGCCGAGACTGATCAAGGCAATAAATAACATGGCCGCTGAATACACCCGTATAGGCAAACAGGAACAGGATACTGTCAAGAGTGGCCGCACCCATTTGCAGGATGCCGTGCCAACCACCATCGGCAGGGAATTCAATGCCTATGCCTTTACCCTGCGGCGCTGTGCAAAGCGTCTTGAGGAAACACGTGACCCTTTATGTGAAATCGGGCTGGGCGGCAGTGCCGCAGGTACCGGACTCAACACTTCGCCGGGTTATATCGAAAATGTTGCCAAAGAACTCGCCAAACTGACCAAAGAAAATATACGGCCGGCACAAGACCTCGCCGCGCAGATGCAATCGATGCGGGATATACAAAACCTGTCATCCGCCATCCGTGATCTGGCACTCGAATTGATACGCATCTCCAATGACATGCGTCTGCTCGCCTCAGGCCCGCGTACCGGCCTGGGTGAAATAGTGTTGCCGCCGGTGCAACCTGGTTCGAGCATCATGCCGGGCAAGGTCAATCCGGTGATGTTCGAGATGCTCAATATGGTGTGCTTTCAGGTCTTGGGACAGGATGCCGCCGTAGCCGCAATGACACAGGCCGGGCAACTGGAACTGAATGTCATGATGCCTGCTTTAGGTTCGGCATTATTCGATGCCATGGAATGGTTGACCAATGCCGTCAATGCCACGACCGAAAAGAACCTTAAAGGGCTGAAGGTCGACAGCGAACGCTGCAAGGCCTTTCTGCACAACAGCGTTGGCCTTGCGACATTGCTGAACACCAGAATCGGTTATGCCAAGGCCGCCGAGATCGCCAAACAGTCCGAAAAAAGCGGCCGCCCCGTACGCGATATTGTCGCCGAACAAAAACTGTTATCGGCAGAGGAATTCGATGCACTGGTGTTGAAGGCGGCGAAAGAGGGCCGCATCGATTAATACATTATCCCCTTCACATGATTATCCCAACCTCGAAGCCTGATAGGAAATTATTCATATGAAAAAAGTATCGATAGGAGTTATGTTGTTAATTGCAGGCTTGGCGCCTCTCTTTCCTGCCATATCTGATGAAAGCCGCCATGATAAAAATATTGTGCCCGATGCAGAACGTGAGATCGCCAAACAACAAAATATTTCCGGACCGGCCGAAAATAAAGGTATCGGGATAATAAACCTGCTCGGCGCCATTGAACTCGGTGATGAATTCCCGTCTATGGAAGGAAGGCAACTCAGGGCAAGGGAATTGACCATTCTTCCCGGTGGTATTGTGGCTGTCCATCAACATGATGCCCGGCCGGGTTTAGCTTATATTCTGGAAGGAGAGATCATTGAACACCGTAATGATCAAGCCGATCCCATTTTAAGAACACCCGGTGCTGTCGCTTTTGAAAAGACCGGTGTCACACACTGGTGGGAAAATCAATCCGCTGAGCCTGTAAAGGCACTGGTAGTAGATATAATAAAATCAGAGCAGAAATAATTTATAAACTACCATTCACGCACCGCTTGCCGTAATTGTTTTTTGCTGGCGCGCTTGCGCTTTTCCTGTAAACGCTGCTGTTTTTCCGCCAATGAAGGCTTGGTTTTTTTACGCGGCTTGGGCTTCTCCAATGCCTTTCTGATCAGATTCACCAGCCTGCCGATGGCGTCCTGGCGATTACGTTCCTGCGTGCGGTATCTCTTTGCAGTGATAATCAGTTCGTCTTTTGAATTTACCTTCTTGCCCGCCAGTTTTATCAATCGTTGTTTGACATCATCCGGCAGGGAAGGTGAACTTTTTACATCAAACCGCAACTGCACCGCGGAGGCTACCTTATTGACATTCTGCCCGCCAGGACCTGAGGCATGTATGTACTTAATAATGACTTCCTTCTCATTGAGAATACAGGAGCTTGTAATCTTGATCATTTGCGATTCGAGGCATTTATTTGTATGACATGTTACATGACTATCGATAAACTTTTTTCAAAATATTTCATCTATTATCAAACAAATGTTGTGGACGCCGAATTATTTATTGATAAATATATTTTTATTTACGCAAAAATATCCATGGAACTTTCATAATGTCCATTGTCTATTTTGTTAACGGCGTCTGAAAATGGAATTCAGCCGCTGCCTTTCAGAATCATTGATCGTAGTAAATCAACAATATTGTAAGCTTAAGGAAGGTCTGATTAATTCCATTTTTGTCATCCCCGCGAAAGCGGGGATCCAGTAACTTACTGAAATACAAAGAGTGGATTCCGGGTCTCTGCTTCGCTTCGCCCGGAATGACGAATAAATCAGACCTTCCTTAAATAAAAGGAGAAGCTTTATGGTAGCTAACAACGCAACTCTGACGCCAGCCTTTGGTCACAAATCAATCGAAAATATTGGTCTTATTGATCCCAGCGTGCGTGTATTACTTGCCATCGGCTGTATCGCACAAATGTTTTTATTCGAGGAAATACAGGCATGGCAGCCCTATGTGGTAGGGTTCGGGGTCTATCTTGTCTTAACAGTCATAATGAGACAGGACCCGATCTACGCATTGTTCTATGAATCAGGCTGGATCCCGGCGCGCAGTTAAATATCCGTCTGAAAAAGCAAGTAAAGCGGCCTAACGGACAAGGCCCCGGCACGTTAACCCGGCGCCTTTCAATGGCTGTGATATACTGTGGCGGGCACGTATATTATGCTATTTTCCCGGCTCCCGAAGGATAACCGCTATCATGGGGTTCGAATCCCTGAATTAGGGTCCAAATAGCACAAATAGCTACTATACCCCCCGCTATTATTGCGTTCCACATTACGAGAGGCATTTCCGTAAACCCCAAGACCCAAGGCGAAGCAATCAAAAAAGCTGCTAATACAAGGTTAGTCCATTCTTCCCAAAATTGATGCGTCGATAATCCAGTCATGGAAATTAATGCCATTAATACTCCAATCAAAAATGATGCAATGGCGGCATTTGGACTTGTGGAAATGTATTGCAGCACAAACGGCGAAATAAATAACCATAATCCCACAACGTGGATTGTTAGATCTTGCCAGTCATTATCAATATTTTGCTTAAATAATTTCATAACTTGCCTCCTAAAATATAATTTTGCCCGCACAGTGAAAAACCTGGGTGGAAGTTACAAAAGGGAGAACATTCAACAAGATAATAATAGACATAAATGAAGAGCCGCTTCAGTGACAAAGTCACATTTCAGGACAGGCAACCTCCGGGCCATAAGAAGACCAACGCTTACAATGGATATAGACTCGGGCACTGACATAACCATGTTGCAAGACGACAATTCCCGCTGTCTCCTCTACACTTTGTCATGATTATGAACGATATAAAGTCAATCGCGTGGTTAAACGCCTATCAAGAACTAAGGACTATTGACGATGACGTGTGGTTGCAAGTGGCAAAAACTGCAATAAAGACCAGGCTCCCCGAAAATTACATAATCTTTCGCGATGGTGATGAATGTGAAAATTACCTTCTGATCATTGAAGGCTCGATAAAAATAAAGAAAACCACGTCCAGCGGCCATGAAATCACCCTATATCATATTACGAAAGGTCAGACTTGCGAACTAACCACCTGTTGTCTGCTAAGCGGCGCCAGGTATACGGCACAAGCCGTGACTGATACTGCGGTGCAGGCAATATTCATTCCCAGAAGAGAATTTGAAAAGGCCTTAACCAGCTCCATGGGATTTCGAAGATTTATTTATAAAACCCTGGATGAGGGATTAGAAGACATTATTGCTCTTGTTGAAAAAATCGCTTTTGTTCCCACGCATCAACGGCTGGCAAAGTATCTGCTGGAACAGTATAAATTACAACATCCCATCGAAGCTACGCATCAGGATATTGCCAATGAACTGGGTACGGCACGTGAAGTTGTTAGCCGCTTATTGAAAGAATTTGAACATCATAGATGGATTAAGCTTCATCGCGGGCGGATTGAAATATTTGATATAAAATCGCTCAGAGAAATTAAATAAGGAACCTCTGATTTATTCAGAGTTTCCTTAAATTTATTTTTGCAAGTCAAATCTTGCTTTTTTTTAATGAGTGCTCACTTGTATGCGATAAATAGATGGCAAGTCCAATAAGGGTAATGCCACCCGCAAGGTAGAGTAAATCTAACGGAGTTTCAAAAGTCATTTTGACCGCGTGCTCGAAATACTTGACGATCAGAATCATCAAAATAACTTTGGCCAGCCTTCCTTTCAGATCGTCGAGACTGGTGATCGTTAGCACATTGGATGAGGTTTCGGCATTTTCCGCCAGATCAATTTTGCTTATGAACAACTCATAAAGCCCCAGCGCAAATATCAGCAACACGGTTGCCAGCAAATAACCGTCGACGATCTCGACAACATGGGTCACGGTCGTACTACGCAATTCTCCACGCGCCTCCGCTGCGAGGCCTGGTGATGCGTATTCTATAAGATGAGCCAGCATATAGAATGCATCGACGGTTGCGATGTAAAACATGGCAATACCTGCGCCAAGACTGGCAAGTACTGCAGCAAGAACAATATACCTGCTATTCCATAAAAATCCCTCGAATGCATGTTCCAGTTTTTTCATTGAAAATATTTTACCTGCCAAGCTGTTGAATTCACATTACCATTAATCATGTCCATGTTAATACGATCTTTCCCGTAAAAGTTTATTTCGGTACTCGCTAAACGTTGCAAGACTACAGGATATTTCAGCACCCAACAACACGATAGTCCATGACATATAAACCCAAACTAAAAATATCGGTATCACCGCCAGCGCGCCATATAAGGTAGAATAGGTAGGCACACTTGTCACATAAACCGTAAAGCCTTTTTTAGCCACTTCAAATAATAGGGCGGCCAATACGCCTCCTATTAATCCAACATAAAACGGTACATTCAAATTTGGCACGATAACATACACCATGGTAAGAGCCAGGGTGGTTGCCATGAGCGGCATCCATGTTAACAGCGTGGGCTTCATACTGCCAAGCATGACATTTTCCACAAAAAACGGTAATGATACCAGGTAGGACGTGATGGCTATACTCACCGCCAACAAAATAGGACCGAGCGTCAGCACCGACCAATAGATTAAAAACTTTGTTGCCAATCTGCGGTCTCTATGCGCACGCCAAATATGATTTAATGCCGCATCTATGGTATTCATTAGAAACAGTGCCGTAAGTATCAAAAAAATGATCCCAAATCCTGACAAATCGGACGCCTGATCGACAAACTGTTGCAGGTAATTCCGAATAACCTCTCCTGAAGCGGGCACAAAATTCAGAAAAATAAAATCCTGGATTTTATCATTCAGTTGATGAAAAGCGGGAAAGGCGGACAACACGGAAAGCACTACAGCCATCAATGGCACAAGCGACAATATTGTTGCAAAACTCAATGCTGCAGCGGTCGTTAGACAGCTATCCTCACCGAAACGGCTGGCCAGATAACCAAGAAACTGTAACGTGCTTCTGAAGATTGAGATAATTTTAGGCACTATTTACCGCGCGTTTACAAATCAACGACTAATGCCCGTACCAATTTTGAAATAGACTCTGGTTAAAATCACAGACCGAGTGATTGAGTGGCCTTGAGTTTTGCCTCATTCGCCAGACTTAATGCCTCTTGTTTGTTACCCTGACCGGCCGCATGTTCCGCCTGTTGCAACAATGCTTCGGCCTCAGGCGAGGCATTACCGTTTTTTGCCGCCTGTGTCACGGCATCTTGCGCCGCACCGATAGCCAAGGCTATCTCCTGAGCATCCATGGCTTCGGTCTTGGCCGCTATGGCGTTGATACGTGCCTCTTTGAATACGCGGTCTGCGAGTTTTTCTTCGGCCCGTTCCAGCGCCAATTCCGCCTTACGCAATTTCACTGAAGCATATTTACCCGCCCCTGCATCATGGGCCGCCTGCAATGATTGACGTGCATCACTCATTTCCTGAATTGGCGCGGCCGCACAACCCACCAAGAGTACACACCATGATACAATGCCACATGTTGTTAGAATTGATTTGATCTTGGTTAAAGCCATAGACTTAATGGAATACGATGTTATATTTAAGGCGTATTAGGCTATATGTACGGTCCCTGATTGAGGAAAACTATCACCCGCCCTAT